>Ga0187844_10000008_pt1 | contig 122890 bp, 123 predicted proteins | sample SpaLakP09_SKY_50_FD_134517 | JGI IMG/M metagenome (GOLD analysis project Ga0187844, IMG submission 134517) | Oligotrophic lake water microbial communities from Sparkling Lake, Wisconsin, USA - SP09_SKY_50 | ecosystem: Environmental > Aquatic > Freshwater > Lake | place: USA: Sparkling Lake...
CGCCGGCAGCGGCCCAGGCCCCGGCAACAGGCAATGCACTGGTGCTGACCGTGCGTGAAGACTCCTGGATCGAAGTGCGTCCGGCCAAGGGCAAGGCGCTGTTCTCGCGCCTGGTCAAGGGCGGTACGGTGGAAACGGTCACGGTCGACCAGCCGGTCACCCTGATCGTCGGCCGTCCGACAGCGGTCGACGCCAGCCTGCGCGGTGCGCCGGTGGCCCTGCCGCCTATCGCGGGCGGCAAAATTTCTCGCGTCAACATCAAGTAATAGGTCTTTGTTCATGTCTTCTTCGAATTTGGCGATTCCATCGGGTCCCCTCGCGCGCCGGGTCAGCCGTCGCGTGCTGGTGTCGCATGGCGAGCGCAAGATATGGGTCGGCGGCGACGCTCCCGTGGTGGTGCAGTCGATGACCAATACCGACACCGCGGACGCCATCGGCACCGCGATCCAGATCAAGGAACTGGCCAGGGCCGGCTCGGAAATGGTGCGCATCACGGTCGACCGTCCGGAAGCGGCGGCCGCCTTGCCGCATATCCGCGAGCAGCTCGACCGCATGGAAATCGACGTGCCGCTGGTGGGCGACTTCCATTACAACGGCCACACGCTGCTGCGCGACTATCCGGACTGCGCGCGCGCGTTGTCGAAGTACCGCATCAATCCGGGCAATGTGGGGCAGGGCGCCAAGCGCGATACCCAGTTCGCGCAAATGATCGAGATGGCGGCCACCTACGGCAAGCCGGTGCGCATCGGCGTCAACTGGGGCAGCCTGGACCAGGCGCTGCTGGCGCGCATCATGGACGAAAACGCGGGCCGCGCGGAACCATGGTCGGCCCAGGCGGTCATGTATGAAGCGCTGATCACCTCGGCCATCGAGAACGCGGAGCGCGCCGAAGAACTGGGCCTGGGCCGCGACCAGATCATCTTGTCGTGCAAGGTGTCGGGCGTGCAGGACCTGATCGCGGTGTACCGCGAACTGTCGCGCCGCTGCGACTATCCGCTGCACCTGGGCCTGACCGAGGCGGGCATGGGCAGCAAGGGCATCGTCGCGTCGACGGCCGCGCTGTCGGTGCTGCTGCAGGAAGGCATCGGCGACACGATCCGCATTTCGCTGACCCCGGAACCGGGCGGCGACCGCACCAAAGAGGTGGTGGTGGCGCAGGAGATCTTGCAGACCATGGGCTTGCGCAAATTCGCGCCGATGGTCATTGCCTGCCCCGGCTGCGGACGCACCACCTCGACCACGTTCCAGGAACTGGCCGACGATATCCAGACCTATTTGCGCGACCAGATGCCGGAATGGAAAAAGCTGTATCCGGGCGTCGAGGGCATGAATGTGGCTGTCATGGGCTGCATCGTCAACGGTCCGGGCGAATCGAAGCACGCCAATATCGGCATCAGCCTGCCGGGCACCGGCGAATCGCCGGCCGCGCCAGTGTTTGTCGATGGGCAGAAATTCGTGACCCTGCGCGGCGAAAAAATTGTTGAGGAATTCCAGGAAATCGTCCTCAACTACGTACAGAAGAATTACAGCCGTTCCGTCGTTCCCGCGTAGGCGGGAACCCATGGCACCTCTGCTCATAGGTGCTATGGTCCCCCGCCTGCGCGGGGGCGACGTTGGTAAGTTAACGAGGAAAATTGAAGCACATGTCCAAGCCTGAAAAAATCACCGCCGTCAAAGGCATGAACGACATCCTGCCGGCCGACGCGCCGCTGTGGGAGCTGTTCGAAAACACCGTGCAATCGGTCCTGAAAAGCTACGGCTTCCAGAAGATCGTGACCCCGATCGTCGAAGACACGGCGCTGTTCAAGCGCGCCATCGGCGCCGTGACCGACATCGTGGAAAAGGAAATGTATTCCTTCACCGATTCGATGAACGGCGACCTGCTCACGCTGCGCCCTGAAGGCACGGCCGGCGTGGTGCGCGCGGTCATCGAACACAACCTGGTCTACGAAGGCCCGAAGCGCGTCTGGTACAAGGGCCCGATGTTCCGCCACGAGCGTCCGCAGCGCGGCCGCTACCGCCAGTTCTTCCAGGTGGGCGCGGAAGCGATCGGCTTCACCGGCCCGGATATCGACGCCGAGCTGATCATGCTGTGCCGCCGCCTGTGGGACGATCTGGGCCTGGAAAACATCCGCCTCGAACTCAATTCGATCGGCGACGCGGCCGAGCGCGCGCGCCACCGCGCCGACCTGATCACCTATTTCGAAGCGCATATCGACGAGCTCGACCTTGAGGCGAAAAACCGCCTGCACGCCAATCCGCTGCGCATCCTCGACACCAAGAACCCTGCCATGCAGGACCTGGTGAACAAGGCGCCCAAGCTGCTGGACTACCTGGAAGGCGAATCGGTGGCCCACTTCGAGGGCGTCAAGCGCATCCTGGACCACAACAATATTCCGTACACGGTCAACCCGCGCCTGGTGCGCGGCCTGGACTATTACAACCGCACCGTGTTCGAGTGGGTCACCGACTCGCTGGGCGCCCAGGGCACCGTGTGCGCGGGCGGCCGCTACGATCCGCTGATCGAATCGTTCGGCGGCAAGCCCACCCCCGCGGTCGGTTTCGCGATGGGCATCGAGCGCCTGATCGAACTGATGAAAATGGCCGGCGAACTGGCCGAACCATCGTCCTGCGACGTCTACATGGTGCACCAGGGTGAGGCGGCCCAACTGCAAGCCTTCGTGCTGGCCGAGCGAATTCGCGATGCCGGACTCGATGTTGTGCTACATTGCGCGGCTGCGAGCGGTCCTGGCAGCTTCAAGAACCAGATGAAAAAGGCCGACGGCGCCGGCGCGGCGTTCGCGGTCATCATCGGCGACGATGAAATCGCCAACAGCACGGCAGCGGTCAAGGCCATGCGCGGCGCCGAAGGCGAACAGCAGGCCAGCGTGCCGTTCGACGAGGTGGTCCACTACCTGGTCGACCAGATCATCGGCTGCGACGATCCAACCCATGTGCATCACCATTAACAGCTTTGACTATCCATCCCATTAATCCATTACACGCATAAAACCATGGCATACGATCTCGAAGAACAAGAACAAATTGACTCCCTCAAGGTATTCTGGGCCAAGTGGGGCAACCTGCTGACCTGGGTACTGATCGCGGTACTGGGCGCCTACGCGGCCTATAACTACTGGAATTACTACCAGCGCAACCAGGCCGTCGAAGCGTCGGCCCTGTACGACCAGCTGCAAGCGTCGGTCACGGCCAAGGATCACGCCAAGGTCCTGCGCATCGCCGGCGACGTCGAAACGCGCTACAAGCGCAGCACCTACGCCCAGATGAGCGCCCTGGCCGCGGCCAAGAGCGCCTTCGACGCCAACGACCTGAAAACGGCCAAGGCCCAGCTGCAATGGGTCATCGACAACGGCAACGAAGAATACCAGTCGGTCGCCAAGCTGCGCATGGCTGGCGTGCTGCTCGACGAAAAGGCGTACGATGAAGGCTTGAAAGTGCTCGGCACCAGCTTCCTGCCGGCCTTTGCCGGCGAAGTGGCCGACCGCAAGGGCGACATCCTGGTGGCGCAAAACAAGATCACCGAAGCGCGCGCCGCCTACCAGGCCGCGCTCGATGCGATGGACACGAAACACCCGGGCCGCCAGCTGGTCGTGCTCAAGTTTGAAGCTATTGGTGGCACCGTACCCGCGCCGAAAGCAGCTGCTTAACGCTTTCGCCCGATACGGCCCGCTTGCGCCTTCACCGGCGCCTGCGGGCCGTGTGCGCTGTTATATGCACGCGCTGTTATGTACATCTTAGAACAAGGTAAATCAAAATGCGTATTACCCAGAAACTTGTCGGCGTCGGCATGCTGGCCCTGGTGGCCGGCTGCTCCACCTTAAGTTCGCTCAATCCGTTTTCGTCCAAAGTGAAGGCCAATCCGCCTGCGCCGCTGGTCGAACTCAAGGGTTCGATGGCCGTGCGCACCGCATGGAAGCTGGACCTGGGCAAGACCGACAGCTACCTGTTCACCCCCGCCGTGGTCGACCAGACCGTGGTGCTGGCCGGCGCCGACGGTTCGCTGGTGCGCGTCGATTCGGCCAGCGGCCGCCAGCTGTGGCGCATCAAGGCCGAAACCGGCCTGACCGCCGGCGTGGGCACCGATGGCAACATGATCGTGGTGGGCGGCGCCAAGGGCGTCATCCTGACCTACGACATGGAAGGCCGTCCGCTGTGGAAAGCCCAGGCTTCGTCCGAGGTGCTGTCCGCGCCCGCCGTCGGCCAGGGTTTCGTGGTCGTGCGCTCGATCGACAACCGCATCATCGGCCTCGATGCCAAGACCGGCGAAAAGAAATGGACCGTGCAGCGCGTGGCGCCGGCGCTGTCGCTGCGTAACGCACCGGGCCTGGTCGTGGTCGGCAAGGAAGTCATCATCGCCCAGCCGGGCGGCAAGCTCATTTCGCTCAATATCGCCACCGGCGCCCCGCGCTGGGAAGTGGCGGTCGGCGAGGCGCGCGGCGCCACCGAACTGGAACGCGTCACCGACATCGGCGGCGCCCCCATCGTCAATGGCAGCGATGTCTGCGCCGTCTCCTACCAGGGACGCGTGGGCTGCTTCGACGTTGCCACCGGCACGGCCAAGTGGACCAAGGACCTGTCGTCCGACGTCGGCGTGGCCGTGGACCAGCGCTTCGTGTTCGCCGTCGACGAGAAGGGGGCCGTGTCGGCCTTCAATCGCGAAGGCGGCGCTTCCGCCTGGAAAAACGACAAGCTGGGCTTTCGCCGCCTGTCCACGCCCATCTCGTATGGCCGTACCGTCGCCGTGGGCGACTTCGAAGGTTACATCCACTTCCTGTCACGGGAAGATGGCGCATTTCTCGCACGTGCCGCCACCGACGGGAGCCCGATTACATCGATGCCCGTGGTGGCCGGTTCGAATCTGATTTTTCAAACACAATCTGGGACAGTGACCGCCATCGCGGTCGAATAACACCATGAAGCCGGTAATAGCACTCGTAGGTCGCCCGAACGTCGGGAAATCGACCTTATTCAATCGCCTCACCCGCTCGCGCGATGCGCTGGTGGCCGACCTGCCTGGCCTGACGCGTGATCGTCACTACGGCGAAGGCCGGGTAGGCGAACGTCCTTTCCTGGTCATCGATACGGGCGGTTTCGAACCCGTGGCCAAGGAAGGCATCATGTTCCAGATGGCCTTGCAGACCAAGCAGGCCGTGGCCGAAGCGGACGTCGTCGTGTTCATCGTCGACGGCCGCCAGGGCCTGACCCCGCACGACAAGACCATCGTCGACTTCCTGCGCAAGTCGGGCCGCAAGGTGATGCTCGTAGTCAACAAAGGCGAGGGGATGAAGTATTCCAGCGTCGTGGCCGAATTCTATGAACTCGGCATGGGCGACCCTTACGTCATTTCCGCCGCCCACGGCGACGGCGTGGCCGACCTGGTCGAGGAAGCGCTCAACGAAGCCTTCGCCTCGCGCCCGGACGAGCCGGAAGAGCTGGAAAAGGCCGAGCGCGGCATCAAGATCGCCATCGTCGGGCGCCCCAACGTGGGCAAGTCCACGCTGGTCAATACCCTGATCGGCGAGGAACGCGTGATCGCCTTCGACATGCCGGGCACCACCCGCGATTCGATCGAAGTTCCGTTCGAACGCGACGGCAAAAATTACACCCTGATCGATACGGCCGGTATCCGCCGCCGCGGCAAGGTGTTCGAAGCCATCGAGAAATTCTCGGTCGTCAAGACGCTGCAGTCGATTTCGGAAGCCCACGTGGTCATCCTGCTGCTCGACGCCCAGCAGGACATTTCCGAGCAGGATGCCCACATTGCCGGCTTCATCCTCGAATCCGGCCGCGCCCTGGTGGTGGCGGTCAATAAATGGGATGGCTTGCAGTCGGACGAACGCGACGAAATCAAGATCGACCTCGACCGCAAGCTCGACTTCCTGTCCTTCGCCAAGACCCACTTCATTTCGGCGCTCAAGGCTTCGGGCATCGGTCCGTTGATGAAGTCGGTCGACGGGGCTTATGCCGCCGCCACCGCCGACCTGTCGACGCCACGCCTGACGCGCGCCCTGATCGAGGCCGTGGAGAAGCAGGAACCGCGCCGCAAGGGTTCCATTCGCCCGAAAATGCGCTATGCTCACCAGGGTGGACAGAACCCGCCTATCATCGTCATCCACGGCAATGCCCTCGATGCCATCGGCGAGCCTTACAAACGTTACCTGGAGAAGCATTTCCGCGACACGTTCAACCTGGTCGGTACACCGCTGCGAATTGAGCTGCGCATGGGCAAAAATCCTTTTGCCAAAACGCAGAAATCTTAGTGCGCGCACCACAGACATTTGTAAAACAGGTTACAGTAGCTTAGAGACATCATTCGACTTTTTATAGAATGATGTCAAAGGTACTTGAAAACAAGCGAGTCGCCTCCAATTCTTAACTACAACAAACATCACGGAGCTGTTATGAGCAACAAAGGGCAACTGTTACAAGACCCATTCCTCAATGCCTTGCGCAAAGAGCACGTCCCCGTTTCCATCTATCTGGTAAACGGCATCAAACTCCAGGGCCATATCGAGTCCTTCGACCAGTACGTGGTCCTGCTGCGCAATACGGTCACGCAGATGGTCTACAAGCATGCCATTTCCACCGTGGTACCGGCACGCGCGGTCAACCTCAACCTTGATCCTGAAGCTGAGTAAGGCGATGGGCCTTTGCGTCTCGGGAGGCGTATGCGCGCAGCCCTAGTCGGCATCGACTTCGGCGCTGGCGACTTCAACGCCAGCGTGGAAGAATTGTCCCTGCTCGCGCAGTCCGCGGGCGCCATCCCGATCACCACCATCACGGCCAAACGTTCCAGCCCTGACGCCGCCTACTTCGTGGGCAGCGGCAAGGCCGACGAAATCGGCCAGGCCTGCATCGACATGCAGATCGAAATCGTCATTTTCAACCACGCCCTCTCGCCCGCGCAGCAGCGCAACCTCGAGAAGCGCCTGAATATCCGCGTGCTCGACCGTACCAGCCTGATCCTCGACATCTTCGCCCAGCGCGCCAAGAGCCACGAGGGCAAGCTGCAGGTCGAACTGGCCCAGCTGCAGCACCTGGCCACGCGCCTGATCCGCGGCTGGACCCACCTGGAACGGCAAAAGGGCGGTATCGGCCTGCGCGGTCCCGGCGAAACCCAGCTCGAGACCGACCGCCGCCTGATCGGCGAACGGGTCAAGGCCTTGCGCGCCCGCCTGGCAAAGCTGCGCAAGCAGCACGAAACCCAGCGCCGCGCGCGCGGCAAGAGCCATACGTTTTCGGTATCCCTGGTCGGCTACACCAATGCCGGCAAGTCCACCCTGTTCAATGCGCTGACCAAGGCTGGCGTGTACGTCGCCAACCAGCTGTTCGCCACGCTCGACACCACCTCGCGCCGCGTCTACCTGGGCGCCGACGTGGGCAATGTGGTGTTCTCCGACACGGTCGGCTTCGTGCGCGAGCTGCCGCACCAGCTGGTGGCCGCTTTCCGCGCCACGCTCGAAGAGACCATCCACGCCGACCTGCTGCTGCACGTGGTCGACGCGGCCAGCCCGGTGCGCATGGAGCAGATCGAACAGGTCAACCTGGTGCTCAAGGAAATCGGCGCCGATCATATCCCCCAGATCCTGGTGTGGAACAAGATCGACGCTGCGGGCCTGGAGCCGGCCGTGGAACGTGACGAATATGCTAAAATCAGCCGCGTTTTTATCAGCGCCCACACTGGCGCCGGCCTTGATTTGCTGCGCGAAGCGGTCGTCGAAAGCGTCCGCAACGCACCCGGTCTGACCCATCTTTTTCAAGAGCAGGACGATGCCGATCCGGACTTCGCGCATGACGCGGAACCGGCCGAAATTCTAACCTCCACCAATGTCGGATCCTGATAGATGCTAGCTTCACTACTCAATCGCCTCGGCATCAAGCCGGCGGCCCAGGGCCCGAAAGCCCAGGACAGCAAAAAACCGGGCGAAGGCCCGCCTGACCTCGACCAGATGTGGCGCGACTTCAATGCGCGCCTGAACCGCCTGTTCGGTCCGAAAAACCCCGGCGACGCGGGCGGCCCCGGCGGCTATCGCCCGGACGCCAAGGGCGCCAGCGCCACCATCACCGCCATCCTGGCGGTGATCGCCATGATCTGGCTGGCCAGCGGCACCTTCATCGTCCAGGAAGGCCACAAGGCCGTCGTCACCACCTTCGGGCGCATCAGCCACACCGCGCCGGCAGGCTTGAACTGGCGCTGGCCGGCGCCCATCCAGGCGCATGAAACGGTCAATGTGTCCGATGTGCGGACCGAGGAAATCGGCTACAAGGGTTCGGTGCGTTCCAAGAATCCGAAGGAAGCGCTGATGCTGACCGACGACGAGAACATCATCGACATCCAGTTCGCGGTGCAGTACACCCTGAACGATCCGGTCGCCTGGCTGTACAACAACCGCGAGACCACGGAAACCGTGCGCCAGGTCGCCGAAACGGCGATCCGCGAAGTGGTCGGCCGCAGCAAGATGGACTTCGTCCTGTACGAAGGCCGCGAAAAAGTCGCCTACGACACCCACCAGCTGATGCAGTCCATGCTCAACGCCTACAAGCTGGGCGTCCTGGTCACCAACGTGACCATGCAGGGCGTGCAGCCGCCGGAGCAGGTGCAGAGCTCCTTCGACGACGCCGTCAAGGCCGGCCAGGACCGTGCCCGCGCACGCAACGAAGGCGAGGCCTATGCCAACCAGGTGATCCCCCAGGCGCGCGGCAATGCCTTCCGCCTGATCCAGGAAGCCGAAGCCTACCGCTCCATGGTCACCGAAAACGCCACCGGTAACGCATCGCGCTTTACCCAGGTCATGACCGAATACCAGAAGGCGCCGGCCGTCACGCGCGACCGCATGTACCTCGACACCATGCAGCAGATCTTCACCAGCGCCAGCAAGGTCATGGTCGACGCCAAGTCCGGCAGTAACCTGCTGTACCTGCCGCTCGACAAGCTGATTTCGCAAACCGCCGCCAACGACGCCGCCCTCAACGCCAAGTCGGGCGTGGTGCAGAACGTGCCCGTGCCGGCAGAACTGATCCAGCCGCTGGAGCAGGTGCGCCAGCGCGACAATCGCAGCCGCGAATCCTCACGTGACCGGGAGCTCCGCTAATGAACCGCATCGTTACCATTTTTGTCGCGGGCTTCATCGGCTTGATGATCCTGTCGTCCACCGTGTTCGTGGTCGACCAGAAGCATTACGCGATCCCGTTCTCGTTCGGTAAAGCGGGCGACCCGATTTCCGAGCCCGGCCTGTACTTCAAGCTGCCGCCGCCGTTCCAGAACATCAAGTACCTGGACAAGCGCGTGCTCACGCTCGACACGCCCGACGCCGACCGCTTCATCACGGCCGAAAAGAAAAACATCCTGGTCGACGCCTTCGTCAAATGGCGCATCGTGCAGCCGAAACTGTACTTCGTCTCCTTCAGCGGCGACGAGGGCAGGGCGCGCGACCGCCTGGCGCAGATCGTGAAAGCCGCCCTGAACGACGAAATCACCAAGCGCACCGTGCGCGAAGTGATCTCCGGCGAGCGCGGCAAGGTCATGGAAGCGATCGAGAAGAAGGTGGTGGCCGAAGCGACCGCGATCGGCATCCAGATCGTGGACGTGCGCCTCAAGCGCGTCGACTACGTCGAGCAGATCAACAACTCGGTGTACGAACGCATGAAGGCCGAGCGCGTGCGGGTGGCGAACGAACTGCGTTCGACCGGTTCGGCCGAGTCGGAAAAAATCCGCGCCGACGCCGACCGCCAGCGCACCTTGATCCTGGCCGAAGCGTTCCGCGAAGCCGAGAAAACCAAGGGTGACGGCGACGCGAAAGCATCGGCGATTTACGCCCAGGCCTTCGGCAAGAATCCGGAGTTCTACAAGTTCTACCGCTCGCTGGAAGCCTACCGCGCCACCTTCAAGAGCCATGGCGACGTGATGGTGCTCGATTCGAATTCGGAATTCTTCAAGTACTTCCGCAGCCCGGGCGGCAGCGCTGCCCCCGCACCGAAAAAATAGCCCCCGAATCATAGGCCGTCATTCCCGCGGAGGCGGGAATCCATAGCACATCAGATCATACGTGCCATGGATTCCCGCCTTCGCGGGAATGACGGCTTTACATTTTATTGGGTCATCAATTTCATTTTCGGGTAAAATTGATGGTTCGGCGCTACATTTAGCCCGAGCCGGGCGCTTTGTGTTGTCCGTCTTTTAACTAGCTCGCCTTACCGCTTTTTGCCCATGCCTAATTGGCTCCTGCCTGAGAATATCGCCGATGTCTTGCCGTCCGAAGCGCGCAAGATCGAGGAGTTGCGCCGCCTGATGCTCGATAACTTCCGCCTGTACGGATACGAGCTGGTGATGCCGCCGCTGCTCGAGTATGTCGATTCGCTGCTGACCGGCGCCGGCAAGGACACCGACCTGCGCACCTTCAAGCTGGTCGACCAGATTTCCGGCCGCATGCTGGGCCTGCGCGCCGACATGACCACCCAGGTCGCGCGCATCGACGCCCACCTGCTCAACCGCGACTCCGTCACCCGCCTGTGCTACGCCGGCAGCGTGCTCCACACCCGCCCGAGCGGCCTGCACGCCACCCGCGAGCCGCTCCAGATCGGCGCCGAAATCTATGGCCACGCCGGCCTGGAAGCGGACGCCGAAATCCAGGAACTGGCCCTGGCCTCGCTGTCGCTGGCCGGCTTCCCGGAAGTGCGCCTGGACCTGTCGCACGTGGGCGTGGTACGCGCCATTCTCGATGCCGACACTGCCGCCCTGAAGGACGAAGCCGCCCTGTTTTCCCTGCTGCGCGCGAAAGACGCGCCTGGCCTGGACGCGATCAGCGCCGGCTATGCGCCGGCCACCCGCGCCGCGCTGCTGGCCCTGCCGAACCTGTACGGCGACATCGATGTCCTTGGCCGAGCGCGCGAAATCCTGCCTGCGCTGCCGGGCATTACGCGCGCCCTGGCCGAACTGGCCGCGCTGGCCGGATCGGCCATCGGCCGCGCCGAAGTGGCGATCGACCTGGCCGACCTGCGCGGCTATGCCTACGAGTCGGGCGCCATGTTCGCCCTGTACGTGCCGGGCTTGCCGAACGCGGTGGCGCGCGGCGGGCGTTACGACCATGTGGGAGAAGCATTCGGCCGGGCCCGTCCCGCCACCGGCTTCTCGCTCGACTTGCGCGAACTGGCGCGGCTCTTGCCGACCGCCGAGCGCAAACATTCGATCCGGGCTCCGTGGGGCAATGCGCCCGAGCTGCGTGAAAAAATCGCTCAACTGCGCAAGGCAGGCGAGGTGGTGATCCAGAGTTTGCCGGGTCACGACAATGAACAGGACGAGTTCGAGTGCGATCGCGTACTCGTCCTCGAAGATAGCAACTGGATTCTCAAAAACTTAGGCTAAGTGTGATGTCAAAGAAAAACGTGGCAAAGAACGTCGTTGTCATCGGTACCCAATGGGGCGATGAAGGCAAAGGTAAAATCGTCGACTGGCTGACCGACAACGCCCAGGGCGTAGTGCGCTTCCAGGGCGGCCACAACGCGGGTCATACGCTGGTCATCAAAGGCCAGAAAACCGCGCTGCAGCTGATCCCGTCGGGCATCATGCGCGAAGGCGTGGCCTGCTACATCGGTAACGGCGTCGTCGTTTCGGTGCCGGACATCCTGCGCGAAATCGACAAGCTGTCGGCCATCGGCGTGGAAGTCGTCTCGCGCCTGATGATCTCGGAAGCCTGCCCGGCGATCCTGCCTTACCACGTCGCCATCGACGTGGCGCGTGAAGCTGCGCGCGGCGTGAACAAGATCGGCACCACCGGCAAGGGCATCGGCCCGGCCTACGAAGATAAAGTCGCGCGCCGTGCGATCCGCATCGCCGACATGCTCAACGAAGAGCGCTTCGCCGAAAAACTGCGCGAAAACCTCGACTATCACAACTTCGTGCTGACCAATTACCTGAAAGCCGACGCGGTCGACTTCCAGAAGACGTTCGACGACGCGATGGCCCTGGTGCCACGCCTCAAACCAATGGTGGGCGACGTGTCGTCCGCGCTGTACGCGGCGCACAAGGCCGGCGGCAACCTGCTGTTCGAAGGCGCGCAGGGTTCCCTGCTCGACGTCGACCATGGCACCTATCCGTTCGTGACCTCGTCGAACTGCGTGGCCGGCAATGCCGCCGCCGGTGCGGGCGTCGGTCCCGGCATGCTGCACTACATCCTGGGCATCACCAAGGCCTACACCACGCGCGTCGGTTCCGGTCCGTTCCCGTCGGAGCTGCCAACGGACGCCGGCGTCGGCCACCACCTGTCGTCGGTGGGCCATGAATTCGGCACCGTCACCGGCCGTGCGCGCCGCTGCGGCTGGTTCGACGCCGCGCTGCTGCGCCGCTCGGTCCAGATCAACGGCGTGTCGGGCATGTGCCTGACCAAGCTCGACGTGCTCGACGGCCTGGAATCGCTCAAGCTGTGCACCGGCTACACCATCGACGGCCGCGCCGTCGACATCTTCCCGGTTGGCGCGGAAGAAGCGGCGCGCTGCGTGCCCGTCTACGAAGAAATGCCGGGCTGGAAGGAAAGCACCGTCGGCGCCAAGTCGCTGGCCGAACTGCCTGCCACCGCACGTGCCTACATCAAGCGCATCGAAGAACTGGTTGGCATTCCAGTCGACATGGTTTCGACCGGTCCTGACCGCGTTGAAACCATCGTACTGCGTCACCCGTTCGAATAATAAACAGAGACAGAGGAGCCAACATGACCATTCCACCATCGACCGACAAGGACCTCTGGGTATCCTGGGACGAGTACCACCGCCTGATCGAGCGCCTGGCGCTCAAGGTGTACGAGTCGGGCTGGAAGTTTGACCAGGTGCTGTGCCTGGCCCGCGGCGGCGTGCGTCCCGGCGACGTGTTCTCGCGCATCTTCGACGTGCCGCTGGCGATCCTGTCGACCAGCTCCTACCGCGAAGAAGCGGGCACCGTGCGCGGCGACCTGGATATCGCCAAGTACATGACGATGACCAAGGGCCCGCTGGCCGGCAAGATCCTGCTGGTCGACGACCTGGCCGATTCGGGCGTCACGCTCGACAAGGTCACCCGTCACCTGTCGGAAAACTTCAGCGGCGTGACCGAAGTGAAGTCGGCCGTCATCTGGCTCAAGGGCTGCTCGGCTATCCGTCCTGATTACTACCTGGACGAACTGCCGCACAATCCGTGGATTCACCAGCCCTTCGAAGACTACGATGCATTGCGCCCGCACCAGCTGTCGGCGTGGCTGAAGAAATTCGAGAAGTAAGCGAAAAAAGACGATCTGCGGATCGTCTTTTTTTTCACCCACTACATCGTCCTCGCGAATGCGGGGACCCATAGTACGTCCCCGAAGTTGGTCAGCGTGCTATGGGCCCCCGCCTTCGCGAGGGCGATGTGGCAGGTGCAATATGTTTTGCCAGTGGATTCGCGGCAAGATATGATCCTTGCATGACCCAGACCTTCATCCAAACCTTCATCCTGCTGATCCTGGTCACCGACCCGTTCGGCAACGTGCCCCTGTTCGTCAGCGCCCTGGCCAAGGTGCCCAAGCAGCGCCGCTGGAAAGTGGTGGTGCGCGAGTGCCTGATCGCTTTCTTCCTGCTGCTGCTGTTCATGTTCTTCGGCCGCCACCTGCTGTCGGCCATGCACCTGTCCGAAATCTCCCTGCGCATCGGCGGCAGCGTGATCCTGTTCCTGATCGCCCTGCGCATGGTGTTCCCGCAGCCGGGCGGCCCCTTCGGCACCTCGGAAGACGGCGACGGCGAACCGTTCATCGTGCCGCTGGCCATTCCCGCCATCGCCGGCCCGTCCGCGCTGGCCACAGTGCTCCTGTTCTCGTCCGAGAAAACCGCCGACGTGATGCTCAACGTGGGCGCCCTGGTCGCCGTGCTGGCCGTCTGGCTGGCCGTGTTCCTGAGCGCGGAGCGCTTGCAGGACAAGCTGGGCCCGCAGGTGATGACCGCCTTCGAGCGCCTGATGGGCCTGATCCTCAGCGCCATGGCCGTCGAAATGTTCCTGGCCGGGATACGGGAGTTCATCAAATCCCTGTGATTGCGTTGCAGTTGTGGTTTTAACTACCACTGCATAGCAATAAATAGTGCATTCAAGTGCAATGATGTCGTATAGTGCGTAGAGATCGCAGCTCTACCACTACAACCTAAAAAAGGGGACATCACATGCATCCTGCAGTGCACCGCAGCCTGTTTCTACTCGCGCTCATCAGCTTTAACGCCGCCGCCGCCACCCGCCCGCTGGGCATCGTGTCGCCCTACGGCGAATCGACCATCGCCTATGACGTCAATGCCGCCGGCCAGGTGGCCGCGGTGCTGGAAGACGCAGAAGGGCGCCATCGCGGCGTCATGTTCGAAAATGGCGTGCTGACCGAACTCGGCACCCCCGGCGGCCTGTACAGCGACGCCCGGGCCATCAACCCGCGCGGCGAAATCGTCGGCTCCGCCCGCAACAAGGATGGCAGCTGGAATGCCTTCCTGTTCGACCACAAACGCGGCCTGCGCACCCTGGGTACGCTGGGCGGGCCCAGCAGCTACGGCATGGCCATCAATGAAGCAGGCCATGCGGCAGGCTTTGCCGACACCGCCTCGGGCGAATGGCACGCCTTCGTCTACACCGGCGGCGATGCGCTGACCGACCTGGGTACCCTGGGCGGCAAGGTCAGCTACGCGGCCGGCATGAACAACGTGGGCCAGGTGGTCGGCACGGCGTCGCTCAGCACCGAATACCGGCGCGCTTTCATCTACGACGCTGCGAACGGCATGCGCGACCTGGGCACCCTGGGTGGACGGTCGGCCTCGGCTTCGGCCATCAACGATGCCGGCGTGGTGGTGGGCGCGTCCGAAACGAAGGAGCGCCGCTGGCACGCCTTCTATCACGACGGAAAGAAAATGGTCGACCTGGGCGCCATGATCGGCTACGGCAACAGCTTCGCGACCGATATCAATAACAGCGGCCACGTGGTCGGCACCGTGATGACGGCCGACGAGCGCCTGTCGTTTGTATGGCGCGACGGCAAAATGACCGTGCACCGCGGCGGGAAGGGCCTGCACCTGACCAACTCCATCAACGACAAGGAGCAGGTGATCGGCGCGACCTACGACCGCAAGCTGACGGCGGCGACCATGATTTCGGACATGAAGCCGGTGATCACGCGCGGCGGCAGCGAACTGCTGACCCTGATTTGCTGCGTGGTGATCGTTGCACTGTCCGGTGCCCTTTACCATCAGCGCAGGAAGTCTGTGGCGAAGCGCGCGTTCCCGGCGGCGGTGTAGCGTTTTTGGCACGATGAGCGATTAATGAATATTTACGCGGATGGCATGGAAATTATTGCTAAAATGTTAGTTTTATCACTTGCATAATCCGCCCATCATGAAATCAATCGCTCTGACCCTCGCCGCCGTCCTGGCGGCGGGCGCAACCCCAGCCCAGGCACAAGACACCAGCAGCAAGGTCGAAAAATGCGAACGCAGCCTGGGCACCATCGCCGTGTCGGAAAACCAGGGCGCCAGCAGCACCCAGCTGCAAAGCTATGGCCTCGGTTCGCCGGTGTCGCTGCTGCGCATCATGATCCAGCAGTCGGGCTGCTTTACCGTCGTCGAGCGCGGCGTGGCCATGAACAACCTGCAGGAAGAGCGCGCCCTGGCCGCCAGCGGCGAAACCATGGCCGGCTCCAACGTGGGCAAGGGCCAGCTGCAGGCGGCCGACTTCGTCATGACGCCGGGCGTGCAGTTTGCCGCGGCCAACACCGGTGGCGTGGGCGGCGCATTGTCCAGCTACGGCGGCAAGTTCCTCGGCGGCCTGGGCGGCATCGTGGGTGGCGTTGCGGGCAACCTCAAGTTCAAGGAAGCGCAAACCAGCCTGCTGGTGGCCGATGTGCGCTCGGGCATCCAGGTGGCGGCTGCCGAAGGCATGGCCAAGAAGACCGATTTCGGCATCTCCGGCTGGAACTGGGGCGGGGCGGGTTACCAGAGCCTGGGCGGCTACACCAACACGCCGGAAGGCAAGATGGTCGCGGCCAGCCTGCTGGATAACTACAACAAGATCGTGCAGGCAGTGCGCAATCTGCCTAGCCTGGTCAAGACCAGCAGCGCGGCCAGCGTGGTCAATGCCGGCAACTCGACCCGCAGCGGCGTGCCGGTTGCACCCGGCACGAGTGTGTTCCCGCGCCTGGCCACTGTGCGGGTCTTCAGCGAACCGAATGCGAAGAGCAAGCAAGTGTGGGTACTCAAGCGTTCGGACGAAGTCATTGCGACCGGTGAAGAGAAGGACGGCTTCGTGCAGGTCGATGGCGAGAACGTGTCGGGTGGCTGGGTTCAGCGCACCCTGGTCACGACGCAGGCCGCGCCAAACTAGGCCGGCGCCTTGCCGGTGAAATGGAGCTCGATTTCCTCCAGCGTCTTGTCCTTCGTTTCAGGCAGCAGGAAGGCCGCTGTCAGGAAGTAGAGCACCGTGAAGCCGGCGCCAAAGAAGAACATGGTCGAGTAGCCGTAGTAGCCGACCGTGGGCAGGAACACGGCGGCGATCACGGTCGACACGAACTGGTTGATCAGCAGCGCGATGCTCATGCCGTTCGAGCGGATTCGGGTTGGCATCAGTTCGGACAGCGCCAGCCACACGCACACGCCAGGTCCCACCGCGAATCCCGCGACAAATACACAGATCGCCAGCGCCACTTGCTAGCCATGCGCTTCGGGCGGCACCGCGCCTATCCAGGCGCGTTCGATTGTCAGCGGCGCCGCATTTCCTGCAGCAGGATCGGCGAACGGGTTCACATGCCAGCGGCGCAGGGTGGCGCCGATCACGCTGTCTTTCGATACGGTGTCCTCACGCCGCAAGGCCATTTCCAGCAGCAGCGGATCGTCGCTGCGGCGCGACTGCACGTTGGTGAACGGGCCATAGGCATACGCCACCGTCAGCTGCTGCGGCGCGTCGCCGGCGGCGCCCAGTGCTGCAAGCTGCGCGCGGTCCAGGCGCAGCGCCAAGCCGCCATCCTGCACTTGCGCCGCGATCGCGGCGCGCACGTCGCGCTGGTCCGATTCGACGTCCTTGAACAGCAAGCCCGCCGCCAGCAGGGACATCACAATGCTGCCGCTGCCCAGCATCAGCAGGAAGCGGCGACCCTTGCGGTCGACCAGCGCCACCGCCACCACCGTCATGACGGCGTTGAGCACTTTCAGTGCCACGTCGGCCGCATTGGCCGTGGCGCCGGGCAGGCCGGCCTGGTTCAGGATCGTCACCACATAGGCGAGAATGGAATTGATGCCGGTTGCCTGGGTCAGCGCCAGCACCAGGCATGCCAGCAGGAAGGGCAGCACATAGCGGCGGCTGGCCAGCTTGTCGCGCGCAATCGGGATTTGCGCTTCCTCTTTGCCCTGGCCACGCAAGGCCAGCCAGCGCGGCGATTCTTTCAGCGCCAGGCTGCCCAGGGTGAACACCAGGCCAGGTCCCAGGCAGATCCAGAAGATCGTGCGCCAGGCGCTGTCCTGGGCCGCGAACACGGCGTCCGCGCGCGCCGCCTGGGGCAGGGCGGCGGCAGCCTGGGTAGCGGCGTCCACGTTCTGCGCCTGGGTCAGGCCGATGACGGCTGCGCCCACCAGGCCGATCGTGAGCATCAGCTGGAACAGGGCGGCGCCACGGCCGCGCCGCGACGCGGGCAGGCATTCGACCAGGTAGAGCGGCACCACCACGCCGATCAGGCCTCCGCTGATGCCTTGCAGCAGGCGGCCCAGCAGCAGCGGCGTGTAGCCTTCGGCCAGCGAGATGATGGGAATACTCAGCGTGAACAGCGCGCCCGCCAGCACCATGGCCCAGCGGCGTCCTATGGCGTCGGCCAGCGCGCCGGCAAACAGCGACGAGAGCACCGATCCAAGCAATACGGCGGCCACGATGAAGGACAGCTGCTGCGTGCTCAGCTTCCATGCCACGGTCGCCGTCGACTCCAGGTAGGGCAGGGCGCCGGCGATGATGCCGACGTCGATGCCATACAGGAGCCCTCCCATGCCGGCAATGAACAGCAGGTAGCGCATGGCGCGGTCGGGCGAGTCGGTCATCGTGTCTCCATATCGGTTGTTGTTGTCAGGTCTATCGCTTCGCCTTCGACGTACACCGCCACCAGGCGCAGTGCCGCGTCGAACACCACGATGTCGGCCCAGGCGCCGGGCGCCAAGCGTCCGCGGCCGGTTTCGCCAAGGTAGTCGGCCGGGTACAGCGACAGGCGGCGCGACGCGTCGGCCAGGTCGAGACCCAGCTCCACCAGGTTGCGCAGCGCCTGGTCCATGGTCAGCACGCTGCCGGCCAGGGAACCTGTGGCCAGGCGCACGCAGCCACCGCACTTGATGACGCGCTGGGTGCCAAGCGCGTACTCGCCGTCCGGCATGCCGGTGGCCGAATTGGCGTCGGTCACGCCGTACAGGCGCGGAATGGCGCGCAGGGCGGCGCGCAGGGCGCCCTTGTCGACGTGCTGGAAGTCGGGAATGATTTCGGCGTATTCGGCGTGCGCCAGGGCGGCGCCCACCATGCCGGAGTTGTAGTGCGTCATGCCGGTCATGCCGTTGAACAGGTGCGTAAAACCCGTGGCGCCGGCCTTCAGCGCGGCCACGCCGTCGTCGTAGCCGCCGGCGCTGTGGCCGATCTGGACCCGGATGCCGAGCGCCGCCAATTGCGGAATCAGCGCCAGGTGGCCATCCGCCTCCGGGGCCATGGTCAGCACGCGGATGGGCGCGATGGCGTGCAGGCTGCGCACCAGTGCCAGGCTGGCGGGAATCACGTCGGGCGGCTGCGCGCCAAGACGGCGCAGGCTCAGGAACGGGCCTTCCAGGTGGACGCCCAGCATGCGCGCGCCGCCTTGCGGGCGCTGCGCGATCACGCCGGCCAGGCCTTCCAGGGCGCGCCGGATATGGTCTTCCTTGGCGGTGAGCGTGGTGCCGAGCAGGGACGTGGTGCCGTGGCGCGCGTGGCGCCGGGCCACGACGGCGCCGGCGCCGCCGCCTTCCATGATGTCGGTGCCGGCCGCGCCGTGCACATGCAGGTCGACGAAGCCGGGGAGGATGGTGTGCCCGCTTGCGGCAGGGCCTTCGATGATCCGGTGGAGGCGGTCGCTGAAATCGATACTGCCTGTGATCCAGCCGGATGGTGTGAGGATTCTGCCGCTGAGCATTTATTCCGCGATGAGTAAATCGATGCCCAGCCGCTGGAGCCCTTCACGGTACTCCTGGCTGATGGCGGCATCGGTGATGACGGTGTGGACCCGGTCCAGCTGCACGATGCGGTGCAGGCTGACACGGCCGAATTTGGATGCGTCGGTCAGCACGATGATCTTCTTCGCGCGTTCAACCATCTTGTTGTTCAGGCTAGCCTCGGCCTCGTGGTGGGTAGTGACGCCGAACTGCAGGTCGAACCCGTCCACGCCGAGGAACAGCTTGTCGAAGTTATAGGCTTGCAGGGTCGCTTCGGCCTGGCTGCCCTGGATCGACAGCGACTGCTTGCGCAGCAGGCCGCCCGTGAGGATCAGTTCCACGCCGGGCGCGTCGGCCAGTTCCCATGCGATGTTCAAGCCATTGGTCATCACCGTCACGCCGGTCGCGTCGCGCAGATGGCGCGCCAGCGAAATGGTGGTGGTGCCCGAATCGATGATGATGTTGTCGCCTTCCTGCACCAGGGTGGCCGCGAGCGCGCCGATGCGGTCCTTCTGCTCGTGGTTGATGCCATCCTTCTGGCGGATCGATTGCTCCGGCGGCGGGGTGCGGGTGAGGGTGGCGCCGCCATGGCTGCGCGCCGCCAGGCCTTGCGCTTCGAGCGCGGAAAGGTCGGTGCGGATGGTCACCGCCGAGACGCCGAATTCCTGGACCAGGTCGGTCACCTGGACCGCCCCGTGACGGGTCAGCAGTTGAAGGATGGCTTCGCGGCGTTGAGTGGTATTGCGCATGGTGGCGGCTCTGGGTGGCGGTGAAAACAGCGAGCTTAACAGATCGATGCTGCGCTGTTGAGGGGCGCCGCCGCATTGCTGTTGCACGCCCGCGCGTACTGCGCCAGCACCTGTCCGATCTTGTGCTCGAGCAGTTCGCGCGCGCCCGTCCCCAGTTGGCCCTGCAGCACTTCGAGGTACTGCGCGTGCAGGTGCTGGCTCAGGAGCGGCAGTGGGATGCCGGCCGCATCGACATTGGCGAACAGCCGTTCGACGGCCGCGGCCACCGGCGCTTCGCTCCAGTAGTAGCGGCAGCGGTCCGACAGGCCGTAGCGGCGCATCAGGCGCTGCATGTCGCTGGTGCCGGGATAGTGCTGGCGCCAGTGTTCCGGCTTGGCCTGCATGACGTCGTCGAGCACCTGCATCAGGCGCGAAGAGCGTCCCGGCGGCACCAGTTCGTTTTCGATCTGACACAGTGCCAGCAAGCCTTCGCGCAGGGCGAAGGTGGCGGCCGGGCCCACTTTCAAGATCGCGAAGTGGTCGCGCACCATTTCATGGAGCGAGGTTTCGAGCTGGTAGTCGGTGGAATGGGCTTCGAACACCAGGCCGGGCTGGCTGGCGACAAAGCCGGACAAGGCTTCGGCCTGCGCGGCGTCGTAGTGCTGGATGTGGCTGTGGTCGAAGTCGACACCAGGCTGCACCACCATGGCCACCACGCGGCGCCAGGCGTCGTGCAGGCCCGCGTCCAGGAAGGCGCGGGCATGGACCGCCAGCGTGCGCGCGGCAGCCTGCGGCGACGTGGGGGCGCCGGCGTCGGCCAGCGCCGCCTCGCCGCCCGGGACCGGCACCTCGGTGCCGATCACATACACCGGGGGAGGGTGGCCGCCGGCCTGCGCTGCGGCGTCGGCCACGGCGGCCAGGCGCGCCGAGCGGGCCGCGACGATCTCGTCGTCCAGTGTGGTGGGATCGTCGGCGCAGCGCATGCTGCAATCGAGGTGGATCTTGTGGAAGCCCGCCTGCGCGTAGGCCGCGACCAGGGTCTCGGCGAGGGCCATTGCTTCGTCGGCGCCGCGGCGCTGCCAGGCGTTCGGTCCCAGGTGGTCGCCGCCAAGCACCAGGCGGTCCAGCGGAAAGCCGCGTTCGCGCGCCATGGCGTGGACGTAATCGCGAAACTGCGCGGGCGTCATGCCGGTATAGCCGCCGAACTGGTCAACCTGGTTCGAGGTCGCTTCGATCAGCAGCACGGTAGCGTGGCGCCGCGCCACGCGCATGGCGGCCGACAGTACCAGCGGATGGCTGCAGCAAACACTGTACAGGCCTGCCGCTTCACCGCGCCGGTGCGCCTTGATCACTTGGCCGATAGGGGAAAGGTCGTGGTTCATGATGCAATGTGTTGACGGGCCAGCAGGGCTGCGCCACGGGCCCCGCCCGCGTCGCCGAAGCGCGGTGGCAGGATGGGGGGAACCTGGGCGCCCGCGAACAGGTGGCGCCGGACTGCGTCGGGCAGGTCGCGGTACAGGTGCGGCAGCTGGGACAGCCCGCCGCCAAGCACGATCACATGCGGGTCGAGCGAAAGCACCAGGTTCGAGAAGGCATGGGCCAGCAGGTCCAGGTGCGCGGCCACGGTGCTTGCCGCGACCGGGTCGTCCATGGCGGCGCGGGCTGCCAGGATCATGGGTTCGGCGCCGTCGCCGCCGAAGTGCCGGTGCAGCATGCTCATGCCGGGGCCGGAGACATAGCGTTCGAGGCAACCGCGCCGTCCGCAGGGGCAGTCGAGCACGGGCAATCCATACTGGGCCAGCAGGTGCGCCGGCGCGGACCAGTGGCCCCATTCGCCGGCGAAACCGTTCAGGCCACGGTGCAGGCGTCCGCCGGCGCAGTAGCCGCCGCCGGCCCCGGTGCCGAGTATGGCGCCGAACATGCTTGGCGCGTCTGCGGCCGCGCCGCCCTGTGCTTCCGACAGGGCGAAGCACTGGCAATCGTTGCCGATCACTACCGGGCGCTGCAAGGCTTGTTCCAGCGCCGGGGCGACCAGGCGCCCGTTCAGGGCAGGCACGTTGGAGCTTAGCTGGCGGCCGCTGGCAGGATCGGCGATGCCGGGCAGGCCGATGCCGACCGGCGCGCGCATGCCCAGCGCCGCGTCGCCGCGTTCCACCAGCGCGGTGATCGACGCGACGAAGAGCGCGAAGTCGTGGCCGGGCGTGGCGATCCGCTCGCGGTAGACTTCATGCAGCGCAAGCGCGTCGGCGCGAAACGCGACCAGTTCGATCTTGCTGCCGCCGATGTCGATGCAGTGGTAGCCGTGCATATCAGTGTTCATCATGGCGATAAATGGTGACGCCCTTGACGACACGGTTGACCGTGCCGCTGGCGAATGGATTATCGGGCCGCAGTTGCAAGGCCGCCGAACGGAAAAGAGCGTACTGCTGCGCGAACAGGAGCCACAGCGGCGCGAGCCAGGCGTCCGGCCAGGCCGGTGCGTCGATGCCGATGTCGGCGCCGGCGCCGACGCCGACGGTAAGCACGCGCCCGGCCACGCCGTCACGCCGCAGTTCGTCGACAAGGTCCTGGTCGTAGCGCCGCGCAAGCGCAGTGGCGCTGCCGTACACAATGACGAGCGAGGCCGCGTTCAGCACCGACTTTGGTCCATGGCGAAAGCCGAGCGGGGTGCCGGACATGGCGGTCACGCTGCCGCCCGTCAGTTCGAGCAGTTTGAGTGCGCTTTCCTTTGCCAGGCCTTCGAGCGGGCCGCTGCCCAGGTAGACCACGCGTTCGGCGGTCGTATCGGCCAGCGCGGCGATGGCCGGGCCCCAGCCGGGAATGGCGCTGTCGGCCAGGCTGGCGATGACTTCAATGTCCACGCCCTTGCCCAGCACGGCCAGCGCGGCCAGCAGCATGCAGGAAAAGCTGCTCGTCATGGCGAAGCCGCGGTCGCAGCTTGCTGCCGGCATCAAGAGGTTGAAGGCCAGGGGATCGGCGGCGCTGTCGCGCGCCAGCATGCCGTCGGCGTTGCAGGTGATATTGAGCAGGCGGGCGCCAGGCACAATGTCGCGCACCAGGTTGACGGCGGCCAGGCTCTCCGGGCTGTCGCCGCTGCGGGCGAACGATACCAGCAGCAGCGGGGCGGCCGGGTCCAGGTAAAGCGCAGGATGGGTGAGCAGGCTGGTAGTGGGAATGGCGCGCACTTGTGCGGGCCAGGCGGCATTGAGTTCGTCGGCGACGATCTCGCCGACGTAGGCGGAGCTGCCGGCGCCGGTCAGGATGACCTGCTGCAGCGGGTTCGCCAGGCAGTTGTCCAGGAAGGCGTCGACAAAGTCGCGGTCGGCGAGCAGGCTGGCGTGCAGCGCGCGCCATACGGCGGGTTGCTGGGCGATTTCCTCGGCGGTGTATAAACCGCCAATGGCGCGCCAGTCGTCTGGGCTTCGCTGCAAGAGAGTGGTCATCGAAAGAAATGGAAAGAAGTTTTGATGGAATCGATATTAAAACGAAAAATAACGAAAGTCAAACACAAAATTAATGACGTCATTCCCGCGAAGGCGGGAATCCATACCACTGTTGATCAGAGGTGCTATCGATTCCCGCCTCCGCGGGAATGACGGAAAATAGGTAAATCGAAAGTAAATCAGTCGAAAATCAGCTAAAACGAAAGATAAATGAGCGTGAATTGTGGCTTTTTTCAATTTTCACGCAGTTTTATTTGTTTTTTGTTGACGTATTTTGTTTTTGTTCCTACATTACATTCATCGAAACGCAAAACACCCGAAAGATCGATCATGTATCACGCACACCGTTCCCTAGTCCTGTCCCTGCTTGCGCTGGCCGCATGCCCGGCACTGGCCGCGCCGCTCGGTAACCTGAAGTCCTTCAGTGCCGCGCAGGCCGACGGCCCTTCCTGGGACCTGGTGACAGAGACAGGTGCCCGCGTGCGACTGAGCCTGCCGCGCGCCGACGTGGTGCGCATCCAGGCCGCCCGCAAGGACTTCACCGGCCCCGGCGACAAAGCCGCGCCCATCGTGGTGGCCAAAGCCGACGGCCAGGTAAGCCACCAGTTCACGCAAGAGAAAGACCACCTGGTCCTGAGCACTGCCGCGCTGACGCTGCGGATCGACCGCAAACCCCTGCGCTTCACCCTGTTCCGTGCTGGCGAGTCTGCGCCCCTGTGGCGCGAAGTGCAAGCCATCGACCTTGGCGAGCAGCGCAGCGTGCAGGTGCTATCGAGCGACAAGGACGAACGCTTCTTCGGCGGCGGCCAGCAGAACGGCCGCTTCGAATTCAAGGGCCGCGAGCTGCAGGTGTCGTATTCGGGCGGATGGGAAGAGGGCGACCGCCCGAACCCCGCGCCTTTCCTGATGAGTTCACGCGGCTGGGGCGTGCTGCGCAACAGCTGGGCCGACGGCAGCTACGACCTGCGCGAGCCGGACCAGGCCACGCTGCATCACGCCGAAGCGCGTTTCGATGCCTATTACTTTGTCGGCAAATCGCTGCGCGACGTGCTGGCCCGCTACACCGAATGGACCGGGCGCGCGCGCATGCTGCCGCGCTGGGCGCTTGAATACGGCGATGCCGATTGCTACAACGACGGCGACAACGTCAAAAAGCCTGGCACGGTGCCGCGCGGCTGGAGCGACGGCCCGACCGGCAAAACCCCGGACGTGATCGACAGCGTCGCCCGCAAGTACCGCGAGCACGACATGCCGGGCGGCTGGATCCTGCCGAACGACGGCTATGGCTGCGGCTATTCCGCGCTGCCGGAAACCGTCGAAGGCCTTGCGAAGCTGGGCTTTCGCACCGGGCTGTGGACCGAAAACGGTGTCGGCAAGATCGCCTGGGAAGTCAAGCAGGCAGGCAGCCGCGCGCAAAAGCTGGACGTGGCATGGACCGGCAAGGGCTACCAGTTTTCGCTTGATGCCAACCAGGCAGCGTATGACGGCATCCTGAACAACGCCGACAGCCGCCCCTTCCTGTGGACCGTGATGGGCTGGGCCGGCACCCAGCGCTACGCGGTCACCTGGACCGGCGACCAGAGCGCCAGCTGGGACTACATCCGCTGGCATATTCCCACCCTGATCGGTTCCGGCTTGTCCGGCCAGGCCTACGCCACCGGCGACGTCGATGCGATCTTCGGCGGCAGTCCCGAAACCTTCACCCGCGACCTGCAATGGAAAAGCTTTACGCCAGTGCTGATGGGGATGTCCGGCTGGTCGGCCGCAGCGCGCAAGCATCCGTGGTGGTTCGACGAGCCTTACCGCAGCATCAACCGCAGCTACCTGAAGCTGAAGATGCGCCTGACGCCATACATGTACACGCTGGCCCACGAAGCCGACCAGACTGGGGCGCCGCTGGTGCGCGGCCTGATGTGGGATTTTCCGCAGGACCCTGCAGCGCTGACCGAAGCGCACAAGTACCAGTTCATGCTTGGCCGCGATCTGCTGGTCGCACCGGTGTACCGCAGCCAGGCAGTTACCGGCGGCTGGCGCAAGGATATCCACCTGCCGCAGGGCCGCTGGATCGACTACTGGGACGGGCGCCAGGTCACTGCCGGCGTCCGGGGACGCAACATCGACCTGCAAGTCACGCTCGATAAACTGCCGCTCTTCGTTCGTGCCGGCGCCATCGTGCCGATGTACCCCGAAATGCTGTACGACGGCCACAAGCCGAAGGACAGGCTGACGCTCGACCTGTACCCGCAGGGCGAATCCGACTACACGCTGTATGAAGACGACGGCAATACGCGGCGTTACCAGGAAGGCGCGTTCAGCAAGCAGAAGATCGCCATGCGCGAAGCTGCCGGGAACGTGGAAGTGACGATCAATCCGGCAGAAGGCAGCTACGACGGCCAGGAGCGCGAGCGTGGCTACAGCCTGCGCATGCCAAGCCGCCAGCGCCCCACAAAGGTGCTGGCCGGTGCGAAGGCCTTGCCGGAAGCTGCTGGCCGCGCGGCCTTCGACAGCGCGGACCAGGGCTGGTTCTTTGACCCATCGGAACGCCTGGGCAGTGTGCATGTGAAAGTGGCAAAGCAGGACATCCGCCAGCCAGCCACGTTCACGGTGCAGGGCATAACCCGGGCGGCCGACGACGTCTTTGCCGCTGCCCCGGTTCCGGGCCGCGTCCTGCCTGCCGACGCCATGGTAGTGGTGAACCGCCCGGCGGAAGAACCCGGTCACGCGCTGGAACAGGCTTTCGACGGCAATCCGGCTACCTGGTTCCGCACCGTGCGCAGCCAGGCAGTCAAGAGCGGCGCACACGAATGGGTGATCGGCTTTACCGAACGGCGCCTGGTGGACGGCATTGAAATCGCGCCGCGCAGCGACATCCACTGGAAAAACGGGCAGGTGCGCGACTATGAAATCCATATCGCCGACAGCAATGGCGAGTGGGGCACGCCGGTCAAGCGTGGGCGCCTGGCGCTGTTGAAGGACATGCAGGCGATCGCCTTCCCGCCAACGGCAGGGCGCCTGCTGCGCTTCCGCGTGCTTTCAACCCAGAACCCGGAAGGCGATGGCGCCGCGGCGACCGATCCGATGGTGACGGCGGTGCAGGGCGGTGGGGCGATCGTACGCCAGTTCGATGCGGCGCTGCCGGCCGACGTTGCGCCCATTACGCTGTCCGAATTCCGCGTGCTTGAACACCGTGTGCCGGAAGGCCCGGAACAGCGCCGCTACCTGAGCGACCTGGCGCTGCCGAAAGGCCTTGGCCGCGACCGGCCGGCCGGCAAGGCAACGGAGATGCGCATGAACGGCCTGCGTTTCAACAAGGGTATCGGCATGGGACCATCCGGCCGCCTGGACCTGCAACTGGCCGGCACATGGCAGTTGCTGCGCGCCGACCTTGGCGTGGACGACAGCTGCCGCGCCGCCGGGGGCTTGCGCTTCCAGATCTGGAGCGGCGAGCGGCTGCTGTACGAAAGCGGCATGGTGACGGCGCCGGCCGTGGTCAAGCCCGAGATCGATATCCGCGGCCTGGGCCAACTCAGTTTGCGCACACTGGGAGCTGCCAGTTCCCGAACGTGCGGTAACTGGGCCAACGCCGTGTTGACCGGCACGGAAGGCGCCACAGTCCGGCCGCGCTAGCCCACTCCCTACAACAAACCAGCAAGAGAGCCCCTCACCCGACGGGGAGGGCCTCGCACATCCTTTGATTTGTACAAGAACGGAAAAGAGACATGAAAAGACGCGAATTTCTTGGCACCGGATCGGCACTGTTTGCCGGAGCACTCCCACTTGCTGCTGCGGCAAGCCGTGATCGGCTGCGCATCGGCATGGTGGGCACCGGCATGCGCGGCCAGGTGCTGCTGCGCGAACTGGTACGGCGCGACGACGTCGACGTGGTGGCGCTGTGCGACATTGAACCTGTCATGCTTGGCCGCGCGCTCGACATCGTCGCCAAGGCAGGCAAGGCGCGCCCGGCCACTTTCGGCCAGGATGGCGACGGCCATGCCTACCGGCGCATGCTTGATGCGGGCAAGCTCGATGGCATCATCATCGCCACGCCATGGGAATGGCACGCAAAGATGTCGATCGACGCGATGCAGGCGAAGGTGCCGGTTGGCTGCGAGGTGGTGGCCGGCGTGACGCTGCAGGACCACTGGGACGTGCTTGACGCCCAGCTCAAGTCGGGCACGCCCTACATGCTGCTGGAGAACGTGTGCTACCGGCGTGACGTGCTGGCCGTGCTGCGCATGGTGCGTTCTGGCTTGTTCGGCGACCTGGTGCACATGCAGGGCGGCTATCAGCACGACCTGCGCGCCGTCAAATTCAACAGTGGCGACCCGGCCAAGCCCTACGGCGGCGGCGTCGAATACGGCCCGCGCGGCTGGTCCGAAGCGCGCTGGCGCACGGAACATTCGGTGCGCCGCAACGGCGAGCTGTATCCAAGCCACGGCATCGGCCCGTGCGCGATGTACGCCAACATCAACCGCGGCAACCGCTTCACCCGCATCAACAGCTTCGCCAGCAAGGCGGCAGGCATGCACGACTACGTCGAACGCCTGGGCGGAAAGGACCACCCGAACGCGCGCACCCGCTTCAGCCTGGGCGACATCGTCACCACCACGCTGGCCTGCGACAACGGCGAAACCATCGTGCTGCAGCACGATACATCGCTGCCGCGCCCGTATTCGCTGGGCTTCCGGGTGCAGGGCACGCGCGGCCTGTGGATGGACGTGAACCATTCGGTGCACGTGGAAGGCATCAGCAAGCCGCACGAGTGGGACGACTTCAAGACCTGGCAGGACAAGTACGACCACCCGCTATGGCGCCGCTATGCCGAACGCGCGGCCGGGGCAGGGCACGGCGGCATGGACTTCTTCGTGATCCATGCCTTCATCGAAGCGCTCAAAGCCAAGGCCCCGATGCCGATCGATATTTTCGACGCCATCACCTGGAGTGCGATTACGCCGCTGTCGGAGCAGTCGATCGCCCAGGGCTTCCAGACACTCGATTTCCCCGACTTCACGGGTGGCCGCTGGCGCACCCGCAAACCGATATTCGCTTTCGACGACCGCTACTAACTTAGGAGAACCAGATGAAACGACCATTCATGCTGTTGCAAGTTGCCCTGATCGTCCTGCTTGGCTGCGGCCAGGCAGCCGCCGCGCAAGTCACCGTGGCCCTCGCGGGCAATGGCTTCATCACCGCCAGCGGATCCGGCGACAACGCCGTGATCAATGCCAATGGCCTGGCCAACTGGACCAGCGCCTCGACCGTCACCAGCACCTGGTTCAGGATGGCGCAGGCGGGCAGCGCCACCGTATCGCTGGACGCAGCCCTGGCGGGCAGCAACAGCAGCAAGATCCGCGTGACCGTCAATGGATCGCAGTTCACGGTCAACCTGCTCAAGGGCCCGAAGAAGACCGTCACTGTGGGCACGCTCAACCTGCCGGCGGGTTACATTCGGGTCGACCTGCAGGGCATCAGCAAGAGCGGCGGCTACTTCGGCGACGTCTCCGGCCTGAAAGTGAACACGGCGTCGACTGTCAACTACGCGTCCGACGCGGCCAACTATTACTGGTCGCGCCGTGGACCATCGGTCCACATGGGCTACACCGTGCCCGCCAATACCGAATACTTCTACAGTGAACTCAAGGTCCCGGCAGGGCAGGACGCGATCGGCTCCTACTACATGGCCAACGGCTTCGTCGGCGGCTACCTGGGCATCCAGGTCAAGTCGCCGTCGGAACGGTGGGTGCTGTTTTCGATCTGGGATGCGGACAACGGCGCCAAGACCACGCTGGTGAGCAAAGGCGCCGGTGTGGTCGATAACGCCTTCGGCGGAGAAGGCACGGGCGGCCAGTCCTACCTTTCGTACAACTGGGTGACGGGCAATACCTACTGCTTCATTACCCGGGTGCGTCCGGACGGCAGTGGCGGCACCGATTTCTCGGCCTGGTTCTTCGCTCCCGAAACCGGCGCGTGGCGCTACATGGCGACCTGGAAGCGGCCGGCAACGACCACCTACCACGCCGGCGTGCATTCCTTCCTCGAGAATTTCATCGACACCAATGGCTACCTGGGCCGCCTGGCCGAATACCGCAACCAGTGGGCACGCAGCACGGCCGGCACGTGGAGCGAGGTTACGGCCGGCCGCCTGACGGGCGACGCCACCGCAACGAATGCCCAGCGCATGGACTACGCCGGCGGCTTGCGCAACGGCGGCTTCTACCTGCAAAACGGCGGCTTCTTCAGCGCCTACGTGCCGGTCAATCAAAACTTCACGCGCAGCGCGACGGGAACCGCACCAACGGTCAACGTCAGCGCGCTGCCAATGCAGTAAGCGTTTTCACACAAAATCTATAACAGAGGAGAGAGAATTGAAACTCAATAAATTGATGGCTGCACTTGCCGCTGCCGGCATGGCTTCCGGTGCACTGGCCGCCGCCCAGGCTGAAGAAAAAGTCGAGGGCGCAGACGGCACCCCAAAGATGGCGCGGGTCGAAGTGACCGGATCGAGCCTGAAACGGATCAACGCCGAAACAGCGTCGCCGGTGCAGATCATCGATGCCAAGCAGATCGAAAACATGGGCGCCCGCACGCTGATGCAGGTGCTCGACAACCTGCCTGCCGCGCGGCCTGCGCAGCAGGACTTCCGCTCGATGTTCACCGGCTCCGATGGCGGCTCGCAGGCGAACCTGCGCGGCCTGGGTGCGCAAGGCACGCTGGTGCTTCTGAACGGGCGCCGCCTGTCCTTCTATGGCGCGCCATCGGGCTTCCAGACCATGTTCGTCAATATCGACGCGATTCCCGCTGCGGCCATCGAACGCATGGAAATCCTGACCGACGGCGCATCGGCTGTGTACGGGTCGGATGCGGTGGCGGGCGTGATCAACGTCATCACGAAGAAGAACTACCAGGGACTCGAGGCGCGCATCAACAGTGATTCGTCGGCCGATGTGAAGTCTTACGGCGAGCGCCAGGGCGGCCTGCTGTTCGGGACCGGCGACCTGGCCAAGGACGGCTACAACGTGTATGGTTCGATCAATGTGTACCAACGCGACCGGATCGCGCTGGCGGACACCTACGACAAACGCCCCGCGCACTTCTATGTCAATAATCCCAACTTCATTCGCAACTTCCGCATCGGGACCGGCAGCGAACCTGGCGTATTGAATCCCGGGACCCTGTTCGTCTTCGACCCGGCCCGGAACAATGCCCGCGTCCAGCGTGCCGTGAACGGCTGCGCGAACTCGATCACGGAAGCCACCGGCACCCGCTGCATCTGGAATACCTTGCCGTATTCACTGGACACCGGCCCGTCGTCCGAGCGGACCACGGGCTATGTCGCCGGCCGCATGCGCTTTGGCGGCGACATGGAAGGCTTTGCGGAAGCGGCCTACACCCACATCAGCATGCGCGGCGAAAACGGACCGCGCAGCTTCAACAGCGGTACCACCAACAACTGGTTTTCGCGTAACACCGGCACCAGGCTGAACACCTTCAGCTATCCCTACCTGGGACCGAACAACAGTTACCTGAAGGGCCGCCTGGCGCCGGAGATGGCCGCCACGATGGGCGGGGCCGCCGGCCTGAACTACCTGATGCAGGACGCGACCGGCCACTTTGGCCAGCGCAATACCGACGACAACTACCGCGTGCTGGCAGGCGTGCGCGGTACCGTGTTCGGCGACTGGGAATTCGAGACCGCGCTGAGCGTGGCCGGCAGCCACTCGACGCTGTACCAGACGATCAACGTCAACACCAAGGGTTTTGAGAAGGCATTCGGACCGTTCACCACGGACCCGGTTACGGGCCGCAGGTACATCGCCGACAACCCCGCGTACAAATTCGGCGAGATCAGCGATGCCAACGCCGCGCTGCTGCGCGAAGCGTATCCGACTTTCGACATCCAGTCCTGGACCAAACTGATTACCTGGGACGCCAAGATCGAAGGCACGCTGTTCAAGCTGGGCGAACGCGAAGTACGGGCGGCGTTCGGCACGAGCCTGATGCGCGAGAGCTTTGACACGCCGGGCAATGCGGATGCGGCCAACGGCCTGATTACCCAGCAGGGCGGCTCGTGGTTCGACGGTAAGCGCACCATTGCGGCGGTGTTCGGCGAAGTGGTGGTGCCATTGACCGAAAAGCTGGAGCTCAATGCCGCTGCCCGCCTGGATAAGTACCCGAACTTCAGCGCCAACCTGGCGCCGAAAATCGGCGTGCAATGGCGCGTCCGTCCAGAGGTGCTGCTGCGCGGGACCTACTCGGAAGGCTTCCGTGCACCGAACCTGGCCGAATCGGGCGAGGGTGGCGTGTTCGCGCAAGTGGGCGGTATCCGCGACACGGTGCGCTGCGACGAGACCAACGCGATTGCGCGCCTGCTGATGAAGTCTGTCTCGGCGGCGGAAGCCGACCAGGGCAAGGCCTTGCTCAATTCGAACTGCTCGACGACCGTGGGTGGCCTGACGCCACCGAATGCGGACCTGCAGCCGGAGAAGGCCAAGATAGCGACGATCGGCATCGTGCTGCAGCCGGTCAAGGATGTCAGCATCTCGCTGGACTACTGGTACGTGAACCGCCGCAATGAGATCGTGCGCGAGGACTTCAACCAGTTGTTCACCGAACTGGTGGAGCAGTACGGGCCGACACTGGCCGGCACCGACCGCGCTATCCGCAGCGCGCTCACCGACGCCGACCGTGCCAGCATGGCCGCCGTGGCCAGCATGTGCGCGAACGCAGCCAATGCGGCGGCATGCACAGGCACGCTGCCGAGGTATACCGTCGGTAACCTGGGTGGCTTGATCAACTCCTACCTGAACCGCGGCCGCACGCTGGTCGATGGCTTCGATATCGATGCGCGTACCCGCTTTTCGCTGGGCGCGATGGGTAAGCTGAACACGGGCGTGTCGGCAACGATTCGCCGGCGCGAGACGTATAACTACGACGACGGCGGCGGCTTCTCCGGCAACTACGTAGGCTATTACAATTCGCCGCGCCTGCGTGGCACTTTCAACGCCGACTGGGTGTACAACAACTTCACCACCAGCCTGTTCGTCAATTACACGGGCAAGAGCAAGTGGGCCTACGGTTCCTACGACACCGACAATACGCCGGAGACCTGTACCGCGGCCTACGTGTCGCTGCCGGAGAACCTGTGCGGTGGCGTGCCTTCGTTCACGACGGTCAACCTGGGCTTCAACTGGAAACCGGTCAAGAACCTGAGCGTGGGCTTGAACATCAAGAACGTGCTGGAGAAGAAACCGTACTACGATCCGAACGGCTGGGAAGGCTACGATCATAACCAGAACCTGTTCGGCCGCCAGTTCGCGCTGTCCGCCAGCTACAAGTTCTGACCCGTCATTCCCGCGCAGGCGCAAAGGCCTGCGCGGGAAAAAGGTGGCGATTATTTGCCGAGGATGGCGTCGAACTTGCCGGTGTTCGGGTGGCGCCAAAGGCGCGCGGCTTCAGGTCTACTGGAAGACGCGGGCCGCGATCCGTTCTTTCAGTTTGCCGATCAAGATCCGGGCCTCGCCCTCGTTCATCGATGGCAGGATGCGCATCGTCTGCGCGCCGTAATCGAATGCGATTGGTCCGGTCGTGGCACCGATGAATGGCGGCTTCATGGCGGCCTGGTTGCTGAAGATACTGGTCTCGTAAGCGACCGCCCGCAAGCCATTGATGTGATTCATTGCATACGACCGGTTCCGGCCGATGCCAAGCAGGTGCACCCGGTAGAGGAGGGCATCGCTGCTGATCGTAACGGACTCCTTGCCGCACAGTTGCCACAGCACGGTGGTCAGTGCGAAGGCGCCGCCCAGCGTCCAGCCAATCAGCCAGATAAGGTTAAACAGGTCCGGACCCGTTGCCGAGTCTGCGTTGATCAGTTGGGAAGCAACCGTGATCTCGCCAAACAACCAGCCACAGAGCCAGACGGAGAGGAAGGCAAGGACCAACAAATTGCGTTGTGCTGCGATCGTGATTTGGGTGCCGTTGATCGTTTGTTCGATCTGAAAGCGCGGCAGGGCAGGGTCTAGGTGCATTGGATAGGGTGATGTTAAACAAATATCAAGTATCACCGCTTTGGGATCACCTTGTCGAGTTCTCTTTGCGCGCGAGCGGAAATGGTGGAAGGCGCGCTTCGCGCTTTTCCACCCTACGAGCTACAAGTTCCAAACCGTTATTCCGGGCTCGGCACCCCTCTTGCCGGGAATCCTTAGCACCAATGAGCAGTGGTGGTATGGATTCCCGTCGTCACGGGAGTGACGGCGGGTTATTTTCCGAGGATGGAGACGACGTTGTCGGTGCCGGGGGCGCCGAAGGCTTGCGTTTTCAGTACATGCAGCTGGTCGCGCACCTGCGCCGCTTTCTCGAATTCGAGATTGCGCGCGTGGTCCAGCATCAGTTTTTCGAGGCGCTTGATCTCCTTGCTGATCTGCTTCTCGCTCATGGCCTCGATCTTGGCGGTTTCCTTCTCCGCGTCCAGGTACTCGCGCGCCTGCTGCGGGCTGTACACGCCGTCGATCAGTTCCTTGATCTGCTTCTTGATACCGATCGGCGTGATGCCGTTGGCCAGGTTGAAGGCCACCTGCTTGGCGCGCCGCCGCTCGGTTTCGCCGATGGCCCGCTCCATGGAATCGGTGATCCGGTCCGCGTACAGGATGGCCACGCCGTTCAGGTTACGCGCCGCGCGGCCGATGGTCTGGATCAGGCTGCGCTCGGAACGCAGGAAGCCTTCCTTGTCGGCGTCCAGGATCGCCACCAGCGACACTTCGGGCAGGTCCAGGCCCTCGCGCAGCAGGTTGATCCCGACCAGTACGTCGAAGGTCCCCAGGCGCAGGTCGCGCAAAATTTCCACGCGCTCCACCGTTTCGATATCGCTGTGCAGGTAGCGCACCTTGATGCCATGGTCGCTCAGGTACTCGGTCAGCTGTTCGGCCATGCGCTTGGTCAGCGTGGTCACCAGCACCCGTTCATCTTTTTTCACGCGGTCCTGGATTTCGCCCATCAGGTCGTCCACCTGCGACAGCGCCGGTTTCACGATCACTTGCGGGTCCACCAGGCCGGTAGGGCGCACCACCTGTTCGACCACATTGTCGGAATGGGTCTTTTCGTATTCGGCCGGCGTGGCCGACACGAAAACGGTCTGGCGCAGCTTGCCCTCGAATTCTTCGAACTTGAGCGGCCGGTTGTCCAGCGCCGATGGCAGGCGAAAGCCGTAGTCGACCAGGTTGGTCTTGCGCGAGCGGTCGCCGTTGTACATGGCGTTGAGCTGGCCCACCAGCACGTGCGACTCGTCGAGGAACATCAGCGCGTCCTTCGGCAGGTAGTCCACCAGGGTGGGCGGCGGTTCGCCCGGCAGGGCGCCAGACAGGTGGCGCGAATAATTTTCGATGCCCTTGGTGAAGCCGATTTCGGCCATCATCTCCAGGTCGAAGCGGGTGCGCTGTTCGATGCGCTGTTCTTCAATGAGTTTGTTCTCCTTGCGGAAAAACTCCAGCCGTTCGCGCAGTTCGACCTTGATGGTTTCGATCGCGCGCAGCACGGTCGAACGCGGGGTCACGTAGTGCGAACCGGGATAGACGGTAAAGCGCGGGATCTTCTGGCGCACGCGCCCGGTCAGCGGGTCGAACAGCTGCAGCGTTTCGATTTCGTCGTCGAACATCTCGACCCGGATCGCCAGTTCGGCGTGCTCCGCGGGGAAGATGTCGATGGTGTCGCCACGCACGCGGAAAGTGCCGCGCCCGAAGTCGACTTCGTTGCGGGTGTACTGCATCTGGATCAGGCGCGCGATGATGTCGCGCTGCGCGACCTTGTCCTTGTGGCGCAGCGTCAAAATCATCTGGTGGTATTCGCTGGGATTGCCGATACCGTAAATGGCCGACACGGTGGCCACGATGATGACGTCGCGCCGCTCCATCAGCGACTTGGTGCACGACAGGCGCATCTGTTCGATATGCTCGTTGATCGACGAGTCCTTTTCGATGAACAGGTCGCGCTGCGGCACGTAGGCTTCGGGCTGGTAGTAGTCGTAGTAGCTGACGAAGTATTCAACCGCGTTCTCGGGGAAGAACTCGCGAAATTCCGAATACAGCTGCGCGGCCAGGGTCTTGTTCGGCGCGAACACGATCGCAGGACGGCCCGCCTGCGCAATCACATTGGCCATGGTGTAGGTCTTGCCCGAACCGGTCACGCCGAGCAAGGTCTGGAACGACAGGCCGTCGTTGATGCCCTCGATCAGGCCGGCGATCGCGGTCGGCTGGTCGCCGGCGGGCGCGAAGGGCTGGTGCAGTTTGAAAGGGGAGTCGGGGAAGGTCACCACGGTCGGCGCCGGGGCGGTTTCTACGGATAGTTCTGCCATACGATCAGACCTTTGTTAAAATGTGCTCCCGCTTGCGCGCCAATGTTTATATGGCTCGCTGTCTATACAACTTCAGTCCACAACCAGTTTATCACGATGACCTCACCAGCTTCCGCCAGCATCTTCAGCGCCATCGACATGGCCCCGCGCGACCCTATCCTGGGTATCACCGAGGCGTTCAACGCCGACCCGAATCCTGCCAAGATCAACCTGGGCGTGGGTGTCTATTATGACGATAATGGCAAGGTTCCGCTGCTCGCCTGCGTGCGCAAGGCAGAGGAAATCCTGATGGAGCAGATGGCGCCGCGCACCTACCTGCCGATCGAAGGCCTGGCGGCCTACGACAAGGCGGTGCAGGAACTGGTATTTGGCGCCGACAGCGCGATTATTCAAGAGAAGCGCGCGGTCACCGTGCAAGCCATCGGCGGCACCGGCGCACTGAAAATCGGCGCCGACTTCCTGCAGCGCTTTTCGCCGGATTCGCAAGTCTACATTTCCGATCCCAGCTGGGAAAACCACCGCGCGCTGTTCGAAAGCGCCGGTTTCACGGTCAATACCTACCGTTACTACGACCCGTCCACGCGCGGCGTCGACTTCGACGGCATGCTGGCCGACCTGAAGGCCATGCCGCGCGGCGCCATCGTGCTGCTGCACGCCTGCTGCCACAACCCGACCGGCGCCGACCTGACGCCAGCCCAGTGGGATGAAGTCATCAAGGCGGTGACGGCCGGCGGCCTGACGCCTTTCCTGGACATGGCTTACCAGGGCTTCGGCTCGGGCATCGCCGAAGATGGCGCGGTGGTGGCAAAGTTCGCCGCTGCCGGCGGCCCGCTGCTCATTTCGAATTCCTTCTCCAAGTCCTTCTCCCTGTACGGCGAGCGCGTGGGTGCCTTGTCCGTGGTGGGCGCCAGTGCCGAGGAAGCGGCGCGCCTGCTGTCGCAACTCAAGCGCGTGGTGCGCACCAATTACTCCAACCCGCCGGTCCATGGCGGCAAGGTGGTGGCCACCGCGCTGACCACGCCGGAACTGCGCCAGCTGTGGGAAGACGAGCTGGCCGGCATGCGCGTGCGGATCAGGGAAATGCGCAATACCTTCGTCGCCAAGCTCAAGGAAAAAGCGCCCGCGCACGACTTCGAATTCGTGCGTGAGCAGGTTGGCATGTTCTCGTATTCGGGCCTGACCAAGGCGCAAGTGGAACGCCTGCGCACCGAACATTCGATCTACGCGGTCGATACGGGACGCATCTGCGTGGCCGCCCTGAACTCGAAAAATATCGATCTCGTCATTGACGCGATCGCCAAAGTCCTCTAAACTCTTGCTTCTTCGGATTGCGCGAAAGCGAAATCCGGAAGGCATCGGGAAGTACAGCAACAGTTTGCGGGTGGTAAGTCAGAATCTTGACAGCGCAAGGTGAGAAGTACATAATGTTGCCTCTTTTCCCTGATAGCTCAGTTGGTAGAGCGACGGACTGTTAATCCGCAGGTCCCTGGTTCGAGTCCAGGTCGGGGAGCCAGAATTCGAAAGGCCACGTTGAAAAACGTGGCCTTTTTTGTTGTGGCGAGCAAGTTACATGAACGTAAATATATTTGCATTTTTAGTAACCCCTCTTTATCATGCCGGGCTGGTATCAAAACGCGCCTTTTGCGTGTGACCACTTCTTACAGAAACCCCATGAAAAAAATCGCATTTATTCTCGCCCTGGCGATCGCCAGCCTGTCCCAGAACGCAGCCGCCCAGGACATGGGCAAGCAATTGCGCTTCACTTTGGGCGCCGGCCTGACCTTCGGCGGCGACAAGCTGGCCACGGCCAGCTACGTCAACGGTGGCGACATCGACATCCGCGCCGGCAGCATGGTGGCCCTGACCGCCGGTGTCGACTACCGCATCACCCCGGAAGTGTCGCTGCAGGCACTCGTCGGTTACCACGTCGATAACGCCTCCGCCACCAACGGCGACGTGCGTTTCCAGCGCTTCCCGATCGAACTGCTGGCTTACTACAATGTGGCGCCACAATGGCGCATTGGCGGCGGCGTACGTTACGTCAGCAGCCCCAAGCTTTCCAGCAGCGGCGCGGCGTATATCGGCAACTACACCTTCGACGACACCGTCAGCGGCGTGCTGGAAACCGAATACGCGATGAGCAACGTCATCGGCATCAAGGTGCGCTACGTGCAAGAGCAATTCAAGCACAAATACAGCAACAACAAAGTCAGCGGCAGCCACGCCGGTGTTTTTGCGAATTTCTACTTCTAAAATTCTTTTCCAGCCGCTATAATGCGGCCTCTTTTCCCTGATAGCTCAGTTGGTAGAGCGACGGACTGTTAATCCGCAGGTCCCTGGTTCGAGTCCAGGTCGGGGAGCCAGAATTCAAGGGCTGCATCGCGAGATGTGGCCCTTTTTCTATTGCAGTGTTACTTATTTGGACAACCATGAACGATCTCGTGAACAAAGTGGAATTTTGGGATGAATGGCAGTTGGCGGCAGTGGCCGCCGGCGTTGCCGTGCCCTTGGCGGAACTGGGCTGCGAAGTCTTGCGCATGCATCGCAAGAATCGCTGGAGCAAGGATTTCCTGGGTGTCGAGGACGACGGTCCCGTGATGCTCGAGATGTGCCTGGACGACCCGGCTCAAGCCGAGATGCTGTTCCTGGAAAACCTGCACCCCTACGATACCGCCCTCCTGGCCGCCGCGCGCAGCCGTCTCGGGCTGGCCTGATACGAGAAAGGTCTGCATGCGCAAGCGTGCAGGCCTTTTTTCCTTGCGTTTCCAGCATGGCCGCACACGTGGCGCGGTCGACCGATGTTCCGGTTTAATTTGTAATATGTACAAGTTTCCGACAATTGCACGACAGCTTTAGGCAAGACTTTTCTTAATAATAAGAAAGCCATGATGGCCCGACCGTCAACGCTTGCTTCGCCATCAAGAAAAAACCAAGGAAGATGCCATGAAACGCTTGTCTTACCGGTTGTCGACATCCCTGCGCTATAGCCTTGCCGTTTGCCTCGGACTGGCACTGACCGCCTGCGGCGGCGGTTCGAGCAGCCCAACGGTCCAGCCGGAGCAGGCACTGAGCGGACGCACCAGCTTTGTGTCCGCCGATGGCATGGGCGCGCTGGCGATCGAGGGAACGGTCAGGGACCAGAACTTCTACATGACCGCGACCACGGCCGCGACGCCGCCCAACGCCGATACCTCTCCGACACGGTCGGTACAGGAAGGCGACATCTACCGCGTCCTCGAGAGCGGCAAGTCGATCCTGAACCTGAATATGTACCGGGGCCTGCAGATCATCGATATCAGCAAGCCCGCCAGCCCGAACATCGTCGGGCGCGCGGCAATCAGCGGCACCCCGGTCGAGATGTACCATGCGGGCGACAAGGTCTACATCCTGCTCAATAACTGGTCGCAATTCCGCCGCACCAGCAAGGATGGGAAGGAATCGGTCGAACAGTTCCATGGCGGCGGCGTCATCACGGTCGACATCGCCAACCGCGCCGCGCCCGTCATCGTCGGTTCGACCCGCGTGCCCGGTTACATTCAGACTTCGCGCCTGACCAGCGGTGCAGGCAAGAACGCCTTGTATGTGACCTCGAGCGAATTCGCCCTGTCCACCCCGGTGGCCGCCGCCGGGACCGACATCGCGCCCGTGTATGCCGGCCAGACCAGGGTGCTGAGCTACGCCATCAATGCGCAAGGGCTGCTTGAAAGCAAATCGACCCTGGCGCTAGGTGGCTATGTGCAGGCGATGCAGGCCACCGGCGAGCGTCTAATGGTTGCGCGCGCCGTCGAGGGCGTCGGCAAGCATGGCTCGCGCGTGTCCGTGGTCGACATTTCAAGCCCGGACGGCGCCATGGTGCAAGGCGCCGACGTGCTCATTCGCGGCGTGGTGCAAAAGAAAACCAATATGCACATCCACGGCGCCGTACTGCGTGTGGTTTCCGGCAATTGGTGGAACACCGGTTCGAACGTGAACCACGTCGAAACCTTCAACATCGCCGACATCGCCAATCCGAAGCCGATCGACCACGACACCTTCGGCGAAGGCCAGCAACTGTTCGGCACATCTTTCTCCGCCGACAAAGCCTTCTTTGTCACCTACTTGCGCCAGGATCCTTTCCACGCCTTTTCGATCACCCCGGAAGGGATGATGAAGGAAGAGAACGAGTTCATCGTGTCAGGCTGGAATGACTTCTTCCTGCCTGTGCACAACGAGACCCGCTTGATCGGCGTCGGCCACAATGACGAAAACAACCAGCGCCGCCTGGCGATCAGCCTGTACGACACCACCAACTTGCAGAACACCCGTCCGCTGCTGATGCGGGCGGAAGTCGATTTGTCGAACAGCTGGTCGGAAGCGAACTGGGACGACCGCGCCTTCTCGGTGCTGGAAAACGCGACCAGGGCGACGGCCGCCGACGGCAGGACGGTGGAAACGGGCCTGGTGCTGCTGCCGTTCTCCGGCTATGACAGCGCCACCGGGGAAGGTGTCGGCGGCGTGCAGATCTTCACGTTTTCGGCGACGACGGTGACCCGGCGCGGCACGATGAAGCAAGAGATGGGCGTGCGCCGCAGCTTCATGGGCGACGCCGCCAACAGCATCGCGGCCAACTTGTCCGAAAGCGACCTGTCCCTGTTCAGCATCCTGAATCCGGATGCGCCGCAGGAAAAAGGCAGCGTGCGGCTGGCGCCGAACTACAGGCAGTTCGTCGCGTTCCAGCAGGTCGGCGCGCGCTATCACAGCATCAATTCCGCGTGGAGCGCGAGCAGCACGGCGCGGCGCACGGACCAGGTCGAACTGGTGCCGCTGGCGGCAGCCGATGGCCCGGTCATCCTGTCGCAAATCGAGGTGCCGGCCGGATCGACCATCTACAACGTGGGCGACAAGCTGGTTGTCGTCTCGAGCGACCCGACGCCAACGGGCGTCACGACGACGATCGCCACCTATGACGTGAGCGCCAGCGCCAGGCCGGTCAAACTGGGTGCGCTGACGACCGATGCGCTGGTTCAGCGCGGTGGCGGTATCTATTACACTGGCGACATGACCATCTGTGCGTTTTCCGGGCGCCCGTGTTCGGGCGGCTTCTTCGCGCCATCGGCGATTGTGGTTGGCAATGCACTTGTCTTTGCCGGGCAAACCCACTATGGGCCGACCACAGGCGGTGCGCTGATGAACCGCTACTGGTCCAGCTACACCCTGCAGGTGCTCGACCTGAGCGACCCGTCAAAACCGGCGCTGCTGGAGAAAATGAGCATGCTCGAAGGCGAGGAGTCGGTCGGCATGGTCAAGAGCGGCACCACCTTGTGGATCAACTACAAGACGCCGCAGGCCGTGGCCGTGGCCGGCCAGCCGCAGGCGAAGTACTACATCAAGGCGCTCGACCTGTCGGTGGCGAGCGCGCCCAGGCTGGGCGCGCAAGTGAACGTGCCGGGCCAGCTGATGGCTGCCGTGGGCGAAGCGATCTACACGGTGGACCACGCCTGGGAGGGATCGTCGGCCGGCGCTTCGCTCAATATGCTGATCATGCGCGACAACCTGGCTTACTTGCAGGCTACGTATCCGATGCCGGGCAAAGTGCTGACCGGCCTGCTGGTCGATGGCAAGAACGTGATCGTCTCGCACTACGACAGCAGCGGCTACCAGCACGCGATGTCGCACTTTGACATGGGCGCCAGGCAGTTCACGGCAAGATCGGAAACAGTGCTGCCGTATTACCCGACGCTGCGCGAGGCGCGCAACGGCAAGCTGCTGGTGGAGGCGGGGTACGGTTTCCTGCTGTACGATTTTACCCAGGCCCAGGGGCCGTTTGCCCAGGCGTATTTCCCGGCGATGAATTGGGGCGGCAGCGTCACGATCGTGGGCGATACCGTGTATGTGCCGTCGGGTTCATACGGCATCTACCAGTTCACGCGCGATACCGTGAATCTGCAAAAGCCTTAGCCAAAAGCGAACTGGCCTGCATCGCGCTTGCCGGCGCCACAGCTTTACGCCAGGTCGGCCCTGGCCGGTGGGCGCCGCAGTTTGGCCAGCCCGGTGAGCATCGTCAGGCCGCACAGCACGGCGATGGTCACGACAATATCGGGGGTGCCGTCATACATCGCTGCAAAGGGAACATGCGTCCAGCGCGGTAGCATCGCGATCAACACGATCGGCAAAAGAAAATTGAAGCTGACGACAGACCAGCGCGGTGAAGGCTTGCCACGTCGGCGAACGGCGAGTACCAGCGATCGGACATTCAACACAAGCAGCACGAATGCTCCTGCGGCAATTGCGGCATAGATATGGCCGAGCGGCCTGGCCGTGTTTTGCGGTGCCTTGTCATCGAGCAGGGAAACGATTCCCGTGGCAATTTCCCGCGTGTGATCAACGAACATCGATGAGCTATTGGTCAATAGCACGATGCCCAGCTTGCGCTCCGGGATCAGCACCATGGCGCCGCGGTAGGACGGCAGGGCGCCGCCGTGCCACAGCGACTCAAGGCCTGCGGTCTTGCCAGCGCGCCAACCCATCGCGTATTTGAACGACCCGCCCGTTTCCCCGGCGCCGGCATGGGCCGCCTGCAGTCCGGCGGCCGACAGGATCGGCGACCCGTCGCCCAGGTGCGCGGCCGCGAAGCGGCCCAGGTCAGCCGCCGTGGCGATGATGGACGCCGTTGGCAAGCGATCGGGCTCGTGGGCATATGCCGATGGAAAGGTCAGGCCGAACCAGTAGTTGTGGCCGTCGGCAAGCCCGTCGCTGCCGGCGCGTGCGGCATCGGTGTGGCTACGCGTCATCCGCAATGGAGTGAAAATGTTTGCGGTCACGTAGTCGGCAAAACTCAACTTGCTGACACGCTCGACCAGCAAGCCAAGAACCTGATAGTTGGGGCTCGAATACACGTGCCGTTCGCCAGGCTCAGCTACCAGGCTCGTGTTGTGAAGCGCGGCGACGTGCTGGCTTAAGGTGGCCGGCTGCGGCGCGCGCGGTGCGGTCTGCGGCAAACCGCTGGTCTGGTTCAGCAGATGGCGTACGGTTACTTTGGCGGCGGCATTGGCATCGGCCAGTGTGAATTCCGGCACATAGCGCTGTATCGGGGCATCCAGGTCAACCTTGCCCTGATCGACCAGCTGCAGCACCGCGGTCGCGGTAAATGCCTTGCTCAAGGAGCCGATCACAAAGGGCGTATCGGAAGTCATGGCGACATTACGACGGGCTTGACCAAAGTTCCGGCTATGGATCAGCTTGCCGTCTTGCACTAGCACCAGGGAAGCGCCGGCGACCCGATGGTCGGCCAGTCTGGATTCGACGTATTGGTCGATGCGGGCAACATCAACAGCACACGCGGCGGGGCAGAACAGCGATATGGCCAGTAGCAAGATGGGATATTTCAAAAAGCGTCTCCTTGTTGTGTGCCGACATCATGCCATGCCAGCGCCCCCGGCAAGCGACGCTAGCTGCCCAGGCGCGCCAGCGGAGCAGGGCGTGGCTTGTTCATCTGGCAGGTCAGGTCGAGCACCACATTGTTCGAATCGCGCAGGCGCGTCACCAGCACCTTGGCGATATTGTGATACAGGGCCGAGGTGATCTCGGACGACACGCTCAGGCGTTCGGTATTGAAGAACAGCGCGGTGCACTCGGTATTGGCGCGCACGCGGGCCGAGCGGCGCTTGGCGTCGACCAGGGCCATTTCGCCGAAGCTGTCGCCGGGATGCAGGGTGGCCAGGGTAATCCACTGGCCGTTCCTGGACTGTTCGACCGCCACGTGGCCGAACAGCAAGATATAGAAAGAGTTGCCGATGTCGCCCTCGTTGAAAAACAGGGCCTGGCTGGGGATGCTGATCTTGTCCGCGCACTTGAGCAGTTTTTCGAGTTGCACCATCGGAATGCCGGAAAACAGGCGCACATTGGTCGCGAGGGTGAGGAGTAGCTGGCTTTGCCCGGGCATGATGTCTCCGCAAGAGGTTGACGCGCAATCCATTGTAACGCCGGAATGGCGCGTGGAGACCTCGTCCTTTGCCCGTTTATTTCAGGATGCCTTGTACGTCGACGATATCGACACCCTGGGCCATGCCGAGCACCCGTTCCAGCCACGGCTTGTGGGTGGCGCCGACGATGGTCAGCACGCGCGCCCCGGGCCGTTCGCGGAAAGCTGACTGGATATTGGCCGCCATCCGCAAGTTGCGCGTTTCCCAGCCTGCCACATACATGCGTCCGTACTGCTGCGGCGATGGATCCTTGAGCGCGGCGCCGAAGTCGACGGCGCTGTACACCTGCTGCACCTCGTGGCGGTTGATATGGCGGTACAGGGGCAGCAGGTCGGCGCCGCCCGACAGTGCCTCTTCCTGCTTGCGCAGCGGGGCGGCCTGGGCGGCCGCCGCATTCCATGCCTGTTCCACGGCCTTGCCGAACGCTTTTTCGTCGGCGACATCCACGTCGTCGCCGCTATGGTCGTCCATGGCATGCACGCGCGCCAGGCCCAGCCTGGCGGCCAGGGGCGCGGCGACCAGGTAGTTTTCGTTCTGGCTCACGGCCAGCTTGTCCAGCATCGCCACCAGGGAAGCGGCCAGTTCAGGCGACGCCTTGCGCTCGCCGGCGGGCAATTGCTGCCATTGCACCAGGGCCGAGGCCCTGTCGTTGGCGGCCAGGAAGACGGCGGCCAGCCGGCGGCGCTGCGCGGGCGCGGGCTGTGCCGGCCAGGTCTTGAGCAGGGTGTGCATGTGCGCGATGGCGGTCGGCACGTCCATGCCGGTCGCCTCGCGCGCGGCGTCGGTGTCGCGGCAATAGGGCGTGACCGAATCGGCGTACAGCGCCGGGTGGCGCAAGGCGTGGTCGCAATCTTCGCCGGAAATGGCTTCAATGGCGATGACGTCCGGCTTGAAGGCGGCCAGGCGCTCGATCAGCGGCGCCAGCGCGGCGCGCGGGAAATCCTTGGGCAACTGGGACAGGTGCACGCTGCCCAGCACCAGGACCTGGCTGCGCGGGCCGGGCATGTCGCGCGCGAAACCGCTCAGGTCGACCTGGGCCAGTGCCTGGGTGGAAAGCAAGGTAGTGAGCAACAGCCAGTGTTTTTGCATGGACGCCTCCTGTATGTGGGTGTTGCATCCTAAAGCGGGGCGCGCCAGCGGGCGTTGCCGATGCGACAGGCGGTTCGAATGCATGCCTGGATTGCAAAATTGGCAGCATGGCATGAAGGCCGGGACCCCGGAGCCTGACGCCGCGCAGGACCGCCACGCATGGCCGGGCTAGCCTGTAGCGACAGGGGGGGGCATCATGGAACTGATCACATGGAATATCCAGCGCGGACGGGGACCCGGCGGCGCTTGCGACATGGCGCGGCTGGCGGCCGCCCTCGCGCGCCTGGCGCATGCCGACGTGCTGTGCCTGCAGGAAGTCTCGTCCGGCTACAGCGACCTGCCCGGCCTCGATGGCGCCAACCAGTTCCTGGCGCTCACGCGCCTGCTCGACCGGCATACGGCGGTGGCCGGCGTGGTCAGCGATACCCGGGGACCGGACGGCGTGCGCCAGCTGTTCGGCAACATGATTTTCTCGCGCTATCCTGTCGTGCAAGTATTTCGCCACGGGCTGCCGTGGCCCGCCGATCCGCAAGTGATGAGCATGCCGCGCGGCATGCTGGACGTGACGCTGGCCACGCCGCTGGGACTGCTGCGGGTGTGCGCCACGCATCTCGAATATTTTTCCCTGCGCCAGCGCCTGGCCCAGCTTGACTGCCTGCGCGCCCTGCAGGTCGAAGCGGGGCGCCATGCCGGCAGCACGCCCCCGGGCAGGGCGGTCCACGGCCCCTTCCGCGCCATCCCGCGCAGCGCCGCCACGCTGCTGGCGGGCGACTTCAACTTCCTGCCCGATACGGAGGAGCACCAGTGCCTGCTGGCACCGTTGCCTGGCGGCATTCCCGGCTTGTGCGACACCTGGCGCCTGGTCCACGGCAGCGCGCCGCATGCGCCCACGGCCGGCCTGCGCGACCCGGACCATGCCCCATTTACCGTCGATTATGTGTTCGCCAGCGCCGACCTGGCGCCTGCCGTGCGTGCCTGCCGCGTGGATCCGGCGGCCATGGGTTCCACCCACCAGCCGCTCATGGTTTGCTTAAATTGATGGCAGGCAATATCGTTGCTGTCGAATATCTTTACATTGCTTGGGCGATTCAAAATATTCCATTCGGTAATTTGTTGATTTTGTTCAGTATTTGCTTGCTGGCATGCTTAGTGCTTGTATCCCAACAGAAGTCATTACAACCATAACTAGGGGTATCACATGAAAGCAACTTCCTTCCTTCTGAGCCTGTTACTGCTGGCCGGCGCATCGAGCGCCCAGGCTACCATCGTCGCCACCGACAGCACTTTCGGCAGCTTCGATGCCAGCTCCGGCACCCGCACCCTGACCGTGGGCACCAGCGGCACCATCAGCGACATCAACGTGATCCTGGAATTCGCCAAATGCGACGATCCTTCGATCGGCCCGAATGGCCAGTCGTGCATTGGCGGCGGCAGCTCCTTCGACAGCGAAATCGTGTTCCGCCTGACCAAAGGCACCACCACGGTCAACCTGATCAATGCCGGCACCTACAATTCCCAGAGCGGCATCGGCCGCATCGTGCTGGTCATCGATGACGAAGCTGCCACCGCAGCCGGCCCGACCCTGGCCGCAGGCACCTTCAGCGGCTCCGGTTCGCTGTCGGCCTTCGACGGCATGGACATGCTCGGCAACTGGACCCTGTTCATCCAGGACACCGTGGGCCAGGACCGTCTGGACTACTTCTCGGCGTCGCTCGACATCACCACCGGCCGCGTACCTGAACCGGCATCGCTGGCGCTGCTGGGCCTGGCGCTGCTGGGCCTGGGCGCATCGCGTCGCAAGTCCTAAGCACCCGCATCCCGGAAATGGCCCGGCCGCGCAAGCGTCCGGGCCATTTTTCTTTGGTGCGAGCGCGCATGGCGCGAGCAAAAATAGCAATTCCCGGGCGCGATCCCGTTTTCCAGGTGGTACACTTTCGCTATCAACCAGAGCGGGTAGCGAGATCATGGAAATGACCACCGCGGCGTCCGGCCGCACCATCGTGCTGAGCCCTGCCGGCCGCATCGACCACACCCACGCCGACGGCTTCACCCAGGCGCTGGCCCCTTACCTGCGCGACTGCACGGGCGGCGGCGCCGCGCTGCTCATCGATTTTTCCAAGGTCAGCTACATTTCCAGCATCGGCCTGCGCGCCCTCATGATCGCCATCAAGCAGGTCAAGGCCCAGGGCGGGCGCATGGCGCTGGCGGCGCTCACGCCGGTGGTGGCCGAGGTATTTCGCATCAGCTGCTTCGACAAGCTGTTCGACATTTATCCGGGCCGCGCCGAGGCGCTGGCCGCGCTGGAAGACGGCGCATGAAAGCGCGCATCTGGGGCGCGCGCGGCTCGCTTCCGGTCGCGCTGACGCACCGCCAGATCCGCGCCAGGATCGTGGCCGCGCTCGAAGGGGCGCAGGGGCGCGACCTGTCCGACCGCGCGCGCATCGACGCCTATGTCGACAACGAACTGGGCTTCGACATCAGCGGCACCTTCGGCGGCCATTCGAGCTGCGTGGAAGTCGAAGTGTGGGACCCGGACACCAGCAATGAACACGTGATCCTCGACCTGGGCACCGGCGTGCGGCCGCTGGGCGGGGCCATGCTGGCGCGCTACGGGCCCACGCGGGGGCAGACCTACCATGTGTTCATGTCGCACCTGCACTGGGACCACATCATGGGCTTCCCCTTTTTCACGCCGGCCTACATTCCCGGCAACCGCATCATCATCTACGGCTGCCATGCGCAGCTGGAAACGGCTTTCCGGCGCCAGCAGGAGCCGATCAGTTTCCCGGTCAGCTTCGACCAGCTGGGCGCCGACATTAGCTTCGTGCGCCTGGAACCGGGCGTGCCGCTGAAGCTGAACGGCCTGTCCGTGACGGCCAAGCTGCAGCTGCATGCGGGCGACTCCTACGGCTACCGCCTCGAGCACCAGGGGCGCAGCCTGGTCTACAGCACCGACTCCGAACACAAGCTGGAAGACACGGCGGCGCGCGAAGGCTTCGTCGACTTCTTCCGTAATGCCGACCTGGTCATCTTCGACGCCATGTATTCGCTGGCCGAATCGATTTCCGTGAAGGCCGACTGGGGCCATTCCAGCAATGTGGTGGGCGTGGAGCTGTGCCAGCTGGCCGGCGCGCGCACGCTGTGCCTGTTCCACCATGAGCCCATCCACGACGACGCCAAAATCGCGCGGGTGCTGGCCGACACCCGGCGCTATGCCGAAATCACCGGCGAAGCCCCGCTCGAGATCGTGTCGGCCTACGACGGCATGGAAATCGACCTGCCGGCGTGCTGATCCCGCCGCTGCCCCTCTCCCACGGCCGCGCCGGCCCCGGACGGCCGCTGGCGCTGCTGCTCACCGTGCTGCTGGCCGTGCTGCTGCTGCGTCCCGGCGACGGCGTGCTGCCGGCCCAGCGCGTGGCCCTGTTCGACCGCTACCAGATCCTGATGCCGCGCCACCGGACGTCGGCCCCGGTGCTGATCATCAGCATCGACGACGCCTCGATCCGGGCCTTCGGCCAGTGGCCATGGCCGCGCACCCGCATGGCCGAACTGATCGCCCGCGTGACGCAGGCGCGCCCGCTGGCGATCGGGATCGACATCCTGCTGCCCGAACCGGACGCCTCGTCGCCCGAGGCGCTGGCGGCCCGCCTGGCGCCGGAGCAGGGCGCCCTGAAGGCCCAGCTGGCGGCGCTGCAGCCCTACGACGAGGTATTCGCGGCCAGCATGCGCCGCGCGCGCGTGGTGCTGGGCGTGGGCGGCTTTGACGACACGGTGCCGGGCGCCACCGACGGCGTGCGTGTATGGCCGCTGCGGGGCGACACCGCCAACGCGCTGGCGCACGTGCGGCGCTACCCGCAGGCGCTGGCCAGCCTGCCGCAACTGCAGGCGGCCGCCAAAGGGCAGGCGCTGCTGACGGCCGACCTCGAAAAGGGTATCGTGCGGCGCGTGCCGATGGTGGGCGCGGTGGGGGAGTCGCTGCTGCCGGGCTTCGCGCTGGAACTGCTGCGGGTGGCCACCGGCCAGCGCGCGATCGACATCCATACCGACGCGCGCGGCGTGACCGGCGTATCGGTCGGGGCGCTGCGCGTGCCGACCCTGCCCAACGGGACCATCTGGCCGCACTTCGCCAGGCCGTCGCACGACCACTACATTTCCGCGCTTGAAATCCTGTCCGGGAAAGAAGACCTGTCCATCCTGGAAGACAAGATCATCATCGTGGCGCTGACGGGCGCCGGCCTGCTGGACTACAAGACCAGCGTGCGCGGCGACGTCCTGCCGGGCGCCGACGTGCATGCCCAGATCATCGAAAGCTTTTACGACGGGCGCTTCCTGCAGCGGCCGGCCCGCATGGCGCGCGTGGAAGCGGGCGTCTTCGTGCTGCTGGCCATGCTGCTGGTGTGGGCGCTGCCGGTGCTGCGGCCCGGCCGCGCGCTGCTGCTGTGCGCGGGCATTGCGCTGTCGCTGTTCGGGGCCGGCGGCGCCCTGTTCTGGTACGCGGCCCTGCTGTTCGACGCCGCCGCCATTTTCTTCGCGCTGCTGCCGGTCACCCTGTGCTTGCTGGGCTTCCTGTTCTTCGCCGCCGTCAGCGACCGCAAGCGCACCGAAGGCGCGCTGCAGCAGGTGCGGGAAGCGGCGGCCCGCGCCGCCGGCGAACTGAGCGCGGCGCGCCGCATCCAAATGAACAGCCTGCCGCTGGCGGCGACGGCATTTCCCCGCGAGCGCCGCTTCGCGCTCGACGCCTTGCTGGAACCGGCGCGCGAAGTGGGCGGCGACCTGTACGATTTCTACATGCTCGACGCCGACCGCCTGTTTTTCCTGGTGGGCGATGTCTCGGGCAAGGGGCTGCCGGCCAGCCTGTTCATGGCGGTCACCAAGGCGCTGTCGAAGAGCATCGCGCTGCGCGGCCCGGGCGATGTCGGCACCATCATGAAGGACGCCAACCACGAACTGGTGCGCGAAAATCCGGAGATGCTGTTCGTGACGGGGCTGGCGGGCATCCTCGACGCGCGCACCGGCCACCTGGCCCTGTGCAACGCCGGCCATGACGCGCCGCGCCGGATCGGGGCCGGCGGCCGGGTCGAGAAGCTGCATGCGGCCGAAGGGCCGCCGCTGTGCGTGATCGACGACTTCGACTATCCGGTGCACGCCTACCAGCTGGCGCCGGGCGAATGCCTGTGCCTGACCACGGACGGCATCAGCGAAGCGATGAACGGGCAGGGGGAATTGTTCGGCAATGCGCGCCTCGATGCGGCGCTCGCCGCGGGCGCGCTGGAACCGGCGGCGCTGGTGCTGGCGGTGCGCGAAGCGGTGCGTGGCTTTGTGGGCAGCGCCGAGCCGTCGGACGACCTGGCCTTGCTGGTGCTGCGCTGGAACGGGCCTACCTGACGCGGATATCGACGCGCCGGTTCTGGCCGCCAAAACCTTTGGCATCGCGCGAGCCGCGCGCCATCACGTCGATGCGCTCTTCCGGCACGCCGGCCCCCGCCAGTTCGCGCGCCACCGACACCGCGCGCGACAGCGCCAGCTGATCGTTCAAGCCCGGCGCATCGGCACGGTCGGCATGCCCGACCACCCACACCTCCGGCTGCGCGCGCCGCGCAATGTCGGCGCGGATGGCGATCAGGCGCGCCGCCGACTCGGGCGCCAGCTGCCCGCTCGATGCTTCGAAAAACAGGGAATGCGAGACCGCGCCGGCAGGCAGGGCGGCCAGCGTGCTGTCGTAGCGGATGCGCACCGTGGAGGCGACGGCCGGCTTGGCCGTCACCTTGCCGCTGGCATAGACGTCGGCCGTCAGGTAGGGCTGGTCGACCAGCGTCTCGCCCCGGGCCGAGGTCACCACGACCGCGCTCTGGCGCCCGTCCGCATTGGGCAGCAGGGTGATGTGTTCGGTCGGCTGCGGGTTCGGCCACAGGGCCCAGGCGAGGGGAACGATCAGCAGCAGGGCGCTCATGGTTGTTCCCCGGCGCCCACGTCGATCACGAATTCGGTGCCGCGCACGCCCAGGATCGCGCTGGGGGTGACGAACTTGACTGCGCCGGGCGATTTTTTGGCCAGCTTGCCCGAAATGACGGCCATCGTGCCGCGCTTGACCGAGGCGCTCATTTCGCCTTCGTGGGTGGTTTCGTCGAACACGAACTTGTCGAGCGAGACCCGGCTGTTCGGTCCCACCGACAGCAGGGTATCGTCGCGCAGGGTGATGCCGGCGCTGCCGTCGGCCCCGGTGACGATGCGGTCCTCGCTCATGACGGAGGCGCCGGGCGCCAGCGGCAGCGCCTTGCCGGCGCGTTCGAGCGTGACGCTGCCCTTGGCATTCTTGACCATGCCGGCGGCCAGGCCGGCGGCGGCGGCGACGACGGGCATGGCGACGAGGAGGGCGGCCAGCGCCAGAGGGGCGAAGCGGTGCATTTTTTCTCCAATACCGATGGGCAATACGATAGACTTAAAGCATGGAACCAAACCCCCTCGAGGCGGTCCCCACCTGTTGTAATTTTAGCACGCGGTTCGATGCACGGCTCGACGCCGTGCCCGCCGCGCAAGCTTTTCTCGCCCAGGCCTTGCGCCGCAACGGCGTGGCCCCGGACCTGGTTGCCCGGGCCGAACTGATCCTCGAAGAATTGTTCCGCAACAGCGTGCTGCACGGCTATCACGGCGACAGCGCGCACTCGGTCTGGATCGGCGGCGACGGCCAGGGCCCCGGCTTCTGGTACGAAGACGAGGCGGCGCCCTTCAATCCCCTGGAGGCGGACATCGGCGCGCGCGCGCCGGACGGCGGCCGCGCCATCGAAGACCAGCCGGTGGGCGGGGTCGGCTTGCTGCTGATCCGCAAAATGGCGCGCAGCGTGACGTATGCCTGGCGTGATGGCCGGAACCACATTGCCGTGTCGTGTTAGCAGCCTACATGCTTACAATGAAGCAATTACATCAAGCAACTCCGGGTGGCGGTCAACCAGCGCGATCAGAATTGAGGCTTGTGCATTTGGTTTGGAAACGCCCTGTTCCCAATTGGCCACTGTGCGTGGTTCCATGCGTAGCTGCCTTGCAAAAACAGGCTGGGAAACCTTTAATTTCATCCTGACGGCGCGGACGTCTGCACCAGACAACTTGGGCGCCGGCTTACGTTCGACCGTGTAGCGCTTGAGGGTGACCTTTCCTGCGCGGGCCGCATCGAGGGCATCAAAGCCATCAACGAGCTCAGCAAAAATATCGCGTTTTGTCATTTTAAGACTCCTGCCTTGATGTAGGACTGCAAGCGGGACTTGAGTACTTTTCTCTGGTCGGCAGAAAGATCGTCTGCCTCATCCTTGTCATAGACTGCAAACAGCCATATCTGGTCGTCAACATCCTTCCAGAAGTAGATGACGCGCAAGCCGCTGCGCTTACCCTTTCCTCGAACTTCGTCACCATAGCGAATTTTCCGTAGTCCACCTGTGCCTGAGATAACCGTCCCGGCCTCAGGATTTGCTATCAGAACATTTTGAAGCCCCATGTAGGCTGCGTCGTCAAGATAGTGCTCCCGCACTTTTGCGAAGGCTGGCAGTTCATAGAACACCATGATTGAAGTGTATCCAAGTTGGTGGGACTAATAAAGGGGCTTTCATCCTGAGTTCAGGAAAAGCGCATCAAGGCTACTACGGTGAGATCGGGACACAGCTGATGCCTGTTGATGAAAGCGAAAATATTCTCCTTGCAAGTACACTTGCTGGACACCCGGGTACAGAACGGATCATCGTCATCTGCCCAGGAATCCCGGTGCTACTCTGAATTTTTGCCTGTCTGGCGAAGCGGCGCTGATCACTGCCCTGGTGGTGGCGCTGCGCGAACGGCGCCGCACCATGGCCGCGCTGAACGCGGAACGCGACAACCTGGAAGCGCACGTCGCGCATCGCACGAGCGAACTGCAGGCCGCCAACGACGCCCTCGAACAGCAGGTCACCACCGACGCGCTGACCGGCATCGGCAACCGGCGCAAGATGACTGCGGAGGTCAGCGCCGAGATCGACCGCGCCCTGTACCGCGCCAAGGCGGAAGGGCGCGACCGGGTCGACACGGAACGCAGCGGCCGCTGGCGTTATACTTCAGGCATGACACTACACATTCAAACACCGTTGATCGAATCGGGTGCGCTGGCCGGCGCCGCGGGGCAGCAGGTATGGCTCAAGATGGAGGCGCTGCAGCCGCCCGGATCGTTCAAGCTGCGCGGCATCGGCTATGCCTGCGAGGAATACCTGAAACGCGGCGCCAGGCGCTTCGTGTCTTCGTCGGGCGGCAATGCCGGCATCGCGGCGGCCTACGCGGGCCGCAAGCTGGGCGTGCCGGTGCTGGTGGTGGTGCCCGAAACGACCACCGACAGGGCGAAGGAACTGATACGGCGCGAACAGGCCGACATCGTCGTGCATGGCGCTTCGTTCCAGGAAGCCAATGCCAGGGCCATGGCCATGCTGGAGCCGGACGACGCCTTCATCCATCCCTTCAATGATCCGCTGTTGTGGGCAGGCCACGCCAGCATGATCGACGAAGTCGCGCAGGCGGGCCTGGAACCGGACGCCGTGGTGCTGTCGGTCGGCGGCGGCGGCCTGCTGTGCGGCGTGGTGGAAGGCATGCGCCGCCAGGGCTGGGACCAGGTGCCGGTGTTTGCGGTGGAAACGCAGGGCGCCGATTCGCTGTCGCAGGCGCTGGCCGCCGGGGAGCGCATCGAGCTGCCGCGCATTTCCAGCATTGCCACTTCGCTCGGCGCGCGCCAGGTGTCGGAGCAAGCCTTCGCGCTGGCGCACAGCCACCCGGTGCGCAGCCTGGTGGTGAGCGACCAGGCCGCGGTGGCGGCCTGCCTGCGCTTCATGGACGACCAGCGCCTGGTGGTGGAACCGGCCTGCGGCGCGTCGCTGGCCGTGGTGTACGGGCAGGCCGGCGAACTGGCCCCGTACAAGCGCGTGCTGGTGATCGTGTGCGGCGGAGTGACGGCCACCGTGGCCCAGCTGAACCAGTGGGCTACAAGCCGTAAATGATGCTGCTGATGGCGTCGTAGATCGGATACGCCTTCGCGCCCGAACGCGGCCATCCGATCATGTCGAAATGGTCGTAGGTGTGGTAATGCTGCAGGTAGTTCCAGCTGCCCCTGACCGACACGCCGTCATAGTCGCGTACCGGGTGGCCGTGCGGTGAACGCATGCTCCTGGTATTGACCACGCCATCGTTCTGGAACCAGGCGCTGTCGACCGGAATGCGGCCGGCCCTGGTTTGCGTGTACGAACCGATGCCGCGCCGCGCCAGGGACGGCACGATCCATTCGCCCGCGAAAGGCTTGGTCAGGGGCGCCATGTCGCGCCGCGGGTACTGGAACTGGCGGCGCTGGAGGGGCGCGATCACGCGGTCGGTCAGGTTGCAGCACGGCGCGCCCGCTTCGGTGGCGCTGTTGCTGACGGAGTAGTAATACACATGGGGCGAGGTTTTCACCCAGGCATTGAATGCCTGCGCCCCGTCCGGCCCCATTTCCCATTGCGCCGAATCGAAATTGTCCTGGTCCCAGAACGAGGCCGGGCGCGCGCGCCGGTCCGGCGCCTGGCCGCCCATCCGTCCGGCCAGCTTGAGCAGGCCGGCCCCGCCGATGGCGTCGCGCAGGCTGGTGCCGTCGTGCGGGGCCGACAGGGTGGTGGCGCTGAGCACCCAGCCGGTCTTGCCGCCGGTGTACAGCGCGCCGCCCCCTTCGTCGCCGTGGGGCGAGCCGTTTTCGAGCAGCTCGATCAGGGCGCGGATGGTTTGCCCGCCCTGGCTGTGGCCGATCAGGTGGATGGGGTGCGCGCTGTCCCATTGCGGGTAGAGCGCGGGCGGGTAGTGCTGCGGATTGTCGGCCGGGTCGGCAGCCCAGCACCGGCCCGGCGCCGTACGTTCGTCCGGCACGTGGTCGAAGTGCGCGGCGTGCCGGTTGCCATAGTCGACGCAGCCCCCCTTGATCTGGTAATACAGTTCGGCCGCGCGGTCCCAGCTCGAGCTGATCGCGCCCACCGTGGCCGCATGCACCACGTGCCGGCCGTGGTGGCTGCGCATGTGGGCGACGATGTCGTCGAAGCCGCCCCAGTAGCGGAAGCCGGAACGCTGGAATTGTTCGGGACCGAAGCCCAGAAAGCCGTGCACCAGGATGACTGGATGGTTATTCGCTGCCAATGCCGGCAGGCAGCAGAACAGCGCGCCCAGGGCGCAGAGGAAGTGTTTGGTCGATGGCATGGCCGGTCCGGACGGTGGAGGTCGCCACAATTGTAGGTGGCTGAGCCAAAGCGGCCTTGGCGTGCGCTAAACATCGGGCACTTGTCACGGACTTCCCGACGGCCCCCCGCCGCCGGTGGCGGCCGTGGCCGTGGGCTGGCCCCGGTACACCACGTAGTCGTCCACCGAATACAGCTGGCACGGCTGCTTGCTTTTTTCCTGGCAGCTGGCCAGGGCGCGGGTATCGGGCGCCTCGCCTTCTTCGGCCCAGCACCAGGCGCCGCTGGCGGACACGGCGAAGGCGCGCGGGGTCGCCTTGCCCAGGTATTCGCGGTAGGCGGCGCGCCCGCCTTCGCCCAGGAAGGGCACGGCGGCGATATCGTCGACCCGGGCGAAATCGCTTTTCGGCAGCGCCGGCGCGGGGGCGACGGCAACAATTTCCTCGGTCGGCATGCCGACCTGGCGCAGGAACGGTTCGGCTTCCTTCCACCAGATCTTTTCGCCGTCGCGGCTGGCGATCAGGCCGTGCGAATCGCGCTTGAAGGCGCCATAGGCGATCAGGCGCGCCTGGCCGCCATTGCCGGTGAAGGCGCTGTGCATGCGGTGCACCAGGTCGGGGCCGAACAGCGAGTCGTTCAAGCCGTACATCCACAGGCTGGCGACCTTGTTGGCGGCGCCGTATTCGGCGAAGGCGCGCACCAGTTCGGCGCGCCAGTCGCAGTGCTCGCCGTCGTCGCGCAAGCCGCCCGCGAAATTGATCAGGCCGCGCACGCCGGGGATGGCTTGCGTGCCCAGGGCGATGGTGGCCAGCCCGCCGTAGGACTGGCCGGCCACGATGACGCGCCCGGCATCGATCCATGCCTGCGCGCGCGCGAAGGCGATGGTGTCGCGCACATCGCTGGCCTGGGCATAGCCGTTGGCGGTCATGTTGCAGCCGTGGTTGGCGTACTTGCCGCTGGAACTGGCGAAGCCCTGGCGCATCGGCACCATGACCGCGTAGCCGCGCTTGACGAAGGCGGTGGCCATGACGATGAAGCGGTCGCGCGGCTGGTAGCGCGGCTCGCCCGGTTCCTTGCCATGGTTGACGATCAGCAGGGGAAACGGCCCCGGCCCGTTGGGGCGGAACACCGTGGTTTGCAGGCGGGCCGTCTTGCCGGGCCCGGCCGGAATCATGACGATGTGCTCGTTGAGCCGGAAATCGACGGGAAGCTCTTGCTCAACTGCCAACGAAGGCGCCAGTGCCAGGCACACCACGGCGGTGGTGGCCAACTGGTGCGCGATGGCGCGCGGGCGGTGCAGAAAGGCAAAAATGATAAGCCCCCGATGGCGTGGATTGCCGAAAGGAATGTCCTGATTCTAGGCATGAGTTTTACTGCGAGCAATACACGATTGCCAATTTTCGGGGGAATCACACAAAAAAAATCAGGGTTTGAACAGGAAGGCGCAGTTCCGTTGCCAGCATGATCATGTTGGCGGAGGGGAGGCGCTGCCGCGGCGGCGGCAGCGCGGGACAGGCTTATTTGACGGGTTCCTTCTTGCGCACGAAGACGATCTTGTCGATCAGCGATTCGCCGTTGCGGTCGACATGGTAGATGATCGAGGCATTGTATTTTTTCGCCGGCTCGAAGGTGCGCTCGATGTTCTGCTGCTTGATGAAGGAGTACACGATGGGAATCAGGCCCAGGATGAACTTGGGCTTAAGGGCGGGATCCTGCGGGCGCAGGGTCAGTTCGCCGTTTTCGCCGACCGCCGTGATCCAGGTATCGACCCGCGCCGGGATGCTGTTGAGCGACATCTTGCCGGTGATGGTCACTTCCACCGTTTCCTTGTTCGCGCCCAGTTCCTTCGACAGCATGTTGTCGAACAGTTTGGAATCGAGGAAGGTCACCGACGCCGGCGGCGCGGTTTCCTTGACGTCCTGCACCTGGGCGCAGGCGGACGCCGCCATGGTGGACAATGCCAGCGCCAGAATAGCTGTTTTTTTCTTCATTAACGCACCATCAGAGTGACGAGTTTTTCGGCGCCGCGGTCGCTGCTATCCTTGATCTTGACCAGCAGGCGGTGCTTGCCGGCCGGGATGTCGGCGCGGTCGAGGATGAGCAGGTCTTTTTCGAAGCGCGCCTTCTTCATCAGGCGTTCGGTAATGTCGATGCCGAATGCGCCATAGTACACGCGCAGCGAACCCGGGACCAGGGTGGCCGCGCCTTCGGTGGCGAAGCGGATCTTGATCATCAGCGGCGCGGCCACTTCGACCTTGATATCGGGTTCCACCACGTCGATGGTGGGCGAACCGGGCGCGGTCGATTTTGGCACCAGGATCGATTGCTTGAGCATCTTCTGCTCGGCATCGCTCTCCGCTCGGGTGATCAATGGCGCGTCCTGGGCTTGCGCCGCGGCGCAGGCAAGCAGGGCGGTGGCCGCAAGCAGGCGGGATATCAGTTTCATGGGTGCTTCCTTCCTATTGTTCGATGATGGTCGTCAGTGCGGCGCCGAAGGCGTCCGAACATTTGCTTACTGCGCCCGCATTGCGGGATACGCCGCCTTCCTTGCATTCCGGGGCCCCCTGGTACATGCCGGTGCCAAGGATCCAGCTCAGGTTGGCGCGGCCGGCGCCGTCGGTCAGGGTTTGCAAAAACGGTCCGGCGCGGCCGGCGCCCAGCAGGGCCAGGTTGCGCGGCGATTCGGTGACGATGGTCAGCATGCGGTCGGTGCCGGCCGGTCCCAGGGCCTTGATGCGCCAGTCGGGTCGCGGCAGGGTCAGCGTCTCGCCGGCCTTGATCGCATTATTGTGGTCCTTCTCGTTGGGGAACAGCAGGTAGTAGCTCTTGTTGTCGGAACCGAGCATGACCAGGTAGACATGGCCGGCATGCGAGGAGGTCAGGCTGATGTCGAGGTAGTCCTTGCCGATGGTGAGCTTGGCCGGCGCCTGCACCGTGACCATGCGGCGCGGATCGCGCTGGGCCATGATGTCGTTGAACGCGCTTTCGGGCGAGCCGGCGGTGCTGATGCCGCCGCCCGACTGCGGCGCGAAGGCCGACGCGAACCAGCTGGGAATGAAGGAGGCATTGCCGCCCAGGGTCACGTGCTGGGCCGCGAACACGGCGCTGTTGGCAAAGCGGGCATCGATTTTGGTCTGGGCGCAGGCGGCCAGTTCGGTCACCGAAATGGAGCCCGATTTGTCGAGATCGCGGGTTTCGCCCAGCATGCAGTCGCGCCACGCCTGGGTGGCCAGGCCGCCGCCGGTTTCGTCGTCGAAGGACACTTCGTCGGGGCGCGACGAGGAAATCTGCACGATGTTCTGCGGCAGCCCGCCCGTGTTGACCGCTTCGGTGGTGAAGGAGCGCGTTTTCATGTTGGCCGGCTTGGCGCACTGGTCGGACGCGCCGGCGCTGGAGAACTTCGGCGTGAGCGTATTGGTACCGGCGCGCATCGAGCGCATGGTGGCCATCGGACGGTCCACGATGCCGCCCGAATGGCAGGCGTCATAGAACACGAACAGCTTGTCGGTCTTGTCGGAGATCGGCTTGAGGATGGTGGCGATGCGTTCGTTGGTCAGCGGCAGGCCGTCGGACGGGAGCAGGGCTTCCACGCAGCCGTTCTTGTTGACCGAGGCGTCGAACCAGCGGCTGCCGTGGCCCGAGAAATAGAAGAACACGCGGTCGCCCGGGCGGGTGCGCTGGTTCAGGGCCGCGATTTCGCGTTCGATGGCGCCGGCGGTCGCTTCATGGTCGCGCAGGACCTTGATATTCTCGGGCGGGATCTGCATCGACTTGGCCATCTGGCTGGCCGATTCGACGTCGTAGCCGATGCCCTTCAGTTCGGGAATGCCGGGCGTGATGTACTGGCCGATGCCGATGATCAGCGCGTGGCGCGAGGCGCGGGGCAGGGCGCGCAGGCCGCTGTCGGCCCGTTCGCCCGGCGGCTTGGGCGCCACCGCGGCGCCGGCATGGGCCGGCGGGATAGGGGAAAGCAGGGCAGCCATGACGAGGGCCGCGCCGCTGCCGAGTGTAAGTGTGTGCTTGATAGGAGCTCCCATGTCAGCGCGCCAGGCTGATGATGCGTACGCGTCGGTTTTCCGCCGCTTCGATATTGTTCGCGTCGAGCGGCTCGGTGGCGCCCTTGCCTTCCGCGGTCAGGCGGGTGGCGGCGATCTTGTTCTGTACCAGCAGGCGCTTGACCTGTTCGGCACGCGCCTGCGACAGTTTCATATTGTAGGCCGCCAGGCCCTTGCCGTCGGTGTGACCCTGGACCAGGAAGTGCAGCTTGGCCAGTTCGGGCGAAGCGAGCGCCTTGGCCAGTTCCACCAGCGTCTTCTGGCTGTCACGCGTCATCTTGGCCGAGTTGTATTCGAATTGCAGGGCCAGGTCGATCGACGGCGAGGGCCGCGCCGCCGCTATCGGCGCCGCGGCCGGGACGGTCGGGTTGTTGAGGGTGATGGTGCCGCGCGGCGGCCATTCCTCGGGCTCGTTCAGGTTCACGGCGGGCGCGCCCGGCTTGGGCGGCTTGGCCGGCGCGATCGCGGCGGCGACCGGCTTGTGCGCCGCGGCGGCCGGCGCCGGCGTGGTGGCGGGGGCTGGCGCGGGCCGGTTCACGTAATCGGGATTGGCTTCGATGCCGAAATTGCGGGCGCGCTTGTCCGGTGTCGGCGCGCTCGAAGCGGGCGGCGGCGGCGGTGGCGGCGGGTTTTTCAGCGCGTCGATAATCTGCTGCGAGCTGACCGCCGGCGTCGATCCCCTGGCCTGGGCCAGGGCTGCCGGGCTATGCAGGGCCAACCCGAGCATCGCGCAAGAGGCCAGCAGAAGGGGGCGGGATGGAAGGTTCACAATGCCTCGTCATGCAATGGCGCGGCAATTGGCCGGTGCGCGCCCTACCGGTTGAACCTGCCCCGGGTCAGGGCAGGCGGGTCAGCTTCGTGTCGGCCAGGATCAGCTGTTCGCCATCGAAGAAGCGCAGCTTGGCAGTGATGATCGCCTGGCGCTGGCCCACCAGCTTCTTGGCCGATTCGCGGTCGAGCGGCACTGCGGCCGAAATGTCGCCGAAACGGATATTGAAGGTTTCGGCGTCGGCGTTGTAGCCGGCCAGCGTGACGAGCGAGGTGTAGGGCGAGGACCAGTTGGCCATGCGCTTGTTGTACTCGGCGGTCGATTCGAACTGGTCCTTCGTCAGCTGGTGCATGTCCTTGATTTCGGGCAGGGCCCACAGGCGGCCGGTGTTGTCCGAACCCAGGCTCACCAGGCGGCGGCCATCGTCGGCGAAGACCACGGCGGTGACGGTGTCGAGGTGGCCCTTGAGGATGCCGACCTGGTCGCCATTGTCGAAGTTCCACAGGGTGACGCTGCCGTCGCTGCCGCTGGTGGCGAACAGGCTGCCGCGCGGCGCCGGGAAGGCGTTCACCTGGCCCGGCATGCGGCCGATCGGCGCCATGCTGTTGGTATCCATCAGGCGCACGCCGTCGTTGTTACGCACCAGGAAGCGGCGGCCGTCGGGCGACATGTCGATGAATTCGACGCCGCTCATGACCGAACTGCGTTGCAGCGTGCCCAGGTCGTACACATACAGGTTGCGGTCGCCGCCATTGATGAACAGGCGGTTCTGCACCTGGGCCAGTTTGTAGGACACCAGCTGGACACCTTCCGGCAGCAGGGTGGCGATCTGGCGGCCGGTATTGGTTTCCCACACGCCCAGTTGCATCGGCGCGCCCGGGACCTTGGTGGTGCGCGCGACCCAGGCCATGTAGTGCCGGCCGTTGTTGAACAGTTCCGCCTCTTTCGGCTGCGGATTGCCTTCGCCGAATTCGAGCTTGCGCAGGCTGTCGCCGTCGCTCATGCGCCAGACCACGGCCTTGTCGTCGTGCGCGGCGCTGACCATGGTGCCGCCGTCGTTGCTGAAGCGGACGATGCCCACGGCATTCCAGTGGTCGCTCATGCGGGTGATGCGCTTGCCGCTTTCGGCTTCCCACAGCTTCATGGTCGAATCGCGGTCGCCCCAGGTGACCAGGCGATCGCTGTTGGGCGAGAACATGAAGCGCGGCGCGCCTTCGACCGAATCGAGCTGGGCGACCAGGGCCTGGTTTTCGGCGTCGAACAGCATGAAGCCTTTGTCGCGCGTGAAGACCAGTACCCGCTTGCCGTTCGGCGAGAAGGCGGCGATCTGGGCGCCGGTCGGCAGCTTGTCGGTATTGCGGCGTACCACTTCGGCCTTCAGGTCGTGCACGGCGACGCGGCCGTTTTCGGCCAGCGCGATCATTGCCTTGCGGCCTACGCCGAGCGAGGCGTCGACGTAGCTCGTTTCGGTCGCGACCGGCATGCCGGTCATGGTGTTCCAGGTCTTGAGCGTGCGGTCCTTGCTGGCCAGGGCGAAGAAATCGCCATTCTGGGTGAAGGCCGCCACCGACGGCTGGCCGTGCAGCGGGAAGTTGCCGGTCAGCTGATAGTGTTCGATCAGCTTGCGCGAGATCAGCACCGGCATGAAGGTGCGCGCCGGCGCCGGCGCGATGCCGCCACCGCCGCCGCCGCCGCCGCCGCCGCCGGCCACGCGCGTTCCGCCGGCCAGTTCCGCGTCGATCTTGGCTTGCTGTTCAGGGGTCGGATTGAAATAGAAGTCGCCGGTGATCGACGAGGTTTGCCATGGCACCTGCTTTTTCTCGGACATGGCCGAGACGTCGGCCGCGACCCGCTTGAAGAGCTGGGTCAGTTCCAGGCCCGGTTCGGACATGGCGTGCAGCAGGCGTTCGGTAAACAAGCCGTTCGCGCCCACGCCGTCCGATGCGGTCGAGCCGGGCGAGGTGGCATAGGCGACCAGCGTGCCGTTCGGCGCGATGTCCATGCCGGCCAGGCCGCGCCCGCCCGAACGGAAGCTGCGTGCGAAAGGATTGTCGCGGCAGGCATCGAGGATGACGACATTGATGCGGTTCTTGGCCGTGTCCATTTTTTCCAGCACTTCGGACGCGTTGTAGGCGCGCGTTGCCAGTTCGTCTTCGGAGCGGATGTCGGAATCGACCGGGACCAGGAAGTTCTGGCCCTTGGACTGGATGCCGTGGCCTGCATAGTAGAATACGCCGACGCCGCCGTTCTGCAGCTGGGTGCCGAACTCGCGTACCGCGTCCATCATGTCGGCGCGCGAAGCGTTTTCCTTCTTGATGACGGTAAAACCAAGCTGGGTCAGCTTGATGGCCATGGCGCGCACATCGTTGACCGGATTGGTGAGCGGGCCGACGCGGTAGTTCGAGTTGCCGATCAGGAGGGCCAGTTTCTGTTCAGGCGCGGCCGGCATGAGCGGCTGCGCGGCCAGCTGGGCCGCGGGATCCGCGGCGGCGCCGGTGAGGGTCGGCGCGACGCTGGCGCCCGGGACGGCAGCAGCGCCGGCGCCGCGTGCGGCGTCAGTGCCGGCGACCGCGGTCGGGGCAATCACCGGCACGATGGGCTTTTTCATGGCCTCTTCGACGCGGGCGCGGCGTTCCGCTTCTTCCTTGGCGACCTGTTCGCGTTTGGCTGCTGCCGCTTGCGATGCCAGCAGTTCCTTTTCGAATTCGGCGGCCATGCGGGCGGCGGCTTCGGCCCGCGCCTTGGTGTCGGAGCGCGAACTGTTTTGCGCCCAGCCGGAGCTGGCGGCGAGCACGAGCACGATGCTGGCGACGACAGCAAGGGGGCGACGCGGGAATGGAGCGGAAACCTTCATGATGGACGTTTTTCTATCTAGTAGTTTTTAGTAAAATTTAAATAACTTTAAATCAGTTTTTGCCAAATGGCAACTTATGTTTATGTTATTAAGAATTTTTATCCGCCACATCTTATGTTGAGCCTGAGAACGTCAAAACGCAACTGCTGTGTTCGTTGTTTTAGACCAACAAGCACATGTATTTGCGGCTGGATCACACCACTGCAGAATGAGGTGGACCTCCTCGTGTTGCAACATCCTCAAGAGGTGTCCAACGCCAAGGGAAGCGCGCGACTGTTGTTTCTTAGTCTTAATGGATGTTTCCTAGCGGAAGGTGAGCAGTTCGACGCGGCCGAGCTGGACCAGCGCCTGCATGCGGGCGGCCGGATTCCCTTGTTGCTGTACCCGGAAATGCCGGGCGAACGCGCGCTGGGCTTGCCGGCGCCGCCCCCGCTGGACCAGGGTTTGCTGGACAATCCGTCAAGCTTGCGCCTGGTGGTGCTGGACGGCACCTGGCGCAAGAGCCGCAAGATGCTGTATCTCAATCCCGCGCTGCAAGGCCTGCCGCGCCTGGCGCTGCGCGAGCTTGCCCCGTCGCGCTACCTGATTCGCAAAGCCCATGCCGAGCACCAGTTGTCGACGCTGGAGGCGACGTGCCACGCACTGGCCCAGGTGGAGGGCAAGCCGGAACGCTATGCCCCGCTGCTCGATGCCTTTGGCCGCTTCGTGGCGCAATTCCAGGCCACCCGGGGACGGCTGCACGGCGTGCTTGAAAAGGAAACCGGGGCGGCATAGAATACTGTATGTTTATACAGTATCGAGGTGCGCCGTGACCGATCCCGACTTTGACGAGCATGTCATGCTGCCGCCGCGCCCGCTCGTGGCGCAAAAAGGGCGGGGCGCCGTCTCGAACCTGCAAGGGCGCTTCGAGGTCAACAGCCGCGAGCGCTACGACGATGGCTGGGCGCAGGACGGCGCGGAGGAAGCGGCGCCATTCAAGACCCAGGTCACCGACGAATACGCCAAGACCATCCTCACCCGCAATACCTCGCCCGACCTGCCTTTCAATGTGTCGCTCAATCCCTATCGCGGCTGCGAACATGGCTGCGTGTATTGTTTTGCACGGCCCACGCACAGTTATCTGGGCCTGTCGCCGGGGCTGGACTTCGAAAGCCGCCTGTTTGCCAAGGTAAACGCAGCCGACCTGCTGCGGCGCGAACTGGCCAAGGCGTCCTACCTGCCCGAGCCCATCGCCATCGGCGTCAATACCGATGCCTACCAGCCTTGCGAACGTGGTCTTGGCATCACGCGGCGCGTGCTGGAAGTGCTCAGCGAATGCGCGCATCCGGTCGCCATGATCACCAAGTCATCGCTGATCGAGCGCGATATCGATATCCTGGCGCCCATGGCGGCAAAGCGGCTGGCCATCGCGGCGGTCACACTGACCACGCTCGATCCGGCCATTTCGCGCACGCTCGAGCCGCGTGCGGCAGCGCCGGCGCGGCGGCTGCGCACCATCCGCCAGCTCACCGATGCCGGCATCCAGGTACGCGTGAGCGTGGCGCCGGTGATTCCTTTTATTACCGAACCGGAACTTGAAAGAGTGCTCGAAGCTGCGCGCGAGGCGGGCGCGGTGAGCGCCCACTACGTGGTGCTGCGGTTGCCGTGGGAAGTGAGTCCCTTGTTCCAGCAGTGGCTGGAAGCGCATTTCCCTGACCGGGCTGCGCGGGTGATGAACCGCGTGCGCGATATGCGGGGCGGTAAGGAGTACGACAGCGACTTCAGCAAGCGCATGCACGGGGAGGGCGTGTGGGCCGACCTGATCCGGCAGCGCTTCGTGAAAACCGTGGACCGCTTGGGCATGAACCTGACCAGCGGGCGATTCGCCGAACTCGATACTTCGCAATTCAAGCGGCCGCATGTGGTGCCCGTGCCGCCAAACAAGCAGTGCGGCAATGCGACGGGGCAGCTGGATTTGTTTTCGTAAATCAGGACAAGCTGCGCTTTCTACCGCTTATCCTGCCGCAGGCCGTGTTCGTCGGAAGGGGATCGCACAGCGGATCGGCCATCCCTAGAATACCCGGATGAGCACACCTGCACACTTCAAGTCCGGTCAATTCTACGGTGACCTGCAAGATGGCACGCGGGGCAGTACCTTCGATATCCGCCGCTTGACTGCTACCCGCAGCGAAGACGAAGTTGCCACCCACCGCCACGACGACGCGCACTTCGTCTTCGTGCTGTCCGGCGTCTATATTTCCAGCGCGCTCCATGCGCCAGCCCGCGCTCCGGCGCCCACCCTTGTCTACAATCCGGCCGGCACCTTGCACCGCGACCGCTTCCTTGATGGCAAAGGCCGGTTCATGACGGTGTCGCTCGACCCTGCCGTCCTTGCGGGCGCGGAAGAGACGAATGCGGCCCAGGAACGCGCCATGGTGCTGACCCAGTCGGGGGCAATCGTCACCGCCTTCAGGCTCGCCCGGGAAATTGCTTGCGGCGGGGACGCCGCCATGCTGGAGGCCGGCGCGTGGGAGCTGCTGGCCAGCTTCGACCAGGTCGCGTCGATGGAGCGCGATCCCTTGCCCGGCTGGGCGTACCTGGCATATGACGCGGTGATGGACACGGCATCGGACCGCCATTTGCGCATCGCCGACCTGGCCGCTGAACTCGGGGTCCATCCCGTGCATCTGGCGCGCGTCTTCCGCAAGGCTTGGGGCTGCTCGCCGGGCGACCTGTTGCGCTGGCGGCGCGTCGAGCGTGCCATTGGCCTTCTGCGTCGCAAGGAATTGGTGCTTGCCGAGGTGGCGCTGGCGTCCGGCTTCGCCGACCAAAGCCACATGAACCGCTCCTTCCAGGCGCAATGCGGCACCACGCCACGCGTCTATCGCCGCAGGATGTTTCAAACGTTCAAGAAAACACCCTACGCCACGGAATAAACTGGATTTTTCAAATCGGAGACCACACATGTTGAAATACCTGCCCCTGCCTTTCCTGCTGCTGATGACCAGCGGCGTCCATGCACAACAACTCGACGCCGTGACGACCGCCATCGATGCGGGGGAATTCAAACAGATCACCAGCGTTGTCGTGACCCAGCATGGCAAGCTGGTGTACGAACACTATTTCGACAAGGATGGCGCCGAAGGCTTGCGCAATACGCGATCGGTGACGAAAACCGTGGCAGGCATGCTGGTTGGCCTGGCAGTCGACCGCAAACTGCTGCGCGCCGACACGCCCGTGCTGACCCACTTCCCGGAGTTGCGGCCCCTGGCATACCCGGATCCGCGCAAAGACCGCATCACGGTCGAAGACTTCCTGACCATGAGTTCGCTGCTCGAATGCGACGACGATAATCAGATTTCCCGTGGCAATGAGGAACGCATGTATCTCATCGAAGACTGGAGCCGTTTTGCGGCCGACTTGCCGATTCGCGGTTTCCCGGAGTGGCAGCTGCGGCCGGAGAAATCGCTCTACGGTCGCGCCTGGAGCTATTGCACTGCGGGCGTGACGCTGTTGGGGCCTTTGCTTGAACGTGTCAGCGGGCAAAGCGTGCCGGACTTCGCCGCCGCCAATCTGTTCACGCCGCTGGGCATCAAGCAGGTGAAATGGCAATTCCAGCCGAAGGGGAGCGCCATGACCGGCGGTGGTCTGCAGCTGCGCAGCGTGGACCTGGCCAAGCTCGGCCAGCTATACCTCAATGGCGGCCGCTGGGAAGGCAAACAAATCATTTCACCCGAGTGGGTGCGCCGTTCGATCGCACCGCACGCACACGCGCGTGACGATTTTGAGTATGGCTATTTGTGGTGGCTGCAGAAGTTCAAGATCGATGGCCGCGTCGTGCCGGCGTTCAGCATGGCCGGATCAGGTGGCAACAGGGTGTTCGGGTTTCCGGAACAGGATGCGGTGGTCGTCATCACGACGACCAATTTCCAGGTGCGGGGCGCCCATCCATTGACCGAGAAACTGCTGACCAGCTTGATCTTGCCGAAATTGCTGCGTCCCTGAACATACTGTGCCGGTGACGCGACCTGTGGGGTGGCGCTCGCCGTTGTCGTCGACGTAAAGCGTCCGTTTGTTTGAAAACGGACGCGTCGTATTTCCATTTCGATTCAGGTTTCGGCTATGGCAGCAATTTCAAATGCTGTTCGATCGTGAATACATGCGCATCGTCTTTGCCCAGTTCGCGCAGGGCGTGGGCAAGGTCGTTCAGGTAGTCGCGGTTAGGCCCGCTGGGACCGCTGGCGCCGGCAATATGCATGGCGATATCAAGTTCGCTTGCCGCGCCCAGGAAGGCAGCGTTTTCTTCGGTGGCAATGTACACCAGGCCTTCTTCGACATTGCCGTTGTCGAAAGTGATGTCGGTCGCCAGCCGTAAATAGCCATTCTTTTCGCGATGGTCGAGATGCACGAATACTTCAGGGGTAATCAGGTAAGCCATGCCGTGGCACACGGCGCCCGGCTCCGGCACCAGGGTGGCCACGCGCCCAGGCGCGGTCTCGGTGCCGCGGTGATCGTGCGAACCCTGCCAGAATCGCCGCGTCCAGTTGGCAATGCTTGCCGGCCGGCGCGTGATGAAAGGAAAGTCCGCCTTGAAGATCAGCGAGCCATAGCCGAACAGCCACACGCGGTGGTGTCCGTCGAATTTGTCCATGCGCTGGTTGATGGCGATGGTGTTGTGTGACATGTGTTTGGTTCCCTTTGGCCAGTCTTCATTATAGGCGCGGGGGAATATTCCAGTCGTGGGCTTCCACATACTTGAACAGGTAGGCAATGAAGCTGTCGGCGGCAGGCGAGAGCGACCGGTTCTGGCGCGTGTACACAAAGAAACGGCGCGTCAGCTCCGGATCATGCAGTTGGCGCATGTGCAGCTTGTACAGCCTGACCAGCGGCTCGGCATACGGCAGGCAGACCGTCACGCCCAGCCCGGCGCTGACCATGGCCAGCGCCGTCGTCATGAAGGTCACTTCATTGGCCGGATTGAGCGGCACGTCCCGCAAGGAACTGTGCATGTCCGACAGCAGCCGTTCGGTGAACTGGCCCTGCAGCGAAATGAAGGGGTAGTCGGCCAGGTCCGACCAGGTGACCTGCTCGCGCTGCTCCAATGGATGCGCGTGCGGAAACACCAGCACGAAGGGCATCTCGAACAGGACCGCGGCATCGATCTGGCTGCTCGGTTCGCGTTCCGGGCCCACGGCCACGTCCACTTCGCCGCTCAGCACGCGGCTGCCCACGCTTTCCACCGCGCAGTCGACCAACTTGACCGAAATATCCGGATAGGCGGCGCGGTAACCGGCAATCACTTCCGGCAGCAAGGTACAGGACATCAACTGCGGCGCAGCAATGCGCACCACGCCTTTCTTCAGCCGCGTCTGGCTGGCGATGTCGAGCAGGGCGCCGTCCAGGTCGTCGATCATCTTGCTAAACAGGGGATACAGTTCGCGTCCCACCTCGGTCAGCGCGATCTTGCGGGTGCTGCGGTCGACCACGCGGATGCCCAGCGTGGCTTCAAGTTCCTTGATCAGCCCGGACAGCGCCGCCTGGGTCACGTGCATGTACTCGGCGGCCAGGGTAAAACTGCCGGTGCGGGCCAAAGCGGAAAAGGCGCGCATTTGGCGCAAGGTGGGATTCATAGGATAGTCTGATAAATCAGTAGAAAAACATTGTTTGTATGATAGTTCTTTTTGCGCTTTAATAGGGGATCAGAATAGGGGACCATCATGCAAATCAAGCGCATTCACCATGTGGCGTATCGCTGCAAGGACGCAAAAAAGACTGTCGAGTGGTACGTCAAATACCTCAACATGAACTTCGTGCTGGCCATCGCCGAAGACACCGTGCCGTCGACCGGCGCCTACGACCCTTACATGCACGTGTTCCTCGATGCCGGCAATGGCAATGTGCTGGCCTTTTTCGAATTGCCGCTGCAGCCGGACATGGGGCGTGACGAGAACACGCCGGCCTGGGTCCAGCACCTGGCGCTGGAAGTCGGCACGATGGACGAGCTGCTGGCCGCCAAGGCGCGCCTGGAAGCGGACGGCATCGAAGTCATCGGCCCCACCAACCACACCATCTTCAAGTCGATCTATTTCTTCGACCCGAACGGGCACCGCCTCGAACTGGCCGTCAATACGGCCACGCTGGAAATGCAGCAGAAGCTCGACGCCGTCAAATGGGACATGCTCAACGAGTGGTCCGAAACCCGCAAGGCACCCAAGCATGCCGCATGGATGCACGAGAAACACGAAGGATAATCATGAAACTCGCCACACTCAAAAACGGCAGCCGCGACGGCGCCCTGGTCGTCGTCAGCCGCGATCTTTCGCGCTACCAGAAGGTACCGAAGATCGCCGCCACGTTGCAGTTCGCGCTTGACCACTGGGACATGGTGGCCGACCGCCTGCAGGCGGTGTACGTCCAGCTCAATGACAACGCCACCTGGGACGCGCAGCCCTTCGACCAGGCGCAGTGCCATTCGCCGCTGCCGCGCGCCTACCAGTGGGCCGACGGCTCGGCCTACATCAATCACGTGGAACTGGTGCGCAAGGCGCGCAATGTCGACGTGCCTGCCTCGTTCTACACCGATCCGCTGATGTACCAGGGCGGCTCCGACTCCTTTACCGGTCCACGCGATCCTATCTTTGCGCTGTCCGAAGAATGGGGCATCGACCTGGAAGCCGAAGTGGCCGTCATCACGGCCGACGTGGCCATGGGCGCCACGCCGGCGCAGTGCGCGGAAGCGATCCGCCTGGTCATGCTGGTCAACGACGTATCGCTGCGCAACCTGATTCCGAATGAACTTCTCAAGGGCTTCGGCTTCTTCCAGTCCAAGCCCGCCAGCGCGTTTTCGCCCGTGTGCGTGACGCCCGACGAACTGGGCGATGCCTGGCAGGACAGCAAGGTATGCCTGCCGCTGAACGTGCGGATCAACGCACGTCCTTTCGGCAAGCCGAATGCCGGCGACGACATGACCTTCAATTTCGGGCAACTGGTGGCGCATGCCGCCAAAACGCGCGAACTGGCGGCCGGCACCATCATCGGTTCGGGCACGGTATCGAACAAGCAGGGCGGCTTGCACGGATCGAGCATCGACAACGGCGGCGTGGGCTACTGCTGCCTGGCCGAGGTGCGCATGTACGAAACCATCGAGCAGGGCGCGCCGAAAACGCCGTTCCTGAAATTTGGCGACAGCGTGCGCATTGAAATGATGGGGCGCGACGGCGCCAGCATGTTTGGCGCGATCGAGCAGACGGTGGCTCCCTACGAAGGGCGCCAGGCATGAAGCTCTACACCTACTTCCGTAGTTCGGCCGCGTACCGGGTACGCATCGGGCTCAATCTGAAGGGGCTCGACGTCGAGTCGGTGCCGGTACACCTGATCAGGGAAGGTGGCCAGCAGCTCACGCCGGAATTTCGCGCAATTAACCCGAGTGCGGCAGTGCCGGCGCTGGACGACGACGGCGCCATCATCACGCAGTCGATGGCCATCCTGGAGTATCTCGATGAAGTCCATCCGATGGCGCCGCTGCTGCCGCGCGATGCGCTGGGCCGTGCGCGTGTGCGGGCGCTGTCGCAAATGATCGCGTGCGACATCCACCCGCTCAACAACCTGCGCGTGCTGCGCTACCTGGTGAACGAGGCTGGCGTCACGGAGGAAGTAAAGAATGCCTGGTATGTGCACTGGGTGGAGCTGGGCTTCGCGGCGCTGGAAGCGCAACTGGCCGGCTCGGCCGACACAGGCCGCTTCTGCCACGGCGACAATCCCGGCATGGCGGACTGCCTGCTGGTGCCGCAAGTGTTCAATGCGGTGCGCTTCAATATCGACTTGGCGGCATATCCGACGATCAGCCGGATCGTCGCCGCCTGCGAAGCGCTGCCCGCATTTGCTGCCGCGCACCCGGCGCAGCAGCCTGACGCAGAGTAGTTAGTGCACGCGCGGCTCGGACGGCGACGAGATTTCCTCGAGCGCCTGTTCGATGCCTTGCGACTGCGTGGTCGCCATATCGCCCAGCGATACGATGCCCACCAGGGTGTGCGACTGCTGGTCCACCACGGGAACGCGGCGGATCTGCACGTCGCCCATCTGGCCCAGCACTTCGTCGACCGACTGGCCGGCAAAGCAGGTGCGTACGTCGGTGCTCATCACGTCGCCCACGCGGGTGCTTTCCGGCGCCTGGCCGGCCGCGGTCGAGCGGATGGTGATGTCGCGGTCGGTAATCATGCCGACCAGGCGGTCGCCGTCGCAGACCGGGATCGAACCGATATTAAATTCATCCATCATTTGCGCGGCGCGGCGTACGGATTCTTCCGGCGAAATGCGCTGGACATTGCTGGTCATGACGTCTTGAATAGTTTGCATGTGAACCTCCTGTTGGATTGGTGAGTGCAAGCGATCATGCACGGATCCAGCGAAGTTTGACGCATGGTTGAAATGGCATCAGTTCGTTTTCGCACATTGCGCGGGAATGACGCTACAATTTTGGATGCCCTCTATCCCTTCACCCATTCTTGACGCGCTGGCGCTGGCACACCCGTCATGGCAACCGCCTTTGCTGCAAGGGCTGGAAGCGATGATGCGCGCCCAGCCCGCCTACCTGCCGGTCCTGGCGGCAGACAGCTACCTGCCCACCGAACAACGCCTGTTCGCCGCCTTCGCCTTGCCGCTCGATGAAGTGAAATACGTGCTGGTAGGCGAGGGCCCGTATCCGCGCGCCGAAAGCGCCACCGGCGTGTGCTTCATGGACGGCGCCGTGGGCAGCCTGTGGTGCGACACCGGTTTGTCGAAGCCCGTCAACAAGGCGACGTCGCTGCGCAATTTCATGAAAATGCTGCTGGTGGCCGACGGCCAGCTCGATGCGGCCGACACGGGTGGCGCCGCCATGGCCCCGGTGGCCGCGGCTGCCAGGCACAACGGTTCGGTTGAAACGCTGGCACACTTGCAGGACAACCTGACAGCGCAGGGATTCCTGCTCCTGAACGCATCCCTGGTATTCAGGCCCCACGTGCCGCCGGTGCAGGATGCGAAAGCCTGGATGCCATGTATACAAGCAGTATTGCAAGCCTTGCTGGCAGGCGGCCGGCAGCCGACATTAGTGCTTTGGGGTAAGATTGCAGAGCAGTTGGGGAAATTGCCCGAGACCTCGAAGTTTCCGCAGTGCGTATCCGAGCATCCCTACAACCTGAGCTTCATCCACCACACGGGCATGCAGGACCTGTTTCGCCCCATGCGGCTGCTGCGCAAGCCTGGCTGAAAACGGGCCGTCAAAAGACAAAGCGTGCCGGATTTGTTATACTTGACTAAATCGTTCAACTATACCGGACGAGAAAGCAATTTTAACATGGGGTTCTGATGCGTCTGACCACAAAAGGCCGTTTTGCCGTAACCGCGATGATCGATCTTGCCCTGCGACAGGGCAAGGGACCCGTCACGCTCTCGGGCATCAGCCAGCGTCAGGCCATTTCCCTGTCTTACCTGGAACAGTTGTTCGGCAAGCTGCGCCGCCACGAAATCGTCGAATCCATCCGCGGCCCGGGCGGCGGCTACAGCCTGGCGCGCCGCGCCGACAAGGTCACCGTGGCCGACATCATCATCGCTGTCGATGAGCCGCTCGACGCCACCCAGTGCGGCGGCAAGGAAAATTGCCACGGCGCCGATGCCGCCACCGGCACGCGCTGCATGACCCACGAACTGTGGGCCACGCTGAACGAAAAAATGGTCGATTACCTCGATTCGGTTTCGCTGCAAGACCTGGTCGACCAGCAAAAACAAAAGAATTCTGAACAAAACGTCGTGGTCATGCACCGCCACGCCGCTGTCGGACAAAATTGAAGCATATTGGAGTGATTTGATGAACGCGCCTTTGGATAAAAACCTCGAGCAGACCTTCGTGACTGCACCGCACTTCCCGATCTACATGGATTATTCGGCCACCACGCCGATCGATCCGCGGGTGGCGGACAAAATGATTCCCTTCCTGCGCGAGCAGTTCGGCAATCCTGCATCGCGCAGCCATATGTACGGCTGGACCGCCGAAGCGGCCGTCGAAGAAGCGCGCGCCCACGTCGCCGCGCTGGTCGGCGCCGATACGCGCGAAATCATCTGGACCTCGGGCGCCACCGAAAGTAACAACCTGGCCCTGAAGGGCGCGGCGCAGTTCTACAAGACCAAGGGCAAGCACATCATCACGGTAAAAACCGAGCACAAGTCCGTGCTCGACACCGTGCGCGAGTTGGAGCGCGTCGGCTTCGAAGCGACCTACCTCGAACCGCAGGACAATGGCCTGATCTCCGTCGCCCAGCTCGAAGCGGCCATCCGCCCGGATACCATCCTGGTGTCGGTCATGCTGGTCAATAACGAGATCGGCGTCATCCAGCCGATCGACGAGATCGGCGCGCTGTGCCGGGCTAAAGGCGTCATCTTCCATTGCGACGCTGCCCAGGCTACCGGCAAGGTGGTCATCGACCTGGAAAAATCCAAGGTCGACCTGATGACCTTCACCGCCCACAAAACCTACGGCCCGAAAGGCATCGGCGCGCTGTACGTACGCCGCAAGCCGCGCGTGCGCCTGGAAGCGCAAATGCACGGTGGCGGCCACGAACGCGGCCTGCGTTCGGGCACCCTGCCTACCCACCAGATCGTGGGCATGGGCGAAGCCTTCCGCATCGCCAAGGAAGAAATGGATAGCGAGATCGCCCACGTCACGGCGCTGCGCGACCGCCTGGCCAAGGGCCTGCAGGAAATCGAAGAGGTGTACGTCAACGGCGACATGGACCACCGCGTGCCGCACAACCTGAACATCAGTTTCAACTATGTGGAAGGCGAGTCGCTGATCATGGCGATCAAGGACATCGCCGTATCGTCCGGTTCGGCCTGCACCTCGGCCAGCCTGGAGCCGTCGTACGTGCTGCGCGCCCTGGGCCGCAGCGACGAACTGGCGCACAGCTCGACCCGTTTTACCATCGGCCGATTCTCGACCGAAGCCGACATCGATTTTGCAGTGGACCTGCTCAAATCGAAGGTCCACAAGCTGCGCGAACTGTCGCCGCTGTGGGATATGTTCAAGGAAGGTATCGACATCAGCTCGATCCAATGGGCAGCCCACTAACCGTATTTGAAATTCAGGAGTTCTAAAATGGCATATTCAGACAAAGTGTTGGACCACTACGAAAATCCACGTAACGTTGGCGCCTTCGACAAGGGCGACGAAACCATCGGTACCGGCATGGTCGGCGCTCCCGCCTGCGGCGACGTCATGAAACTGCAAATCAAGGTCGGCGCCGATGGCCTGATCGAAGACGCAAAGTTCAAAACCTACGGCTGCGGCTCGGCGATCGCATCGTCGTCGCTGGTGACCGAATGGGTCAAGGGCAAAACGCTCGACCAGGCGCTGTCGATCAAGAACACGCAGATCGCGGAAGAACTGGCGCTGCCGCCGGTAAAAATCCACTGCTCGATCCTGGCCGAAGACGCCATCAAGGCCGCTGTCCTGGACTACAAGACCAAGCACCCGGCCGCGGCATAAGCGGGAGAGATTTATGGCAATCACACTGACCGAAAAAGCAGCCAAGCACATTACCCGCTACATCGAACGGCGCGGCAAGGGTGTGGGACTGCGTTTTGGCGTGCGCACCACGGGTTGTTCCGGGCTGGCTTACAAGCTGGAATACGTCGATGAAGCGGCGGCCGAAGACAGCATTTTCGAGTCGCACGGCGTGAAGGTGTTCGTCGATCCGAAAAGCCTGCCCTACATCGACGGTACCGAGCTCGATTTCACGCGCGAAGGTTTGAACGAAGGCTTCAAGTTCAACAACCCGCAAGTGAAGGATGAATGCGGCTGCGGCGAAAGCTTCCGTATTTAAGGCATGCAGAACCACTACGACCTGTTCCAGCTGCCGGCCACGTTCGCCGTTGATTCAAACGCGCTCGACGCCGCCTACCGCGACGTCCAGGGACAGGTCCATCCCGACCGCTTCGTGAACGCGACCGACGCCGAAAAGCGGGTCGCCATGCAGTGGGCCACGCGGGCCAACGAGGCTTACCAGACGCTCAGGAACCCGCAAAAGCGCGCGCAGTATTTATGCGAATTGCATGGCGTGGACCTGAAGACGGAATCGAATACGGCCATGCCGATGGCGTTCCTGATGCAGCAGATGGAGTGGCGCGAAGCGCTGGGCGATGCGAAGGCCGCCAGGGATTTGGCGGCGCTCGAATCGCTTGAGGCCGAAGTGGCCGCCGACCGCAAGGCGCGCATGGTGCAGATCGGCCAGCAGCTCGACGCCGGCGACTACGATCACGCGGCGCAAGGCGTGCGCGCACTGATGTTCCTGGAAAAATTTGGCGAAGAGCTGCATTACGCGTTTGACGCGCTGGATACCTAACCACGCACGTCATTCCCGCGAAGGCGGGAATCCATAGCACCTCTGTTCCGCTGTGCTATAGGTTCCCGCCTCCGCGGGAACGACGGCGAATAATAATTACACGAACCGACAATGGCACTTCTGCAAATCTCCGAACCAGGCATGTCCACCGCGCCGCACCAGCACCGCCTGGCTGTCGGCATCGACCTGGGCACCACCAATTCGCTCGTCGCCACTGTCCGCAGCGGCATCCCTGAAGTGCTCAGCGACGAAGAAGGCCGCCCGCTGCTGCCGTCCATCGTGCGCTACCTGCCCAACGGCCACGCCAACATCGGCTACAAGGCACAGGCGCACCAGACCACCGACCCGAAAAACACCATCGTCTCCGTGAAGCGCTTCATGGGCCGCGGCCTGGCCGACATCGCCTACGCGGAAAACCTGCCGTACGCCTTCCAGGATTCGCCCGGCATGGTGCAGATCAAGACCGTGGCCGGCGTGAAAAGCCCGGTCGAAATCTCGGCCCAGATCCTGGCCACGCTGCGCCAGCGCGCCGAAGATTCGCTCGGCGACGAACTGGTCGGCGCCGTCATCACCGTGCCCGCCTATTTCGACGACGCCCAGCGCCAGGCCACCAAGGACGCGGCCCAGCTGGCCGGCCTGAACGTGCTGCGCCTGCTCAGCGAGCCGACCGCCGCCGCCATCGCCTACGGCCTCGATCACGGCTCCGAAGGCATTTACGCGGTCTACGACCTTGGCGGCGGCACTTTCGATATTTCCATCCTCAAGCTGTCCAAGGGCGTGTTCGAAGTGCTGTCCACGGGCGGCGACTCCGCGCTCGGCGGCGACGACTTCGACCACCGCCTGTTCTGCTGGATCTGCGAACAGGCCAAGCTGGCCCCGCTGTCCGACGAAGACACCGCCACCCTCATGGTCAAGGCGCGCCAGGCCAAGGAGCTGCTCTCGACCAATGCCGACACCACCGTCGACGCCTTGCTCAACTCCGGCGAAATGGTGCACGTCAAAGTGACGGCGGAAACCTTCACCGAAATCACCCGCCACCTGGTGGGCAAGACCATGAACGCCATCAAGAAGGCCATGCGCGACGCGTCGGCCTCGGTGGACGACGTGGACGGCGTGGTCATGGTCGGCGGCGCCACGCGCATGCCGCACGTGCGCCGCGCGGTCACCGAATTCTTCAAGACCATCCCGCACGCGAACATCGATCCGGACAAGGTCGTCGCGCTGGGCGCGGCCATCCAGGCCAACCTGCTGGCCGGTAACCGCGCCGCGGGCGACGACTGGCTGCTGCTGGACGTGACCCCGCTCTCGCTCGGTATCGAAACCATGGGCGGCCTGGTCGAAAAAATCATCCCCCGCAATTCGACGATTCCTTGCGCCCGCGCGCAGGAGTTCACCACTTTCAAGGACGGGCAGACCGCCCTGGCCGTGCACGTGCTGCAGGGCGAACGCGAACTGGTGTCGGACTGCCGTTCGCTGGCGCGCTTCGAACTGCGCGGCATTCCGCCCATGGTGGCCGGCGCGGCGCGCATCCGCATCACCTACCAGGTCGACGCCGACGGCTTGCTGAACGTGTCCGCGCGCGAAACGCGTTCCGGCGTGGAAGCGTCGATAACGGTCAAGCCGTCGTACGGCCTGGCCGACGACGAAGTGGCGCGCATGCTGCAGGATTCCTACACCTCGGCCAAGGTCGACATGGTGCAGCGCGCGCTGCGCGAAGAGCAGGTCGAAGCCGAACGCATCCTGCTGGCCACCCAGGCCGCGCTTGACGGCGACGGCGCGCTGCTGTCGGCCGAAGAACGCGCCGACATCGACGCATCGATGGCGGCCCTGCGGCAGGTCATGGCCAATCCCGACACCACGGCGCTGCATGCCGCGGTCGAAGCGCTGGCCCAGGTCACCGAAGAATTCGCCTCGCGCCGCATGGACCAGAGCGTCCGCAGCGCACTCGCGGGCAAATCGCTCGACGAAGTCTGATCACATTTAAAGGTAAGCCAAGTGCCACAAATCGTATTTCTTCCCCATCCAGTGTTCTGCCCTGAAGGCGCAGTCGTCGAAGCGCCGTCCGGCAAATCGGTGTGCGACGTGATGCTCGAAAACGACATCGAGATCGAACACGCCTGCGACCGCGTCTGCGCCTGCACCACCTGCCACGTGCTGGTGCGCGAAGGCTTCGCTTCCCTCAACGAGCCGGAAGAAAAGGAAGAAGACCTGCTCGACCGCGCCTGGGGCCTGGAGCCCGTATCGCGCCTGTCGTGCCAGGCCATCGTCGGCACCGAAGACCTGGTGGTCGAGATTCCGAAGTACACCATCAACCACGCAGCCGAAAAGAGCCATTGATCATGAAGTGGAGCGACATCAGCGCGATCGCGGAAGCGCTATACGACAAGTATCCCGACATCGATCCGCTGACGGTGCGTTTCGTCGACCTGCACAACTGGGTGGTCGACCTTGACGGTTTCGACGACGACCATACCCGTGGTGGCGAAAAGGTGCTCGAAGCAATCCAGATGGCGTGGATCGATGAAGCGCGCTGATACTGCCAAGCCGGCCGAGGCGCTGGCGCCCGAAATCCGTCCCGGCCAGTCGGTCGCGCTGCTGCAGGAACTGCATATCCTCACGCGCGACGGCAAGCTCAATCAGGACAGCCGCCGCAAGCTGAAACAGGTCTACCACCTCTACCAGTTCATCGAGCCGCTGCTCAAGGAAATCCAGCAGGACCATCCCGCCATTTCGCTGGTCGACCACGGGGCAGGGAAGTCCTACCTCGGTTTCATCTTGTACGACCTGTTCTTCAAGGGGCTGGACGACGGCTCGCGCATCTACGGCATCGAAACGCGCGAAGAGCTGGTGCAGAAGTCGACCGAGCTGGCCAAGAAGCTGGGCTTCCCCGGCATGTCCTTCCTGAACCTGTCGGTGGCCGAATCGACGACCTCGAACAAGCTGCCCGCACAGATCGACATCGTCACCGCGCTCCACGCCTGCAATACGGCCACCGACGACGCCATCGACTTCGCCTTGAAAAAGCATGCCAAGTTCATGGTGCTGGTGCCGTGCTGCCAGGCCGAAGTGGCCACCGTCCTCAAGAAAAACAAGGGCAAGGACCTGGGCCGCAGCGCGCTCACCGAAATCTGGCGCCACCCGCTGCATACGCGCGAATTCGGCAGCCAGATCACCAATGTGCTGCGCTGCCTGCAGCTCGAAGCGCATGGCTACCAGGTCAATGTGACCGAACTGGTGGGCTGGGAGCACTCGATGAAAAATGAACTGATCATCGCCACGTACAAAAACCTGCCGCGCAAGCGACCGTCCGAACGGCTGCAGGAAGTCCTGGCCACGCTGGGCCTGGAAGAAATGGGCCAGCGTTTCTATACCCAACATCTGGAACAAGCCGAATCATGAACGACGCACAGTGGATCGATCTTCGCAGCGACACCGTCACCCAGCCCGGCGAAGCGATGCGCGCCGTCATGGCAGCGGCGCCCGTTGGCGACGATGTGTACGGCGACGACCCCACCGTCAATGAACTGCAGGCCGTCACGGCCGACAGGTTCGGCTTCGAGGCGGGCCTGTTCGCGCCGTCCGGCACCCAGAGCAACCTGATCGCGCTGCTGCTGCACTGCGCGCGCGGCGACGAATACCTGGTGGGCCAGGAAGCGCATACCTACAAATACGAAGGCGGCGGCGCAGCGGTCCTGGGCAGCATCCAGCCGCAGCCGATCGCCAACCAGCCCGACGGCAGCATTGCGCTGGCCGACATCGAAGCCTACATCAAGCCCGACGACATGCACTTCGCGCGCACCCGCGTGCTGGCGCTGGAAAACACCATCGGCGGGCGCGTGCTGGGTACCGACTACATGGCGGCGGCAACCTCGCTGGCGCGCGCGCGCGGCCTGGCCACCCATCTTGACGGCGCACGCATCTGCAACGCCGCGGTCAAGCAGGGCATCAGCCTGCGCGAGGCGGTCAAAGGCTTCGACAGCGTGTCGGTATGCCTGTCCAAAGGACTGGGCGCGCCGGTGGGTTCGGTCCTGCTGGGACCGAAAGACTTCATCGAGCAGGGCAAGCGCTGGCGCAAGATGCTGGGCGGCGGCATGCGCCAGGCCGGCATCCTGGCAGCGGCCGGACTGTACGCGCTGGAGCACAACGTCGAGCGCCTGGCGCAGGACCACGACAACGCCGCGGCCCTGTCGCGCGCGCTGGCCAAAATTCCGCAGCTGAAGGTGGCCACGCCGCAGACCAATATCTTTTACATCCACATGCCCGCGCAAGCCTGCGATGCGCTGCGCGCCACGCTGGAGCGCGAACGCATCCGCGCCACGGTCGGCCCGGCCACGCGCCTGGTCACGCACCTGAACATCTCGCGGCAGGACGTCGAGCACGTCGTGTCCGTATTCACCGCATTCTTCCAGGACTGGCGCGCCGCATCATGACCGACGACTCCTCCATCCGCCTCGCCAAGCGCGTGGCCGAAATGATCCCGTGCTCGCGCAGCGAGGCCGAACAATACATCGCCGGAGGCTGGATCACCGTTGACGGCGAACTGGTGGAAGAACCGGGCGCGCGCGTGCTGGACGAACAGGAAGTCGTGCTCCATCCCGATGCGACGCTGGGCGAAGTGCTCCCGGTGACCATCCTGCTGCACAAGCCTGCCGGCTTCAATGCCGACGTGGGAGCGGACGGCGTGGCCGCGCTCAAGCTGCTGTCGGCGGAAACGCTGGTGCCGGCCGACCATGGCAAGCAGCGCTTCCTGCGCCGCCACCTGGCCAAGCTGACCCTGTGCACGCCGCTCGAAACCACGGCCAGCGGCCTGCTTGTCTATACCCAGGACTTCCGCATCGCGCGCAAGCTGCTGGAAGAGGGCATCAAGGTCGAACAGGAGTTTGTGGTGGAAGTGGCGGGCGACCTGCGCGAAAACGGACTGGCGCTGCTGAACCATGGCCTGACCTTCAACGGCAAGGAAATTGCGCCCATGAAAGTGAGCTGGCAGAACGAAACGCGACTGCGGTTTGCACTGAAAAACAACAGGGCCGGACAGATCATCCACATGTGCCGCATGGTCGGTTTACGCGTGGTTTCCATGAAGCGCATCCGTGTGGGACGGGTGCCGATGTCCAGCCTGCCGTCCGGCCAGTGGCGCTACCTGCATGAATACGAGCGCTTTTGAGTAGCGCGTCGGCCATGTCGTCGAATATAATTTGAACAACACAAAACTTGCCGATAGGAAAAATATGAAACTGAGAAGCGTTTGCGCATTCGTACTGGCCACTCTCGCCGCACCGGCCATGGCATCGGACTTCGACGACCTGCGCTTGCTGTCGCAAAGCGAATTTGCCAATCTGTCGAAAGACTTCATTTCTGCCGGCAGCTACAAGGCGGTGACGCCTGCCGAACCGCTGGGCGTGGTCGGTTTCGATATCGGCATCGAAGCGACCGCGACCAAGCTGGAAAATTCGAGCGCATGGGCCAAGGCCGGCTTCGACGATTCGACCATGTACCTGCCGAAAGTGCACGTGCACAAGGGCTTGCCCTTCAATGTGGACATCGGCGCAAGCCTGGTGATGGTGCCGGGTTCGGATATCAAGCTGATCGGCGCTGAAGTCAAATACGCGATCCTGCCGGGTGGCGTTGCGCAGCCGGCCTTGTCGGTGCGTGCCGCGGCAACCCGCCTGTTCGGCGTGGACCAGCTGGACCTGGAAACGCGCAGCCTGGAACTGACGGTCTCGAAAGGCTTCCTCAACTTCACGCCGTACGCCGGCGTCGGCAAGGTCTGGGGCACGGTCACGCCGCACGCTGGCAGCCTGCGCAAGGAATCGCCGACCGGTAACAAGGTCTTCGCGGGTGTCAACGTGAGCCTGGGCATTGCCAACCTGGCCGGTGAAGTCGATACCACCGGCGGCAACAAGTCGGTCAGCGTGAAACTGGGCTTCCGCCTTTAACGTCGTTCCCGCGCAGGCGGGAACCCATAGCACCTAAGCTCAGGCGTGCTATGGATTCCCGCCTGCGCGGGAATGACGATGTTTACTTTTTCTCGGGTTTCGGGAGAGAGATTAGCCGAGTCCCGGCGATCTTGTCATGCAGGAACTGACGGTCTTTATCCAAAAAGGCCAACAGTGCCCACAGAAGCATTCCCACCGGGATAGCTGCAGCTTTTTGAGGCCGTGTCAGGTCGAAGAAGTAGCCAGCGGCAAAAGCCGGCAATACCCATCCCCATGCAAAGACATAGCGCACGATCGCCGCACGCAGCGGCACTTTTGCGTAGCCTACCTTCACCACTTTGATGCGCCAGGTTTTCATGGCAAGCGTGAAGCCAGTTCCCGCCCATGCGTGAACCAGATACAGGCCTATGAAAAAAAATGCCGTGATGGGGCTTCCGTAATACGCGACGGAATCGTCCATCTTGTGTGTGACAAAGCGGAACAATAGGATACCCAGCGCCGCCACCGCAATGATGAGGAAGGTTTCATAAACCAGGCAGATCAGGCGGCGTTTCAGGGAAGGTGTTGCGACAGGCGACGTGCTATTTGACATTGGTAACGGGAACAACCGGGCTGGCCGGGATGGGTTGGGCAGCCGGCGGCGCGGCCGGGGCTGCAACAGGAACGGCAACGCAGGCAGGCGTGGCCGCAGCGGCATTGCGCACCGTGCCGGCAGGGCAGGCAGGCAGCGGCGCAGGCTTGAGCGGCGCGATGGCCTTGGGCTGGGTTTTCGGCGGCAGGTTGGTCACCTGCTTCTTGGTGGCCGCATCGGCCGCCAGTTTTTTCTTTTCTTCTTCAGGCAGCGCCTGGTATTGCTCCCACTGGGCCGACTTCTTGCTCTTGTCGATTTTTTTGCTCAGGGTATAGTTTTCGCGGACCACGCGCCGTTCTTCGGGCGTGAGCTTCATCCATTCGCGCATGCGTTCCTGCACCCGCAGCTGCTCGTCGGGCTTCATGGACGAATAGCGGTTGGCGATGTCCAGCCATTTTTGCTTGCGCGCCAGTTCCATCTTGTCCCACTCGCCGGCCAGCGGATCGAGGGCCACGCGCTGCGGCTGGCTCAGTTCTTTCCAGAGTGGCTTGATGGCGGGCGCAACTTGCTGGGCCGTGGCCGTCAATGCAAAAAAAGCAAGGCCGATGGCCGCCGCGCGCAGGAAGGAAGTGACGATGGCGCCGGTCATCCTTAGTTTCCGCGCTGCTCGAGGTAGGCGTTGAAGCCGTTGTCGAGATAGGCAGTCAGGGGCAATTCGTCGGACAGCACGGCGGCGTCCAGTTCGGCCAGTTCGGCAATGCGCTGCTCTTCCTCGTACTGGTAAATGCCGGCCAGGCCGACCACCAGGGCCAGCAGGGGAACCACGACGGCCATGCGGCCCAGGAAGGAAAACGAGAAGAAGGCGCCCAGGCCGCCCGCCAGCTGGCGCTGCGCGACGGTGGCCGCGGCATGCGGTTTTTTGCGGGAAATGGCCATTTGGCGGGCCGAAGCAAGGCGATCGGCGGTCGATGGCGGCAGATTGTCGGCGTGCTCGTTCAGGGCGTGGCGTATTTTGTACGCGAAGTTCAGATCGTCGGTGTTCATAATGTAATTCCCTTGGCTTTCAGCGATTCAGCTAAGGCATGGGTCGCCCGCGAGCAGTGCGTTTTGACGCTTCCTTCGGAACACCCCATTGCTTCGGCTGTTTCAGCCACGTCCATATCTTGCCAGTAACGCATAAGGAAGGCTTCCCGTTGACGCGCGGGGAGCTTTTGTACTTCGGCGTCGATGATATTCAGGGTTTGCATGCGCTCGACCTGGTCCGCGCTCGATTCCGAGGCGGCCGAACCACCTTCGGCTTCGTAGGTCTCCAGTATATCAAATTCCTCGGCATCACTATCCCGTTTCCCCATGCCGCCGAACAGGCTGACCCAGGTATTGCGCACTTTTTCGCGCCGGAAGTAGTCGAGTATGGTGTTTTGCAAGATGCGCTGGAACAGCATGGGCAGTTCGGCGGCCGGCTTGTCGCCGTATTTCTCGGCGAGCTTGATCATCGCGTCCTGCACGATGTCGAGCGCGCTTTCATCCTTGCGTACGGCGTACACGGCTTGCTTGAAAGCACGCCGTTCGACATTCTCAAGAAAATCGGATAGTTCTTTGTCTGTGGCCATGCGCTGCAAGTGGGGGAGGGAGCTTCTTGGAAAACTGACGCATGCTAGCAAATTATGGCCTGATATGCATGGTAATTAACCAAAAACCCGAGAATTCACGCCCTAAAACGGCAATTTCCACCATTTTAACTTGACCGGAATGGTGCAGCGCGGTAATGTATAGAACGCTTTGCAACCCCGAAGCTGTATGGTCACGTTGAGACCGGCACAAAAGGCCATCCTCGACCTGACGCGCTTTCATATGTAGGCAGTTTGCTCTAACCCGCGCCACAAGCGCGAGAGGTTCGCAGTAATCGCTACAGAAACTCACGCCAAACGAGTTGCGCTTAGCGACGGTTCGTAATGTATCTATGGGTACATGAAAGATCGCCGTGACCGCAGAAAGAAGGGAAGCCTGAGCACTGTAACGACACGCGTATCTCGTTAGGAAAGAGCATCCGATCACCTCCCAATGGGTCTTGAAAGGAATGTATCATGAACAACGAAACAGCGGCTCCCATCACGGGCGCTGAGATTGTAGTGCGTTGTCTGGCGGAAGAGGGCGTAAAACACGTCTTTGGCTATCCAGGCGGAGCGGTCCTCTACATCTACGACGCCATCTTCAAGCAGGACAAATTCCAGCACGTCCTCGTACGCCACGAGCAGGCAGCCGTTCATGCGGCCGATGCCTATTCGCGCAGTTCGAACACGGTCGGCGTTGCACTCGTCACCTCCGGTCCCGGAGTCACGAATGCCGTCACGGGCCTGTCGACCGCGTACATGGATTCGATCCCGATGGTCGTCATTTCCGGACAGGTTCCCAGCCATGCGATTGGCCAGGATGCGTTCCAGGAATGCGATACCGTGGGCATCACCCGACCTTGCGTCAAGCACAACTTCCTCGTCAAGGACGTGAAAGACCTGGCTGCGACGATCAAGAAAGCATTCTTTATTGCCCGTACCGGCCGTCCCGGCCCCGTACTGGTCGATATTCCCAAAGATATCAGCATGCACAAGTGCGTCTACGATTATCCGAAGGAAATCGAGATGCGCTCCTACAAGCCGATCGACAAGGGCCATTCGGGCCAGATCCGCAAGGCCGTGCAGCTGCTGCTGCAAGCCGAACGCCCGATGATCTACACCGGCGGCGGCGTGATTCTGGCCAATGCATCGCCCGAGCTGAACAAGCTGGTCGACAAGCTGGGCTTCCCGGTCACCAACACGCTGATGGGCCTGGGCGCTTACCGCGCCTCGAGCGACAACTTCGTCGGCATGCCTGGCATGCACGGCACCTATGAAGCGAACATGGCGATGCAGCATTGCGACGTCCTGATCGCCATCGGCGCCCGCTTCGACGACCGCGTCATCGGCAACCCGAAACACTTCGCCTCCAACCCGCGCAAGATCATCCACGTGGACATCGATCCATCGTCGATCTCCAAGCGCGTCAAGGTCGATATCCCCATCGTCGGCAACGTCAAGGACGTGCTGATCGAATTCCTGGCGCAGCTCGATGCTGCCGACGTCAAGCAGAACGCCGCGCCCGTCAAGGATTGGTGGAAACAGATCAACGAATGGCGCGGCCGCAAGTGCCTGGCCTACGCCGATTCGGACCTGGTCATCAAGCCGCAATCGGTGGTCGAGAAGGTCTGGGAAATCACCAAGGGCGACGCCTTCATCACGTCCGACGTGGGCCAGCACCAGATGTGGGCTGCCCAGTTCTACAAGTTCGACAAGCCGCGCCGCTGGATCAATTCCGGTGGCCTGGGCACCATGGGTGTGGGCTTGCCGTACGCCATGGGCGTGCAGATGGCCAACCCGGACGCGACCGTCGCCTGCATCACCGGCGAAGGCTCGATCCAGATGTGCATCCAGGAACTGGCTACCTGCAAGCAATACCACCTGACGCCGAAGATCATTCTGCTCAACAACCGCTTCCTGGGCATGGTACGCCAGTGGCAGCAGATCGACTACGGTTCGCGCTATTCCGAGTCCTATATGGATTCGCTGCCGGACTTCTCGATGCTGGCCGAATCGTTCGGCCACGTCGGCATGAAGATCGAAAAGCCGGGCGACGTCGACGGCGCCCTGAAGGAAGCCTTCGGCATGAAAGACCGATTGGTATTTATGAACTTCATCACCGACCAGAATGAAAACGTCTGGCCGATGGTCAAGGCAGGCAAGGGCCTGTCCGAAATGTTGCTCGGATCGGAGGACCTGTAATGCGCCATATTATTTCTGTCTTGCTTGAAAATGAAGCCGGTGCGCTGTCGCGCGTGGTTGGCCTGTTTTCGGCGCGCGGCTACAACATCGAAACGCTGACTGTCGCCCCGACCGAAGACGCCACCCTGTCGCGCATGACCATCGTCACCAGCGGCTCGGACGACATCATCGAACAGATCACCAAGCACCTGAACCGCCTGATCGAGGTGGTCAAGGTGGTTGACCTGACCGAAGGTGCCCACATCGAGCGCGAGCTCATGCTGATCAAGGTGCGCGCGGTCGGCAAGGAACGCGAAGAGATGAAGCGCACCGCGGATATCTTCCGCGGCCGCATCATCGATGTCACGGAAAAGACCTACACGGTGGAGCTGACCGGCAACAAGGGCAAGCTCGACGCGTTCATCGATTCCATCGACCGCGCTTCCATCCTCGAAACGGTACGTACCGGCGGTTCGGGTATCGGCCGCGGCGAACGCATCCTCAAAGTTTGATACGTGCCCTGACGGCACAACCCCAACATAAAATTTAATAGGAAATATCATGAACGTTTTTTACGACAAAGACTGCGATCTCTCCCTCGTTAAAGGCAAGAACGTTGCCATCATCGGCTACGGTTCGCAAGGCCACGCGCACGCACAGAACTTGAACGATTCCGGCGTGAACGTCACCGTCGGCCTGCGCAAGGGTGGCGCGTCGTGGACCAAGGTCGAACAGGCCGGCCTGAAGGTCGCCGAAGTCAATGACGCAATCAAGGCTGCCGACATCATCATGATCCTGCTGCCGGACGAAAACATCGCCCAGGTCTACGCCGAAAACGTCGCACCGCACGCCAAGCAAGGCGCCGTGCTGGCCTTCGCCCACGGCTTCAATGTGCATTACGGCCAGGTCGTGCCACGCGCCGACCTCGACGTGATCATGGTCGCGCCGAAAGCGCCAGGCCACACCGTGCGCGGCACCTACGCTGCCGGCGGCGGTGTACCGCACCTGATCGCTGTGTACCAGGACAAGTCGGGCTCGGCACGCGATATCGCGCTGTCCTACGCCATGGCCAACGGTGGCGGCCGTGCTGGCATCATCGAAACGAACTTCCGCGAAGAAACCGAGACCGATTTGTTCGGCGAGCAAGCGGTTCTGTGCGGTGGCGCGGTCGAGCTGATCAAGGCTGGCTTCGAAACCCTGACCGAAGCTGGCTACGCGCCGGAAATGGCCTATTTCGAATGCCTGCACGAACTGAAGCTGATCGTCGACCTGATCTATGAAGGCGGCATCGCCAACATGAACTACTCGATCTCGAACAACGCGGAATACGGCGAATACGTGACGGGTCCTAAAGTCGTGACCTCGGCGACCAAGGATGCGATGCGCCAGTGCCTGAAGGACATCCAGACCGGTGAATACGCGAAGAGCTTCATCCTGGAAAACAAGGCCGGCGCCCCGACCCTGATTTCCCGCCGCCGCCTGACCGCCGAGCACCCGATCGAAGAAGTCGGCGCAAAACTGCGCGCCATGATGCCTTGGATCGCCAAGAACAAGCTGGTCGATCAGTCGAAGAACTGACGTGGCGCGGCGCACGCGCCGCACCCACGTCATCCCCGCGAAGGCGCCAACGCATGCGTTGGCTCCATAGCACGCTAACTCTGTGCACAGGTGCTATGGATTCCCGCCTACGCGGGAATGACGTAAAGGTTGCTGATTGTATTCATTTGCAACTTTCCGTTGCAAGAACACGCGTTTCACCAAATTCCGGGTATCTTTCCTTGTAATTAACCCTGGAGAGAACAAAAAATGCCCAACAAGAAAATCGCCGTCATCGCCGCCAGCCTGCTGCTGGCAGCCCAAGTTCAAGCCCAATCCTTGCTGCCCACCGCCGGCACCCTGGTCATCGTGCCCGCCTTTGGCGAAGTCACGCATGTCAACGATGAAGCGACCGTCAACTTCATGGTCGAAGAGCAGGACAAGGACAAGGCCGCCGCCGCCTCGCGCGTGAACCAGAAAATGAAGCAGGGCACCGAGATCGTGCGCCGCGAAGACCCGAAAGCCGTCCTCAAGACCCTGGGCTACTACACCTACCCGGTCTATCCGGAAGACCGCCCGCTGCCAAACGGCATGCCGAGCGGCAAACCACGTGTGCCGACCAGCTGGCGCGTGGGGCAGTACCTGGAAGTAAAAACGATGAATATCGCGGGCCTGCCGAAGATGACGGCAAGCGTGCAAAAAGTGCTGGGCCTGAATGGCATCAACTTCGGCCTGAGCCCCGCGCTGACGAAGACACTGGATGACAAGCGCATCGCCGCCACCTACCAGAACCTGAACGAGCGCATCGCCTCGATCGCCAGCGCCATGGGCCGCAAGGTCGGTGACGCCACGCTCGAAACGGTCGACTTCGAAGGGTCGGGCAACTATGCCGGCAACGAGGCGTCCGACGGCGCGGCCGCGCCGCGGATGTTTGCGCGTGCCATGAAACAAGGCGAGCCCGAAGTGGCCGAGCCGAGCTTCGAACCCGGCGAAACCACGCTGCAAATGCGTCTCGTAGGAAAGGTCAAGTTCAAGTAGCAGTAACTGTTCGCTAAGTACGGTCCGCCCACTATAATAAGTGGCACAACAGGCATGCCCCACCCGGGCGTGACCGCACACACGCGACACGATCACTTGAAACGGAAACATATGGCCACCTTCCCCCGCCGCCGAAAGCCCGGAGTACCGCCCAAAGCCAAGACAGCGAAAATTTCCCGCTTCAGCAAAATCGGCCGCCAGAAATTCGACGCCGAGGGCAATCCGGTGCGCCGCAGGGGTATTTACCTGCTTCCCAACGCCTTCACCACGGCAGCGCTGTTCTGCGGCTTCTATGCCATCGTCATGGCCATGAACGACCGCTTCGAGCACGCCGCCTTGGCCATTTTCGTGGCCATGATCCTGGACGGCCTCGATGGCCGCATCGCGCGCCTGACCAACACCCAGTCCGAATTTGGCGCCCAGTACGACAGCCTGTCCGACATGGTGTCCTTCGGCGCCGCGCCCGCGCTGGTGATCTACGAATGGTCGCTGCGCGGCCTGGGCAAGCTGGGCTGGATCGCCGCCTTCGTCTACTGCGCCGGCGCCGCGCTGCGCCTGGCCCGCTTCAACACCAATATCGAAGTGGTCGACAAGCGCTACTTCCAGGGCTTGCCCAGCCCCGCCGCGGCGGCCATGGTGGCAGGCTTCATCCTGATGATGGTCGACCTTGAACTGCCGGGCAAGCAGATGCCGTGGATCTCATTCGGCATCGCGCTGTTCGCGGGCCTGACCATGGTGAGCAACGTGCCCTTCTACAGTTTCAAGGACGTGAACTTCCGCAAGTCGGTGCCCTTCATCATGGTGTTCGTGATCGCGCTGGCCTTTGCCCTGGTCTCGATCGATCCGCCCAAAGTACTGATGCCCATTTTTGTTTTATACGGTTTGTCCGGTTATGCGGTGTTCCTCTGGCGCCTTGCGAAAGGCAAGCCGGTGTCCATTGTCCAGACCGAAGACGAATCGCACGACCCTAGCGAGCGCCGCTGACCGGCCAACCGGGGTCAGACCTCCGTTGTGCAATATTTGCACAACGGAGGTCTGACCCCGGTTGGCCGTCGTGGCGGGTGCCTGTTTTTATTTAGCCTATTGGAGCCGCCATGACGAATTCGAACCGCCTGATCATTTTCGACACCACCCTGCGCGATGGCGAGCAATCGCCCGGCGCATCGATGACGAAAGATGAAAAGGTCCGTATTGCGCGCCAGCTCGAACGCCTGCGGGTGGACGTCATCGAGGCCGGCTTCGCTGCCGCTTCACCGGGCGACTACGAGGCCATCCGCGCCATCGCCACCGTCATCAAGGACTCCACCGTCTGCTCGCTGTCGCGCGCCAATGACCGCGACATCGCGCGCGCCGCCGAAGCCCTGCAGCCGGCCGAGCGCAAGCGCATCCACACCTTCATCGCCACCTCGCCGCTGCACATGAAAGTGAAGCTGCGCATGGAACCGGAACAGGTGCTGGAACAGGCCAAGCTGGCCATCCGCTGCGCGCGCCAGTACACCGACGACATCGAATTCTCGCCCGAAGACGGCAGCCGTTCCGACGAAGACTTCCTGTGCCGCGTGCTCGAAGCGGTCATCGCCGAAGGCGCCACCACCATCAACTTCCCCGACACGGTGGGCTACGCCGTACCTGAAGTCTTCGGCGCCACCATCAAGCGCCTGCGCGAACGCATTCCCAATTCGGACAAGGCCATCTGGTCGGTCCACTGCCACAACGACCTTGGCCTGGCGGTCGCCAATTCGCTGGCCGGCGTCATGATCGGCGGCGCGCGCCAGATCGAATGCACCATCAACGGCCTGGGCGAACGCGCCGGCAATACGGCGCTCGAAGAAGTGGTCATGGCGCTGCGCACGCGCGGCGACCACTTCGGCCTGGAGCTGGGCATCGACACCACGCAGATCGTGTCCGCGTCGAAGATGGTGTCGCAGATTACCGGCTTCGCGGTGCAGCCGAACAAGGCGGTGGTGGGCGCGAACGCCTTCGCCCACGCGTCCGGCATCCACCAGGACGGCATGCTCAAGGCGCGCGAAACCTACGAGATCATGCGCGCCGAAGACGTGGGCTGGGCCGCCACCAAGATCGTGCTGGGCAAGCTGTCGGGGCGCAACGCCTTCAAGCAGCGCCTCGGTGAACTGGGCATCGAACTCGAATCGGAAGCCGAAGTCAATGCCGCCTTCCACCGCTTCAAGGAGCTGGCCGACCGCAAGTCGGAAATCTTCGACGAAGACATCATGGCGCTCGTCTCGGACGAGGAGCATGCGGGCGAGGGCGAGTACTACCGCTTCGTCTCGCTGTCGCAGCGTTCCGAAACGGGCGAGATCCCGACCGCGAAAGTGGTGTTTGCCATGGATGGCAAGGAATACAGCTGCGAAGGCGAGGGCGATGGCCCGGTCGACGCCACCGTCAACGCCATCGAAAAGGAAGCGGCGAGCGGCGCCGAACTGGTGCTGTTTTCGATCAACGCGATCAGCAACGGCACCCAGTCGCAAGGCGAAGTGACGATGCGCCTGTCGCGTTCGGGCCGCATCGTGAACGGCGTGGGGTCTGACCCCGACATCATCGTGGCGTCGGCCAAGGCCTATCTGTCGGGCCTGAACAAGCTGCACTCGAAGGTCGAGCGCGTCAATCCGCAGCAGTAAGGGGCGGCGCCGCCGCTTTTTTACATGTCAACGCGGGGGCTTGCGCGCGTAGTGCCGCGTGAGCCCCAGCACATAGCCTATCGCCGCCAGGGTCGCCACCGTGGCGGCCACGGCGCTGAGCGCCTGCAGCCACACCAGCAGCAATCCCAGCAGCACAATGCCCACGCACGTCCCCCGTGCGATCTTCCAGTGCATTTCCGGCCAGTCCGCGACCCGTTGATAGTCTTTCATCGCACCCTCCACGTAAATATGCATGCCCTCTATTCTTATCCGTTTGCCGGCATAAGAATTTGATTAAAGCCATCTGGAAACATAATATTCATTTACATGTAAATTATTGCATCCGGCTTGTTGCAATAATCAAAATTCCCGCTCAAGTAAATCACCGTTACATTTACAAATAACTTCCCGAACGTAAATTTAATGTTCCATCGGAGAACATTAAGTTATTTTTATTGCACGGTTGTCTTTATTTTATTTAGCTTGTAGAATCCGTTTTGCGTTTTTATATTGATTGATAGATGCATGTTTATGTTTATGGAATAAGCAGGACATGTTTTGATTATCAAATATGGGAATGCCGATTAATCAGAATAACCAATTATGATGAAACGGAGCTGCGCATGTCCTTGAAAACCCTGTTATGCGGTTCGGTGCTGGCAATCGCCTCGGCCGGCGCCAGCGCAGCCGATTATGGCTGCCAGGTGGTGCTGTGCCTGGCCAATCCGGCCGGTCCGACGGCCGCCGCGGCCTGCGTGCCGCCGATCACGCGGCTGTGGCGCGATCTGGCCCGTGGCCGCGGTTTCCCGAGCTGCAATATGAACACCCAGGGCAGCACCGGCAACAGCGCCCGTCACGAGTATGCAAGCGGAAATAACTGTCCTCCAGCTTACCAGTACTACGGCGGCCGCGACGGTGACGAGCTGATGTGTTCTATGTCGGGCGTGGTTTCGGTACGGATTAACAACAGGCTCCATACCCGCACCTGGTGGAACGGTGCGGAAACGATGACCGAATACTTGGGCGAAGGTGCACCGCGCCAGGAAGTCGCCGCGGTAGCTGCAGGCACGGCGCGCTGAGCTGCATGGATTTCCTGGCCCTGGCGCAGCAATGCGCACCCGAGGTGGCGCCGCAAACCATGGCCGCCATCGTGCGCACCGAGTCGGCTTTTCGGCCCCTGTCCATCGGCGTGAACCGCGGTGGCCGCCTGGCCCGCCAGCCGGCCAGCGTGGACGAGGCGGTGGCCACGGCCAAGTGGCTCATCGCCCAGGGTTACAACATCGACCTGGGGCTGGCGCAGATCAATTCGGCCAACCTGCGCGGCACGGGGCTGACGGTGGAAGACGCTTTCGATCCCTGCAAGAACCTGGCGGCCGGGGCCAAGATTCTCCAGGCCAACTACCGCAATGCCAGCCGCAAGTATGCCAACGAGCAGGATGTGTTGCGGGCCTCACTGTCGGCCTATAACACCGGCAACTTCCGTTCCGGCTTTGCGAACGGTTATGTCGGCCGGGTGGTGAATAACGCAAAAGCGGTGCCGCTGGCGGTGCCGGCGATTGTGGCGGAAAAGGCGGTCCGGGCGCCTGCTCCGGATAAGAATGAAAACTGGAATGTGTACCAGGCCGCGAATTCGGAAACGCGTGTCTTTTAGTATCAATGTATTTCCCATAATAAATAACAGGTGCTTTCGAATATGAGCGTAATCTCCGAAGCCGAACTGGAAGATGCAGGGCGTAACAGGGCTATCAAGAAACTGACCATATCCCAGCAGCGGAACAGCAAGTTCGGTATCGCTGTTAACCTCACCTGGAAAGAAGGAGAGTTCACTTTAGTTACTCAGAGAAAGAATACGCGCGAATGGGCGAGTTTAGACAGGTTGTCTCTCCACATTCAGGAAAAATACGGCGCGGTAGCGCAAATCAGCCTGACGCTTTTACCCACAGAGGAAATAAACAAATGAAATTCAATACCCTGAAAGCAGATGTCGCAGTCACCGCAAGCCGCCTGGCCAGGTCGACCACCCGTTTTGGCGCCATCTCGTTCGCGCTGGTGCTGGCCATGCTGCCGGAAGTGGCATGGGCCGGCGCCCCGTGGGAAACCGCCGCCGACGGCGTGCTGGCCATCTTTACCGGCGGCCTGTCGCGCACCATCGCCATCATTGCCGTCATCGCCTGCGGTATCGCCGCGCTGGCCGGCAAGCTGTCGTGGGACTGGGCCATCAAGATCATCGTCGGCATCGTGCTCATTTTCGGCTCCGCCGCCTTCGTCGATTTCATCGTCGCCGCAGTCTGACATGTCGGCCGAACGCGAAGAAGAGGACGTGGTCACCGACGACCTGTTCGTGGGGCTGACCCGCCCCGCGACCATCATGGGGATCCCGTACGGCGCGTTCGTCGTCGAATTCATGACCACCACGCTGGTGTTCCTCGGCGTGGGCAATCCGCTCTACCTGCTCATGGCCGTGCCCATTCACGGGGTCTTGTACCTCGTCAGTGCCAGCAATCCCAGGGTGTTCGGCGAGGTTGCCGTCTGGATGACGATCAATTCGCGTTGTGTCAACGCGCGTTTCTGGGGCGCGCCGAGCTTTTCGCCGCGCAGTACCCGGAAGTGGCTTAACTAACAGGAGTGATTGATGGGCGCAGCACCAAAAAATGCGGACATAGCGAAGAAGGAAGTCGGCACCAGCGAGCACATTCCGTACACCAGCCAGGTGACCCGGAATGTGGTCAAGCTGGGCGACAGCGGCGACTACGTGCTCACGATCCGCATGCAGGGTGCTGCGCACGAAAGTGCGGATGCCCAGGACATCAATATCTGGCATAACCAGCTCAATCTCTTCATGCGCAATATCGCTTCGCCGAATGTGGCCCTGTGGTCGCATGTGGTGCGGCGCACCGTGGACGATTACCCGGGCGGCGAGTTCGCCCCCGGTTTCGCCCATGACTTCAATGAAAAATACCGCGCGGCCATCGGCGCCGAGCGCATGCTGGTCAACGAACTGTATTTGTCGATCGTGTACCGTCCGCAGCCCGTGAAGGTGATGCGGATGATGGGCATGTTCGGCGGCAAGGCCGACGCCGACAAGCGTGAAGTCCAGCTCGACGAACTGGAATCCTTGAACGACATCGTGATGAGCGCCATGTCGGCGCTGGACCGCTACGAGCCCGAAATCCTGGAATGCTACGAGCACAAGGGCGTCATGTTTTCCGAGACGCTGGAATTCCTGGCCTTCCTGGTCAATGGCGAATGGCGCCGCGTGGCCGTGCCGCGGGCCGAGATCCGCGACGTGCTGGCCACCTCGCGCCCCTTCTTCGGCAAGGGCGGCCTGCTGTCGCTGAAAACGCCGACCACGGTCCAGTATGGCGCCATCCTCGCCATCCAGGAATATCCGTCGATGACCTGCCCGGGCCTGCTCAACGACCTGCTGTCGATGCCCTTCGAATTCGTGCTGTCCCAGTCGTTCACCTTCCTGTCCAAGCAGGTGGCCAAGAGCCGCATGGCGCGCCAGCAGGCGCGCATGGTCAACGCCGGCGACGTGGCCGAATCGCAGGTGGCCGCCATCGACACGGCGCTCGACGAGCTGATCTCGAACGTGTTCGTGCTGGGCGCCCATTCGCTGGGCCTGCTGATCCGGGCCACCGAATCGAAGCAGCTCAACGAATACATCGCCGACGCCGGCGCCGCGCTGTCGGACAGCGGCATCAAGTGGGTGCGCGAAGACGTCTCGCTGGCCGGCGCCTTCTACGCCCAGCTGCCCGGCAATTTCAGCTACCGCGTGTCGCCCGGCGACACCACCAGCCGCAACTTCGCCGGCTTTTCCAGCTTCCACAATTACCCGTCGGGCCGCATCCGCAACAACCAGTGGGGGCACGCGGTCACCATGTTCCGCACCACCTCGGGCGCGCCGTACTACTTCAATTTCCACAAGGGCGAAGAGGGCGCCGACGCCAAGACCGCGGCGCGCTTCGACCCCAACCACAAGGACCTCGCCAACACGGTGGTGATCGGCAAATCCGGTACCGGCAAGACGGTGCTCGAGATGTTCCTGCTGGCGCAGGCCCAGAAATTCAATGTGTTCCCGGACGACTTCGGCGGCGTGAAAAAGCTTTCCTGCGTCATGTTCGACAAGGACCTGGGCGCTTCGATCGCCGTGCGCGCCATGGGCGGGCGCTACTACCCGATCAAGAACGGCGTGCCGTCCGGCTTCAATCCCTTCCAGCTCGAACCGACGCCGCACAATATGACCTTCCTGGAAAAGCTGGTGCGCCAGCTGGTCTCGCGCGAGAACATGCCGCTCACGCCGGCCCAGGAAAAGCAGATCTTCGAAGCGGTGCAGGGCGTGATGGACGCCACCCGCGCCAAGCGCCGCCTGTCGGCCGTGCTCGAGTTCTTCGATCCGGAAGACGCCAACGGCTTGCACGCGCGCCTGTCGCGCTGGTGCCGCGGCGGCAGCCTGGGCTGGCTGTTCGACAATGCCGAAGACACCCTCAGCCTGGACAACTGCTCCATGGTCGGCTTCGACGTGACCGAGTTCCTGGAAAACCCGGAAACGCGCACCCCGACCATCCTGTACCTGTTCCACCGCATCAAGACGCTGATGGACGGGCGCCGCATCCCGATCTTCCTGGACGAGTTTCCGACCCTGCTCAACGACCCGGCCTTCGCCGACATGGCCGACAAGGAACTGGTCACGATCCGTAAGAAAGATGGCTTCCTGGTGCTGTTCTGCCAGTTCCCCAAGCAGATCCTGCAAAACCCGATCGCCTCGGCCATCGTGTCGCAGACCGCCACCAAGATCTTCCTGCCCAACCCGGAGGCGGGCTACGAGGATTACGTCAACGGCTTCAAGCTGACCGTGCGCGAGTTCGAGATCGTCAAGTCGCTGGGCGAGAAGTCGCGCATGTTCCTCATCAAGCAGGGCAGCAATTCCGTGGTCGCGGAACTGAACCTGCGTGGTTTTGACAATGAACTGGCCGTCCTGTCGGGCAACACGGCCACCTCCTTGCTGGCCGAGCGCCTGGTCGCCGAACTGGGACCGGACCCGGCCGTATGGTTGCCCGAATTCCACCGTATCCGTAAAGGGGTCGCACAATGAAGAAACTTCGTACACTGGTTCTGGTCGCTGCCATCACGGGCAGTGCCTCGGTCGCCAACGCCGGCATTCCCGTGATCGATGCCGCCAACCTGGCCAACTCGGTGCAGCAGGTCATTGCCTGGGGCCAGCAGTTCCAGCAGATGCAATCGCAGTTCCAGCAATTGCAGCAGCAATTCCAGTCGATGAACGGTTCGCGCGGCATCGCCAGCCTGCTCAACAATCCGCAGCTGTACAGCTACCTGCCGCAGGATTTCGCGTCCGTGCTGTCGGCCGACGGTTCGGGTGGCGGCGCCCAGGCCCAGAGCATGATGACCCAGCTCAAGCTGCTGGGCATCGAGCAGACCGGCATCGACCCGAACAGCCAGGCCGGCAAGCTGTTCAAGAACAGCCAGAACCAGAATGCCGTGTTCCGCATCCTGGGCGAGCAAGGCTATGCCGCCATGAACCAGCGCATCCAGCAATTGAGCGGCCTGAAAAACCGCATCGATTCGGCCACCGACCCGAAAGCCATCGCCGACCTGCAAGCGCGCATCGGCGCCGAGCAGGGCTTCATCGCCAACGAGCAGGCCAAGCTGAACGTCATCGCCCAGATGCAGCAGGCGCAGGAACGCATCCGCCAGCAGCAGGGCCGTGAAGTGATCATGAAGTCGACCCGCGGCACGATGCCGGCCGGCTGGTAATTCCCACTGAAAGAACGTCCATGAAAAAAATCCTCCTTGCCAGCCTGCTTCCTTTGGCCTTGCTCACCGCCTGCAGCGACGGCGTGCCCCAGGTCGACGATCCCTACAAGATCGTGGTCAACGGCGAACCCATGACCGGCACCGACTTCATGAAGAAGTACTGCAGCGACAAGCCCATGCATGAAACCTGCATGAAAGTGAGCCGTGCCACGATCGCTTCTTCCACCCGCGGCAAGATGCCGACTGGCTGGTAGGCCGGGAGGAACGCATGGGCGCCCCGGTCGACTTCCACTTTTACGAGCGCATTTTCACCACGCTCGACGCATCGCTGCTGAACTACGTGACCAACACGGCCACGGCTATCATCGGCGCCATCCGTCCCGTGGCAATTACGCTGCTGACCATCTATGTGTGCCTGTGGGGCTGGGCCATGTTGCGCGGGATGATCAGCGAACCGGTGGTCGACGGGGCGTTCAGGGTGGCCAGGGTGACCATCATCCTTGCCGTGGCGCTCGAAATCGGGCGCTACAACCAGTATGTCGGCGACTTTCTGATGAACTCGCCAACGGCCATCGCCAACGTCGTTGCCGGCGCGCCGGGCACGCCCCATGCCAATTTCCTGGACCGCCTGATGTCGGACATTTACATGGTGGGGGAAGCGTTCTGGCAAAAGGGCGCGGCCGCCGGCGTCATGGTGCCCGACCTGGGGCTGATGCTGGTCGCCATCCTGATCTGGGTGGCCGGCGTGGCGGCCACCGGCTACGGCGCTTTCCTGCTGTGCCTGGCAAAACTGTGCCTGGCCGTGATCGTGGCGGTCGGCCCCATCTTCGTGCTGCTGACCCTGTTCGACGCGACCAAGCGCTTCTTCGACGTGTGGCTGGGACAGGCGCTCACCTTCGTGTTTACGGTCATGCTGACCGCGGCGGTGATCAAGCTGATCCTGTCGATCATCCAGTCCTACCTGCTGACCTCGGCCACCATCATCGCCGACCCCAGCATCAACCAGGCGGTGCCGTTGGTGGTGATCTGCCTGATCAGCGCACTGGTCCTGATGCAGGTGCAAAACATTGCCGGTGCGCTCGGCGGCGGCGTGGCCATGGGCACGATGGGGGCGGTGGGCTGGGCCTACGGCAAGACCACCGGTGCCATGGCGGCCATGCGGCCAACCAGGCTGGCCAATGCCGCGCAAGGCGTCAAGCGCGACCTGAAGGTGGTGGGCAACGCCGCCACCAGCGTGGCCAATGGCATCAAGGCCGCGGCCTCGCCGCCGATGGCTGTGTACCGAAAGATTACCGGGGCCAATAGAGCCAAGGCCTGATTTCCCGAACCTGGAAACCGCTCCGCCAGCGCGGAGCGTTCCCCGCGTTCGTCCTGAATTTTGCAAAAAGACGACAAGGCCAACATGAAATTGATCGCAACCGTAATTGCACTTTGCCTGCTGGCGGGGTGTTCCAGTCCGCCGAAGCCGGCCCAGTGCAAGGGTGAGTTTCGGCCAGTAAACCAGGGCGAGGGCACGAGCGCCGCGCTCACCGCGTCCGAGAAATTTGCCTTATGCACGGCAGGGAGTGGCCATGAACAAAGTTGAGAAAAAAGAATTCGATCAATACCTGTCCGAAGCGCGCAGCTGGGAAACCGTGCGCGTGCACGAACTGGAAAAATCGCGCCGCATGGCCTGGTGGATCGCCGGCGCCGGCTTGCTGGTCGCCGTGCTGGGCGTGGGCTCGACCACGGTGATGGCCACCCGCGAGCCGCCCGCGCCGGCGCTGATCCGCGTCGATTCGTCGACCGGCATCGTGGACGTCGTCAATTCCATGAAGGATGGCAAGACCAACTACGAGGAAGCCGTCAACAAATTCTTCACGCAATGGTATGTGCGCTATCGCGAAGGCTATAGCAACGAGCTCAAGGAAGACTACTACTACAACGTGGGCTTGATGAGCGTGGGCCAGGAGCAGCAAAAGTACTTCACGTCCTTCAATCCGAGCAACCCCACGTCGCCGATCAATGTTTTCGGCAATGCCGCGCGCGTGAAAGTGCAGATCAAGAGCACCAGCTTCATCAAGCCGAATGTGGCGCTGGTGCGCTACATCAAGTCCATCGAGCGCGGCGGCAATACCAGCCCCGAGCATAGCCACTGGGCCGCCACGGTGGCCTTCAAGTATGCCGGTTCGCCGATGAAGGAGCGCGACCGCGGCCTCAATCCCCTGGGCTACCAGGTGACCGAATACCGCAACGATCCGGACGCGCCGGGCACCGATTCGAGCTATATGGGCGAACCCGGCGCACCGCGCCCGGCGGTGCCCGCGGCGCCGCCGCCACTGGCCAGCTACCAGCCGCAGGCAGGCCAGGTGCAGGTGCCGGCTATCCAGACAATCCCCTGAAGAGGTCATCCGTGAAACAACTGTTCTTACTTGCCCTGTTGCTGCCGGCCCTGGCATGGGCCGAGATCACGCCGCAGCCGGGGCGCTACGACCCGCGCGTGCGGGTGGTCGAATACAACCCGCAGGACGTGGTCACGCTGACCACCTACTACGGCGTGTCCACCCATATCCGCTTCGGCGAAGGCGAAGTGGTGGAAGACCGCAGCATCGGCGCCGGCGATCCGGACGCCTGGTTCATCAATGTGAGCGGCAACAAGAACAACCTGTTCGTCAAGCCCAAGCAGAAGTTCGCCGACATGAACATGACGGTCATCACCAACAAGCGCGTGTACCAGTTTGCGCTGCATGTGGACCCGCGTCCGCTCAAGGACCTGAAGACCTGGCGCTCGAACGTGCTGACCTATTCGCTCTCGTTCACCTATCCCGAGGAAGAACGGGCCCGCAAGCTGGCCCTGGCGCGCGACGAGGACGTCAATGGCCGCCTGATGAACATCAAGGGCAAGCTGGCCGACGCCAAGAAGGAAGGCCAGAACTTCGACTACTGGGTGGCCGGCTCGGACCAGATCAGCCCGACCGGCGCGCGCGACGACGGCCGCTTCACCTATCTGACCTTCAGCAATAACCGCGACATGCCCGCCATTTACACGGTGGACGCGGATGGCAGCGAAGCGCTGGTCAACACCAATGTCGACGGCAATACGATCGCCGTGCACCGCGTGGTGCGCAAGCTCATCCTGCGCAAGGGCCAGTACGCGGCCTGCGTGGTGAACAAGTCGTTCAATCCCGACGGCGGCACCGACAACGCGTCCGGCACCATCGCGCCCGACGTGAAACGCTATGTGAAAGAGGCGAAGAAATGAGCATGGACGAACGCAGGATCAACCAAGACAGCAGCTACGCCGGCCCGGAACGGCGCGCCAGGCTCACGCCGCTGCAGCGCCTGAGCGATTTCGCCGCGCGCAAATTCCGCAGCGACGAAGAGGTCGACGCCGATGGCTTGCCGTCCGTGGGCCGGCGCAAGGGCAACAGCAAACTGGTGAACATGCTGGGCATGGTCGTGATCGTGGTGTTCGGGATCGCCATGGCCATGGCCGTCAACGGCGGCGACAAGGACAAGAAGAGCAAGAAGAAGGAAAAGGTGGAAGGGATCGCCAACAACCTGCCGCCGCTGGTGGTGCCTGCGGCGCCGCCACGCCCGCATACCGAGCCGCCGGCTTTGCTGACCAGTACACCGCCCGGCGGCGCCATGGGTCCGGGCGGCGCGCGCCCGATTGCCATGCGTGGCGGCCAAGGCGCCGACGGCGGCGCCGACGCCAAGCGTCCGCCGACCTGGCAGGAGCGCAAGATGGGCGGATCGACCCTGGTGGCCGGCGCCGCGGGCAGCGGCGGCGGCACCAGCAGCGTAAGCCACATCAGCGCCGCCATGGCGCAGGCGCAGCCCGCCGCCGACGACGATGGCGCCATGGCCGGCGCCATGGGGCAGGGCGCGCGCGGCGGCAACCGCAACGATCTCGCCGCGCGGCTCGATCCCACCACCACCGTCAAGGCCCGCGCCGAGCTGCTGCCGGACCGGAACTTCGTCATCGCCAAGGGCGCCTCGCTGGACTGCGCGCTGGAGACGGCGCTCGACTCCACCGTGCCGGGCATGACTACCTGCCGCCTGACGCGCGACGTGTATTCCGACAATGGCCAGGTGGTGCTGCTTGACCGCGGCACCCAGCTGGTGGGCGAATACCAGGGCGGCATCAAGCAGGGCCAGGCGCGCCTGTTCGTGCTGTGGACCCGCGCCAAGACACCGAACGGCGTGATCGTGAACCTCAATTCGCCGGGCGCCGATGCGCTGGGCCGTTCGGGCCACGAAGGCTGGGTCGACACCCACTTCCTGGACCGCTTTGGCGCCGCGCTCATGATTTCGCTGATCAAGGATAGCTACGCCTTGCTGATCGCGCGCCAGTCGCGCGGCGAGGGCAGTACGCAGAACACGCTGGTACTGGGGAATACGGCGCGCGAGTCGGACCGCATGGCCGAAAAGGCGCTGGAATCGAGCGTCAACATTCCACCGACGCTGATGAAAAACCAGGGCGACCATATCCAGGTGATGCTGGCGCGCGACCTCGATTTTTCGACCGTCTACGGCCTGCGGGGCGGCCGGTGAAGGGGAATGTGCAGGCGGTGCCGCTGACGTCCGACGACAGGCCGGTGGGGCAGTCGTCGGAAATGCTCGACGAGTACATGGCGCCGCTGGTGCCCTTCCTGAACGATCCGTCGCTCACCGAGGTCTGCATCAACCGTCCCAACGAAGTGTGGACCGAGGGACGCGACGGCTTTACCAAGCACGTGGTGCCGCACGGCCTGTCGTTCGCGCGCTGCCGCCAGCTGGCGACCCTGATCGCCAGCTACAACGGCAAGTCGATTTCGGCCGACAAGCCGGTCCTGTCGGCCGCGCTGCCCAACCGCGAACGGGTGCAGGTAATCATTCCGCCGGCCTGCGAACCGTACACGGTGTCGATCACGATCCGCAAACCTAGCCTGATCGACAAGACGCTCGACGAGCTTGACGCGGAAGGCGCCTTCGCCGAATGGCACGATTCGGATTCGTCGCTGCAGCCTTTCGAGCACGATCTGCTGGCGCTGAAAAAAGAAAAAAAGATCAAGGACTTCCTGGACCTGGCCGTGCGCAAGCACCGCAACATCCTCATCGTCGGCAAGACCGGTTCGGGCAAGACCACCATTACCAAAAGCTTGATCCGCAGCATTCCGCTGGAAGAACGGCTGATCACCATCGAAGACGTGCACGAACTGTTCCTCGCCCAGCACGAGAACAAGGTGCATATGTACTATGCGCGCGAAGACGAGGGCGGATCGAAGGTGTCGCCCAAGCAGGCGCTTGCATCCTGCCTGCGCATGAAGCCGGACCGCATCCTGCTGGCCGAGCTGCGCGGCGACGAAGCCTGGGAATTCATCAAGTCGATCAACACCGGCCACCCGGGATCGATCTCGACGATGCACGCCAACGGCGCCTATGAAGCCTTCGAGCAGCTGACCGCGCTGATCAAGGACAGCAGGACCGGCGCCCACCTGGACACGGAATACATCAAGCACCGGTTGTTTACGACGATCGACATCGTGCTCTTTTACCACCATCGCAAATTGCGGGAAATTTACTATGACCCTGAGTTTAAACGACAGCAGATGGGCTAAACCGGCGCTGCTGCTGGCGGGCCTGTTGCTCGCCGCATGCGTGTGGGCGTCGCTTGCGGGCGGCATCTTCCTGCTGGCCTTCCAGCAGCCGGTCGACCAGGCGTCGCCGCTGACGCTGTACAAATACTGGTTCCACTACGGCGACGATCCGCAGGTCATGAAGTGGCTGGTTATTGCCATGGCCGCGGCCCTGGTCGTGATTGTGCTGCCGCTGATGTTCTTCTTGTTGAAGCCATCGAAGAAGGCGCTATTCGGGAGCGCGCGCTTTGCGACCGCGCGCGATATCGCGAAGGCCGGCCTGTTTGGCGACAAGGGCATCATCGTCGGCAAGCGCGATGGAAAATTTCTGATCTTCGGCGGCCAGCAGCACGTCATCATCAGCGCGCCCACGCGCAGCGGCAAGGGCGTGGGCATCGTGATCCCGAACCTGCTGAACTGGTCCGACAGCACCGTGGTCCTCGACATCAAGCAGGAGAACTGGGACAAGACCAGCGGCTTCCGGCGCAAGCACGGGCAGGAGTGCTACCTGTTCAATCCCGTGGCGACCGACTACCGCACGCACCGCTACAATCCGCTGGCCTATATCAGCGAGGATGCCAACTTCCGCATCGACGACACGCAAAAAATCGGCAACATGCTGTTTCCGGACCAGCCGGGCACCGATCCGATCTGGACCGCCACGCCGCGCAGCCTGTTCCTGGGCATTGTGCTGTACCTGATCGAAACGCCGGGCAAGCTGGTGACCATCGGCCAGGTGCTGCGCGAGTCGCTGGCCGATGGCGACGGCGCCGCGTACTTCACCCAGATCATCAACGACCGGGCGGGTGGCAAGGGCGGCAAGCCGCTGTCGGGGCCCTGCGTGCGTGGCCTGAACAGCTATGTATCGATCGCGGCGGAGACCACGCGCGCCGGCATCATGACCGGGTTCCGTTCGCGCCTGGAGCTGTGGATGAATCCCCTGGTCGATGCGGCCACCAGCGCCAATGACTTCGACCTGCGGCTGGTGCGTGAAAAGCGCATGTCGATCTACATTGGCGTGACGCCCGATAACCTGGACCGCATGGCGCCGCTGATCAACCTGTTCTTCCAGCAGCTGATTGACCTGAACACGCGCCAGCTGCCGGAGCAGAACCGCAACATCAAGTACGCCTGCCTGCTGCTGATGGATGAATTTACCGCCATCGGCAAGATTCCCGTGCTGGCCAAGGGCATCAGCTACCTGGCCGGCTACTGGCTACGAATGCTGCCGATTATTCAAAGCCCCGCACAGCTGGTGGAAGTGTATGGCAAGGAGGCGGCGCAGACCTTCACCACCAACCATGCGCTGCAAATCATCTTCCCGCCCAAGGCATCGGAAACCGACACCGCGCGCGACATCTCCGAGTGGCTGGGCTACGAAACAGTGAAGGGCTATTCGCGTTCGATAGCGAAGGGCGTCTTCGCCAAGAAGACCCCCAATGAAACCGCCTCCGACCAGAAGCGCGCCTTGCTGCTGCCGCAGGAGATCACGTCGCTGGGCAAGGACAAAGCGCTCATCATCATGGAAGACTGCCCGCCCATCCTGGCCAGGAAGGTGCGCTATTACGAGGACGCCAATTTCAAGAACCGCTTGCTGCCCGGTGCCCCGGTGCCGGTCATCGACGTGGCGGGGCACAACGAGCGGGTATCGGACGACAAGCCCCGTCCTGTGGCGGCGGCCGACATGGACATGGAAGCATTGCTGGCCTACGCCGACATGCGCTGCCGCGAAGTTGGCGTGCTGATCGAAGACTAACCGGATAGACAAGGAGAACGACACAATGAGCACACAAGAGAACGAGCACCGGGCCGCGAGCTTTGCCAGCGAGGCGAAGGAAGTGGCGCTGACCAGGCATCCGGAACTGGCGGGTGCCTACGCCGCCGTGGAAGCGGTGGACAGGCGGGCCAGCGCCGACGGCTTCAATGAACAGCAGCGCGCGATCATCGAAGCGCGCGTGCGCGAGAATGTTTCGGGCAGCATCGCTCAGGGTAGGGTCCCGGAAGTGAGCGTCAAGGAAGCGCCGCAGCAGAATGCGGAGCGGGAGCGCACGCGATGAAGGCGGCATTGAAGCTGACGCTGGCCGCAGCGCTGGTGGCCACGCTGACTTCCTGCACGTCGCCGCAGCAGTCGTCGGAGTTTTTCCGGCCGACGCAGCCGGCCTATGCATCGGCAGGTGATTCGTCCGACGTCGTTGCCTTCGTGTACGGCAAGCGTACGGTGCTGGAGTTTGCATCGTCGCCGTTCTTCCTGAACGTGACCGATGAAAAAGGCCGCAGCGTAGACTTCGAGCGCGACGGCCGTTTTGTGCGTCTGCATCGCCAACTGGGCGCGTTCACGGCGTCGGTCAACGGCCGTTCGATCAAGTTTACGCCGCTGCCGCAGGCGAAACAGATCGCGGGCAGCATGCCTGCTATTGATCCGATCCGGCTTGACCCCGATGCGACGCCCGCCGAGCAGGCAGCAGTGCTGGCCACGGCCATGGCGCAGTCGAAGGAAATCAAGCGCATCCTGGCCGGCATGAAAGGCAAGAAGGCGAGCGCGAAGACGCTGGAGCGACTGCATGCGCGGCTGGACATGATGGAAGCGCAGCTCGGATCGCTGGCCATGCTGCAGGTGACTTTCCCTGTGCGGGGTACGGAATTCAAGCCGCGCGAGGATCTGGCGCGCGTCCTGGTGCCGGCGGCGAAGGCTGCTTATGCGGTCAATCTGAAGGGCCGAACCGACGCTAAGGTGGCTGGCCTGGACGACGCCAGCATCGCGCTCGAACGGGCGCTGTCGGCGCGCAAGTATCTGGTTGATCGCGGCGTCAAGGCCGAGAAGATCCGGGTGTCGTCGCTGGCTGAAGGAGACTTCGTGGCGCCACACTGGACCAAGGAAGGGCGGGCCCGCAATCGCCGGGTGGAAGTTGAGCTGGTAGCGAAGCCGGTGAAAGCGGTCGCTGCGCTCTGATTTGAACTGGCCAGAATTTGGCCAGGTTTCAGCCGTCCGGCGTCCGGCGGCGCACCCCTTTGCCGACATTCAGTTGGAGGTACAACTTCCGCCAGCCAAATTCCCCATCCAATCAACGGATCCAATTCCTTCGATGGCGTACCAGTTGACGGCAAGAAGAAAGCCTTGCTTTTCGTTTGAAACGAAATATTCCATACCAAATGCGTTCTCGAGAACATTGCCTAGGTTGCGTCCATTATTAAGGACGATGACGCGATTCTTGTCATTTCCGAATTGCTCGAAGAATATATAGATCGGCCCGTCATCTAGATGTGCTGAATAGCTGAACTCGTGGGGTTCCAATGAGATAGAAGTAGCATCGCCGCCTATCGCCAAGTGCCCGGAAGTCCTAAATGGCTTGAATTTTTCGATGACATTGGAAAGAAAAACAAGCGACGCATGCGGCTCTAGAATACTGAAAGGCAAAGCCAATTCTTGGCAACTCCGACTGAATTCATCAACCCTAGACATTATTCGCATCCATAAAAACAATTCGCACAAGCCAAGACCTACTCTACAATTGAATGACCGTTTTTGGCTGGAGGCAGTCAATTATACTGCGCCGAAAACCGCCAACCTCAGCAGACGGCGACGTTGTTCGAACTGGGGCACTTGCGATCCAACTTCTTGCTCAGCGGCGGGCCACCCAGAAACTATAAAGACCGAATACTTACGGCCAGTCCGACTCGAGCAACAGGTTAGATCTGCTGCACATGATTGCCACGAGTATCTCGACCGACACGCGATACCTGTTACCGCACGGCGATCTATTTTGGTCGCGTCAGTTCACCTTGGCAGCCACTAGCTCTTCGGTAATGACGGAAAACGTCTTCCCGTCCGCTGAGCGATACTCGCGACTTGCGCGTGCCATAGCCCTTACCGTGGGCGCGAACCAGTAGCTCGCGATGACCACTTCATGGCTTTTGTCAGCATTCCATCGTTTGCCGATCCCGCGTATTCTCCAAACGTTAAATTTCCCGGCGCTCACTTCGATTGACTCCTGACCGACCACCCGAAATTTAATCTTTTCTGTACCACCCGAATCATTACTGCTGCTTTCCCACTCTTGTCCTACCGTCAGTCCATCTTTGCATGAGGTTGGCAGGTTGAGATTGGTACTGCCGACAAAATCGCGGAGGCAAATCCCGGAAGGAATCGGCCCGAGCGGTTGCCAAATAACCTGTTCTGTATCCGTAATCGCACGCACGAATCCAAGTATGCTGTCGCCGTTCTTGTTCTTGGAAATTATGCCAAATTGAATTTCGTTTGAGGCTGACGCCTTTCCCGAATAGCTGCTCTCTTGACGGAACGTCCATTCGTCCTTCGCGGCAAAGGCCTCCAATTGGATGCTCTGTGCGTGACAAGTCGTGGCCAGCATGCTCAACGCAAGTGCTCCGAGAGTTGCAGGAAAATTCGTCATGTAGAAAGTTTCGTGAGGAAGCAGAGGGTTGATTTTAGCGGGTAAAGCTAGATTCAACTACTACTGGTTTATGACAACAAATAGCATTTGAACGCAAGGCCATCAGCCTGTTGCGGCTGACCGCCAGCCGTAGCCAGGGTCAATCCCGGCAAACTGACAAATCGTCGATAGTGGACCGCTTTGTCGACTTGCCGGGTGTGACCCCGCTACCTGCAGAGACTCCCCCCCCAGCAAGCTGGATCAACTATTGGCCAATTTGGCCTTGCTAACGAGTTCAAATTCGTGAGGGTGCATGTGCAGGCCGCCATGTCCCGTCAGTCCAGGTTCGATTTCCCAACTGATCGAAACGCTTGCTTTGCCTTGTTCCGGGAAGTCATCAATTGGATACTCCTGATCGAGCATCTTCGTGATGTAAACAAGCTCGTCGGCCGGTAACTGGTTGATGAAGTCTTGGCATATTTCGACAACGCGGACGATGTCACCGAGCTCCACTTCGTTTCCATGTCTATCCTTCATGTTAGACGGGCTCCCAAGTCGTGATCCTCATGTGGCCACTAGTGCAGGCGTGCCCGTGTCGAACCTGGCAAGCCGACAACCCTACCGAATCCTTAACCAGCGCTGATCTTCGTTGTTTAGGCATGTTGGCGGTTCGCCGGATCTGACTCCGCCGGCGTGCGCGTTACTAGTCCCGGACAATGCGAGCGTCACGGACACTGCCCGCTTGATCAAAGTATAGTGCCAGCCACTCACTATCAATGCTGATGAATCCGCGCTCCGGGCCGAGCCAATAGACCAAGTCCGAATCCCCAAATTTTTCCGTCGTGGTCGGCGGGCCAAGCATCGCTTCGATTTCGGCCTTGGACTTGCCCAAGAGGATCTTCGATTTGAGTAAGCCATCGGCCATGCGGAGACGCTGGCTATCGGTGATGGTTTCGCTTCGCAGCCATACGGACCGCTCGAAATCAGTAGGGCCGAGCACTGCATGCCAATATACACCCACTGCAACAGCGATAGATGCGGTTGCCGCTGCTGTGACTTTCAGGACTTTGGTGGTTTTCATCGGGCCTCGTGAGAGAACGCAGTTGGCAATCAGTAGGTCTCTTCAAATTCGACAAGCCGTGCGCGCCGGTGTCAAACCTGGAAAGCCGACAATCTTACTAAATTTTCACCGAGCACCGAGCGCTGATCCTTGGCGGACGTGGCGGAGTCAAATCCGGCAATCCGGCCATTCAGAAAAATTCTCCAATTTCGACTATCCTTCCGCGAAACGCAGCACTGATCGCGGCGACAAATTCGCGCTCGGGTAGTGCTTGTACCTTTTCGCAGAACGCAGGAAGATCTTTTCCAAAATTTAACACGAGTCCTCCTCGCCAGAAACCGAGGCAAGAGTCCCATGCGACACCAGGCCGGGCGCCGTCCTCTATGCGTGCAATCACGACGGGAGGCGAACTTGCCTCCGACGATGGATAGGAGGCAGCGAACAGGGCATCAAGGAAATCGATATCTTCCCCTGCAATCGGCACGCCATTGGCCATCGGAGGAGACACGAGCTCGAAATAGACGCTATCCGTACTCCACTGGATTCGAAAGTCATCGCCAATGACCAAGGTCGCTCTCATCAGGTAACGGTCATTCGATGTGATATCCGCATAAGCGGACGGACCCGCGATCTTCTCTACCGCTATTCCAGTTGCGCCAGGATAGACAATAGCGACACCCGGACCAGATGCCGCGGCACTGTTCGACGCCTCACGCTGATTTTCATCGCAGGCAGGAAGGTCCACGATGTGCGCAAGCCCGGCAATGAGTGACCAGTCACGCAATGCCGCTTCCACTCTGGCCGCAGTGTCAGCCTGGGGACGCCAGTGCGCATCGTCCACCACCAGAAAATGTCTGTATTCAACACCCATACTCGTCAGCTCCGAACGAAGTGCAATGGTTAAAGATTGTACGCGGTCGCATCAAGGTAGCGGGCGCCGAAATAGCATTTGGTGTCACAAGACACAGTTGATTTTTTCCTGTTGCCCCAAAGGCCCTAGTGCTTCTACTAGCTTGATCTCGCTTGCCAGCAAACGCGGCCGGCTATTGAAATTGCCACCGCCGGGCGCTGCCACTATGGACGGCACGCGAGACGCGCAAGTTCATCCGCAGCCTCGCCCGTCCAAATTGCACCGTGCCTGGTGGCAGCGCATGTCATGTGGAAAATGGAGAGAATCTTCATGAACGCAATCCGTAATATACAAACTGACTTCTGTGCATTTCTTGGAAGTCACCAGAGCGCCACACCGGCCGGTTGGCTTACGCAATTCTTTATCAGAAGTATTCAACGGAGATAAAAAATGTCTGATCAAAAATCAGTATGCGGCGTAGAAAGCTTCCAGGCAGAAATCAAGAGCATCGTGTGCGGCGTCGAAGCCCTGGGCGCCAAACTGGCAGAGCGCCAGAAGGCGCCTGTGTGCGGCATCGAAAGCCTGCAGGCCGAAATCAAGAATGTCGTCTGCGGCGTTGAAAGCCTTGGTGTCAAGCTGGCGAACCGCCAGGTGAAAACTGTTTGCGGCGTCGAAAGCATGCAAGCGGGGATCAAGGGCATCGTCTGCGGGCTGGAAAGCCTGTCGGCGCAACTGAGCGACCGTTCCATCCCATAACGGGGTCAGACCCCGTCCCTTCGTAGCAGATGGTGCTGCCATTCCTGCGATGGCAGCAATTTCATCGCGAGACCATAGCCGGGACGCAATGGAGCATGCGCGTCCTGTCGAACTTTCGAGCAAATGGAGTGCATATGGCGAATAAGGTAATCGTGGCCAAGAAACTGTCGGCCATCGAATTGAAAATGCTCGATACCGGTGCGCCGGTGATCGTTGCCTGTCAAACCCTGAGCGGCGAATCCGTCTCCGTCCGGCTGCAAACGGCAACTCTTGAAGGCAACGAGCCTGACAAGGGAAGCTGGCTGACGCACGGCGCCTACGTCGCAGTCATGCCGAATGGAGCGCAAGAATGAAAATGCAAACTGTCCCCATGGACCAGATGTACCAGGTCTTGCGCGGCCTCGAAGGCAGCATGAACCTGACCTCGCCCAATGGCGAAACCTATGTCCTGAGCGTGGTCAATCCCAACGCGCCGGCCAATCGTTGCCAGGAAACGCTGGGGCTGTGCGTCAGCCTCGACGGACCGCTCGATTCGCGCGATCGGATCAAGGTGCGCAAGGAATTGACCGAACCCGAACTGGAAACGCTGCGCTCCGGCATTCCGCTCAAGCTTGCTTTCGGCAATGTGGAAGTCGATCTGCAATCGAACCCCGGCGGCCACCTGGTGCAGCTGGGAGACTAGTTCAAGCGTGGGCCGCCTGTGCTTCTGGCGCAGGCGGCAAGCGTGGCACCCGGACATTTTTTCGACCTCACCCGCGATGAAAGACAGCCATGCCCTTATCCAATCTCGCAACATCGCACCTCATTCAAGCACGCTACCGCGAACTCGGCCGCACTGGTTTGCAGCTGTTTCCCGTGGGCCTGGGCGCCATGCCCCTGTCGATGAAGGGACGCCCCGACGAAGCGCAGGCGCTGGCCGTGCTGAACGCAGCCTTTGCGGCCGACATCAATTTCATCGATACCGCCAACGCCTACTGCCTGGGCGCCAGCGATATCGGCCACAACGAACGCTTGATTCAACTGGCCTTGAAAGCAGCGGACAGGGTCGGGGCCGTCACGGTGGCCACCAAAGGCGGAGTGGACCGTCGCCAGGGCAGGGTCGATGCCAGTCCCGCTTATTTGCGCGCATCGTGCATCGACAGCTTGCGCAACCTTGGGCGCGACAGCATCACGCTGTACCAGTTGCATGCGCCCGACGACAGCATCCCGTTCGCCGATTCGGTAGGGGAATTGGCGCGCCTGAAGGAAGAAGGCAAGATCGAGCATGTGGGCTTGTGCAACGTCAGCCTGGACCAGTTGCACGCGGCCCAGGCCATCGTCCGCATTGAATCGGTCCAGAACGCCTGCAATCCCGCCAATCCCGACGACTACACCAATGGCATGCTCGCCGCTTGCAATGCGCTAGGGGTCAGCTACCTGCCGCACAGCGTCATCGGCGGGAAGCAATTTTCCACGACGATCGTCAACCATCCGCTCTTCGTCCGATTGGGAAAAAAATACGACACGAACCCGTATGCCGTGGTGGTCGCATGGCATCTGAGCAAAAGCGATCAGGTGATTCCCATTCCGGGAGCGAGCCGCCCGGAATCGGCCATGTCCAGTGCGGCGGCCTGGCGCATTGATTTGAGCGCCGACGATATCGGCGACATCGACGCAGTCCATTGACGCCGGCGCGTTAGGCCACCGTCATTTGACGACCGTCACCGCCACCGTCACGGTTGGTCCCGGATCGCGCATCATGCGCACGGTGTTGGTCTTGCCGGCATATTCGTAGGTGACCATGTAGGCACTGATGCGCTCGGCACCGGCGTTGACCAGCTGGCAGCGCTGCTTCGCTGGCGGCGCCGCCTGGCTGTTGGCCACGGCATTGCCGGCCAGCGCGCCTGCCACGGCGCCGGCGGCGGTGGCCGCTGTCTTGCCCCTGCCTTTGCCAACCTGGTTGCCCAGCAGCCCGCCGGCGATCCCGCCGATGATGACGCCGGTAGCCGACGTGCCGCCGCCCGCCGGCGTTTCATCGCCCGGTTCGCACACGCGCTGCTTCTTGTGCGCCGACGGTCCGTACACGGGCGCGACGGACAGCACCTGCGCCTGGTCGTAGGAATTCGCCCAGGCAGCTTGCGACAGCAGGATCAGGGCGGCAGGGGCCAGCAGGCGGTGCGTCATCGTGTTCTCCAAGAAAAGTGGTTGCTTGATTTTCACTCAATATTGGATTTTTTGCTATGCCTCCATGGCCACTGTTACAGATTGTTTCAGAGACGCCGGCTGGCCGGCACTGAGAGAAATGGTGACAATCCATATACTTTTGGTTTTTGATAACTATGCGTTGTGTGGCAAAGGCTTTTCTCACATAATCAAAGCACAGATTCGCTACCGGAAATGTGCATGGCGTCCGAAGGCAAACCAGGTCCAATGGCTGAGCTCGCGTCGATCACGGACGCGGGATTCCATGCGCTCTCCCTGTGCAGCGAAGGGGTGCTGGTGGTGGCGGCGCAGGCGCCCGATTTTCCCATCCTGTATGCCAATCCCGCCTTTTGCCGCCTGTCCGGCTACGCGCTGAGCGAACTGGTAGGCTGTTCCGCCGCGCTCATGCGCAACAAGGAACAGCACCGCAACCTGCCGGCCATCCTGGCCGCCGCCCTGTCCGACGGGCGCGAACAACGCGTGCTGCTGCGCAGCCTGCACCGCGACGACAGCGAGTTCTGGAACCAGCTGACGGTGGCGCCCGTGCCCGCGCCCGACGGCGGCAAGCCGGTGCAGCTGCTGTGTGTGGCCCAGGACGTGTCCGAACAACACTTGCAGAAGGCCCAGTTGCGCCAGCTGATCAGCCACGACCAGCTGACCGGACTGCCCAACCGCAGCCTGTTCAACGACCAGCTCAGGGAAGTGAAGGGCCGCGCGGCATTGCGCGGCGATACGCTGGCCGTGATCTGCCTGTCGCTCGACAGCTTTCGGCTGGTCAATGAAAGCCTGGGCCATGTGGCCAGCGACGAGTTCGTGGTGACGGTGTCGCGGCGCTTGCGCAAATGCCTGGGCCCGCATGACACCCTGGCCCGCCACGGCGGCAATGAATTCGTGCTGGTGCTGGGCGAAATCGCCAGCGGCGCCGACGTGACCCGGGCTTGCACCCATATCCTGCGCGCGCTGGCGGTGCCGGTGGACGTGGCCGGCCAGCGCTGGAATGTGCCATGCAGCATGGGGATCGCGCGCTATCCCCAGGATGCGGACGACGGCATCGAATTGCTGCGCTATGCGGACCTGGCGCTGGCCCATGCGCGCGACCTGGGCGGCAATGGCTACCAGTTTTTCACGCCCGACATGAACCAGCGCAACGCCGAGCGCATCCAGATGGGCGCCGCCCTGCGCGTGGCGCTGGCCCAGGACCAGTTGCAGCTCCAGTACCAGCCGGCGGCGGAATTGCTGCAAGGCGCCGTGTGCGCCTTCGAAGCCCTGGTGCGCTGGCAGCATCCCGACGATGGCCTGATCGACGCCCACCGCTTCATCGCCGTGGCCGAAGAAACCGGCATGACCACGGCCATCGGCCACTGGGCGTTGCGGCGCGCCTGCAAGGACATGCGCGCCTGGCGCGATGCGGGCATAGGCCCGGTGCGGGTGGCGCTCAATGTGTCGCCCAAGCAGTTGCGCGACGCCTCGCTGGCGCACATGGTCATCGAGGTACTGCAGGAATACGACCTGCCGTCCGAACTGCTGTCCTTCGAATTCACCGAAGCGGCCCTGATGCAGGACCGCCACGCCAGCAGCGAAACCCTGAACCAGCTCAAGGGGCTGGGCGTGGGCCTCACGCTGGACGACTTCGGCACCGGCTATTCGTCGCTGAACCACCTGAAGCATTTCCCGATCGACCTGGTCAAGATCGACCGCGAACTGACCGCCAGGGTGATCACCGGCAGCGATGAAGCCGAGCTGGTCAAGACCATCATCGCGATGGCCCACCACCTGGGCATCCAGGTGGCGGCCATGGGCGTCGAAAACGAGGCCCAGTGCGATTTCCTGCGCCGCAATATGTGCGACCAGGTGCAGGGCTATTTCTTTTCGCCACCCCACAGCGCGGCCGACGTGGCTGACAGCAAGGTCGCAAGCAAGCAGTTGCCGGTGCATCTGCTGCGCATCCAGCAGCAAAAGCGCACCTTGCTGCTGGTGGACGACGAACCGAATATCGTATCGGCCCTGAAGCGACTGCTGCGGCGCGACAACTACCAGGTCCTGACCGCCGCCAGCGGGCGCGAAGGCCTGGAGATGCTGGCGGCCAACAAGATCGATGTCATCGTCTCGGACCAGCGCATGCCGGGCATGATAGGCGCCGATTTCCTGCGTGCCTGCAAGGGCCTGTATCCGGACACCATACGCATCATGCTGTCCGGCTACACGGAATTGCAATCGGTCACCGATGCCGTCAACGAAGGCGCGATCTACAAATTCCTGACCAAGCCCTGGGACGATGAACAATTGCGCGGCCATATCGCGGACGCTTTCCGGCTCAAGGAAATCGCCGACGACAATGAACGCCTGCACCTCGAATTGCGCACGGCAAACTACGCGCTGGCATCGGCCAACCGCAGGATGGAAGACTTGCTGCGGGCCAAGCAGATCCAGATCACGCGCGATGAAATCAGCCTGAACGTGGCGCGCGAGCTGCTGCAATTCGTGCCGCTGGCCGTGATCGGCCTGGACGACGAGGGCATGGTGGCCTTCATCAATGGCGCCGCCGAAACGGTGTTTCGCCAGAGCGGGGCCATGCTGGGCAATGAAGCGAGCATCGTGCTGCCGGAGCTGTTCCCGGATGGCCGGGCCCCGGCCGGCATGCTGGAAACGACGATCAGCGGGCGCCGCTACCAGGTGGTGTCGCACGCCATGGGCGCCAGTTCGACCTCGCGCGGCAGCCTGATTTCCCTCAGTCCCTGCGAGGCGAGAACATGAGTACCAGTGAAGCGAGCATCGCGATCGACGACGCTGTGGAAGGCATGGTGCTGGCGCACGAGCTGCGCGACGGCGCCAGTGGCGCCGTGCTGCTGCCGGCCGGCGCCAGCCTGACCCGCGCCAGCCTGGCCTCGCTGGCGCGGCGCGGCATCGAACGCCTGCAGGTGGTGGCCGACGAGCCGCCCCCCGATCCGGCGGCCGAGCAGGCCGCGCGCGAGCAGCGCTGCGTGCGCCTGGCGCAGCTGTTCCGGCACAGCGCCGGCAGCGGCGCCACCGACCGCCTGATCGGGCGCCTGATGCATTACCGCAGGGAGGGATGAATGGCCATCTCCATGGACGACATCGTCAAGCACATCCGCGACCTGCCGTCGCTGCCGGCGGTGGTGATCGAACTGCTGTCCTCGATGGAAGCGGCCGACCTCGACGTTCACGTGCTGGGCGTCAAGATTGCCAGCGACCAGTCGCTGGCGGCCAAGACCCTGCGCCTGGCCAATTCCTCGTTTTACGGCGTGGCATCCCAGGTCACCACCATCGACCGCGCCATCGCCGTGCTGGGCTTTCAATGCATCCGTACCCTGGTCACCGCCTGTGCGGTGACCGACAGTTTTCCGTCCGAGGGCGACGGCAATTTCAATTTCAAGCGTTTCTGGCGCCATTCGGTGGCCACGGCCACCTGCGCGCGCCTGCTGGCGGTGCACAGCAAGCTCAATCCCGACACGGCGTTCACGGCCGGCCTGCTGCACGACATCGGTAGCCTGGTGCTGGTGACCCGCTTTCCCAAGGAATATGCGCAAGTCCTGGCGCAGCAGCGCGAGCAGGACTGTTTCCTGGGCGAAGCCGAACTGTCCGTGTTCGGCACCGACCACGGGGCCGTCGGCAGCGCCCTGGCCCGCTACTGGAAGTTTCCCGAGGAAATGCAGGACGCCGTCGCCAGGCACCACGACGACGCGGGACCGCTATCGCTGCCGCTGGTGGTGCACGCCGCCAACATCATCGCCCATGCGCTCGACTTGTCCGACGACCCCGACGACCTGGTGCCCGCCATGTCCGTCGAGGTATGGGATGCGCTGGCCCTGGGCGATGCGGACTGGACGCGGCTGTTCCGCGACACCGAAAAGAACTGCGCCGACATGTGCCAGATCCTGGTTAGCTGAATACACAAGAAAGAACAGGCATGCACCGCACCACGCCGTCACCGCTGGCAGAAGCACTCAAGCAGGGCATCGCGCTGTCCGACCTGCTCGATGGCCATCCCGTGGCCACCTTCGTCATCAACAACGAACACGTGATCACGCACTGGAACCGGGCGTGCGAGCACTTGCTCAGCTGGGGCGCGGAAGCCATGGCCGGCACCAGCAACCATGGCGTCGCCTTTTACGGACGGGCCAAGCCGATGCTGGCGGACCTGATCGTGTCGGGCGACGCCGAGGGCCTGGCCAGGCACCGCAAGTCGCTGGTCATTCCCGGCGCCTACGAGGCCGAGGAATTCTTCGAAAACCTGGGCGTGGGCGGCCACTGGCTCCATTTTACGGCGGCGCCGCTGCGCGACCACGACGGCACCCTGATCGGCGCCATCGAAACCATGCGCGACGTGACCGAGCGGCGCGTGGCCGAGAATGCCTTGCGGCGCGCCCACGACAACCTGGAACACCTGGTGGCCAGGCGCACGGCCCAACTGGCAGAAGCGAACCTGAAACTGGAAGACGACCTGCGCCAGCGCCAGGAAGCCGACGCCGAGCTGCGCCACCGCCACCTGCGCCTGATCGAGCTCAATGAAAAGCTGTCGAAGACCCAGGAGCAGCTGGTGCAATCGGAAAAGCTGGCCTCGATCGGCCAGCTGGCGGCCGGCGTGGCCCATGAAATCAACAATCCGATCGGCTATATTTTTTCGAATGTGGGCACGCTGCAAACCTATCTCGACCAGTTGTTCGGCATGCTGCGCGCCTACCAGGATGCCGAGGAGCACGTCGCGCCCGAGGTGGCGGCCGGGTTGCGCGCCATGCGCGACGACATCGACCTCGATTTCCTGCGCGAAGACATTCCCGTCCTGATGAGCGAATCGAAGGAGGGCATCGCCCGGGTGCGCCACATCGTGCAGGACCTGAAGGATTTTTCGCGGGTGGACGCCAACCAGGAATGGGCCTGGGCCAACCTGCATGCCGGCATCGATTCGACCCTGAACATCGTCTCGAACGAAGTCAAGTACAAGGCCGACGTGGTCAAGGAGTATGGTGACTTGCCCGACATCGAATGCCTGCCGTCGCAGGTCAACCAGATCATCCTGAACATGGTGGTCAATGCCGCGCACGCCATGGGCGACAAGCGCGGCAAGATCACGGTGCGCACCGGCAAGCAGGACGACACGGTCTGGATCGAGGTGCAGGACAATGGCAGCGGCATCGCGCGCGAAAACCTGTCGCGCATTTTCGACCCGTTTTTCACCACCAAGGCGGTCGGCAAGGGGACCGGGCTCGGCTTGTCCCTTTCCTATGGTATCGTCCAGAAACACCGCGGCCGCATCGATGTCGACACCGAACCGGGGCGCGGCACCACCTTTCGCATTACCTTGCCGATACGCCAGAGTGAAACGGCCCCACAGGAGGGAGCGCCATGAACGACAGTGTCCAGGAAGACCAGCAGGCCCGCCAGGCCACCTTGCTGCTGGTTGACGATGAACCGAATATCCTGGCCTCGCTGCGGCGCCTGTTCCGGCCCGCCGGCTACAAGGTCCTCTCGGCCGAAAGCGGCGCGGCCGGCCTGCAGGTCCTGGAGCAGGAGCATGTCGACCTGGTCATTTCCGACATGCGCATGCCGGAAATGGATGGCGCCCGCTTCCTCGAGCTGGTGCGCGAACGCTGGCCCGGCACCGTGCGCCTGCTGCTGACCGGCTATTCGGACGTGAGCTCGATCCTGGCCGCCATCAACCGCGGCGAAATCTACCGCTACATCACCAAGCCCTGGGACGACAACGATATCGTGCTGCTGGTGCGGCACGCGCTCGAACGGCGCGCCCTGGAACTGGAAAAAGACCGCCTCGAAGCGCTCACCCATGCCCAGAACGACGAACTGAAGGCGCTCAACGCCGGCCTGGAAGAGCAGGTCGCGCTGCGCACCGCCAAGCTCAAGAGCAATTTCATCACGACCATCAAGATCCTGTCCGGCATGATGGAAATGCGCGGCGGCAACCTGGCCGGCCATTCGCGCCGCGTGGCCGACCTGGCGCGCCGCATCGCCGCCAAGCTGGGCCTGAACGCGGTCGACACCCAGGAAGTGTTCATCGCGGCCCTGCTGCACGATATCGGCAAGATGAGCTTCTCCGACGAATTGCTGGAACTGCCCGTCAACCTGGTCATGGGCGACAACCTGGGCGTGTTCCGCAAGCACCCGATCCGCGCCGAGCAGCTCCTGATGCCGCTCGACGACTTGCGCGGGGTGGCGACGGTGCTGCGCGCCCACATGGAACGCTTCGACGGCGCGGGCTTTCCGGACGGCGTGGCAGGCCTGGCGATCCCGCTCGGCGCGCGCATCCTGGCACTGGCGTCCGACTACGACAATCTGCAACTGGGCGCGCTGGTGCAGCGCAAGGTGCTGCCGGCCGACGCGCGCCAGATCATCTACGACAGCAGCGGCAAGCGCTACGACCCGGCCGTGGTGGCGGCCTTTCGCGCCCTGCTCGAAGGCGACCCGGTCGAAAAACCGCGCGACATCGCGGCCGTGGCGGCCTACCTGGAGCCGGGCATGGTGCTCTCGCGCGACCTGGTCAGCCCGGAAGGCTTCATGCTGCTCTCGGCCGACCATGTGCTCGATCCGCGCATGATCCAGCAGGTGCGCGATTTCGAGTCCAAGAACGACGTGATCCTGACCATCTGGATCTGGCCGCCCAAGAAGGAGGTATGATGCGACGCATCCTCCTGGTCGATGACGAGATCAATGTCCTGCACGCGCTGGTGCGCGCCATGCGCCTGCACCTGAAAATTCCGGAGCTGTACATCGAAAGTTTCACCGACCCCTTCGACGCGCTGACGCGCTGCGGCGACGTCAATTTCGACATCGTGATCTCCGACGTGCAAATGCCGCAGATGACGGGCGTCGAATTCCTGCATGCGCTCAAGGATGTCGCGCCGACCACGGTGCGCATGATACTGTCGGCCTCGACGGAATTCCAGACGGTGGCCAGCGCCATCAGCGAAGCCCAGGTGTTCCGCTACATTCCCAAGCCGTGGCAGGTGGGCGACCTGCAGGAAAACATCCGGCTGGCGCTGATCCATCGCGACGAATTGCTGGCGCAGGAACGCATGACCGACGAACTGCGCCTGCAGGCGGGCCAGATGAGCGTGCAGGAGCGCGAAGCGAAGCTGCTGGCCGAGGATGAGCCGGGATTGCTGAAAGTGAAGTGGGGCCCGAACGGCGAGATTATTCTTTAGCGGCGGCCGGCGGCGTCACCGGCACGCGCACCGTGAAGGTGGTGCCGGCGCCCGGCGTGGAACTGACATCGATGCGCCCGCCATGCTTGTTCACGATGCCGTAGGACAGCGACAGGCCCAGCCCTGTGCCGCTGCCGACCGGCTTGGTGGTGAAGAAGGGCTCGAAGATCCTGTTCAAGTTCTCGGGCGCGATGCCGCAGCCGGTGTCGCTGATGGCCACCCATACCCAGTCGCCCTCGGTGCCGGTGCGGATCGTGATGGTGCCCTGGTCGCGGATCGCATGGCCGGCATTGACCAGCAGGTTCATGAACACCTGGTTCAGCTGCGATGCCAGGCAGGTGACGGGCGGCAGCGGACCGTATTCGCGCACCACCGTGGCCTTGTACTTGATCTCGTTGGCGACGATATTGAGCGTGCTGTCGAGGCAGTGGTGCAGGTCGGCCACCAGCCATTCGCTTTCGCCGACATGGGAAAAATCCTTGAGCGCCTGGACGATATCCTTGACGCGCTTGAGGCCATCCATCGATTCGCGCACCAGCTCGGTGGCATCGTCCTGCAGGAATTCCAGGTCGGCATCCGCAGCAATCTGGGCCATGCGTTCCTGCAGGAGCGGCTGGTCCTGCTCCGCGACCGCTTCCTGGTAGGCATGGATCACCTTGAACAGGGTCGTCACGTACTTCTGCAGGCTGCACATATTGGAATTGACGAAGCCGACCGGATTGTTGATTTCGTGCGCGATGCCGGCCGCCAGTTGCCCGATCGAGGCCATTTTCTCGGATTGCAGCAGCTGGTCATGGGCTTCCTGCAGGCGCGAGATCAGGGTTTGCTGGGCCTGCTCCATGGTCTTGCGGTCGGTGATGTCGGTCAGCGAGCCCATGACTTCGAGCGGCGCGCCCTGGTCGTCGCGGATCAGGCGCAGGTTGTCATGCATCCACAGGTAGTTGCCGTCGGCGGCGCGGAAGCGGTATTCGTAGGCGCGCTCGCCATCGGTGAAGACCTGGGCCAGGCTGGAAAAAATGGCCGGGGCATCGTCGGGATGGATATGGTCGAACCAGAAATTGGGGTCGGCCACCATGTCTTCCGGGCGATAGCCGAGCACGTTCTCGGCATTGTTGCTCACGAAGGTCATCTTGAAGTCCCCGCTGGGGACGCTGCAATAGATGATGGCGGGGGTATTGTCGATCAGGTACTGCAGCCGAACGACCGGCGAGACGGCGGCCGCCGCCTGCTGTGCGTTCGTGGTGAAGGAGTCGAATTCTTCGAATTGCATGCCTTCGATTATGAACGCATATCGGCGCGCAGGCTATTGCAATTGCCTATCTGGATTGCCCGTTTTGCTGGCTGCGTTCCTGCCTGGCCTCGGCGGGCGCCCGGATCGGTACTTCTGGTATCTCGCCCCGTTCGATGCTCTTGACGGTTTGCCGGTGCACATGGGCGCTCACGAGTTCGCGTTGCTGCGCGCTCATGCCATCTTTTTCGGCCTGGCGGTCGATGGCGGCGATGGCGGCATAGGCGCCCGCCAGTTCCGGATATTTTTTCAGTGCGATTTCCGGCGCATCCTTGGCGAAGCTCTCCGCGCGCGGATCGCGCTGCTGCGCCTTGACCTGTTCCATGATGGCCGGATTGACGGGCTCGATGGCGAGCTTGCCGCTCGGTTCCAGCTGTTCGATGGCATTGCGTTCCTTCACGCCCCGGTAGTAGAAGGCATGCTGGGTGGAATCGTGGATCACGCTTTTTTCGGGCGCCGCTGGTACTTCCAGTTTCTTGACCGCGTCTTCGCCCAGCACCTTGTTCAGGTAGCCGGCCATCAGGTTGTAATTGCGCGACGACAGGCCGTTCAACTGGTAGCTGCCGCCGATGTCGCTGTGCGCCCCGGCCGTGGTCACGCCCAGGAAGCGGCCATCTTCCGACTTGCCCTGCGCGATGATGGTGGTCGACGGGAACAGCGCGCGCTGTTCGTCGGCCGCCGTGATCTGGAAGCCGGACACCACCGACGGCGGCGGGCGCCGGTCGTTCTGGTGCGGCGCGCCGGTGCCGACCGGATCGTACAGGGCCAGCGCCTGCGGCATCTCGCCGGGCGCCTTCAGGGCCGCCTGGGGCGCGATGGCAGCCGCCTGATCGCTGGCCGCGGTGGGCATCTGCACGCGCTGGGAACCCTGCACGCCGCGCTCTTCGATCACGCGCGAAAACCCCGCGGCCTGTTCGGCCCCGCGGCTGAAGCCCACCGAGACCACGCTGATTTTCGCCTGCGGGTCTTCGGCCAGCCATTCCGTGGCGCGCTCGTTGAAACGCGAATACATCTGGTCGATGCGGTCCTGGTAGGTGTAGCCGATGGCGCCATCGACCACGCCTTTCAGGCCGCGCTGCGTGCCCGGGCCTTCCAGGTACACGCCCTGGATGTTCGGGTTCTCCTGCGCCATGCGCTCGACCTGCGACTTGAGGATGCCGACATTGGTCGCATGCTGGGGATCGTTGATGACGTCGTTGCCGGTGCCGTCGAACAGCGCGACGAACACGCGCGCCTTCGGGTCCAGGCTGTTGTAGATGCGCGGGACGTCGAAGCGGTCGACCTTGTCCTGGGCCGCCGTGTAGCCGGCCAGCTGCTCCGGGGTCGCGACCTTGACATCGACGCCGTCGATGGAACGTTCACTCATGGCGGGGCGTCAGAGTTTTTTCGTGAAAGCGAGCGTGTAGTTGCGGCCGATGTCCAGGCGCGCATTGTCGCCGCCTTCCGGCAGCAGCTGCAGCGATGCGGCCATGTACACCTTCACGGTGCGGTCGTCGATTTCGATGACCACCGTGGGCGCGTCCGTCATCATGGGCTTGGGCTGGTAGATGCGCTTCGGGTCTTCCTTGTGCAGCACCACGCGGTCCTTGAAGATGGAGGCGAAGTCGATCGCGTAGGCGAGCTTGCTGCCGTCGCGCGTGGTCCATGCCAGTTCCGCAGGGCCGGAAAAAGCGGGGTAGGGACCGGACGTGAAGCCGGGCTTCCTGCCTTCGTCGGCGGCCGCTTTTTCGCGCGCGGGCTTGTCGGTGCACAGGTCGTGGCCCGAGGCCGCATACACCACCTTGACGTCGCGCACCCCGCCGTAGCAATGGATACCCAGGTCGTGCGAGGAGAACTTCAGGACGTCGTCATGTGCCATTGCGCTGCTTCCTTGAATTGATAAAAACAATGCCAGCATGCTTGCCAGCGCCTGGTGCGTGAATGAACGGACGATCATGGTCTGCTTCCACAGTTAATTTTCACTCAATCATTAAACTTTTGCCATACCCTTGCAGCGACTGTTACAGATTGTTTCAGGGCAGGCGTGCAAACGCCCACAGCGCGCCAAAATGAAGCGGGTAGTAAGCGTAGAACAAGGTGCGGATGCGCGGGACCGGCAGCGCCACGCGGGGCGCCAGGAAAATCAGCGGGAAGGCGGCCAGTGCCCAGAAATTCTGGTTGATGAGGAATAGCGAGGCGGTGGCCGCGATCCAGGAGCCGAGCGTCCACCACGACGGGCGGCGGCAGTGCTGCCAGGCGGCGAAGAACATCAGCATCCCTGGCCAGAAAAATTCGCCGAAGGCGCCGCCAATGGCAAAGAGCGCGACCGCGGCCGCGCCGTTGGCGGCGCCGTCTTTCTGGTGCAGGTACAGGCAGGCGGTCGACGCCAGCAGCGTGGCCATGACGTTGAGCGGCCACCAGCCGCCGATCACCTGGCCAAGTGCGATGAAGGGCACGGTGGCCAGGGCGCCGAACAGCGCAAGGCGGGCCATCACGCGCTGGTAGGTGCCATGTTCAAACGCGCCGGGCTGCGCCAGGTGGTAGGCGAGCACGAACACGAACAGGGGAAAGGTCAGGCGGCCAAGCGCGAACATCAGGGCGACCTTGCCTTCGTACAGGTATTTGTTGACATGGTCGATCGTCATCAGCCCCAGTGCCAGCCACTTGAGCGCTTCTATCGTGCCGCTGGCAAGGGCCAGGCGCGGCAGGGCGTCGATGGAGGGCAATGCAGCTGGTTTCATGGGCGCTGTGACGGTGGATTGGTTGCTTTTAATTCAATTGTATCTTTCTTATTACATTGATGGAAGTTCTATTTACCATTTCTGCCGGGTTGCCGGCTGCTCGTGTTCGTGGCAGTTGGTCGTTTTCTGCGCCGTGCCGTTGCGGATGACGTCGCGCCCGTCCGGCGCGTGGTTCGATTCGTAGGTGACGCAGTACGTGCCATTGGCGGTGATGACGCGGACACGCTTGCGGCCATAGCCGCCCGGGTCGATGATGTCGCTGGTCTTGGGGGCTTCGAACCAGCGCGGCGGCGCCATCTCGGCCGCGTGGGCGATGCCGCTGGCAAGCCGGATCTGGGCCGAATCCGGCGGCGCCTTGATGGGCTGGCCGGGATGGGCCTTGCGCAAGTCCTGGTCGATCCTGCCGATGTCGCGCCGCGCGTTGTGCAGGATGTCGGCCACGCTGGCGGCAGGTGGTTCCGGCGCCACGATGGCCGGTACGACAACGTCGGCCGGCGGCGGCAGCGCTGCCTGCCGGAGCGGCGCCGGCCGCGCCGTCGGCACAGCTTTTGGCCCGGCTTTCGGCACGGCTGTTGGCGGTGCAGGCCTGGCCGCCGGCGGC
>Ga0187844_10000009_pt1 | contig 118848 bp, 104 predicted proteins | sample SpaLakP09_SKY_50_FD_134517 | JGI IMG/M metagenome (GOLD analysis project Ga0187844, IMG submission 134517) | Oligotrophic lake water microbial communities from Sparkling Lake, Wisconsin, USA - SP09_SKY_50 | ecosystem: Environmental > Aquatic > Freshwater > Lake | place: USA: Sparkling Lake...
GGCCGCGCGGTCGCGGATGTCCCCTTCCACGAACTCGAAGGGCTTGCCGGTGATCTTTTGCACGCGATCCTGCACCGAACGCACCGCGTTGTACAGGTTGTCGTACACGACGACGTCGTGGCCGGCGTTCTGCAGTTCCACGACGGTGTGCGAACCGATGTAACCCATGCCGCCAGTAACAAGAATCTTCATGAATGTTCTTCTTTCTCAAAAGTGTTGCCGCCGCCGTGCCCTTTCCTCGAGCCGGCGCGCATCGTTATGTTGTTGGCGGGGTCGATTGAAAACCCGCGCCATCCCTGTCTGGTGTTTTGGTGTACTACAACCTCGTGGACGCTATCGTGCGCCCTTCAACTTCAACTCCTTGAGGAACAGCCAGATGAAGGCCATGTCCTCGATAAAATATCTGCGAAACATACGGCGCGGCTCCTGCAGGAAACGGTAGAACCATTCCAGCCCGGACTTCTGCATCCAGAGCGGCGCGCGCTTGACGTGGCCGATCGCCACGTCGAAGGTCCCACCGACGCCCATGGCGAACGGCACCTTCATCTCGGCCTGCCAGCGGCCGAGGAACTGCTCTTTTTTCGGCGAACTGATCGCCACGAACAACAGGTCGGGACGCGCGGCGCGGATCTGGCGGGCCACCTCCGCTTCTTCCGCCTCACCCTTCCAGTAACCGTTGCGGTAGCCGGCCAGCACCAGATTCGGATATCTGTGCCGGTACGTGGCCGCCACCTTGCTCACCACGTCTTCCCTGGCACCGAGCAGGAACACGCGCCAGCCCTTTTCGCCCGCGCGCCGCATCAGCGCCTCGAACAGGTCGCAGCCCGCGACCCGCTCCTTCAGGGGCCGGCCCAGCAGGCGCGACGCCCACACGACCGGCATGCCGTCGACATTCACGAGCGCGCAATCGTTGATGATCCGGCGCAGCTCCGGATCGCGGCTGGCCTTGACCAGCTTGTCGACGTTGACCACCACGTGTTGATGGGGCCGTCCTGTATGGATGAACCCCTCGACCGTCTGCAATGTTTCTTCCATCGTCAGGTTGTCGATGGAACACCCCATCAGCGTGATGCGCTCGTTCATTGTCTACCTCATCATCAGCCTTGCCCGCGAATTTCCTTCGTCAGGATGTCCACGATGCGTTCCGCCGCACGGCCGTCCCACAGGTGCGGCCGGCGGCCCTGCTTGCCCTCGCCGCGCAGGATCTTGCGCGCTTCAAGCGCGATCACGGCCGGGTCGGTGCCGGCCAGTACGTTCGAACCTTCGTCCACGGTCACGGGACGCTCCGTGTTCTCGCGGATCGTGACGCACGGCACGCCCAGCGCCGTCGTTTCTTCCTGCAGGCCGCCGCTGTCCGTCAGCGCGACGGCCGCGTCCTTCCACAGGTTCAGGAAGGCCATGTACGCCTGCGGACCCGCCAGCGTGATGTTCGGACCGAGGTCGATACCGAATTTCTCGATGTTCGCGCGGGTGCGCGGGTGCACGGGGAAGATCAGCGGCAGGTCGGCCGCGATGTCCTTCAGCGCGCCGGCGATGCGCGTGAACGTGGCGGAGTCATCCACGTTGCTCGGACGGTGCAGGGTGACGACGCCGTAGCGCTGGCCCGCGTTCTTGCGTTCGGCTTTCCACGCGCTCGTCTCGAATGCGGACGTGTCGGCATGTTCCAGCTTGTCGGCCTGGTACAGCACGTTGTCGACCATCACGTGACCGACATAGTGGATCGCGTCGTCTTTCTTGCCTTCGCGGCGCAAGTGCTCCAGGGCGGCCGGTTCCGTGACGAAGAACCAGTCGGAGATGCTGTCCGTGACGAGGCGGTTGATTTCCTCCGGCATCGTCATGTCGCCGCTGCGCAGGCCGGCCTCGACGTGGGCGACCGGGATGTTCAATTTCTTGGCGACGATCGAGCACGCGAGCGTGGAATTCACGTCGCCCACGACGAGCACGGCGTCCGGACGCTCGCCCTGGCACAGCTCTTCGAAGCCGATCATGATCTTGGCCGTCTGCTGGGCGTGGCTGCCGCCGCCGGCGGCCATGAACACGTCCGGCTGCGGAATGCCCAGCTCTTCGAAGAACACGTCGTTCATCTCGCGGTCGTAGTGCTGCCCCGTGTGGATGATCTTGAACGCGGGGGCGTCCGCGCGTGCCTGCAGCGCGCGCACGATCGGCGCGATCTTCATGAAATTGGGGCGGGCACCTGCGACCAGATAGATGAGCATTTGAAACAATCCCTTTAGTTATGGAAAAACGCTGTTAGAAAAACGTTATTGTAAACTTGCACTCGACCGGAACGGCGGACGATACGGTGCTGATTTTCAGAACGTCGCATGGCTGCCTGCTTTCATAGCAGCGCGAGTACCAGCCGAGCGGCGGATTTTCGTTGCCACGTACCAACTCCAGCTTCAGGTCCGCGCCGTGCGCATGCATCTGCAGCGCGAAGCGCTTGCCCCGCACGTGCAGGCCGGCGCTGTTCAGGCGGACGTCCAGGCCGGGCGCGAAATGCCAGAACAGCTCGACCTGGTGATGTTTCTTGGCGGCGATTTCGTCGCGCACGGTGAGGGTTGCGCTGGCCGCGTCGAACCGGACACTCCGCATGTGGCGGACGGGATCGGCCAGCCGCTCGTAACCGTCGTGCGCACCGCGGAAATCGAATTCGTGCGGCGATTGCGGCATGCGCTCGATCGAGGCCCGCGCCTTTTTCAGCCACATGAAGCGCCCGCCGGACACCGACTGGTCGAGCCCGTCGATACGTACCGTGTTGTGCGCCGACGTGCCGCGGAAGTAATCGCGCCACTTGTGTTCCTGCCAGTACGAGTACGTGCCGGGATCGACGAGACACGCTTCCCCGCCGATGGACAGGGTCAGCGCCAGCGCATCCGCGTGGCCGTGCGCGGCGATGCCGAGGTAGCCCAGCGGGCCGCAATCGACCATGCCCTTGATTTCATCCTGCTCGCCGAAGTGCGAACCGAACAGCAGGTAGCCGCCGTCCGGGAAGGCCCAGCCCGTCTCCGATTCGTGCGGATCGGCTTCCGGCCGCTTGCCGGGCAAGGTGTGCAGCAGCCAGCGCACGCCGGGGTGATCGGACGGCAGGCGGCGCAGCACGGCGTCGCCCAGCGCGAGCATTTGTTCGGCGCGGTCGCTGGCGGGAGCGTCCAGCCGGAACACGATGCCGTCGTCGGCATCGCCGACCATCGGCACGTTGCCGCCGACATCGCGCACGGAGCGCAGGAAGCGCAGCGCGCGCAGCAACGCGGTCCAGTAGGCGCGCGAGAACGGGTGGTCGCACGCCTGGCCGACGAGGCCGGCCACGAACAGGAATTCGGACGAAAAGATGTGGTACGCGAACGCCTGCTCGCGGTTGACGCCGTCGCGCGAGAACTGCGCCTGCGCCTCGTGCTCCAGCTCGCGCCGCGCCTGTTCCTGCCACGCGGCCGACGATTTCCAGCACGGCCAGATCGACGCGCCCACGTACAGGCCGGCCAGTTCGCCGATCAGGTGGTTGTTCGCGGAGGAGTGCCGCGACAGGTGGCGCGCGATCGCGCTGCAGTGGGCGTGGATGGAATCGAGCCAGTCGGCCCGCAGGCGCTGGCCCTCCTCGCCCGCGAACAGGCCGCTGCCCTCGCCGCCGATCATTTGCCACACGAGGCCCCAGTTGATGAGGCGGATGCCCAGTTCCAGCGAGCTCGTCCAGTTGGGGCCGACGAGCGGCGGGCACTGGTCGAGCCAGCTGCGCAGCTGCGTCTGCAGCGCGTGCAGCCAGGCCACGTCGTTCGTGACGGCCCATGCCTGCGCGAGGCGCACGAGGTGCAGGTGGCGGTTCAGTTCCCATACGTGCTTGATGTCGCCGACCTGTTCGCGGTTCGTGATCGCGATGTCGCCGGCATAGATGCCCGGCCCGACGACGCCGGTGTCCGGATCGCGGTTCCACACGGGCGGCATGCCGACATCGAACCTGCGGTTGGCGAACAGGACGACGTGGCCGGCGCAGATGCTGTCGGCGTCCGCCAGCAGCGCGTCGCGCTCGGCCTGCGACAAGGTGGGTGCGCCGTGGACATTGAACGTGCGGGCACGGGGCAGCGGCGGCGCCGCGCGGGCGCGCACGCGTTTCGCCACGCGCGTCACGGCCGCCTGCTGGATCCGGTAGCCGACCTCGGCCACGGACATACAGCGCAATCGGTTGACCAGCCAGACCATCCCTGTCGCTTCGCTCATCATCGTGTCCCCGCCAGTTCGCGGTAGATGGCGGACAGCTGCCCGCACACCACCTCGGTTGAGTATTGTTGTTCGATGGTTGCGCGCGCACGTTCCGCCAGCCGGTCGCGCAGGGCGGTGTCGCCCAGGAGTCGTGCAAGCGCCCTGGCAAGCGCCCGTTCGTCGCGCGGCGGCACCAGCAGGCCGTTGTCGCCGTCGCGCAGGGTTTCCGGAATACCGCCCACATTGGTTGCGACGACGGCCTTGCGCGCCGCCATCGCCTCCAGCATCGACATGGGCAAACCTTCCGCGTGGGAAGGCAGGCAGAACACGCTCGCTTTCGCCAGCTCGGCGTCGCGCGCCTCGGGGCCGACCCAGCCCGGCAGCTCGATCCGGTCGGCGATACCCAGCTCGGCCGCGCGCCGGCGCAGGCCTTGCGCGTCGCCTTCGCCGCCGAACACGAGACGCAGCGGCGTCGGGCCGGACGCTTCGCGTACGAGGCGCGCGCCCGCTTCCAGCAATTCGAACACGCCCTTGGCCGTTTCCAGCCGGCCCAGGAACAGGATGCGGCCGGGCACGGCAGTATCGATGGGCGGCAAGGCGGGCAGCGGCACGGCATTCGGCACGATGGCCACGCGGGCGCGCGGCGCGAACGCGTGCACGAACTGGGCCCAGCCTTCGGACAAGGTGATCACGAGGGAACTCGCTTCCAGCGTGTGGCGGATCCAGCGCCGCAGCAGGGGCCCGGCTTCCTCGGTGGCGAAGGTGCGGAAACCGCCGCCGTGCAGGTGGAAGATGGTGTTACAGCCGGCCAGCCGCGCGATCAGCAGCACGAGCGACTTGCGCAGGAAGCTCGCGTGCGAAGCCGCGTGCACGTGCACGACGGCGGGATGCCCGGCCACGCAGGCGACGAGCGTCTGCCACAACCCGGCCAGGGCGCCGCGCGCCTTCACGAGCGGCGAACCGTCGCGGTGGGTGGCCACGTAGCGCACGGACTCGCGCTCGAACAGGCCATGACCGCGCAACACGGACACCACCGCCGCCACCCCGCCCCTGCCTTCGAGCGCGGTGCCGACCATCAGGACCCGTGGCGGGGCCTTCGTCCGCATCTGTGCTGGTCGTTCCAACGCTCAGGCCCTTATAAATTGGACAATATTTCGATAATACATCATGATTTTTCCACTGTGCGCACGCTTCAACTCTCGATCGCGATGAACTCGAACTTGCCGTTCGGCCCCCGCGGAATGGCCGCGACCCGCTCGACACGGACTGTCACGCCGGGCACCCGCAGCAGGAACTTGTCGACCAGCGCCCGCTCGTCCGCATCGGAAAAGCCATCGGCCGTCACGACGCGCAGCACGAATTCACCGTCGCCGCGGTACAGCACCTGCCCTTCGACGAGGTGCCGGTCGTGGCCCTGGAAGATGCGGTCCAGGCGCGCAATGATGCGGCCGTCCGGCAACGTGACGATCTTTTCCTGGCGCCCGATCACGGCCTTGATCGTCGGGAACACCCGGCCGCAAGGGCAAGGGGCGCCGTCCGGGATCACGGTATCGCCCGTCCGGTAGCGCACGAGCGGCATCGCGGCATTGTTCAGCGACGTGCCGACCAGCTCGCATGCGTCCCCGTCGGTCTCGAGCAGGGCGACGCCGGAATAATCCGTCAGCACGTGATAACGGCCGGCCTCGCACGTGCCGATAGCGGCCACGCGCTCGGCCTGGCCGTACCAGTCGAACACCTTCACGCCGAACGCCTGCTCCACGGCCGCGCGCACGCCTGGTTCGAGCGTCTCGGACGACGTCATCACCCCGCGCAGGGCGCGCCCGCGATAGGGTCTACCGGCAGCGTTCAGCCAGGCGGCCAGCGCCGCGATCGACGACGGGTACGCGTGGATCACGACAGGATCGAACCGTTCCAATGCGTCGATGTAGCGGCCGATCGTGTCGTTCGACAAATGGTACGAGGACATCATGAGCATATTGCCCACCCAGTCGCGGCACCAGTAGCGGCCGTCCGCCGGATGGTCGGGGCAGACGATGTCGCCGCGGATCCACGCGCGCGGCTGGCCTGCGCGCCAGCCGATCCATTGCAGCTGGCGGTGCACGAAACCTTCCTCGCGCACGAGGTTGCCGAGCGACTGGACAATGGTCAGCGGCGAGCCGGACGTGCCGCTCGTCCTGATGGTCGTGCGGATCCAGGAACCGGGGCCGCGCGGGCGCACGAGCTTGTCCGGATGCTGGCGCACCTCGGCCTTCGTCAGCATGGCGCTGCCGGGGGACAGCCGCGGCAGTACGGTACCGTCGCCGTCGAGCGGCACGCCGACCCGGCGGGCGCGCCGTGCGACGTAGGCGCCCAGCGCCTCGCGTGAGCGTTCGTTGGCGACGAGGCCGGGATAGACGAACGCCCTGCCCCAGACGTTGCGGACCACTTCGCGCACGAGCGAACGCAGCGAGCACTTCAGCGAGTAGGTCCACATCGGCATGGTTTACTTCGGCTCCGCGAGGATTTTCCTGTAAATTCTTGCAACATTGTTACCGAGAATATCATAGGTCCGATGGCTTGTAACGTACGGTGGCCCACGTAGCGCGAACTCGGCAGCAAGAGCTCCGTCATTTAACAATTGCAGCACGGCATTGGCGAACGGCACCGGTTCCATCGGCACGCACAGGCCGGCCCCGCTTTCGGCGATGACCAGTTCTTGGTCGGGAATATCGTTGGCGACGCTGGGGATGCCGAGCGCCAGGTATTCGACGAGCTTCGTCGGCGACGACACGTCGTACAAGGTGCCGCGCGGGATCGGCGACAGGCCCACCTCGGCCCGCACCGCGTAGCCGAGCGCCGTGCGCTGCGGCAGCCAGCCCGTCAGGAGGACGTGGTCGTCGAGGCCGCGGGATGCGATCTCGCGGCGCATCCACGCCATCTCGTCGTCGGACGGGGCGTCGCCGGCGATCACGAGCAGCAGGTCGGGATTCTTTTCACGGAGCTGCTCGGCCACGTCGAGCAGGAAGTCGGACCGGCGCGCGCGGGCGATGCGGCCCAGGTACAGCACGACGCGGCGGTTGTCCAGGCGCGGGTCGTCGACGGGCTCCACATTGGCGCGGTCGAACAACTGGGCATCCACACCCATCGGCACGGCCGTCATGGCCGAGCGGTCGAACCCTTTGGCCGCGAGCCAGTCGGCCATCGCGTCGCTCTGCACGAACACGTGGCGCGCGCCGGGCAGCACGAAGCGGTAGATGGCCACGCGCGACGCCCACGCGCGCAGCGCATGCCCCATCCACTTCAGGCCGCGGCCCGAGCGCCCGATGTCGTCGCGCCGGACTTCGAAGCCTTCCACGATGGGGAACGACATCCAGTAAATGAAGGGTACGCGCAGCAGCGCGGCGGCGATGCGGCCCAGCACGCCGCTGGCGATCTTGTCGCGCACCTGGATGCAGTCGGGACGGCCGTGGCGCAGCGCGCGCACGAGCCCGAGCAGGTCCCACAACGGCGCGCACACGCTGGCAAAGCGGCTCTTCAGCGAGCCGACGACATGCATGCCGCCGGCCGGCCACGGCGACGCATCGCCGCTCCCGCCCTGCCCCACCAGCTCCGTCGCCACGCCGTAGCGGGGCATCTCGGTGCCGAACAGGGTACGGACGTCGGCGCGGATGGGAGGCAATGGATCGCGGACGACAAAGAGGATGGAGCGCATGGATTCCTTGCCTTATGAGCAACGCATGAAATCCGATTCTAGCTTACTCGTCAGCGCGCACAATTGCGCGAGTCTTAAGCCGTCCGGAGCGCCAGCAGGCGCGGCAGCAGCGCGGCGCTGGCCTCGCTGTCGATCTTGCGGCAGAAGTGGGCGCGCGACGCGGCGATGCGCTCGAAGTCGCCCTCGTCGAGGATTTTCGGGTTGCGGGCACCGTGTTCCGGCCACTGGACATAGCGGAAGTTCTGGCCCAGCACGCGGGGCGCGAACGGCGAATTCATCACGAGGGTCTGGAAGAACATCTCGTCCGGACAGGCGCAGCGGCGGAAGAAGCGCACGAGGCCGGGGTCGCGCGCGACGCGTGCGAGGATGTCCTGCACGCATGCCCGCGACAGCGCCCACCACGACGAGCCGCCATACGGCCGCATGCCGCCCGGCAGCCGGCGCGTGAGGCCCATCGCGCGCATCGCGCGGTTGGCGATGCGGCAGGCCGTGCGCAGCACGCGCGGGCCGTCGTCGCGATGAAAATACTGGTAGCGGAAGCCGGCGGCCCACTGGCCCGGTTCGGTGCCGATGGCGACCGTGTCCAGCAGTTCATGGTGGGCGTGTCGCGCGAGGGCCTCTTTCAGGCGCGCGTTCGACAGCAATGGAAAATCCTGCGCGGACAGGAAGATGACCTTGTCGAATTCGGGCACCTCGGCCACGATCTGGTGCAGGGAGTTGAGCACGGCCTGCACCTGGCTGAACGTGCCCCAGTGGACGTCGACGCGGTCCTTGACGAGCCGCGCGGACGGGTGCACGGCGGCGGGGTCGAGGGCGCATTTGCGGTCGAGGTTCACGACCACGCGAAAATCGTCGTCGCGCAGTTGCTCGACCAGCGCATTGAGCTGGTCCAGGTCCTTGTGTGCCTGGATCAGGAATACCTGTGTCGTCATCGCGCCGAGTCTAGCACGGCGCGTGACGACACTACGTGACGCCTGAGTTAGTTCAGGTTCACGGACTGCGACCCGACCGTCAGCGTGCGGGTCGTGCCCGCCGTCGCGACCTTGGTGGCCGGACGCTTGCAGCCCACGTCGATCAGCACGAGGAACTCGGCCACCGACTTGCCGTCGTTCTTCAGGTAGAACGCGCCGTGGTCTTCCGTCACGCCGGACTTGGGCGCCGGGCCGGTCCACTTGGCGAACGGCGCATTGCCGTTCAGGTCGCGCACGCACACCGACTGGCCGCCGGCCGCGATCTTGACGCTCGACGGGCTCTCGACCGTCATCACCGCCGGCGCGTGGAAGTTCCACTCGTAGGTGTGGGCGACGACCGCCTGCATCTTGTCGCGCACGACCATGGCGTCCTGGCCGTGCAGGTACCAGATCTGGCGCTTGGCCATCGTCAACTGGCCGCCGTACGACGGGGTCGCGTCGCCTTCGGCGTAGTCGTAGGTCGACTGGGCCGAGAAACCGGTGACGCGGCCGTTACGCTGCAGCTGCTCGCGGTAGCCGGTGACCAGCTGGCCCTTGCCGCCGTCGAACGTGACCGCGTTCTGCGACTTGGTCTGGTGGTACCAGTCGGTCCACAGCGGCGAACCGTACCAGTCGTACCAGCCGGCCTTGACCAGCAGCGGCTGGCCGGCCACCGACAGCAGGAGGCCGTTCTGGTCGCCGTGGCTGTGGTTGAAGGAGCCGTACGGGCTGGACTTGAAGTAGAACGACGTGCGGTTCGTCGAACCGATATCGCTGTGCATCGCCACCCAGCCGGTGCTCGGGTAGTAGGCCGAGTTCGACGGCGGGATCTTCATCGACGTGCCGGTCACCGGCATCGGGTACGGGGCTTCGACCACGGACAGCGAATCCTCGAGGCCCGGCAGGTTGGCCACGTACCAGGCCGCGCGCGGCGACACCATGCGGTTGGCGAAGGCGCGGAACACGCGCGGGTCCGGCTTCGTCTCGGAGCCGTCGCCGAAGGCGTGCACCTTCGAGCCCGGCGGCGTGAATTGCGTTGCGAAGTCGAGGAAGCCCAGGGTCCACGGCTTGGCGTACAGGTTCACGCCGGTCGCCTGGACGATCGGGTCCCACAACGCCGTCATGTAGCCCGCTGCGTACTCGGCGTAGGCGGTGCCGTTGGCATAGCCGCCTTCCGCACCCGACCACGGCGACGGGGTGTTCACGTACGAGCGGAACGTGAAATCGAACCACGTCTGCGCTTCCGGGATGTCGCCCAGCGCCAGGGTCGAGATCAGCGCCATGTAGATCATCAGCGTGTTGCCGTGCGAGTCGAACGGGTACTGGTCGAGGCGGCCGTTGTCGCCCGCGATGTTGCTGTACATCTCGGTCACGCGCGTCTTGACGACCGCGAGCCATTTCGCCTTGCGGGTCGCATCCAGGTCGCCGGCCAGCAGGTCCATGCCCTTCAGCAGCGACAGCGCGATCTGGCGCGTGGCCTGGTCCTGGTTTGCGTAGCTGGTGGGGCCGGTCGGGTTCAGCGATGCCAGCTGGTCGCCGCGCTTGAGCGCTTCGGCCAGGTGGACCGGGTCCTTCTTCAGGCGCCACAGCACCGCGGCCGCTTCCAGCTGGCGAGACGATTCGTTGATGCGGTTGCGCACGTCGGTCTGCTGCGACGCCATCTGCGCCGTCAGCGGCGACGAGATCACGACCGGCCAGCGTGCGTCCGACAGGTCGGGCAGCGCGGTCATCTGCAGCTTGACTTCGTTGATGATGCGGCTGACGTACGGATCGAGGTCGCTCTTCCTGGCCGAGCTCCACGTCGAATACGCGGTGAAGGACGGCGCCAGCGAACGGGGACGCGCCTTGCTCAGGATGCGCGAACGCAGCGTGGCGTTGTCGGGCACCTCGAAGACGGTCGACTTGCTCGTGATCGCGAACGCACGCGGGCTCGACCATTCGGTCGAACCGGCCGCACGGACGCGCCACGTGTAATTGCCCAGTGCCAGTGCCTTGGTCGGCAAGTACCAGTTGCGGTCGACCGTCGCCTTGACCGGCGAACCGCCCGACGGGGTGATCTCGATCTCGTAGCTGGCCGGGCCGGACGGGTGACGCGCCCAGGCAAAACCCGGGGGGTTCTGCGCCTGCACCGCACCGTTGGCCGGCGCCGGCTGGACGACCAGCGGATCGGTGGACTGGGCCCAGTCGGCGCGCGCGCTGAACGACATCAGCAGCGACGACAGTGCAGCGACGGCGACGACGCCTTTCCGGTGAAATTTCATGTACTTGCTCCGAGAAATATTAACTGGACGACTAGAGGGTCAGCCCGTCGGCAGGAAGCCTGGGCCCGATTGCTTGAAGCGCTCGGCAGAGTCAAATAAGCGCTGTTCGATACGAGAAATAGTACCGCAAATAAATTTTCCTGCGGCAAAATTCCCTTAGAAATCAAAGATTTTTCTCGTATACCCCACAAACCGGACGACCCTGTAGACCCCTTATTAACGGTAATATTTCCAGGCAGCTAAAAGCCGTTTTTCTACAGAAAAGACTTTTTGAAAACTGTGCAGCCAATTCATCAAAGTTAATCGATTCGCCATCGATCGAATCACTTCGACAACCATGTTATTTATTTAATCCGATATCAAGATTACGAACATTACGATTGCATGACCGGTACGCCGGCATGGGCCTCGGCGCGCAAGGTGCGCATGCGCTTGTAGTAGCGCAGGCAATAGATGCCGAAGGCGAGCGGCGCCTGCTTCAGGTAGCGGCGCCGGACCTGGAACTCTTCCTGGCGCGCCTTGATCTTGTTGGCGGACGAGACGCTCCCTGCATGGTCGCGGAACACGGTCAGCGGCCGGTCGATGGTGGCCGGTTGCGCGACCTTGCCCAGGCGCAGCCACAGGTCGATGTCCATCGCGTATTTCAGCGTTTCGTCGAACATGCCCACGCGGCCGAACGCGCTGCGGCGGATGAAGACGGCCGGATGCGGTACGGACGCCCGCCCCGCGGCGAACGCCTGGTAGCTGAACGGCACCATGCGGTACGGCGGAATCGGCTGGCCATCCTTCAACACCTGCACCGTCCCGAACACCCAGTCCACGCGCTCGCTCGCGAAGCGCTCGGCGACGGTTTCCAGCACGTCGTCGCTCGCGTAGTAGTCGTCCGAATGCAAATGCGCCACGTATTCGCCCGTGGCCGCCTCGATCCCCTGGTTCATGGCGCGGCTGATGCCGCCGCCCACGTCGCGCAGCACGCGCTTGCGGCCCGGGTACGCCGCGATCATCTCCAGGGTGCCGTCGGTGGAGCCACCGTCCACGAAGATGTGCTCGACGTCCTGGCAGGTCTGCCGCTGGACGGATGCGAGGGTGTCGGCCAGGGTGGCGGCGCTGTTCCAGGTGCACGTGACGATCGAAAAGGTCGGTTTGTTCATCGTTTACTCGCGGTAAAAGTCCAGGATCTGGGGAATGGCGTGGAACACGTCCATCGGAAAGGCATCGGGCAGCGGCACCGTCAGGGGCGCCCGGTCCAGGGTGTGGGCCAGCCGTTCCACGAGCCGCGGCATGGTCTCGGCCAATTGCAGCTGGCCGTCGTAATACTGGTACGCCGCCAGCTCCGGCGTGCCGCCGCGCGCCAGCGCGAGACACTGCTTGCCGAGGGCCAGCGCTTCCAGCACGGTGGTGCCGCACGGCTCTTCCCACACGGACGGGATCACGAGCACGTGGCTGCGCGCCGACATGCGGATCACGTCGTCGTACGGCAGCCAGCCGAGGAAGCGCACCTGCGGCCCCGCGTAACGGCGCTCCAGCTCGCCCCGCAGCGGCCCGTCGCCGATGATGGTGACGCGCGCATGCTTCGGCAGCCAGCCCTGCACCTGCGCGAGGAATTCGCCGAAGCCCTTGCCGGCGTCGATGCGGCCCACGAGCAGCACCTCCCCCGCCTGCACCTCGGCGGGCCGCGCGGCCCGCTCGCGCAGATACGGGTAGCGGATAAAGTTGTGGATCACGCGGGCGCGCGACAGGTCCGCGTCCGGCACGGCGCGCAGGAACGCCTGGCGCAGGAAGTCCGACACGAAGATCGTCTTGTGGCGCGAAAATGCTTCCGCCGTTTCCGACCGGTAGCGGCGCACGGCCAGCCCCGACATCTCGCGCCGCACCGCGTTCGGCGCCGGGTGGATGCAGGCGGCGCAGTCGCGCGCGTCGAGCGTCGTGCACACGTGTTCCTGCTTGAAGCGCAAATGGATCACGCACTCGCTGCCCTGGTCGTGGCGGGTCTGCACGAAGTTGATGTTCCGCGGCACGTAGCGCCCCGCCATCGGCAGGTGGCCGTGGTAGTGGACGACGTCGTACTTGCCCGCCTCGCGCAGCAGCGCGCGCGCGATGCTGCGCGCGAACCAGGGCCGCTTGACGGGATTGAAGAAGCCCAGCTGCGACTCTTTCCAGCCGGGCCGGGAAAAATCGAACCCGGGGAGCACGCGGCCCCTGAAACCGATCTCGGCCGCGCTGCCGCCGTGGAACCGGTCGCTGCGTCCCATGATGTCGACCTCGTGGCCCAGCTCGAGCAGCGCGTTCGACAACGTCACGACATGCTTGCCCAGTCCTCCTACCTGCGTGCCCGGCAAGTCTTCCGAAACCATCAGGACTTTCAAGCCGCTTTCCTCATCGATAACAACCCCTTCACCCGTGTCCACACCATGCTCATGTCGTCCCGCTGGATCACGAACAGGCTGCCGTACGCGAGCAGCAGGCCCGTCGTCAGCAGCACGAGCAGGACCAGGTCGACCGGGCCCCCGCCGAACAGCCGGTTGCCCGCATTCGCGACGACCGCGACGACGGCCACGCCCGCCACGCTGGGCAGATAGGCTTTACGGACGAGCTCGCCCAGCCCTGCGGGCACCGTGCGGCCGTGCACGGCGGCGAGGAAGGCACAGGTCAGCAGCACCGACGCGATCAGATGCCCCCACGCGGCCCCGTCGATGCCCCAGCCCGCAACGCCCAGGTACACGACGAGCAGGCCGAACGCGGCGCGTGCCAGCGCGAACATGCCGGAAATACGGGGGTGGCCCATGCCGTCGTTCACCAGGGACGGCAGGCTCGTCAGCGAGTCGATGAATTGCGACAGCGCCATCACGGCCAGCACGACCTGCCCCGCCCGCGCGAACTGCGGGTTCATCCAGTAGAACAGGATCTGGTAAGCGAACACGGCCACGAGCACGAGCACGGAAGCGTTGATGAACACGACGTAGCGGCTCGCCTTCAGGTACAGGCGGTTCAAACGCTCGAGCTCGCCGCGGGCCGCCAGCGCGCTCGCAGCCGGGAAAAACACGCCGGACAGGCGGTACGTGAGGCTGAGGATGCGGTTCGCCAGCGTCGAGGCAACCGTAAAATACGCGAGGCCCGTGACGCCGACCAGCGCGCCGATGATGAGCTTGTCGGCATACGCGTAGGAGAGTGTCGCGAAGCGGCTCAGGAAGGAGTACGCGGAAAAGCCCAGCAATTCCTTGCGGATCGCGGCGCCAGGACTCCTGTAGCGCAGGTCCGGCAACAGGCGGCGGATGCAGCGCCACAGCACGGCGCAATTGATGGCGCTCGCGATCACGCGCAGCAGGATCACTTCGAACAAGCCGTAGCCCAGCATCAGCACGGCCACCGTCAGCAGCGGCACGCCGGTGCCGAACAGCATCTCGATGCGGCTCGCGATGTCGTAGCGCATCAGCGATTGCGGCACGCTCTGCAGATAGCTTTGCAACTGGCCGAGGAAGAAGCCGAGCGCCGCCAGCCGGAGTGTCGCGATCGCCTCGTGTTCGAGCGCGGCCGGCACGGAAAACACGCGCGTGACGAAGACGTGGGCGCCGAAGAACAGCCCCAGCCCGCCGGCGAGGCCCAGCAGCGAATACACGGACAGGCCGAAGAACACGGTCTCGTCGATGCGCTCCTGGTCCTTGTGGGCGTTGAACTCCGCGATGTACTTCACGGAGCCGGCGGTGACGTTGATGTCGATGACGGCGAAATAGCCGACGATCGCCGTCACCAGGGAATACACGCCATAGTTCGCATCGCCCAGCCCTTTCACGACGAGCGGCACGGTCCCGAGCGCCACCAGCGCGGGGATCACGGCGCCCAGCAGGTTCGAGAAGGCATTGCGGACAAGGCTGAGGTTCATACGGACGCCGGCACCAGGTTGACGTGGCGGCGCTTGCGGGTCTCGACGGGCTGCACGGCCGGCTGCATGCTCGCCACGGCCATCGCCACGTACGGCAGCGCGAGGCAGATCGCGAGCATCTGCGTCGTGCGTACCTGCGGGAACGGCGTCCCGATGAGCAGGTCGGGCAGCATGAAGGCGAGGCCCGCAGCGCCGGCCGTCGCCAGGCCCAGCAGGTCGGGCGGCAACGTGCGCAGCGCGCGACGCGCGAGGCGGGTGAATGCCCAGATCGTACCGCCCAGCAGGATCAGCCCCGGCAGGCCCGCCTTGAGGGCGATGTGCAGCACGCCGCTGTGCAGGAACAGGCCGCCGTCCTGCCCCGCCTGCCACGAGATGTGCTGGTAACCCGTATAGCGGCCCCACGTGCCGATGCCCGTGAGCGGGTGCGAGATGAAGTCGGCCAGCGCGAGTTTCAGTTCGAGCACGCGCTCGCTTTCGGCGCCGAAGCGCTTCGATTCCATGTCGTAGAACAGGCTCGACAGCCCGCCGCTCGCGCCCTTCGTATGGCCCAGGCGTTTCAATGCCGCATACAGCAGCCCCGCGCCGAGGACGGGTGCGCCGAGCGCCATCATGTGGATGCGGCGCTGGAGCGGGAAGCGCATCATGATGATGAGAAAGGCCAGCACGAAGCCGATCCACGCGCTGCGGCGGTACGACAGCACGATGCACGCGGCCGTCGTGAGGAGCGTCGCCCAGTCGATCGCCGTCCAGAACGGCGAGCGCCTGTTTTTCACCACCTGGAACAGGTTGACGGCGGCGATGGCGAACGCGATCGTGCACAGCAGGCTGTCGTTGATGTCGAAGAACGTCAGCTTGATCTTGATGGCGTTCATGTTGGCGTACACGTTGTTCGGGTCGCCGCCGAGGAAGGCCCAGCGTGCGAGGCCGAACAGGGCGCGTCCGAGGCCCGCCAGCAGGATGAAGCGCGACAGCTCGACCGCGTGTTCGCGCGTGCGGAACGCCAGCAGCATCAGCGAGACGAGCGGCGCCATCCAGACGATGTTGGAAAAGCCGGACGGCGCCAGCGCTTCGGCCAAGGTCACGTTGGAAAACAGTGCCACGGCGACGTGGCCGCCCAGCAGCAAGACCCAGGCGAGGAACCACGGCCGCAAATTGCACGGCGGCGCCGGATAGCGCTGGAAGCCGGCCGACACGCGCGCGCAGACCCACGCCCCGGCCATGCACCACAGCAGCAGCGGGAAGAACAGCACGCCCGACCCGCGGCTGTAGATGCCCGGCGCCGCGGCGGCCAGCGATCCGTAGCTCGTCGAATTCTTGAAGAAGAACACCGCGATGTAGACGTACGCGAGAAAACGCGGCCATACCATCCCGACGCCCATCCCGACCACGGCCAGCACCGCCAGCACCACGACGGCGATGAACGGCAGCGAGGTATAGAAGTACAGGAGAAAGTTCTGCATCGAACGTCAGCCCTTGTTGGTTGCCGCGCCGAGCAGCTTCGTGCGGTCATGCGCGGACATGGCATCCAGCATCTGGTTCACGAAGCGGTCCTGCACGCGGTAGGCGCTGTGCTCGTCCGCTTCGATGGTCGACACGCGCACGAGCATGCCGTCGGGGATCTTGCCCGTCAGGCCGTACACGAAGCGCTGGTATTTCTGGCCCAGGCCGGACATCACGGCCTTGTCGCCGACCGTTACCCAGTACGTGATCGGTTCGTTGCGCGCGTTCTGGCGCGCGACGAGGCGTTTCACGGGGACGCTGCCGTAAGGCGTGGCGAGCTCGTCCTTGTGATCCTGCACCATGTCGAAGCCTTGCGCCACGTAGCAGACTTCCGGCAGGTGCAGCTGCAGCTGCTTGCTCTGGTCGCCGCCGTACGCGATCGACAGCATCACGTGCTGGCCCGCATCGTTGACATAGGTGCGCGCCAGCGTCTGGTCGTACAGCGTGGCGATCAGCTCCTTCTGCGTCTCGTCGGGCGTCAGCGGCACGACGGCATTGTCGACGGTCCAGTTGCCGAAGCGTTTCGGGATCATCGCCTCCAGGTCGAACCGTTCCTGGACGGCCGCCACTTTCTGCTTCGGCGTGAGCGCGCCCGTCAGCGCGGACGTGCCCGCCATCGCCGCGCCCAGGATCACGCTCGCGAGGAACCGGCGGTTCATACGGCCTCCCGGCGCCGGATCCACCACTGCAGCGCGGAATCGATCGACAGGATCAGCACAAGTGCCGTGACGAACAGGACCATGCCGGCGAAGCCGTGCAGGAAGCCCTGCCCGGCCGCGTCGCCAAAGTAATACGTGATCAGGGTGAGCACGACCACGCGGATCACATTGGCGGAGAACGAGATCGGGATGATGAACAGGGCCAGGCCGATGTTGCGGAACGCGGACGGGTGGCGCATCAGGTTCAGGTAGAACAGGCCCAGCGCTTCCAGCGTCAGCAGGGTCTGCAGGCCGGCGCATGCGTCCGCCACGAGCAGCTGGTACTGGCCAATTTGAAGGATCACGCCGGCGCGGCTGATCGGGTAGCCGAGCGCGAACAGCAGGTGCTCGGTGGCCCACGACACGGCCATCTTCATCGGCATCGTCACCGCCGCGACGAATTCGCTGGGCAGCGGCACCATGAACAGCATGAAGAAGAACGGGAACCACAGCACCCGGAGGGCGCGGCCACCCCGCTTGACGAGCAGCACGGCCGCCATCACGAGGATGATCGCCACGATCTGCAACATGAGGATGTTCTGCGACCGGCCCAGCAAATGGGCCATGAGGCCGACGGCAAGGACGGGCCAGCCGGCCCAGCTGGTGCGCGGGGGCGTCGTCGCGTCGAGCACCTCCGGCCATTTGCGGTAGATGAGCCACAGCGCGAGGCCGAAGATGATCGGCCCGTGGCCCTGCTCCTCGCCGACCCAGGCGCCGGTGAACAGGTCATAGAACGTCGGAAAAAACAGGATGGCCAGGCCCAGGAAGACCGGCCACCATTCGGGCAGGACGCCGCGCAGCGCACGCAGGTCCGGCGCATGCTGCCGCACGGTGCTGGCGCGGGCTCCGGTGTCCATGTCAGAACTCCATCACCACCGAGCCGAGGACTTCGCAGCCGGCGTCGACGAGTTGCTCGGCGGCGCGGCCGATGTGCGAGATCCGCGTGTAGTTCTTGCGCGTGACCAGCAGCGCCCCGCCCGCGCGGCTCGCCACCGCGACGGCGTCCATGCCGTGCTGGAACGGCGGCATGTCGTACAGCACGATATCGTAGCGGCTTTCCAGCTGCGTGTTCAGGTTGCGGAAGCCTTCGCGCGCCAGCAGTTCGCCCGGGTTCGGCGGCAGCGTCCCGGCCGGCATGATCGACAGGTCGACGAACGCCGGCACCCGCGCGATCACGTCGAGGTCGGCGCGGCCGGCGAGCAGGTCGGACAGGCCCTGGCGCGGCTTGAGCGCGAACGCGTCCTGCTGGCGCGGGGCGCGCAGGTTCGCGTCCACGAGCAGGGTCTGCTCGCCCAGCTGGGAAAACACGATCGCCAGGTTCGACGCGAACAGCGCGGCGCCGTCTTCCGGATCCACGCCGACGATCGCCAGCGCGCGGCGCCCGCGCGCGAACCAGCGCAGCATCAGCTGGCTGCGGATGGCGCGCAGCGCTTCGACTTGCGGGCAGAACGGATCGTAGGCCGCGAGCAGTTTCGGCGACAGGCCGGCCTGGCCCTTCTGCAGGTATGGGTACGAGAACTGGCGCGCCAGCACCTGCTGGATATCGTCCTCGCTGACCAGGCCCAGCCGCACGGCCGCTTCGCCGAAGCGGATGCCGGTCTCCTTCTGCATCCGGAGGACGCGTTCGGCGTCTTCCGGCTTGAGCTTGCCCGAGTCGAGCAGCAGCGCGCCCATGCTGGTTTCCGGACCGGGGCCTGCAGGTAGCGTATTCAAAATCGGGGAATTCATAGTGAAATCCAATGATCAGTTAAGACGGAGCAGGCGGCGCGGCGTCATCAGGGCGCGGATGCCCCCCGTGCGGCCACGCGGCGACTTCCATTCGATCGTGCCCAGCACGGGAATGCCCAGCATGTCCTTGACGTCGCTGGCGGAACGCACCGGACGGTTCAACAATTCCAGCAGCAGGGCCAGGCCGACGCCGAGGATGGTCCCCAGCAGGAACGCGATCAGCGTGTTCAGCAGCACGCGCGGGCCCGACGGCTCCGTCGGCGCCACGGCCGGGTTCAGCAGCGAGATGTCGGATTGCTCGGACTGCGCCTCGATGCGCGTCTGCGAGAAGCGCTGCGACGCCGAATCGAACGCGCGCTGCGCGCTGTCGAGGTCTTTCAGCAGCACGCCCAGTTCGTCGCGGGCGCGGTTCATTTCCAGCACTTTCGCCTTTTGCTGGGCGACCGCTTCGCGCAGTTCCGCCTCACGCTGGCGCAGCACCTGGGCATTCGCGCCCACGCTGCGCGACACGGTGCCCAGCGCGGCATTCAGCTCGCCCTGGACCTTGTCGAGCTCGGCCTTGGCAGCCTGGTATTGCGGGTGGTTTCGGCCGTAGCGCTGGGACGTGTCGGCGAACTTGCCGCGTGCCTGGGCGACGTTGGCGCGCATCGTCTGGATCAGGGCGTTGTTCGCGACGTCCGGCGATGTCAGCGCGGAACCGGCGGCGGCCTGGCGCGAGTTCCCTTCCATCGCGGCCGTCTGCGCCGCCACCAGCTGGGCGGACAGGTCGTTCAGGCGCGCCAGTTCGACATCCACGCGGTTGTTGTCGAGGCTGACGATGCCCTTTTCCTGCTGGTACTTCGACAGGCGCGCCTGCGCGGCCTCGACGTTGTCGCGCAGCTGCTTGGTCTGTTCGTTGAAATACGCGGCCGTCTTCTTGGCCGGATCGGTCTTCAGCTGGACCGTGATCTTCTGGTACTCGTCGGCGAACGCATTCTCCACCGCGGCCGCGAAGGCTGGGTCCGCGCCCTTGAAACTGATCTCGACGACGGACGATTCGCGTGACGGCACAATCTCCAGTTTCTTCAGCAACAGGTCGGCCAGCCAGTCGCGCACCGAGCCCTTGCCGTCGGTCGCATCCCTGAACTGCTCGATGACCGCCGGGCTATTGGCCAGATGCAGGGCATCGACGACACGCAGCGCCACGTTCTTGCTGCTGATGATGTCGATCTGCGTGGCCATATAGCCCGGCAGCAGTTGCCCCGGCATCGTCAGCCCCGTCAATGGATCCACGCCTTTGTAGTTCAACAGAACGGATGCCGTTGCCTTGTACGTCTTGGCCTGGATCAGGCTGAACCCGAGGGCCAGCGCGACCGTGACCAGCAGGGTCGTCAGGATGATCTTCTTCCGTGCAAGCAAGATCAGCAGGAATTGATGAACGTTCATGTTGAACCTTTAAAACGGAGTGGAACAAAAACCGGGCGCTGCAACTACCTCAGAACCAGGACTCTTTGACCGTGATGACGTCGTCGACCTGCACCATGTCATCCGCTTTCGCATCGATCGTGTGCTGGGCGCCGCTCGCATCGCGGCGCGTGATGCGCAGGCCGCGCTGCGTACCGCGCTGGGTCAGGCCGCCGCCGGCCGACAGGGCTTGCTGGACGGTCATCGCGCGTTCCAGGCGGAACGGCCCCGGACGCTGCACCTCGCCCGTGATGTAGGCACGCGGTGCGCGTTCGACGAAGATGATGTCGCCGCCGGCGACTTCGTAATCGCGGTTCAGCTCGCCCTTGCGCACCATGTCGACGACGTCGATGGTTTCGCGCGTGGTCGTGCCGTTGCGGGTGCGCACCAGAGTGACCATGTCGCCGCCTTCCGGGCCGATGCCGCCGGCCAGCGCCAGCAGGTCGAGCACCTTGCGCGGCGCGTCGACCGGATAGCGGCCCGGGCGGTTGACCTGGCCCAGCACCGACACCTGCTGGCTCGCCAGGGTGGTGATCAGGAGGTTGACCTGGGCTTTCTTGAGGTAGCCGCCCTTCTCGAGCAGGCCGCCGATTTTCTTTTCCGCCTGTTGCGTCGTCAGGCCGCCGACCTGCACTTCGCCCAGCAGCGGGAACGTCATCGTGCCGCTTTCCGACACACGCGTTTCGACCGCGAGGTCGGGGCTGCCGTAGACCGATGCCTTGACCACGTCGCCCGGGCCCAGCAGGACTGCCGCCGCCCCCGCCATGCCGGCGCCGAGCGTGAGGACTGCCGCAATCATCCAGTGTACGAGTCGCTTCATGTTCTTCACTCCTTCTTGTTCGTCAGTGTTGGGATTACTTCAGTCCGGCGACGCCGCGGTCCAGCGCTGCCTTGTCGGTGCCGGATGCGTTCTCGGCCGGTGCGGCGCCGTCCGCAGGGACGGCGGGCACCGGCGTGGCCGCGGCGGCCGGCGCCCCGGCCGGATCGGCGTTCGCCACCGCGCTCGCCGGCGGGGCCTTGGGATCGGGCACCATCGATTTGTTCAGGTAGTCGATCTTGGCGGTGGAACGCAGGCGCTGCAGCTCGGCCGCGGCCAGTTCCTTGTTCTTGCGGTTCACGAGGAATTGCTCGATCTGGTTCGACGCGACCTGCAACGAGACCGGCGCATCCTTGACTTCGGCGACGGAAATGAACATCGCGCGCGGCCCTTCCTTGACGACGAAGAGCTGGCCTTTCGGCATGCCCAGCAGCTTGGACGACAGTTGCGGCGGCACGTCGGCCGTCGAGCGCGTGACCTGGTTGCGGCCGTACTTGATCTTGTGCGTGTCCAGCCAGACCGCGACCTCTTCCAGCGACTTGGCGCTGTCGGCCGCGCTGCGCACCTCGGGCGTCAGGTCGTTGGCGGAAATCACGAGTTCGTTCATGCTGAACTGCTTACGGTTGGAAAAGAACTCCGGATGCTTGTTGTAGTAATCCTCGACTTCCGCCGGCGTCGGCTTCGCCACGTTGCCGACGCGCTTTTGCAAATAGGCTTGCGCGATGATCAGCGATTTGGCGCGGTCGATCGCCTGCATGACCTTGGGGTCGCGGTCGAGGTTTTCCTTGGCGGCCGCTTCCTGCAGCAACTGGCGGTCGATCAATACCTGCAGCAACTGCTTGCTGGCGGCGTCCTGCTGGGCAGCGGACACGCCCGCGCGCTGCAATTCCTCGTTGAGCTGGAGCACCGTGACCTCTTCCCCATTCACGCTCGCCAGCGCTTGGCCGGGTTTCTTTTCTTTCGCCTTGTCGCCGCACGCGCTCAAGGTTGCCGCAACCAGGATCAGCGCGGCGCACAGCACGCGCTTGGGAGTCGTAGGGGAGGATGTGTTCATGATGGCAGCCACGTGGTTGTTGTTCAAGTTGATGTCCTGGGTGGATGGTGAATGCTCGTGTAGCCTGTTCATTCTGGGAGCCGCACGACTCGGACTCTGTTCGTCAATTAACACTCTGCCGTACGGCTCCGGCCGCGCCCGTTCAGGCGGCGGCCCGCTTTTCCTGGTCGGCCATCAGGTCGACGAAAGCGGCGTACGCGCTCCGCAATCCTTCCGGCAACGGCGTGCGCGCCTGCCAGCCGAGGGATTTCAGCTTGGACACGTCGAGCAGCTTGCGCGGCGTCCCGTCCGGCTTGCTGGGGTCGAACGCGATGCGGCCGCGGTAGCCGACCGTCTCGCCGACGAGCCGCGCGAGATCGGCGATGGTGACGTCTTCGCCAGTCCCCACGTTGATGTGCGAATGCATCGGGTCCGTGTTCGCGGCATAGGTGTCGTGGTCGAGGTTCATCACGTACACGCTGGCCTCCGCCATGTCGTCGACGTACAGGAATTCGCGCATCGGCTTGCCGCTGCCCCAGATCACGACTTCGGGCGCACCGGTCAGCCTGGCTTCGTGGAAGCGCCGCATCAGCGCGGGGATCACGTGGCTGTTTTCCGGGTGGTAGTTGTCGCCGGGGCCGTACAGATTCGTGGGCATCACGCTGCGGTAATCCGTGCCGTACTGGCGGTTATAGCTTTCGCACAGTTTGATGCCGGCAATCTTCGCCATCGCATACGGCTCGTTGGTGGGCTCCAGCATGCCGTTCATCAAGTACTCTTCCTTGATCGGCTGCTGGGCCAGGCGCGGGTAGATGCACGACGAGCCGAGGAACAGCAATTTGTTGACCCCGTTGCGCCACGCCTCGTGCACGACGTTCGCCTGCACCATCATGTTGTCGTAGATGAAGTCGGCCGGATACGTGTTGTTCGCGTGGATGCCGCCGACCTTGGCGGCGGCCAGGTAGACCTGGTCGATGCGCTCGTTGCGGAAGAACTCGCGGACCTGGGCCTGGTCGGTCAGTTCGAGTTCCGCGTGGCTGCGCGTGACGATATTCGTGTGGCCTTGCGCGCGCAGCACGCGCACGATGGCAGAACCGACCAGCCCGTTATGGCCGGCCACGTAGATGCGAGGTTCAGTATTCAACGTTCACTCCAGTGAAATTGCAACGTTGTAGCCATGCGAGGCGAGGAGCTTGTGACGACGCGCCGTCTCGAGGTCGTGCGCCACCATCTCCTGCACCATCGCTTCGAAAGAGGTCCGGGGCTCCCAGCCCAGCCGGCGCCGTGCCTTGCCCGGATCGCCGAGCAAGGTGTCGACTTCCGTCGGACGGAAGTACTGCGGGTCGATGGCGACGATAGGCTGGCCCACCACGACCCCGGGCGCCTTGTCGCCGTGAATGGCGGCGATCACGCCGCGCTCGTGCACGCCCTCGCCCTGCCACGCGATCTCGATGCCCAGCTCGCGCGCGGCCGTGTCGACGAAGTGCCGCACGGAATACTGGCGGCCCGTCGCGATGACGTAGTCTTCCGGCGTGTCCTGCTGCAGCATCAGCCATTGCATCTCGACATAGTCGCGCGCATGGCCCCAGTCGCGCAGCGCGTCGAGGTTGCCGAGGAACAGTTGCTGCTCGATGCCTTGCGAAATATTGGCGAGACCGCGCGTGATCTTGCGCGTCACAAAGGTCTCGCCGCGGCGCGGGGATTCGTGGTTGAACAGGATGCCGTTGCACGCATACAGGCCATACGCTTCGCGGTAATTGACCGTGATCCAATACGCGTACAGCTTGGCGACGGCGTACGGGCTGCGCGGATAGAACGGTGTCGTCTCGCGCTGCGGGGTTTCCTGTACCAGGCCGTAGAGTTCCGACGTGGACGCCTGGTAGAAACGCGTCGTCTTTTCCAGGCCGAGGAAACGGATCGCTTCCAGCAGGCGCAGCGTGCCGAGGGCGTCGACGTCGGCCGTGTATTCCGGCGATTCGAACGACACGGCCACATGGCTCATCGCGCCCAGGTTGTAGACCTCGTCCGGCCGGACTTCGCACAGGATGCGGTTGAGGTTCGACGTGTCGGACAGGTCGCCGTAGTGCAGGTGGAAGCGGCTGTCCTCGACATGCGGATCCTGGTAGATGTGATCGATCCGCTCGGTATTGAAGAGCGAGGCGCGCCGCTTGATCCCATGCACTTCGTAACCCTTGGCCAGCAGGAGTTCCGCGAGATACGAACCGTCCTGGCCGGTGACACCCGTGATCAACGCTTTCTTCATTGGCTGTTGTCCTGGTGAATTGTTATGCTAAATCAATAAAAAATTGCAATCTCAGCAATTATTCTCACGCAGCCCATCCGGCGCCGCAAGCGCCGATCCAATTGAATCCGCCCCTTTAAGCGGGACCTAAGCGTCCCCACATGTGCAGGTTTTAAAACGCGTTCTCGCGCGTGAGCACCACTTTCACGGTCTTGAGGACGATCCACAGGTCGAGCCACAGCGACCAGTTGCGCAGGTAATCGAGGTCGTACTGGATGCGCGCTTCCATCTTGTCCAGCGTGGTCGTCTCGCCACGCAGCCCGTTCACCTGCGCCCAGCCGGTAATGCCCGGTTTGACCTTATGGCGCAGCATGTATCCCTTGATCAGCTTGCGATACTGCTCGTTGTGCGCGACCGCGTGCGGGCGCGGCCCCACGATGCTCATCCTGCCCTGCAACACGTTGACGAACTGCGGCAATTCGTCGAGCGACGTGCGGCGCAGGAAGCGGCCGATGCGCGTCACGCGGTCGTCGTCCTTGCGCGCCTGCACGATGGCTGCGCCGTTTTCCATCACCTTCATCGAGCGGAATTTGTAGACGATGATCTCTTCTCCGTACAGGCCGTAGCGGCGCTGGCGGAAGATGACGGGGCCCGGCGACTCCATCCGGACCGCCACGGCGATCGCGAGCATCAGCGGCGCCAGCAACAGGAGGATGAGGCTCGACAGCACGATGTCGGAAGTGCGCTTGATCGTGCTGTTGAGGCCCATGAACGGGGTCTCGCAGATCGCGATCACGGGCATGCCGCCCACGTTGTCGAAGCGCGCCTGCATCAGGTCGAAGATGTACACGTCCGGCAGGAAATAGACGGACGCGGTCGTGTCCTGCAGCTCGTCGATGAGCTTGCGGATGCGCGGCTGCGCGGAGATCGGCTGGCTGATGAAGATCATCTTGATCCCGTGGTCGCGCACGTACTGCACCAGCTCGCTCGTCTTGCCCAGCATCGGATGCGGCAGCTCGGCCGGGTGCCGTTCGCCGTCGCGGTCGTCGAAGAAGCCGCGCACCTGCATGAACAGGTTCGGATGACGGTCGCAGATGCCGGCGAATTTCAGGCCCACGTCGTTGACGCCGACCACGACGACGGAGCGCACTTCCTTGTTGTTGCCGGGCCGGTTGGCGACGCGCACGGCGATGTGGCTGCCCAGCAGGATCAGCGGCGTGGCGACGGCCCACGCCAGCAGCACGCGCTCGTCGTAATAGTATTTGAGACCGCTGGACGAGCCGAGGAACATCAGCACGGCGAGCGTCACGCACCAGCCGAAGACCGTATCGCGCGCATAGGCCCACATGCGGCCGCTGCGCCACGTGCGGTACGGATCGACGTGCTGGTACACGGCCGACGAGATGAAGAAGGCTAGTACCATCAACACCAGCAGGTAGCCCGAGAACGGCTCATGGAACAGCACCGCAGACAGGTACAGCGTGCCCATGATGATCAACGGATCGAGTACGCGCTGGAAAAACGTGATTAACGGTATGTCATTGACGGTCATGGGAATGATGGGAAGCTGCGCAATCAGAACTGCGCATTCGCCGACAGCGACACGCTGTTCGACTTGAAGCTGCCGGTACCGAGCACGGGCGATCCGCTGCGCGCCTGATGCGCAAGCCCGGCCGATACCTGGATGGTCGGCCGCGGTGTCCACGTCGCCGACAGGCTCTGCGTGCGGATGGCGTCGCGGATGTCGCCCGCGCTGGCGAGCGACGCGCGCGCGTTGTAGTTGCGCCGTTCGTAGACAGCGTCGGCATTCACCTTGATCTTGGCCGTCGCATCCCATTGCGCGCCCACGCTGGCGCCCTTGTTCAGCGTATAGCTCACCACCGTGCTCTCCAGCGGCGCGAAGTCGCGCCAGACGGCGGCCCGGTACGTCATCTTGCCGCGCGGCTGGTACGTGGCCTTCACCTTGCCGGCCACGCCGCTCGTCTTGCCCGTGCCGAAAGACGGCTGGTCGCGCCGCGTATAGCCGACCAGTGCGTCGAACGTCGTGGAACCCGTCGCGATCCACAGCACGCGTGCCTTCAGTTCGTCCTGCGTGAAGTTATCGTTGAGAAGGTTCGGGCCGATGGGACGCAGATAGGGGTACTTGCCCTTGACCCGCCGCGCGACGAGGCCGACCGTGCTGCCGCTGCTGGGCAGGTAATCGAGCTCGAGCTCGCTCGCATCCTCCGTGCGGTTGTTGTAGCGCTGGGCGAACAGCTCGTAGTCGTACTTGTCGCGCTGGAAGCCCGTGCGCACGCGCCAGGACGAGTGGAAGCGCCACGCGCCTTCCGCGAAGTGGCTGCGGCTGCGGCGCAGGTTGCGCTCGTTACTCTGGAAATCGGTGTAGGGCGCGAGCACCTGCTGGTAGGTGGTTCCGACCTTGCCTTCGAGGTGATTGCCGAGTTGCCAGAACCAGGTTGCCTGCAAGTCCTTGCCATCGTAATTCAGCTGCTTGAAATGATCGAAGTCATACTTCGACAGCTTGGTCACGATGTAAATCCGCTGGCGGCTATAGGTTTTATCGAAGATCAATCCACCCTCGCGCATCCACCATGAATCGGCACGGGTGCCGTCGAAGGCGGGCTGGCCTTCGGGGATGCGCAGCAGGTTGTCGTCGTGGCCGTAGCCGACGCCGGCATACAGGTGGAGCGCATCGCTTGGACCGGCACCGGCCGGCAGGGTGAACAGGGTGCAGAGCAACAGGGCAAGGGGACGCACGCGGAAATTCAGCATGATTGTTTGTCTTTTTATTGAAGTTAATGGCGGACGGCTTACCAGTAAGACCAACTGCCGGTCCGAACCACCCACACGCCCAGCAAGCCGTTGGTGACGGCGTGCGCCAGGATCGGCGACCACAAGTTGCGATGACGCATGTACAGCAGGCTGTAGGCCGCGCCCGCGACGATCCCGGCAAGCCAGAGGTTATGTTCGACACCGAACAGCACGACAGTGATGACAAAGCTTTTGAGGGAGAGTTCGGACGGCGTGACCGACTCGAAGTCGGCAGCATCCACCCATCGCATCAGGAAGGAGCGCCAGAACAACTCTTCCATGACGGGCACGACGAGCGTGGCGCCGGCGATGCGGATCGCCACGAGCGGCCAGTCGATGCGGCCGTCGACGCGCGGATCGAAGCCGGAGGGAGAACCGACGACCATCCAGCCGGCGTCCAGGCCGATCCACAAGACGAGCACGAGCACGCCCGTCGCGAGCGCGGTCAACGCGTGCAACGGTGCGAGGTGGAAGCGGGAAAGTTCTTTGTACTGGCGCCAGAACAGCGCCAGCAACAGGGCCACGAGGGCGATCTTGACAGGGTACAGCCAGCGCAGGGCGTCCTGCGGGACACCCAGGCGTGCGAGCAAGTCGCCGATGACGATGAAAGCCAGGTACGCAGCGAAAGGCAGGATGCGGAACCAGGCCGCGCGGTTGAACATCGGAGCGTCGGCGGGGATGGCTGCCGTGGCGGGCACCGCACAGCGGTCTTCATGCTCAGTCAATGTTCCTCCGTCAGCGGGCGCCTGGCCCGCGCTCTGCGCTGCGCTAACGCATGGGCTAGTCTCCCCGTGCGCGCGCTTCGAGGACCTCCCAACGCTCCAGGGCGTCGAGCAGCTGTTCCTCGATGTCCGCGTAACGCGCATTGATCCGGCGCGCGTCGGCGGGATTGGTCTTGTAGAAGTCGTGCGCATTCAGCTGTGCCGTGATGGCCGACTGCTCGTCTTCAAGGCTGGCGATAAGCTGAGGCAACTCTTCCAGCTCTCGCTGCTCCTTGTAACTCAACTTTACCTTCTTGCCCGGTGCGTTCTGTGCGTTGGATGACATATCCTGCGCTTTCGCCGGCGGGGCCTTTGGTGCTGCCGCTGCTGCCGGCGCAGGCGTTGCTTTCACGCGTTCCCAGTCGCTGTAGCCGCCCACGAATTCGCGCCACGTCCCCTGCCCTTCGGCAACGATGACTTGCGTGACGACGTTGTCGAGGAACGTGCGGTCGTGGCTGACGAGGAATACCGTGCCCGTGTAATCCGTCAGCAGTTCTTCGAGCAATTCGAGCGTATCGATGTCGAGGTCGTTGGTGGGTTCATCCAGCACGAGACAGTTGGCCGGCTTGGCGAACAGGCGCGCCAGCAGCAGGCGGTTGCGCTCGCCGCCGGACAGCGATTTCACGGGCGAGCGCGCGCGCTCGGGCGCGAACAGGAAGTCGCCGAGGTAGCTCATCACGTGCTTGCGCTGGCCGTTGATCTCGACCCAGTCGCTGCCCGGCGCGATCGTGTCCGCCAGCGTCGCTTCTTCGTTCAGCTGCGCGCGCATCTGGTCGAAGTACGCGACGTTCAGGCGCGTGCCCAGCTTGACGTTGCCGCTGTCCACGGTCTCTTCACCAAGAATGATTTTCAGCAGCGTCGTCTTGCCGGCGCCGTTCGGTCCGATCAGGCCGACCTTGTCGCCACGCATGATCGTGCCGGTGAAGTCGTTGACGATCGTTTTTTCGCCATACGACTTCGAGATGTTTTCCAGTTCCGCCACGATCTTGCCGGAACGCTCCCCGGTCGCGACGTCGATCCGCACCTGGCCTTGCTGGTCGCGACGCGCGGAACGCTGCAGGCGCAAGTCTTCCAGGCGGCGCACGCGACCTTCGTTACGGGTACGGCGCGCTTCCACACCCTTGCGGATCCACACCTCTTCCTGCGCGAGGACCTTGTCGAACTTGGCGTTCTCGACTTCTTCGATCGCGAGCAGTTCTTTCTTGCGCTCCTGGTACTTGCTGAAATTGCCGGGGAACGACAGCAGGCGGCCGCGGTCGAGTTCGACGATGCGCGTGGCGACGTTGTCGAGGAAGCGGCGGTCGTGGGTAATGAACAGCACGGAGCCGCGGAATTCGCGCAGCAGGCCTTCCAGCCACTGGATCGACGTGAAGTCCAGGTGGTTCGTCGGTTCGTCGAGCAGCAGCACGTCGGGGCCGGACACGAGTGCGACGGCCAGCGCCACGCGCTTCTGCATCCCGCCCGACAAGGTGCCCATCTTCGCATCGCCGGCGAGGCCCAGGCGGCCCAGCGTCGTCTCGACCTTGTTGCCGAGGTTCCACGCATCGGTCGCATCGAGTTTCACTTGCAGATCGTGCATGCGCTCCATGATCGCGTCGTCATTGCCCTGACCGAATTGCCCCGTCAGCGATTCGTATTCGGCCAGCATCGCCTGCTGGTCGCCCATGCCCATGGCGACGGCGTCGAACACGGTCGTCTCCGGATCGAATACGGGCTCCTGTTCGACGTACGCGATCTTGACGCTCTGCTGCATGACGAGCAGGCCGTCGTCCAGCCTCGAGCGGCCGGAAATGATTTTCAGCAGCGACGATTTGCCGGTGCCGTTGCGGCCGATGAGGCCGACGCGCTCGCCGGCTTCCAGCGAGAAATCGGCATGGTCGAGCAGCGCGACGTGGCCGAATGCCAGTTGCGCGGAAGAGAGGGAAATGACAGCCATGGTGTGAGCAGCCGCGATGCCGATCGGTTCGCGGACTTCCGTAAAAGTGTGGGAGGCGGTGCTAGTGGTGTCGCCAGCAGGAATCGAACCTGCATCTAAGTCTTAGGAGGACCTTGTACTATCCATTGTACTATGGCGACACTCTGCGTACTGCAGCCAGCTATTCTACAGCAGCGCCGCCCCTCCCACAACGGTTCGCCCCTCTCACGGCGTCCGCACGTTTATCAGATTCCCAATTCGGCGTTATTCAAAGCAATAAAAATACCCCGGGAAAAACCGCTTTTATCCAAATCTATTCGCCCGAAAGAATTGTAACGTTTTGATGTGCATGCTGGACGCATTTGCAAACTGCATGTTATATTTTTTCCCCGTCGTTTTAACAATCGACGTTCCTGAAAATGCATCGAAACGGTGCATTGCACCGTTTTGGTTCGATCCAAATCAAACGTTCATGACTCCGATTCATCGGCCAAAAACCGGTGTAAATCGTTATATCGCCATGCGCAAATCGCACAGCGCATTCTGACTGACAACCATCGTTCTTCCGCGAGATTCTCATGCATACGAATACCCTCAAGTACGATTTGCCGGCCGGCATAGTAGTGTTTCTTGTCGCCTTGCCCCTGTGTCTCGGTATTGCCCTCGCCTCGGGCGCACCTTTGTTTTCCGGGATTATTTCCGGCATCATCGGCGGCATCGTCGTCGGTGCCATCAGCGGTTCCCACACGAGCGTCAGCGGCCCCGCGGCCGGGCTGGCGGCCGTCGTCCTCGCGTCGATCACGAAACTCGGCGCCTTCGAGATCCTCCTCGCGGCCATCCTGATCGCCGGTGTGCTGCAACTGGCGATGGGTGTCGCGCGCGCCGGTTTTATTGCGAATTACATTCCCTCGAACGTGATCAAGGGATTACTCGCGGCGATCGGGATCCTGCTGATTCTCAAACAGATTCCCCATGCAATCGGCTATGACGCGAATGCGGCCGATGAAACGTCGTTCGTTCAGGCGAATGGCGAAAACACGTTTTCCGCGATTGCGCACGCATTCGATGCGATTACGCCCGGCGCCATGATCATTGCGCTCCTGTCGATGCTGATCCTGATTTATTGGGACAGGACGCCATTAAAAAACATCAAGCTGCTGCCGGCGCCATTGTTCGTGGTGGCATTGGGCGTTGCATTGAATGTGACATTCAACCGTTTCTTTCCGGCGCTGAGCATCGACCCGCAACATCTCGTCGATATTCCGCCCGTCGATATCGGCCACCTGGGCGCTTACCTGAATTTCCCCGACCTCGCCCATTTCACGAACCATGACGTCTGGATCGTCGGACTCACGATCGCGATCGTCGCGTCGCTGGAAACGCTGCTGAACGTGGAAGCGGTCGACAAGCTCGATCCGCACAAGCGCGAAACGCCGACGAACCGCGAACTCGTCGCGCAAGGCGTCGGCAACATCTGCGCCGGCCTGCTGGGCGGCCTGCCCGTCACGTCCGTCATCGTGCGCAGCTCCGTCAACATCCAGAACGACAACCGCACGAAGGCGTCGGCCATCATCCACGGCCTGCTGCTGCTCGCGAGCGTGCTCGTGCTGGCGCCCATGCTGAACCTGATCCCGCTGGCCGCACTGGCCGCGATCCTCATCGTGACGGGCTACAAGCTGGCCAAGGTCTCGCTGTTCCGCGACATGTACAAGAAGGGTTGGTCGCAGTTCGTGCCGTTCGCCGTCACCGTTGCCGCCATCGTGCTGACGGACCTCCTGAGCGGCGTGCTGATCGGCCTGGCCGCCAGCCTGTTCTACCTGATGCGCAGCCACTTCAAGAACCCGTTCTCGCTGGAGCAGTACCGCCTGCACATCGGCGAGGTCGTCAAGATGGAGCTGCCGAACCAGGTGTCGTTCCTGAACAAGGCGACGATCAAGAGTGCGCTGTGGGACATCCCCGCCAATGCGAACGTGCTGATCGACGCGGCCAACTCGGACTACATCGACCACGACGTGCTGGAAGTCATCAACGACTACCGCGTCGTGGCGGCGGAACGCAACGTCAAGCTGAACGTCGTCGGCCTGCGCGACGAATACCGCCTGCAGGATCCGATCCAGTTCGTCCCCGCCCTCGACAAGGAAACGCAGACGAGGCTGCGCCCGGAAGACGTGCTGCAGCTGCTGCGCGACGGCAACGAGCGCTTCCGCGCGGGCCGCACGACGAACAAATACTATCTGCACCAGGTCGAAGCGACGGCGGGCGGGCAGCATCCGATGGCCGTCGTCGTCAACTGCATCGATTCGCGCACGTCGCCGGAAATCATCTTCGACGCCGGCCTGGGCGACCTGCTGACGATCCGCATCGCCGGCAACGTGATCAGCCGCGAGATCATCGGCAGCCTGGAGATCGCGCACAAGCTGGGCGCGAAGCTGATCGTCGTGAAGGGCCACTCGAGCTGCGGTGCGATCGGTCTTGCGCTGCAGAACGAAGGTGCGCACAGCATGGGCGCGATCACGGGCAAGATCCGCAAGGCGGTCGACCAGTGCCGCTGCGGCGCCCACCATCCGCCGGAAGGCAAGGCGCTGCTCGAGGAGGTCACGCGCCGCAACATCGAGAACTCGCTGGACGAGATCATCGCCGGCAGCGCGTTCCTGCGCGAGCGCATCGCGCGCGGCGAGATGGGGCTCGTGGGCGCGTACCACGACATCGCGACGCGCACCGTGCAGTTCGGGGAACTCGTCACGCTGGATGACGGGCGTAACGACTTGGCGGCCTGATTGCTGATGGGCAGGTGGGCACGGGGTGCCCACCCTACGGCTAGTAACGCCGACATATCGCACACGTCACGCGCGGGCACGTGATTGATGCCCCCCGGCATCAATCACCCCACCCTACGCGGCTGTTTCTGCCCCTACGTTAAGCGCAAGCATGCAACCGACCTTTTCCACCAGCGCATTCATCGCGAACGGCTTGGTGAGAATTTCCATCTGCGCGGGCAGCTTCTCGTTCTTCATGACCGTGCTTTCCGCATAGCCCGTCACCATCAGCACGGGCAGCTGCGGCCATTGCACGCGCACGTGGTCGGCCAGCTGGCGGCCGTTCATGCCGTTGGGCAGGCCGACGTCCGTCACCAGCATGTCCGGCCGCGCGTCCTTCAACAGGCGCAGCGCCTGCGGCGCGTCGCACGCGACGAGCACCGTGTAGCCCTGCAGTTCCAGCACCTCGGTCATCACGGCGCGGATATCGGCCTCGTCGTCGACGACCATCACGACGCCCTTGCGGGTGCCGGCTTCCAGCGGCGGCGCGACGTCCGGGCAGGCCGCCGGCGGCGTCTCGACCAGGTGGCGCGGCAGCAGCAGGCGCACTTCCGTCCCCTGTCCCGGCCGCGATTCGATGCGCACGTTGCCGCCCGACTGGTGCGCGAAACCGTACACCATCGACAGGCCCAGGCCGGTGCCCTGCCCCATCGGCTTCGTCGTGAAGAACGGGTCGAACGCGCGCGCGACGACGTCGGGCGCCATGCCGGCGCCGTTGTCGCGCACGCTCACCTGCACGTATTCGCCGGGGCGCAGGTCGCCGTGGCGGCGCGCCTGGGCGGGTGTCAAGGTGACGTTTTCCGTCTCGATGACGAGCAGGCCGCCTTCCGGCATTGCGTCGCGCGCATTGTTCGCCAGGTTCAGGAGCGCGCTTTCCAGCTGGTTCGGGTCGCACAGGGTCGTCCACAGGGCCGCGGCGAGGCGCGTGCGCACGGCGATCGACGGCCCGGCCGCGCGCTCGATCAGGTCCGTCATCGACATCACGAGTGCGTTGACGCTGGTGGACTTCGGATCGAGGGCCTGGCGGCGCGAGAACGCGAGCAGGCGGTGCGTGAGCGCGGCCGCGCGCTGGGTCACGCCGAGGGCCGCGTCGATGCGCGCCGACAGGTCGCCCGTCTGGCCCATGCGCAGGCGCAGCTTCATCAGCTCCAGGTGGCCCGTCACGCCCGCCAGCATGTTGTTGAAATCGTGCGCGAGGCCGCCCGTGAGCTGGCCCACGGCTTCCATCTTCTGCGACTGGCGCAACGCTTCCTCGGCCTGGCGCAGCGCGTCGGCCTGGTGTTTTTCCGCCGTGATGTCGCGCGCGACGCCGTACAGCAGCTCGCCTTCCGGGGAAATCGTCCACGACACCCAGCGGTACGAACCGTCCTTGTGCAGCACGCGCGTCTCGTAGCCGACGAGCGGCGTGCCGTCGGCCAGGATCCGCATGTTCCGCAGGACGTCCTCACGGTCGTCCGGGTACACCATGTCCATGAACGGGCGCGTGGTCGCCTCCTCGGCACTCCAGCCGAAGCACGCGGTGAACGCCGGGTTCACGGTAAGAAAACGCCCCGTCGCCAGCGACGCCGCCGCCATCACGTCGGGCGAGATGCGCCACAGGCGTTCGTGGTCGCTCGCATGCGACACCACCTGGTGCGTCAGCGCCTCGTTCAGGCGCCGCAGCGTTTCTTCCTTCTGGCGCAAGGACTCCTGCGCGCGCACCTTGCCGGTCGTCTCGACCACCGTGCACAGGATGCCGCCGACGGTGCCGTCGTCGTCGCGCACGGGGCTGTACGAGAACGTGAACCAGCCCTGTTCCGGAAAGCCGTGGCGCTCCATGAGCACAGGCACGTCTTCGTGGTGGCAGGCTTCGCCCGCATAGGCTTTCGTCGCGATCGGCCCGACGGTATCCCACACGTCCGGCCGGACCGTGCGGAACGGCAGGCCCAGCGCGGCCTTGTCGCCAAGCAATGGAATGTAGGCGTCGTTATGAAAGCTGATCAGTTCGGCGCCCCAGCACAGGAAGGTGGGGAACCGGGAATTCAGCGCCAGGCCCAGTGCCGTGCGCAGTGCGCCCGGCCACTGCTCGATGGGTCCGAGTGCCGTGGCGTGCCAGTCATGTGCGGCGATACGCGCGGCCATCTGGCCGCCGCCGGTAAGGAAGGTCAGGCTGGGGGAAACCGTGGTCTTCATAGTCCTCGCTCATGCAATCCCTGGTCAATACTCCATCCCGACAGTTCTGTGCTGCCGTGCAAAGTCGACTATTTTAATGACAAGCTCGTGACGGACGGCGCGCGCTTGGGCGTGGTCCGTACGGGGCAAAAAAGACGCCCGACAAGTTGCCGTTCTGCCTGGGGGATGCTGCATGCCGGCCACGGCAAAGGATCAGTATGCCGGATTCCGCAACCGTGTGGAGGGGTGTTTTACAACATTTTTTATAACAATTTTTCGCGTTTTCCAGCAGGAATGTAACGTTGCGGGCAGACCCGAAACCTTACATCGCCAGGTGCCGGGTGGCATCGGTCTGGCGCAGGACGGCGCGGTGCGCCGCTTCCAGTTCGCGCGTCAGGGCGGCGCCGTCGGGCGCAGCGCGCAGGGCGTCGAAGCCGGCCGCCGCGCCGTACAGGCCCAGCGTGCGGCACCCTTCGCACAGGCGCGCGAGATGGGCGCGCGCCGCGTCGAGCTGGCGCGTGGCCAGCAGCCCGGCCAGGTCGGTACCGGCGCTGACGAGCTGGCGCTGCAGGCCGCCGAGGTACAGCAGCAGGCGCGTCGCGTCGATGCCCAGGCGGCGCAGGGTGGCGTCGGGCTGCTCGTCCGGCGCGCGCATCAGGGGTTGCAGGTGCTGCGCGACGCGCGCGGCGTCGAATGGCTTGACGATGTAGCCGGCGGCGCCCAGCGACAGCGCCTGCTCCATCGTCGCGCTGTCGGTTGCGGCCGAGACAAGGACGAACGGCAGGCCGGCGAAACGGGCGTCCGCTTTCACGCGCGCCAGCAATTCCATGCCGGACAGGCGGGGCATGCGCAGGTCGCAGAACAGCAGCACGGGATCGGCGCCGGCGGCGAGTTGCGTCCACGCGTCTTCGCCATCCTCCGCTTCCAGCACGTCGAACACGCCGCTCGCAGTGCTGTCGATCATGTGCATCAGCATCATGCGCGACACCACGTCATCGTCGACTATCAGAACCTTCATCCCTGCCCCATTGTGTCGCAATTGTTAAATAGCAATTATACAGTCAAAGACAAGCGCACGATTCAGGCTGTTTCTGCTTCGAAACGGGCCAGCAGGTCCCACAGGCGCGGCAGGCCGGCGCGTACGGCATCGAGCTGGCGTGCGTCCGCCAGGCCCTCGAGTTCGGCGCACAGCGCGCGCAGCCCGTCCTCGCCCAGGTAGCCGGCGCTGCCCTTCATGCCGTGCAGGACGCGCCCGGCCGTGTCGTGATCGTCCACCGCCAGCGCCTTGTCCAGTTCGATGCGGCGGCGCGGCAGGTCGGCGAGGAAGGCGCCGCGCAGGCGGTCCTTCAGGTCGCCCGAGCGCCGTCCCTCCGCCGGCGCCGGCGCCGGTGCCGGCAGCGGGACCGCGTCCCCGGCCACGTCGAACATCGCGTCCAGCTCGGCCGTCGTCGGCGTGCGCGCGGACGGTTCCGGCATCGGCGCGAGCTCGATGCCGCGCTGCAGCTGGCGCTCGATCGCGCGGGTGAGGTGGAAGTGCAGCTGCGCGTCGTCGATGGGCTTGGTGATGAAGGCATCCATGCCGCAGGCGAGGTAGCGCGTGCGGTCTTCCTCGCTGACGTTGGCGGTGAGCGCGACGATCATCAGGTGCTGGTCCAGCACGGGCGACTCGAGCGGACCGCCCGCGCGGATCAGGCGCGTGGCCGTCGCGCCGTCCATCTCGGGCATGCGGCCGTCCATCAGGATCAGGTCGTAGCGCGTGCGCGCGCAGGCCATCACGGCCAGCAGGCCATTCTCGACGACGTCGACCTGGTGGCCCAGCTCTTCCAGCATCATGCGCACGATGATCTGGTTGGTCGGATAGTCTTCCGCGCACAGCACGCGCAGGCGGTGCGTGTGCGGCGCGCGCGGCTGGTCGGCCACCATCGGCGGCTGCACGCCGTCCGCCAGCGGCAGCACGAAGCTGAACGTGGACCCCACGCCCGGCGTGCTGGCGACGCCGATCGTGCCGCCCATCAGTTCGACGAGCTGGCGGCAGATCGCCAGGCCCAGGCCCGTGCCGCCGTAGCGGCGCGTCGTCGTCGCGTCGGCCTGCTCGAATTTCTGGAACAGGCGCGGCAAGGCCTCCGCCGCGATGCCGATGCCCGTGTCTTCCACCGAGAAGCGGATCATGTTGCGGCCGGCGCGGTCGTGCTGGTCCTCGGGCCGGCACTCGACGCGCACGGTGACGGAACCGCTCTCGGTGAACTTGAAGGCGTTGCCCACGAGGTTCACGAGGATCTGGCGCAGGCGGGTCGGATCGCCCACGACGAAGCGCGGCAGGTCTGGGGCGAGGCGCACGGCGAAGCTCACGCTGTGCGCGCCGGCCTGTTCCTCGAACAAGGTGCCCACGTGGGAGATCGATTCGTCGAGCGCGAAGTCGATGTTCTCGATGGTCAGCTTGCCCGCCTCGATCTTGGAAAAGTCGAGCAGGTCGTTGATGATCGCCAGCAGCGACTGCGCGTTCGCCTGGCCGCGCAGGATCTGCTCGCGCGTGCAGTCGCGCAGTGCCGTGTCGCGCAGCGCGAAGCCCAGCATGCCGATCACGCCGGCCAGCGGCGTGCGCATCTCGTGGCTCATGTTGGCGAGGAATTCGGACTTCTGGCGCGTCGCGTCTTCCGCGCGCTGCTTGGCCTGGTACAGCCGCTCCTCGTTTTCCTGCAGCGCGTCGTTGGCGAGCGCCAGCTCGTTCGTGCGGCGCCGCACCTGCCGCTCCTGCTCGCGCAGTTCCTCCGTCTGGCGCTCCAGCAGGCGGTTCTGCTGCTCGATGCGCTCCGTGCGCGCGCTGACCTGCTGCTCCAGCATGGCCTTCTGGCGGCGCAGGACGTCCACGCGGATGCGGTACGCGCCGTAGCCGCAGCCGACGACCACGAGCGCGCACAGGGTGCGGAACCACCACGTCTTCCAGTACGGCGGCAGCACCGTCACTTCCAGCGTGGCCGCGGCATCGCTCCAGACGCCGTCCTTGTTCGCCGCGCGCACCTGGAACGTGTAGTTGCCCGGATCGAGGTTCGTGTAGGTGGCGAAGCGCTTGCTGGCGTCGACGCCGATCCAGTCCTGGTCGAAGCCGACGAGGCGGTAGGCGAAGCGGTTGCGGCCCGGCGCGGCGAAGTGCAGCGCCGAGAACTCCAGCGAGAACACGGAATCCTGCGGCGTGAGCGTGATGCCGGACAGGCGTTCGATGGGGCCCGGCAGCATGCCCGGACGGACGTCCTGCCACGGCTGGCCGAAGATCTGCAGGCCCGTGATGACGGCGCGCGGCGCGATCAGGTTGTCGTGCAGCGCGCGCGGATTGAACGCCGTGATGCCGTTGTTGCCGCCGAAGTAGAGGGTGCCGTCGGCCACCCGGAGGGCGGACGCGTCGAAATAGGCGCCCTCGATCGTGCCGTCGGTCGCGTTGTAGTTGCGCCAGGCGCCGCTGGACGGGTCGAGCCGGTGCAGGCCGCTCGAACTGGACACCCAGATGAAGCCGTCGAGATCCTCCTGCATCGCGGCCACGACGTCGTCCGCCATGCCGTCGCGCACCGTGTAGCGCTGGAAGCGCGGCGTGCCGTCGGCGCCGATGACCATGCGGTTCAGGCCCACGGCCGTGCCGACCCACAGGTCGCCGCGCCGGTCTTCCAGCAGGTAGTGCACCTCGTCGTGCGACAGGCTCGTGGGATCGTCCGGGTCGTGGCGGAAGTGGCGGAACTTGCCGGTGGCGCGGTCGAGCAGGTCCAGGCCGTCGAACGTGCCGACCCAGAAGCGGCCGTGGCGGTCTTCCAGCATCGGCCGCACGATGTTGTCGGCCAGGCTCGCGGCGGCGGCCGGATCGTGCTGGTACGTCGTCTGCTTGCCGTCCGGGTTGACGCGGTGCAGGCCGCCGCGGGTCGCGGCCCACAGCGTGCCGTCGCGCGTGACGTGCACGTTGCGCACGTAGTTGGCGTCGACGTCGTCCATGGACAGCGGGCGCCGCGTGAACTGGCCGGTCTTCGGATCGAAGCGCGCGAGGCCGTTGCGCGTGCCGACCCACACGCCGCCGTCGCGGCCCAGCGCCACCGACGTCGCCATCGCGTCGCCCGACAGCCCCGCTTCGACGGGGGACAGGCGCCAGGCCTGGTCCACGCCCGTCGCCGGATCGAACAGGTGCAGGCCGCCGTTCGTGGCGAGCCACAGGCGGCCGGCGCCCTCCCCGACGATGCCGCGCACCTTGTTGTATTCCAGCGCGAGCGGCGTGTCGTCGCCACGCACGATGCGGGCGAAGCCGCCGCTGCCCATGTCCGCGCGCGACACGCCGCCGTACCACGTGCCGACCCAGAACGTGCCCACGCGGTCGCCGTACAGCGCCGTGACCTGGTTGTCGCCCAGGCTGTAGTTGTCGGTGATGCGGTGCGGATGGCGCTCGAAGCGGCCCAGCGCGGGCAGCCAGCGGTACAGGCCGCGGTCGTGCGAACCGACCCAGACCTGGCGCTCGGCATCCTCGTACAGCACGTTGATCTCGCCGGGCGGCATACCGTCGTCGAGCCCGAACGTGCGCACGTCGCCTTTCGGCCCGAGCGGCAGGCGTTCCAGGCCGCCCATGCTGCCGACCCACAGGCCCTGCCCCGCGTCGACCATCAGCGCCTGCACGAAATCGTACTTGCCGCCGCGCGGCGACGGATGGTGGCGGAAATGCATCCGCTCCGGATCGAGGCTGTCGAGGCCGGACGCGGTGCCGATCCACAACCGGCCGTCGCGCGCGCGCGCGAGGGCCGTCAGCTTGTCCGACGCGAGGCTGTCCGGCACGCCCGGCACGTGGTGCCACGTGTCGAAGCGACCGGTCGCGATGTCGAAATGCTGCAGGCCGTCCGCGGTCGCGAGCCACAGGCCGTCCTTGCCGTCGTCCAGGATGGCGCGGATGTGGCGGTTGCCGTTGCCCCGCTTGGCCGGTTCGTCCGGCAGGAAGTGGCTGAACGTGCCGGTCTTCGGTTCGTAGCGATCGAGGCCGCCGTCCGTGCCGATCCACAGCCGGCCCTTGCGGTCGACGTACAGCACGCGCACCCAGTTGTTGGCGAGCGTCTTCGGGTCGCCGACGACGTTGCGGAAATTCGTGAAGCGGTAGCCGTCGTAGCGCGACAGGCCGGACTGCGTGCCGAACCACATGAAGCCGTCCGGGTCCTGGACGATGGACAGCACGGATTCCTGCGCGAGGCCGTCGTCCACAGACAGGTGCTCGAAGCGCAGGGTCGGGGCCGGCGCGGCCTGGGCGAGCCCGATCCACAACAGCGCAAACAACAGGAACAGCCATCGTCTCATGCTTCGAAAAACTCCAGTACGTCGGCGCGCCGGGCAAAGGTGTCGCGCTGGCCCAGCGCCATCAGTTCGCGCGTGTAGCCGCCTTCGAACAGCAGGTAGGATGCGAGCGCGGCGCCGCGCTTCTCGGTTGCGCCGATCCCGCCCAGCAAGGTGCGCACGGGCACCGGCAGGTCGTGCGTGTGGCGCGCGGCGATGTCGTCCAGGCGTTCCGACGGCACGATCGCGAGCAGGTCGATGCGGCGCAGCGGCGTCTTCGCCAGCAGCTCGTCCGGCAGCATCGACAACGTATCGTTGACGCGCTGCAGCCGCTCGATGTCCATCGCGAGGCCGTCGAGGAAGATCGACGACAGCGCATGGCCCGCGATTTGCGCCACGCTCGGATAGTGTACGCGCGCCGGCAGGTGGTTCACGGTCTCGTTCATGCGCCCGGCCCCCACGACGAGCACGCGGCGCGCGCCCAGGTGGATCGCGGGCGCGATCGGCGCCAGCTGGCGCATCGAGCCGTCGCCGCAGTATTCCATGCGGCCGTCCAGGTACAGCGGCACGGCCGGGAAGATGAACGGCAGCGCGCTCGAGGCGAGCAGGTGGTCGACGCCGATCTGTCCCTGCAGCGCGAGGCGCTGGTGCCGCTTCCACGGCGCGATCTCGCGTTCGCTCTGGTAGAACGTGACGTGCTGGCCGCCGCTGTACGACGACGCGGTGACCGCGAGCGCGTCGAGGCAGCCGCTGGCCAGCGCCTTGTCGAGGCGCGGCAGGTCGAGCATGTGGTGCAGCAGGCCGACGAGCGGCGTGTTGTCGAGCAGCGAAGCGGGCGGCGCCGCATGCCACTGGCGCAGCATCCAGCCGAACGACAGCAGCGACAGCCAGCGTGCGCCGGAACGCAGCACGCCCAGCGAATCGGCACGATAGACCTGCGTGACATCGATGCTCTCCCACACGTCCGCCAACTGGTCGACGGCATCGCCGAAGTCGTCGGCGCGGCAGGCCAGTCCGGCCGCGTTGAGGGCGCCGGCCGACGTGCCGCAGATGATATCGAACGGATTGCGCGCGGCGGGCCAGCCCGCCTCCCCCAGGATGCGGGAGATCGCCTGCAAGACCCCCGCCTGATAGGCAGCGCGCGCGCCGCCACCGCTGAGGATCAAACCCGTTTTACATTCAATATCCACAAAGCAAGATTAGCAAACTCTGCCGAACTTGCGTTGAATAAATAACTCTTCGACAAATACTTCGTAATACTTCGTTGTATTCGAGTCCGGTAGGGTGGGCACCCCGTGCCCACACGTAAGCTGCCGTCCGCGTGGGCGGAGGCCGCACACCCTACTCTCCTTTAGCAACACCTTCCCTGCGCGGGTCGGCGCCGCCGAACCACAACGGCACGCCGTGGATCTCCATCCGCGCAATGCCCTGCAGGCCCGACGTCTGCTCGAATACGCGGACATTGTGGCCGCGCGCCTGCAGGGCCTTCACTTCGGACAGCGGGAAGCGCCCGGCTTCCAGTTCCGTCGGGCCGTTGCGGCTGCCGAAGTTCGGCAGCGAGATCGCCTGCTGCATGTCGAGCCCCCAGTCGAGCGTGCCGACGAGGACCTTTGCCACGTAATTGATGATCAGCGGACCGCCCGGCGAACCGACCGCTTCCACGAACTTGCCGGTCTTCTTGTCGAACACGATCGTGGGGCTCATCGCGCTGCGCGGGCGCTTGCCCGGTTCCACGCGGTTGGCGACGGGGCCGTTGGCGTCGCGCGAATCGAACGAAAAGTCGGTGAGCTGGTTGTTGAGGATGAAGCCGTCGACCATCTGGCGCGAGCCGAACGCGTCTTCGACGCTCGTCGTCATCGACAGCCCCGCACCGTACGGATCGACCGCGACGACGTGCGACGTCGAATGCGCCTCGATCGAATTGTCCAGGCCCCAGTTCCACGCCATCTCCACGCCCGGCGGGTGGCCGGCCTGCGCCTTGCCCATCGAGCGCTGCCCGACGAGACTGGCGCGCTGCTGGAGATAGCGCTTGTCCAGCAGCGCGGGCACGCCGCGGCCCGGCAGCGGGACGAAGTCCGTGTCGGCGGCGTAGCGGTCGCGGTCCGCGTACGCGAGGCGGCCCACCTCGGAAAACAGGTGCACGGCGTCCGTGCCCGGGATGCCGTTCGCGGGCGCCAGCGCCTGCATGTCGCGCGTTTCGAACATGCCGAGCATCTGCGCCACGGCGATCCCGCCCGACGACGGCGGCGGCATGCCGCACACCGTGTACGCGCGGTAGTCGTTGCAGACCGGCTCGCGCAGCTTCGGTTGATAGGCCGCGATGTCGGCCGCCGTGAGCAGGCCCGGATTCGTCGGGTGGCTCTTGACCTTCGCCTCGATGTCGCGCGCGATGCGGCCCGTATAGAACACCTCGGCGCCGCCGGCGGCCAGTTCGCGCAGGGTGCGCGCCAGCTCGGGATTCTTCAGGACGTAGCCGACGGGCCATGGCTTGCCGTCCGGCGCATAGAAGTAGGCGCGCGCGGTCGGGTCGTTGCGCAGGTAGCGGTCTTCGGCCAGCAGGCTGTTCAGGCGCGGACTGACGGCGAAGCCTTGTTCGGACAGACGGATCGCGGGCTGGAACAACGTCTTCCACGCCAGCTTGCCGTGCTGGCGGTGCGCGAGCGCCAGCATCCGGAGGACGCCCGGCGCGCCCGTCGAACGGCCGCCCACGATGCCTTCGGACCGCGACATCGGCGTGCCGTCCGCGTGCTGGAACAAGTGTTCATCGGCTTTCGACGGCGCCGTCTCGCGGCCGTCGAATGCCTGCACCTTCTTGCCGTCGTAATACATCAGGAACGCGCCGCCGCCGATGCCGGACGATTGCGGCTCGACGAGCGTGAGGACCAGTTGCGTCGCGATGGCCGCGTCGATGGCCGTGCCGCCCTGCTTCAGCATCTCGTAGCCCGCCTCGACGGCCAGCGGATTCGCGGCCGCCACCATGTACTTGCGAGCCGTCCAGCCGGCCTTCTCGGTGTAGCCGCTGGCGGCCTCGGGGGACCGCTGCAGCGCCGAGGCGTCCTGGGCGAGTGCGAGCGATGGATGGACGGCTGCGGCAAATGCGCTGCCGAGGACGAGGGCGAGCAACTTCGAGGTCATACGATTCTCCGGGAATACCAGAGGGCATCGTACCCGAAATTGCTCAACTCCTCACTTCGGCTGCATGCGGATGGCGCCGTCCAGGCGGATCGTCTCGCCGTTCAGCATGACGTTTTCGATGATGGTCTTCGCCAGGTGCGCATATTCGCGCGGCATGCCGAGGCGCGGCGGGAACGGCACCATCTTGCCCAGCGAGTCGCGCACTTCCTGCGGCATGCCCATCAGCATCGGCGTCTCGAAGATGCCCGGTGCGATCGTCATCACGCGGATGCCGCTGCGCGACAGGTCGCGCGCCATCGGCAGGGTCATGCCGGCCACGCCCGCCTTCGACGCGCCGTAGGCCGCCTGGCCGATCTGGCCGTCGAACGCGGCGACGGAGGCCGTGTTGATGATCACGCCACGCTCGCCGTGTTCCAGTCCCTCTTCCTTGCCCATCGCATCGGCCGCCAGGCGGCACATGTTGAAGGTGCCGACGAGGTTGATGTTGATGGCGCGCTGGAAGGCGTCCAGTGGATGCGGACCGTCCTTGCCGACCGTCTTGATGGCCGGCGCGACGCCGGCGCAGTTGACGAGGCCGCGCAGGCTGCCCAGTTCGAGGGCCGCCGCCACGACGGCCTGGCCGTCCGCTTCCGACGTCACGTCGCATTTCACGAAACGTGCAGCGGTGCCCAGTTCGGCGGCCAGCGTCGCGCCGGCTTCCTGCTGCACGTCGGCCAGCACGACCTTGCCGCCCGCTTCCACGATCATGCGCGCGGTGGCCGCGCCCAGGCCCGTGGCGCCGCCCGTCACGATGAACACGTTATTCTGGATTTGCATTTGTCTCCCTTTCGTTATCTTCCGGATTTCCGTTTACGTAAACGTCAACCATCGGATTCTAGCGAGGTTGGGCAAACACGTCAAAAACATGTGACAGTCGTTCCGTTCCGCGCACATACGCGGCCGGCGCTGCTGACCCCGGCATTGCCGCCGGCGTTGAACGTATTGCCGGCCCCATCCGTGCAGACGATCCCCTGGCAGCTGCGGATGACGCTGGTGTTGGGCACGGTCGGCTGCGGCGCCGTCGCCGGTGGCGGGATCGGTACGGCGGCGGTGGCGGGCGGCACCTCGCCCGCGCGCAGCGGCCGTGGCGCCATCGCTCCCTCTCCCTGCCACGCCGGGTGGCGGCGTGCGGCGCGGCGGCGCAGTTCCTCGAGCTGCTTGTCGCTCAGTTGCTTCCCTGGCTTGTCGGGCGGCGGGGCCTGGCGGGCCAGCGTATCCGCTTCGTCGTGCACCTCGGCCGGGTCCTTGCGGACCGCGTCCACGCCCTGCTGCGCGCGCGGGTTCAGTACCGGGCCATAACTCAGCGGGCGGTCCTGCGCGTGCGCCATGCACGCGCATACCAGCAGCGTGCATGCAGTCAGTACATATCGTTTCGGTTCCATGATGGTCGCTCCTCCCGTTCATTATCGACCGCACTGCGCCGTACCGGCGCGCCGCAGTGGATCAAAGGTGCGTCAGGTGCGCGTCAGTTTCTTGCGCCACGCTGTTAAGCTGCCACGGTGCATGTTTTCAAACAAAAACGACACAGGAGACGACCATGCAGACCCTGCAGGAGATGTATCGCGCCAAACGCGGCAGTGCCTTCGATGCCCTCAACCACGTCCGTGACGGCGACATGATCGTCGTCCCGACCGGTGTCGGCGAACCGCCCTCCCTGCTGCACGCGCTGTCGCAGGAATGCCGCGGCTTTCACGACGTCCAGGTCGCGCAGATCCTCGCGATGCGCAAGTACGGTTATTTCGCACCCGAGTGCCGGCCGCACGTGCGCCACGCGGCGCTGTTCTTCGGCGGGGCGTCGCGCGCCGGCGGCCAGGGCGGCTGGTGCGACTTCATCCCGAACTATTTTTCCGAGATCCCCATGTTGATCGAACGGGGATGGATGCCGGCGGACGTCGTGTTCGCGATGGCGTCGCCGATGAGCGCCTCCGGCCACTTCGCGCTCAGCCTCGGCACGGACTACACGATGGCGGCCGTCGCGAAGGCACGCGCCGTCGTGCTGGAAGTGAATCCGCACGTCCCGTTCACGCACGGCCAGTGCCACGTGCACATCTCGCAGGTCACGGCGCTGGTCGAGAACGAGGAGCCGATCATGGAAGTGGGCCTGCCCCACATCGGTCCCGTGCAGGAAGCGATCGGCCGCCTCGTGGCCGAGCACATCGAGGACGGTTCCACGCTGCAGATCGGCTACGGCGGCATTCCGGACGCCGTCGTCATGCAGTTGACGGACAAGCGCGACCTCGGCATCCACACGGAGATGATCGGCGACGGCATCCTGAAGCTCGTGGAAGCGGGCGCCGTCACCAACCGTCGCAAAACCCTGTTGCCGGGCAAGATGGTGGCGACGTTCGCGCTCGGCTCGCGCCGCCTGTACGAGTTCATGCACCACAATCCGATGCTGGAGATGCATCCGTCGAACTTCACGAACGACCCGTACATCGCGGGGCAGAACGACAAGCTCGTGTCCATCAACGCGAGCCTGCAGGTCGACCTGCTGGGCCAGTGCGGCAGCGAAAGCATCGGCCACCTGCCCTATTCCGGCACGGGCGGCCAGGTGGATTTCGTGCGCGCCGCGAACCGGTCGCGCGGCGGCAAGTCGTTCATCGTGCTGCCGTCCACGGCGAAGGACGGCACCGTCTCGCGCATCGTGCCGACCCTGTCGCCCGGCACGCACGCCACGACGAGCAAGAACGACGTCAACTACGTGGTCACGGAATGGGGTGTGGCGCAATTGCGCGGCAAGTCGGCGAAGCAGCGCGCGCAGGCGCTGATCGCGATTGCGCATCCGGATTTCCGGCCGTGGCTGCGCGAGGAAGCGGACCGCATGTGCGTGTTCTGAAATAAAAACGGGACCTCGCGGGTCCCGTTGGTCGGCCGGCGTGACGCCGTCAGGCGCGCGGTTCGTTCACGGCGCTGCGTGCATGATCGGCGCCCAGTGCACCGGCCACGCCGTAGACGAGCAGTGCGCGCTGCAGTTCGGCACGGTCGGCACCGTCGGCGTGCTGCATGCTGTCCTGGCGCGGCGCGTCGGCTAGGTCAAGACCGAGGGCGTCGGTTACGCCCTTTCGTCCAAGATTGGTCGTCATGGTTTTCTCCATTTGGTTAGTAAGCTGGCGCGGCTTGTTCAATAAACAAAACCACTGATGACGCTACTGTACCGCAACGGAGGCTAACTCGTCGCCATCTGTTTTGTTTTTACACCTATCTTCTTTCCGGGTGAAAATTTACTACACAATTTTGCATGTCGTGTCATCATGGCGCCTCGACGCGACCAGGAGATATGCATGCAACGAGTTGACGAGATCGGAAACGACGAACACGTACGCGGCCCGGCCGATGCCGCGCTGACGGTGATCGAATACGCGGACTTCCAGTGCCCGTACAGCGCCCGCGCCCACTTCGCGCTGCGCGAGCTGGACGAACGGTTCGGCGGCCTCCGCCTGGTCTACCGCCACCTGCCGCTGGCGCACCTGCACCCGCTGGCCGAACTGGCATCGGAAGCGGCCGAGGCCGCTGGCAGCCAGGACCGCTTCTGGGAGATGCACGACGCGCTGTACGAACGGCAGCGCCAGGTGATCGACAAGCAGGATCTCGACGTGCTGGCGGAAAGCCTCGATCTGGACATCGAGCGCTTCCGCACCGACGTCCTGGAACGCCGCCACCGCGCACGCGTGCAGGCGGATGCCGAACGCGCCCACCACGACGGCGCGACCGGCACCCCGACCTTATTCATCAACGGCGTACGCTACCGCGGCGACTCCGACCGCGCATCGCTGGAAAGCGCGCTCAGCGAAGCACTCGGCCGCTGAACGGCCTGGGCCGGCGCATGCGCGGTCACGGCGGGCTTGCCGTACAGCAGCTGCGGTTCCGACACGGCCAGCCAGCCGCCCGCCGGCAACAGCGGCACGAGCAGCAGCGCCACGATGTTGATGATCTTGATGAGCGGGTTCACGGCCGGCCCGGCCGTGTCCTTGTACGGGTCGCCCACCGTGTCGCCCGTGACAGCGGCCTTGTGCGCATCGGAGCCCTTGCCGCCGTAGTGGTTGTCCTCGATGTATTTCTTGGCGTTGTCCCAGGCGCCGCCGCCCGTCGTCATCGAGATCGCGACGAAGAGTCCGGTCACGATCGTCCCCATCAGCATGCCGCCCAGCGCCGCGGGTCCCAGCAGCATGCCGACGAGGATCGGCACGATCACGGGCAGCAGCGACGGCAGCACCATCTCGCGGATGGCGGACGCCGTGAGCATGTCGACGGCCTTGTCGTATTCCGGCTTGCCCGTGCCCGCCATGATGCCGACGATGTCGCGGAACTGGCGCCGCACCTCCAGCACGACGGCACCCGCCGCCCGCCCCACCGCTTCCATTGCCAGCGCGCCGAACAGGTAGGGCACGAGGCCGCCGATGAACAGGCCCACGATCACCATCGGATTCGACAGCTCGAACGCGATATGCGTGCCGTGCGCTTCCAGCGCATGCGTGTAGTCGGCGAACAGCACGAGGGCCGCGAGCCCCGCGGAGCCGATCGCATAGCCCTTCGTGACGGCCTTCGTCGTGTTGCCGACGGCGTCCAGCGGGTCGGTGACGGCGCGCACCTGGTCGGGCATGCCGCTCATTTCGGCGATGCCGCCGGCGTTGTCCGTGATCGGGCCGTACGCATCCAGCGCGACGATGATGCCGGCCATCGACAGCATCGCGGTGGCCGCGATGGCGATGCCGTACAGGCCGCCCAGCTGGAACGCGACGAGGATGGCGATGCACACGACGAGCACCGGATACGCGGTGGACTTCATCGACACGCCCAGCCCCGCGATGATGTTGGTGCCGTGGCCCGTCGTCGACGCTTCGGCGATGTGGCGCACGGGGGCGAACTCCGTGGCCGTGTAGTACTCGGTGATGTAGACCATCAGGCCCGTGAGCGCGATGCCGACCGTGGCGCAGCCCAGCATGCGCCAGCGCATCGCGTCGTCCGGCCACACGAGCCACGTGACGACGGCGAACCCGATCAGCGACAGCGCGGCCGACCACCACAGCCCCGTGTACAGCGCGTACATGATCTTGTGTCCCGGATGGTTCTTCACGAGCGAGCAGCCGACGATGGACGCGATGATGGAGATCCCGCCCAGCAGCAGCGGATACACGGTGCCGGTGCCGCCCATGCCGGGAATGACCAGCGAGCCCAGCAGCATCGTGGCGACCAGCGTGACGACATAGGTTTCGAACAGGTCGGCCGCCATGCCGGCGCAATCGCCCACGTTGTCGCCCACGTTGTCGGCGATGACGGCGGGATTGCGCGGATCGTCCTCGGGAATGCCCGCCTCGACCTTGCCGACGAGGTCGGCGCCGACGTCCGCGCCCTTCGTGAAGATGCCGCCGCCCAGGCGCGCGAAGATCGAGATCAGCGACGCGCCGAACGCGAGGCCCACGAGCGGCTGGATCACGTCATGTTGGGTCAGCGCGGCGTCCGCGCGGAGGATGAGGATCCAGTAGAACAGCGCCACGCCCAGCAGGCCCAGGCCGACCACGAGCATGCCCGTGATGGCGCCGCCGCGGAAGGCGACGTTCAATGCCTGGTCGAGCCCCGTTGCCGCCGCCTGCGCCGTGCGCACGTTGGCGCGGACGGACACGTTCATGCCGATGAAGCCGCAGGCCCCGGACAGCAGCGCGCCGGCCAGGAAGCCGCCCGCGGTCGCGGGGCCAAGCAGAAAGAAGATGGCGATCAGCAGGACGAAGCCCACGATCGCGATGGTGCGGTACTGGCGCGCGAGGTAGGCCGACGCCCCCTGCTGGATGGCCAGCGAGATTTCCTGCATGCGGCCGTTGCCGGGATCCTGGTGCAGGACCCAACTGCGCGACCACAGACCGTAGAAAACCGCGATAACGCCGCACGCGACGGCGAAGATGAGCTGCGCGGATACCATGTCGTCCCCCTCGTTTTCGATCAAACCACCACAGAGTCGAAAGGCCGCGTGCGATTACCCTCGGTACGGCCTGCCTTGCTGCATTCGCCGCACAAGAGCGCGACAAAACTTTGATCTAAAAACCTGGACGGATGGCATGAGTCATCCGGAGCCAAAAAAGAGCGGCTTGCGCCGCTCTGGAATGCTCAGTCTGCGAGTGCCGCGAAAGCGGCGTCACGCACCTGTTCGACCGGGCCGACGCCCGAGATCTTGCGGTACTTCGGCGCGCCCGGCAGGCCCGATTCCGCCCACTTGTTGTAGTAGCCGAGCAGGACTTCGGTCTGGTTGTGGTACACGGCCAGGCGTTTCTTGACCGTTTCTTCCGTGTCGTCGTCGCGCTGGACCAGCGGTTCGCCCGTGACGTCATCCTTGCCTTCGACTTTCGGCGGGTTGAACTTGACGTGGTAGACGCGGCCCGATGCCGGGTGGCTGCGGCGGCCGCTCATGCGCTCGACGATCAGTTCGTCGGGCACGTCGATTTCCAGCACGTAGTCGATCTTTACACCGCTGTCCTTCATGGCGTCGGCCTGCGCGACCGTGCGCGGGAAGCCGTCGAACAGGTAGCCGTTGGCGCAATCCGCATCCTTCAGGCGCTCCTTCACCAGGCCGATGATGATGTCGTCCGACACCAGCTGGCCAGCATCCATCACTTTTTTCGCAGCGAGGCCCAGCTCGGTGCCGGCCTTGATGGCCGCACGCAGCATGTCGCCGGTGGAAATCTGGGGGATGTTGTACTTTTCTTTGATGAAGTTCGCCTGGGTGCCTTTACCGGCGCCGGGGGCTCCTAACAGAATGAGACGCATGAAGGATTTCCTAAAGGTATCTAATAATTTTTTTAACGCGGTTGTAGTTGGGAACAGACAACCGCATGATGCATATCTAGCTACTGATACGAAACTTACCACAAAAGCAGCGTCAAACGCCACTGAAGGCGGCCGATCTCTCAGCCGTTTGACCTGCCGCAAGCAGCCTGAAGAGTAGTTTCTACCAGGATCAAGACGTATAGAAAAGTCGCACGCGCTCCAGGTCGGCCGGCGTGTCGACGCCCGCATGGGGCGCCTCGGCCGTCACGTGCACGGCGATCGGCACGCCGTGCCACAGCACGCGCAATTGTTCCAGCGCTTCGATGGATTCGAGCGGCGACGGTTCCAGTTGCGGATAGCGCTGCAGGAACGCATTGCTGTAGGCGTACAGGCCGATGTGGCGCAGGGGTACGTAGCCAGCAGGCAGTTGCTCGCGGGTGGCGGCAAAGCCGTCGCGGTACCAGGGGATCGTAGCCCGCGAGAAGTACAGCGCGCGCCCGAGCTTGTCCAGCACGACTTTCACCACGTTCGGGTTGAAGGCGTCGGCGACGTCGGAGAGCGGATGGGCGCAGGTCGCCATCGGCACATCGTCCGAGATGCGCGCGGCGCATGCGGCCAGCAGCGCGGGATCGATCAGCGGTTCGTCGCCCTGCAGGTTGACGACGACGGCATCGGGCGCGAGGCCGAGCAGGTGCGCCACTTCGGCGATGCGGTCCGTGCCGGACGGGTGATCCGGACGCGTCATGCACGCTTCCACGCCATGCGCGGCGCAGGCGGCGGCGATGTCGGCGTGGTCCGTGGCGACGATGATGCGCGCGGCGCCCGATTGCTGCGCGCGCTCGGCCACGCGCACGACCATCGGCTTGCCGCCCAGGTCCGCGAGCGGCTTGTTCGGCAGCCGCGTCGACGCGAGGCGGGCCGGGATGATGACGACGAAGGACATCGGCTTACAGGGTCGGCTCGACCTTGCGCGCCTCTTCGGCCCACATGATCGGGATGCCGTCGCGGATCGGATACGCGAGGCGGTCCGGGCGGCAGATCAGTTCCTGCGCTTTCTTGTCATATTCGAGCGGTCCCTTGCACAGCGGGCAGACCAGGATATCAAGCAGTCGGGCGTCCACGACATTTCTCCACGATTTGGGCGGCCAGCGCGGCATCGATCTCCGCGCCGACCGGCACGACCCACACGCGCGGGTCGTTGTTGATTGTTTCAAGTTGCCGACATTTTACTGCATCCTTCTCCGTCACCAGGATGACGTCGGCGTCGACGGCGGCAAACGGGTCGTCGAGGAAGTCGTGGTGGTCGGGCAGCGGCAGCTCGGCGACGTCCAGCCCCGCCGCGCGCAGCATGGCGAAGAAGCGCCCCGGATTGCCGATGCCGGCCGCCGCCAGCACGCGCTTTCCGCGAAGGGCGGACAACGGCACGCGTTCGCGCGCATCCATCAGCCGCTCGGCGTGGTCGCCCACGAGCCGCATCTGCCAGGGCTGCCCGCCCACCGCGGCGGCCAGCCCAGGGGAAATCTCCGGCGCGTTGACGACGGTGACGTCGCGCCGGCGCGACGGCGCTTCGCGCAGCGGGCCGGCCGGCAAGGTCCAGCCGTTGCCGGTGCCGCGGCTGTCGAACAGGATGATCTCCACGTCGCGCGCGAGGGCGTAGTGCTGCAGGCCATCATCCGTGATCACGACGTCGACGGCGGGATGCAGGTCCAGCAGGTGACGCCCGGCCTCGACGCGCTTGCGGCCGACGACGACGGGGCAGCCGGCGCGCGCCGCGATCAGCAGCGGTTCGTCGCCGACGTCCTGCGCGCGCGACGTCGGCAGCACTTCGCGCGGGGCGTCGCCGGCACCGCCATGGCCGCGCGAGATCACACCGGGGGTCATCCCGGCCGCGCGCAGTTGCTGCTCCAGCCAGATCGTGAGCGGGGTCTTGCCCGTGCCGCCGATGAAGATATTGCCGACGACGACCACGGGCACGGGCAGGCGTCCGGCCTTCAGCACGCCAATGCGGTAGAGGACGACCCGGAGGGCGACCAGCCCGCGCAGCAGCAGCGCGAGCGGCAACAGGACGATGGCGAGCGGTCCGCGCCGGAGCCAGGCGCGGGTGAGTGTCGATTCGAGGGAGGATGCCATATGACGATGATGCGTCGTGCCCGGACTAGCCGTCCGCCTTGGCGGGGACCCAAGTTCTGCGTGCGCTGACGATACGCATGCAAAATTGGGCCCCCGCCTGCGCGGGGGCGACGATATGTTTACTTTTGCCCGCCCGTCTGCGCCGCGAACGTCAGCTTGTCGTAACCCGCCATGCGCGCCGCTTCCAGGACGTTGATGACCATCTGGTGCATCGCGAACTGATCGGCATTGACGATGATGACCGGGTCCTTCACGGGCGCCGCCAGCGGCTGGCCGTTCGGGCCGGTGCCGGCCGCGCGCTTCAGGTCGTCGGCGAGGCTCGCCACGCCGTGGAATGCGACCGGCACATTGTTCACCGTGTAGTTACCCTTGGCGTCGACCGTGACGTTGATCTCGAACGGCTTCTCGATCGCCTTCTCGGCATCCGCGGTCGGCAGCGTGATCTGCAGTTCGGTGAACTTGCTGTACGTGGTCGTCACCATCAGGAAGATCAGCACGACCAGCAGCACGTCGATGAACGGGATCAGGTTGATTTCCGGATCCTCGCGTTTGCGGCCGCGGCGGAAGTCGATCATTTGCGGGCACCATGGACGACGTCGACGAATTTCACCGCCTGCAGCTCCATGTCGATGATGAAGCTGTCGACGAGCGCGCGGAAGTGGCGGTAGAACACGAGGGCCGGCATCGCGATCGCCAGGCCGAAGCCCGTGTTGTACAGCGCCACGGAGATACCGTGGGCCAGCTGGGCCGGGTTCGTGCCGCTGGCATTCTGCGCGCCGAAGATCTCGATCATGCCGACCACCGTGCCGAACAGGCCCATCAGCGGCGCCAGCGACGCGATCGTGCCGAGCGTCGTCAGGAAGCGTTCCAGCACGTGGGCCACGCCCCTGCCCGCTTCCTCGATCGATTCCTTCATCACGTCGCGCGGCGCGTCGACGTTGCGCAGCGCGGCGGCCAGCACGGCGCCGAGCGGGGAATTCGTTTGCAGCTTGTCGATGATGTCCGGAGTGACCTTGCCGCTGCGATAGACCTGGATGACTTCATCGAGCAGCTGGCGCGGCAGGATCTTTTCGCGGCGCAGGTAGATCAGGCGCTCGATGATCAGGGCCAGGGCGATGATCGATGCGATCAGCAACAGCCAGATGGGCCAGCCGGCGGCTTGAAGAATGGCGAGCAAATGGGACTCCTGGATAAGTAAAAAACAATGAAACAATGTAGTTGCGCAATGTAACGTGTTGCCCGGATTGCGGCAAGTAGAGTTCTGCACACTTTCTGTGGATAAAAGTGTGCGCAAGGCTGTCCGGTGGCGCCAAGTAGCTTGATTCTTAAGGGATATTTTTCCGTGCGTAAAAACTTAGCAGGCGCGAAGTGCATTCTCCGCGTGGATGTTCATGGAGAAGCGGCAAGCATCATATGCATGTAGTTGCCCACAATTTCTGTGGATAAATTTGTGAGGAATCAGCTTTCCGCGCGGTAAGTGATTGATTTTGCTCAGATAAATCTCCGAGTCCAAAAAATAGGCACGGTTGTGCGAGACTACAATGCGGGCCCTGCCCCGTGCTTCTGCACATTTTTTGTGGACAAAATTGTGCGCAAGCGCCCAAACTGAACCTTAAGCTTTTGATTCTTAAGCAAAAAGAATATGCGCCCGTTTTTTGGGCAGGCGCTTATCCCCATACCGGAGCTGTCTGCCCGCGGGATTCTTCACACAAACTGTGGAAAAAGATGTGAGCAAGCGCAGTGCTCACCGGCTAACCCCTTGATTTCTCTCAGCATTCCTTTTCAAGCCCAATTTTTGGGCATCCTTGACTTATGCACAGCGAACACGCCTCGGCGACCGCCTATTTCCGGCGACGCAGTCGCTGGGTTATAGTCGCGTCCCGACGCGAGCGGTCTTCTTCACACAATTTGTGGAAAAGATTGTGAGCAAGCCCCTTGATCGTAGACAAAGTCGTTGAATTTAAACGGTATTTCTGGCGTGCGGATTTTTTGAGCAGTGGAAAACCTATCGCGTGACCGCGGATTGCTGGATCTCTGTTCACATAAACTGTGGATAAGATTGTGGCCAAGTATCCGAAGATGCACTCAAGCCATTGATCCGTAAGGCAATTCGGTTGCTGCATCGAAATCAGGCAGCCTCGTTTTACTATAAAAATCAGTCGTTTACAAAAACTACTTGTTGTTCTACAGCAGATGTGTCTTACACTGCGCGCAGCCATGTTTTTGTGGACAGTTCAACTCAGCTCAACACTATGTTTCCCACCGAAGACGCCGACCCGGCCTATGCCGCCCCACCCGTACTGACCGTCACGGCCCTCAACCAGCAGGTCGCGCGCCTGCTGGAGCGCACGTTTCCCCTCGTCTGGATCGGCGGCGAGATCTCGAACTTCACACGGGCCGCATCCGGCCACTGGTACTTCACGCTGAAGGACGACGCGGCCCAGGTGCGTGCCGTCATGTTCCGCGGCCGCGCCCAGTACGCGGGCTTCACCCCGCGCGAAGGCGACAAGGTCGAGGTGCGCGCCCTCGTCACCCTGTACGGCGCGCGCGGCGACTACCAGATCAACGTGGAGGCGATCCGCCGCGCGGGCGTGGGTGCGCTGTACGAAGCGTTCATGCGCCTGAAGGAAAAGCTGGGCGCCGAAGGCCTGTTCGACGAAGCCCGCAAGCGGCCGCTGCCGCTGTTCGCGCGCACGGTCGGCATCGTCACGAGCCCGCAGGCGGCCGCCCTTCGGGACGTGCTGACGGCCCTCAGGCGGCGCGTGCCGCACGTGCGCATCGTGCTGTATCCGGCCCCCGTGCAGGGCCAACTGGCGGCACAGAAGATCGCGGAAGCCATTTCGATCGCGTCGCACCGGCGCGAGGTGGACGTGCTGATCGTCTGCCGCGGCGGGGGGTCGATCGAAGACCTGTGGAGCTTCAACGAGGAAGCCGTCGCGCGCGCGATCGCGGCGTGCAGCGTGCCGGTGATCTCGGGCGTGGGCCACGAGACGGATTTCACCATCGCCGACTTCGCTGCCGACCTGCGCGCCGCCACGCCGACGGCCGCCGCCGAGCTGGCCGCCACCGCGCGCGCGGACTGGATCGCGTCGCTCCAGGCGGACGCGGGCGACCTGCGCCGCGCGATGGACCGCGTCCTGTCCGATGCCAGCCAGGGCCTCGACAACCTGTCGCGCCGCCTGCTGAGCCCATCGAGCCAGATCGCGCACCAGCGCGTGAAACTTCTGGCCATGGCCAGCAGTCTCACGCATGCCGTCCGCGCACCGGTGAACCGCCAGGGCGTGCTGCTGGCGCAGCTGCAGCAGCGCTGGTCCCGCCATCGCCCGGACTGGAGCGGCCTGCGGACGCGGCTGGAATCCGACCGGCGCCACCTGGTGGCCAGCGTCGGCAACCAGTTGCGCGCACGGCGCGAGGCGTTGAACGCCCTGGCGGCGCAGCTGGAACTGCTGAACCCGCAGCGGACGCTGGAGCGCGGCTATGCGATCGTCAGCAACGTCAAAGGCAAAGTCCTGCATTCGCCAGGACAGATCAAGCCGCGCGACGTGCTGCGTATCCGCCTGGCCGAGGGCAGCGCGGAGGTCAGCGTCAGCGGCGTCCAGGATTTACTGGAATAGCAATTTGGTGTATCCGCAAAGCCATATCTGCAACGTTCACGCATCCGGTTTAGAATAAGCGCCCGAATTGATGTACCGCAGAGACTATTGAGTCTCCCGTCAACTTACCAAGGAACAAGACATGGAACATACCCTGCCCCCACTGCCGTACGCTAAGGACGCCCTGCAGCCGCATATCTCGGCCGAGACGCTGGAATATCACTACGGCAAGCACCATCAGGCTTACGTCACGAACCTGAACAACCTGATCAAGGGCACCGAGTTCGAAAACCTGTCGCTGGAAGAAATCATCAAGAAATCCCAGGGCGGCGTGTTCAACAACTCGGCCCAGGTGTGGAACCACACCTTCTTCTGGAACTGCATGACCCCGAACGGCGGCGGCGCCCCGACCGGCCCGGTCGCCGATGCGATCAACGCCAAGTGGGGTTCGTTCGACAAGTTCAAGGAAGAGTTCCAGAAGTCGGCCGTCGGCAACTTCGGTTCGGGCTGGACCTGGCTGGTGAAAAAGACCGACGGCACCGTCGACATCGTCAACACCTCGAACGCCGGCACCCCGCTGACCACCGACAACGTGGCCCTGCTGACCTGCGACGTCTGGGAACACGCCTACTATATCGACTACCGCAACGCCCGTCCGAAGTTCGTCGAGGCATGGTGGAACGTCGTCAACTGGGACTTCGTGAACAAGAACTTCGCGTAATCCCGGATCGATGTTTCGTCATAATTAAGTTCGGAACAACTTAATAAAGATCGGAACAACAGCGCTGCTGGAGAAAACGCGGCGCTAATAAATGTCGGAACAAGCTCGAGCCGAAACACAGCCCGCTCCTGCGGGCTGCGTTTGTTTACGACCTGTCAGCGATTACCTCGCTCTTTTCCTGACAATCCGACCGCTCCCTGTTCGCCGTCGTCACGAATGGCACGCCGGTCGGCAGATGCATTGGCGGTCCCGGACATGACGCCGTAAAAGCCGAGGCCGAACTCAGCGGCGCTTCCACCACAGCCACACGCCGCTTACACCGAGCAGTGCCAGCGCCAGGCCGTTCAAACCGACCAGTGCCTCCAGGGCCACGCCGCCGAGTTCGCCGGTGTGCAGCGGGTAGACGACGGCCACGGCGCGCGCGCCCGGGTCGAGCGCATTCCAGCGGTTCACCGCTAGCACCTGGGCGGTGCGCGGGTCGAGCCAGACCGAACTCAGGCCGTTCGGATGAGGATCGTCGGCCGCCATCAGGCGGACACGCACCGGACGGTCGGCGCGCCCCGGCAGCAGCGCCATGGTGACCGGCGCGCCCGGCAAAGCGGCGCGCGCCTGCGCCAGCAGCGCATCGAGGTCGGGCGGCGCCTGCACCGCACCGACCGGCACGGCTTGCTTCGGCAGCTTGGGCGGCTTCACGGGCTTGGCGCCGGCCAGCGCGGTGACCGCGTCGCCCAGGGGCCGCCAAGCCATGTAGGCGCCGCTCGCCACCGATACCGCGATCAGGATGCCAAGCACGGCGCCGCCGGTACGGTGCAGGTCGAACAGCCCACGCAGCAATCCTTTTCGCAATTCGATCTTCAATGCTGCCAGCCAGCGGCGCGGCCACCATAGAATGGCCCCGGTCACCAGCAGGAACAAGTAGGCCAGCGCGATCCATGCCAGCATCGCCTTACCAGTCTCCTGCAGGCCGAGCGAGCTGTGCAGGTTGAACAGCAGGTTGCGGAAGCCTTCGGTGTCGCCGCGCCTGCCCTGCTCCGCGCCGCTGGCGGGGTCCACGTACACGGTGCCGATCCAGTCCGACTTGACGGTGACGGCCAACGAGTCGCCCGCCGCGCGCGGCAGCCGGAAGCCGAGTACGGCGTCCGCGCCGAATTCGGCGAGCAGGCGCTGGCGCACCGGCTCCAGCGTCGCGGCGGGGCCGGCCGAGCGTGCGCGGAACAGCTCGGGGTGCAGGTAGCGGTCCAGCGGCCCGGCTACCACCAGAATCGCCCCCATCAGGGCGACACAAGCGAGCACCCAGCCGACCGACAGTGCCAGCCAGCGGTGGAGCCGCAGCCACCAGCGGCGCAGCGACGCGTTCATTGGAAGGCCATGCGCAGCTGGACGTAGGCAGTGCGCGGCGCGCCCGCCATGCGCCCGGCGTTGCCGTCCACGTTGCGCGTGTAGTAGCGCGCGTTGGCCAGGTTGTTAATGCCACCGACCAGGTCGACGCGCGGCTGCCCGTCAAACTTCCAGCCCACCTGGGCGTTCCACAAGTGGAAGCCGGGAATGCGGCCGGTACCGGCGTCGGCCGATTCGGCCACGGTATTGGCGGCGTCGGCATACTGCGCACTCTGCGCCGTACCGGAGAAGTTCAGCGACAGTGGAGCGGCGGTGTAGCGCAGCCCCAGCGTGCCGGTATGCCGCGAGTAGAACGGCACCTCCAGGCCGGCCGTGCTGCCGGAGTCCTGGATCGCCCGCGTGTAGTTGTAGTTGGCGTAGATGCCGAGGCCTGCCAGGGCGCCCTCGCGCGCAAAGCGGTAGTCGACCGCGGTCTCGATCCCGTCGTGGTTGGTGGCGCCAATGTTGCGGAAGGTCGCCGGCAGCAGGCCCGGTACCTGGATAATCTGGTTGTCGAAGCGCAGCTTGTAGGCGGTCGCTTCGGCATTCAGGACCGGGCTCCGGTAGCGAGCGCCCAGTTCGAGGGTCTTCGCCACTTCCGGATTCAGCGGATTGGCGGCGCTCTGGGAATTCAGCTGCAGGTTCTGGACCGGGCCGAAGGAAGTGCCGTAGTTGGTGAACACAGTCAGGGCCGGCGTGACCAGATAGGCCACGTTCAGGGCCGGCAGCGGTTTGTCGTTACCGCTTTCGAAGGTCCTGGCGGTGCTGCGCTCGGTGCGCTGCGACTCGATGTGCTCGAAGCGCAGGCCCGGCGTGATGCGCCAGGCCCGCCAGGCGATGCGGTCGTCCACGTACAGCGCATGGGCGTCGGTGCTGTTGTCGAAGCTGCTGACGGCGCCGGCCCTGCCGGTGGCGAAGTTCGCGCTGTAGCTGTTGTCGTCGCCGCGCTCGCGCAGGTAGCGGTAGCCGGCCGTCACGTCGTGGCTGGTGCCGCCGATGCGCAGCCGCTGCGTGTAGCGCGGCTCGATGCCCATGACCTGATAGTTGCGCGGCTGGTAAGTGATCTGAGTGCGGGCCGCGTTGATCAGTCCACTCTCGCGGCTGCTTTCGTTGTAATAGAACTTGATCTCCGCTTCGCGGTCGGCGGCAATGCTGTTCAGGTAGCCCAAGTCGAGGCCCTTGCGCGTCCCCGCCCAGTAATCGGTGGGCCGCGTGTTCTGGAACGGATCGGCGTTGTACTGCGCCACTGTCAGGCCGCCCGGCGTCGAAGAACGCACGTCGTAGTAAGACAGCTTGCCGCTCAGCTGGGCGCCAGGCGCGAGCTGGTAGCGCATCTTCACCGCCAGGTCGTTTACCCGTTCGTCGCTGCCGTCGCGCCATTCGCTGCCGCTCATGCCGGCGTAGAGAACCGCGACGCCGAAGCCGTTCTCCATCTGCGAGCCGACAAAGGCGCTGTATTGGGTGTTGTGGTTGCCGCCGCGGTAGTCGTTGTAGCGCACGCTGGCGTCGCCGGCCAGACCGGGCGTGTCCGGGATCGCACGGGTGCTGAAGTTGATGATACCGCCGACGTTCTGCGGGCCGTAGCGGACCGCGCCGCCGCCGCGCACCACATCAATCCCTTCGATGTTATTCAGGCTGACTGGTGCGAACGACAGCTGGGGCTGGCCATACGGCGCCACCGCCAGCGGGACGCCGTCCAGCAGCACGGTCGAGCGCGGCGAATAACGCCCGGTCAGGCCGCGCACGCCGATGTTCAGCGAGATCGCGCTGCCGGCCGAGCCGGAATTGTCGCTGCTCTGCACGCCGGGGATGCGGCGCATGATGTCGCCGATGCTGGCGGCGCCGCTGTCCTCGATCTCATCCTTCTGGACGACCGTCCGTGCGCCGGCAAAGTTCTTCACGCTGTTCTGCAGGCCCGATCCGAGCCAATTGCCGCTCACGTGCACCGTTTCGATCTGCGTGCCGGCCTTCTCGTCGCCCTGCTGCTGAGCATGGGCAAGTTGGGACAGTAGTGCCAGCGCGACAGCGGCGGCGCATGGTCTCAGGATGAACGGGAAGACGGCGGCAGTATGGAACGACATGCAAATTTCTCCATGGCAAAATCGGTAAAGCGGAAATGATAACACTTCTCATTCTCATCAAGTAAGGAGAACTGTCGCTGCCGCGAAAGGTCAAGCGCTCATTCGATGCCCCTTGTCGAAACTCATCAACCCCTGACATAATGCAAACGAGAATAATTCGCATTCGCAATAACGCGCTAGCACTTTTGTAACTTTCGGAGAGAAAAATGAAATCCAACAAAACCGCAGTGGCATTCCTTACCGCGTTGGCGGGGCAGCAGATTCCTGGCTCGGCGATTGCCCAGGTCCCGGATTCGGCCCACGCCCCTTCGGTACAGGTCGTGCAGATAACAGGAACGCGCGGCGACGCGTCGACGTACAACCCGTCCTCGGCCAGCAGTGCGACCAAAATCGACGCGCCGCTGCGCGACGTCCCGCAAACGGTCAACGTTGTGCCGCAGGAACTTCTGCGCGACCAGGGCGTCCTATCGCTGGAAGCCGCAATGAAATCGGTGCCGGGCGTCGGCCTGTCCCATGGCGACGGGCAGCGCGACCAGGTGACGCTGCGCGGATTTTCCGCGATCTCCGACCAGTTCATCGACGGCATCCGCGACGACGCCCTCTACTTCCGCGACCTGTCGAACATCGAGCGCATCGAAGTGCTCAAGGGCCCTGCTTCGGTCCTGTACGGACGCGGTTCGTCCGGCGGCCTGATCAACCGGATCAGCAAGAAGCCTGGCATCGACAAAAGCGAACTGACGGCGCAATTCGGCAGCAGGAACCAGCGGCGCGGCGAGGTCGATCTGGCGCGCGCGCCGGTCAATGGCAATGTGGCGTTCCGGGTGACCGGCGCCATCGAACGTGCGGACAGCTATCGCAACGGGCAATTCCTTGAACGCGACGCGCTCGCGCCCTCGCTCTCGTTCAAACTGGGAGCGGCCACCACGCTGCTGCTCCAGGCCGAGCACCTGGCGGACCGCCGCGTGACCGACTTCGGCATACCGTCCTATCGCGGCCGCCCGGTCGACGTTTCCGCGTCCACCTACTACGGCGCGGCCAATCCGCGCGACAACGACTACTCCCACGCCGAGGTGACGGCCTATGGCGCCGTGCTGGAGCACCGCCTCAGCGACTGGATCAGCCTGCGCAATGCCTTCCGTCACTACGACTACACGCTCGACCGCAACAATACCCTGGTCGGCAGCGTGAACGAGAACGCGCTGACCGCCTCGCTCAACCGCACCAACCTGCGGCGCGACGAAAACGGCTGGTTCAACCAGACCGAACTCAGCCAGAAGGCCTGGCTGGGCGGGATGGCCCATCAATTCCTTTACGGCGTCGAATTCGGCAAACAGGACAAGGACCAGGTCAACCGGTCACAGAACGGTATCGCCACGGTCGGGCTGTTCCAGCCGGTGTTGCCGGTGCTGCCGTTCAGGATCACGGCGGCGCCCAGCGCCGACAACCGCGGCATCATGACCACCGGCAGCGCCTATATCCAGGATCTGGTGGCCTTGTCCGCGGACTGGAAGGCCCTGGTCGGCGTGCGCCACGATCGTTTCGAACAGGAGACCCGTGAGCGCCGCGCCGGCCAGGCCAACCTGGCGCGCACCGACCGTGCCTGGAGCCCGCGCGCCGGCCTGGTCTACCAGCCGACTGCCGATCAATCCTATTACGCCGCCTTCAGCAAATCCTTCCAGCCATCGGCCGAGAACTTCGCCCTGGCCGCCAACAATGCGGACATCGCACCGGAACAAACCACCAACCGCGAACTGGGTGGCAAATTCGATTTCCTGAACGGCGCCCTGTCCGCGACCGCATCCCTGTTCCGTCTCGAACGCACGAACATCAAGGCCGCCGATCCGGTCTCCAACCGCCTGCTGCCCATCGGGGTGCAGCGCACCGACGGGCTCGAACTGACGCTCGCCGGAAAGCTGGCGCGCAACTGGCAGGTCTGGGGCGGCTATGCCTTCCTGGATGCGCGCATCACCGCGTCGCCGGCTCTGGACAACAGCGACAACGTCATCAAACGGGTTCCGATCCAGGGTAAGCGGGCAACGCTCACGCCGCGCCACAGCGCCAACTTGTGGGTCACCCGCTCGTTCGGATCGCAATGGCGCGCCGGTGCCGGCGTGAATGCCGTGGCGCAGCGTTTCGCCAATCCCGGCAATACGGTCGCCCTGCCCGGCTACGCTACGCTCGACGCGATGGTCGGCTACCAGGTCGCGGGGCTGGAACTACAGCTGAACGTGACCAACCTGGTCGACCGCCGCTACATCGTCTCCGGTCATGGCAGTTCGCCCAACCTGAACCTGCCCGGCGCACCGCGCTCGGCCATGCTGACGGCACGTTACGGATTCTGACCGCGCCCCGACCGGTGCGGAGAGACGCGGCGCCTCAGGCTACGAATCAGGTTTTATGTAGAGCTTCAAACGCTTATTGTAACGATCGATACATTCGTTTATCATCCCCCATGTTTAGTGCGAGCGCCTCAAGCGGGCGCCGCTGTCTCCCTCCATTTCTCCGACCGTCTGAAGTCGGGAAATACTTACAAAAGCAGCCCGAATGAACATCGAACCCTCTCTCTCCGCACCGCCCAAATACACGCTGTGGCAACTGGTGCTGTACATCCTTCGCTTGGGTACGCTCGGGTTTGGCGGCCCGGTGGCGCTGGTCGGTCACATGCACCGCGACCTCGTCGAACAACGCGCCTGGATTTCGGAGGCCGACTACAAGGAGGGCCTTGCGTTGGCCCAGCTCGCGCCCGGACCGCTGGCCGCACAGTTGGCTATCTATCTTGGCTACGTCGATTACCGGATCCTCGGCGCGACGGCGGTCGGCGTGGCTTTCGTGATACCGTCTTTCCTGATGGTGGTGGCGCTCGGCTGGGCGTATACACGCTTCGGCGGCCTGCCGTGGATGCAGGCCGTGTTCTACGGCGTCGGAGCGGCCGTGATCGGCATCATCGCGATGAGCGCGAAGAAACTGACCGAGAAAAGCGTGGGTCGCGACAAGCTGCTGTGGGCCATCTACCTTCTGCTGGTGGGTGTCACCGTTGTCACCGAATCGGAGGTCGGCTGGTTGTTCATTGCCAGCGGGGTGCTGGTCTGGCTGTTGCGCGCGCCGCCAAAGTGGCGCCCCAGGCACGGCCTGAATGCCGTCGCGGTGCCGCAATTGCTGGTGGCAGGCAGCTGGCTCGCGAACGCGGATTCGCACCTTCTCACGCAGATCGGGATCTTCTTTGCCAAGGCCGGCGCTTTCGTGTTCGGATCGGGACTCGCCATCGTCCCCTTCCTGTACGGCGGCGTTGTGACCGAACATCACTGGCTGAACGACAAGCAGTTCGTCGACGCGGTCGCGGTCGCCATGATCACGCCGGGACCGGTCGTCATCACCGTCGGCTTCATCGGTTACCTGGTCGCAGGTTTCGGCGGCGCCTCGGTGGCGGCCCTGGCAACTTTCCTGCCTTGCTACCTGTTCACGGTCATCCCGGCGCCCTACTTCAAGAAATACGGCAAGGTCCCGGGCGTGGTCGCGTTCGTCGACGGCATTACCGTGGCGGCAATCGGGGCGATCACCGGCTCCGTGATCGTGATTGCCAAGCGTTCGATCATCGACCTGCCGACTGCCGCCATCGCCCTCGTGACGATCGGTTTGCTGTGGCGATTCAAGAAGTTACAGGAACCTGTCATCGTGTGCGCCGCCGCCGTGATCGGGTTGGCCGTGTATCCGCTCCTGCACTGAACGGAGGCGCCATGCGGGCAATTCGATTCGTGCTCATGGCCGGGACATTCGCCATTGCCGCTTCCGCAACCGCGGGCAACCACGGCAATACCGTCTGGACGCGGCTGAACGGCTCTGCGCTGCGGATTGCGATACGCAATGCCGAACTGGGTGACGGCACCCATTACGCATACCGCTTTCATGCGAACGGCAACTTCGACGGTACGGAAATGGCCCGCAGCGTGCGCGGCACCTGGCGTGTCACTGCGCAAGGGCTGTGCTGGACCTGGATCCGCCCGCCCGGCAGCGAAGAATGTTACACGGTCGAACGGATGGGACGGCAGGTGCGCGGCTTCCGCAACGGTGCTGAGGCTTGGTCAGGCACCCTGACGCCGATTCAGGCATCGAAGTGAGCGCGAAAACACAACATGCATTTTTCGAAGGAGGTGCATATGTCAGCCCGAATCCGAATCATCTTACCGGTCATTGCCGTTTCGCTGGCTGTAGTACTCGCGAGCTGCGGCCGCATCCAGGAAATCATGAGCCGGCATGCAGGAGAAAGCGTCGCGCTGGCCCAGCTACCGCCACCGGTCAGGGCCGCGATCGAGGCGCGATCGACCGCCGGCCAGGTGAAGGAAATCGATAAACGTACCCAGGGCGGACGCGTGGTCTATGTCGCATCGATTGCCCAAAGCGGCGTCGAGCAACATCTCACCTTCGCTGACGACGGCAGTTTGCTGGGCACGAGCGATAAAGAGGATGACGACGACGACTGATCCGTTTCCACAAGCGAGGAAAACCATGCCACCCGTCTACCAATTGAAACAACTGGCCTGCGCGCCGGCCACGCTGGCCGGCTTGTCGGAGCAGTTGATCATCAGCCACTACGAAAACAACTACGGCGGCGCGGTCAAGCGCCTGAACGCCATCGCGGCGCAGTTCGCCGGGCTCGACGTCGCCAGCGCACCCGGATTCGTGCTCAACGGCTTGAAGCGCGAGGAATTGATCGCTACCAACTCGATGATCCTGCATGAGGTGTACTTCGACAGTCTCGGCACGAACGGCGCGCTGCAGGGCGTGCTGGCAGAAGCGATCGAGCGCGATTTCGGCAGCATCGGGCGCTGGCACGCTGAATTCACCGCCATGGGCAAGGCGCTTGGCGGCGGCTCGGGCTGGGTCTTGCTGACCTATTCGCCGCGAGACCAGCGCCTCGTCAACCAATGGGCGAGCGACCATGCGCATACGCTGGCGGGCGCCACACCGATCCTGGCGCTCGACATGTACGAGCATGCCTATCACATGGATTACGGCGCCAGGGCGGCGGCTTATGTGGATGCTTTCATGCAGAACATCGCATGGGACCGTGTGGCCGCTCGCCATGCCGCCTGCCGCTGAAGGGCAAGCCCCTCCGCAGCGGCAGCGAGCCGCATTTACATCTTCATTGTTGTACCCATCCATAAGGAGAAGAAATGACAGCGTTACCGATTGGAATTGGTCGTACCCTGGCAGCCGGCCTGGTTTCGATAGCGGCGCTGTCGGCGCCGGTATATGGCTATGCCGCCGAGGCTGCAACATCTCAGGCAGCACTGGTCAAGGCGCTTGCGAACAGCAAGCTCACGCTGGCAGACGGGATCCGCCAGGCTACGAAGAATGGCGGTGCTGCGATTTCGGCGAAATTCGAATTCGACGACGCTGGAAAGCTGTCGCTTTCCGTGTACACGGCAGATAAAGGCCTTGCCGTGGCGGCGGAAGAGAATGTACTGGAAGAGCTGTCCGGCAGTCCGGAAGCTGCTTCTTGGAAGCCCGAGACCGAAGTGTTCAAGGACGTGCCTCATGTTTCCCGGGCAGCGACCCAGTTAACCTTGATGAGCATGTCGCGGGCCTCGCTGCCGGAACTGATCCACAAGGCGCAGCAGCAGGCGAAAGGCATCGTATTGTCCGCGACACCGGAAATCAGGAAAGGCAAACCGGCCGTCGTCATTCAAATGGTGAACGCCGGCAAGCTGACCGAATTGCAATATCCCTTGTAATACGGCACGCCGCAAGACGTGTCGCGGGAACGCGATGGTGAATCGACGTCTCCCGCGCACACGTCGTCCCGGTACGGCGCGCTTCCACGCAGGGGCGCGCCGCCCGAGGCAGCATTCGCGCCGCGGGATCCGCCGCGTCGATCACTCCAGCGCCTCGGACGGTGGAAGACCAGTAGAACTTCCCTCGTCCCATGGCGGGATATCCCTGAACAAGACATACAGCAGCATGTCATAGACAATCTTCAGCGAGCCCGCTGCGACAAGGGACCAACCGAAGCTTCCCAGGCTCAGCAGGTAGCCGGCGCACACCGGACTGACGGCTGCGGCAAGGCTGCGTGGTACCGAAGTCATGCTCGCCGCGGCGGGCCGTTCCGCTGGCGGGACGATGGCCATGACGTAGGCACTGCGCGTCGGCACATCCATCTGCGACAGGGCACTGCGCGCGAACAGGAGAGCGACGGCCCAGCCGAGCGTGGGCATGAACGGGACCGCGATCAGCAGCAGGCTGGACGGCAAATGCGTGAACACCATCGTGTTCAACAGACCGAACCGGTCGGCCACCTTGACCGCGATCAGGTACGACAGCGCCGACAACACGCCTGTCCAGAAAAAGATCGTCCCCGCCGCAAGAACGGACAGCTGGTATTTCTGGAACAGCCATAGCGCGAGCAGCGACTGCACGACAAAACCACCGCCGAACGCATCGAGGCTGAACAAGACGGCCAGCAGCAGGACCCGGCCGCGGACCTCACTCGGGGGCGCATCGGCGGCCGGCGGGGCTGTGGCGGTACGCTGCGATGGCAGGCTCCGGTAGATCCAGCCCGACAGCACCCCTGTCAGCGCGTAGAGGACGAACATGGCCTGCAAGGCAGGCTTCAAGGGCACCTGCGCTGCCTTGGCGAGCATGTCCGGCAGTCCCGCGAACAAGCTTCCCACGGCGGCGACCAGCGTCCCGACCAGGCTGTAGCGCGCAAACATTGCAGTGCGCCGGGCATCGTTGGCTGCGCGCGCCAGCATCGCGTGTTCAAGCGGCAGGAAGACGCTCACATCCCCGCCGGACGGATTGAGGGTGCCGACGAAGGCGACCACAAGCAGCGGCCAGAAATCGGAAAGGAAGGCGAAGCCGATGCCGGTCGCGGTCATCAACACCGTCGCCAGCAGCAGCAGCACCCTGTACTCGTGACAATACGCGCGCATGCCGACCCACAGGGTCAACACGCCGGAGCCGAGCAAGGCCGCGGTAACGATGATACCGACCCGCAGCGGCGACATGCCCAGCGCGCTCAGATATATCGGCAGCAACAGGCTGACGAACCCGTCGGCGAACGCGCGCAGGCCACGGACCAGCAGAAGGCGCCGCGTGACCGCCCGGTCAATGCCGGCCGTGGAAGTCATACTGGCAGCTCGTGGCTGGCATTCGACATGACCTCGTCAAGCGCCTGGCCGCATCACGCGCAGCACCGGCCCGGCGCCAGTCCGCATCAGGGGAAAATACACCTCGTGCGTGGCCGGGTCCACCGCCACCGCATGCGCGTTCGGGCCGACATCAACCTGCCCTAGCCTGGACACGCCTCCCGGGCCGGCCCGGAACACATGGACCGGGCCGGACTCGGTAGCAAGGTACAGGACGCCCAGCCCGGGATCGTAGGCCAGCACGTCCGGCTCGCCCGCCACCTTGAATTCGGCAGTCACGCGCCGGTCGCGCAGGTCCAGTACGAGCAGCTTGTCGTTTCCCTCGCAAGCGATGAATGCCAGGCGCAGGCCGGGTTCGATGAGCAGGCCGTGGTTGCCTTCGGCACCGGGCAGGCGTATGCGCGCCACGATCCTGTCGCTTGCCGGGTCGATCTCGACCAGCTCGCCGGCGTCTTGGGCATTGACGAAGACATGGCCGCTCACCGGGTCGTACTGCGAATTGCCGACGGCGCTGCCCAGCGCCACGGTGGCGATACGCCGGTTGGTGCGCGCATCGACCACGCTCTCCGTCCTGCCGTCCTTGTCCGAGACATAGATTTTTCCGACCGATGGTGCATAGGCAAGGCCGTCCGGGTAGCGGCCGACCGGCACGCGCGCGATCACTTCCAGGTTCTCCCCATCGATAACGGCGAGTTCGTTGGTCCCGGTGGCCGTCGCATAGATGCGGCCCAGTTCGGGCACCGCAAGGACGCCGTGGACCTGTGCCAGATGAGGGATCTGGCCGAGCACCGATTTGCGATGGGTGTCGAAGACGACCGCCGCGCCGTCGCCGAGGTGGGCCAGGACCAGCCTGTTGCGCGACGGGTCGAGGCTCATGTAGTCCCACCGGGTTGCACCACCGGGAAGCGGATAATCGTGAACCAGTTGCAGGAGCGGCCGCCGGTGCCGCCCGCGATGGCAGGAACTGGACGATCGCGATACCTGCACAAAGCGCTATCGCCGCACGCCACCTCAAGACCTTCTTCATCGGCATCTCCTCAGCGGGGACTCCAGGTCAGGCCGGCCCGGATCTCCGAAATTCGTATTCCACCCACGCTCGCGGTACGCAATCCGAGGTCGAAGGCAAGGTTGTCGGCCTCGGCCGCGATCACGCCCAACAGCAAAGAGCGGGTCCGCACGCCGGCCGACGTCGAGCCGGCCAGCGCTTCCAACACCGGTTCGAGCCGCCCATAAGCCGGGCCCAGGGCGATCACGCCCAGCGAACGCTCCAATGCCTGCTCCCGGTTCCTGGCGAGCGCCACGTTGACATGCAGCGTCGCCCGCGACACGCGCTGCGACACGATTCCGGCACAGGCGAAGCCGGTCTTCTCGCCGGCCGCGGACGGCAGCAGGAGGCCGCATTCGCTGGCCACGCTCGGTCCCGCCGCATCCTGCAGGACGCCCTCGCGGAACACGTGTTTCAGCGACAAGGCCGCGTCCTGGAAAGCCGTTCCGTGGTCGTCCGCAGCCCCCAGCCCCGTGCGCAGCCGGCCTTCCACCACCAGCTCGCTGCTGGACGCCAGGCCGAGATTCGCCACGAGCGCAGGAAAGAACAAGGATTTCTCCTGGCCCGCCCGCAGCAGGCCAAGGTATCCGAACTCGAATTCCCATGTGCCGCGTCTGGCGACGTCGGCGTCGGTGCCGTCGAACGGCCGCAACGCAAACGCCTGCGGCGTGCCGGCGACGGCCAGGACCAGCCCCAGTACCCACTTCTTCATGTTCGCCGCCCTGCCGTCCACCTCGATCTGCTCAGCCTGCGGACCGGGTCGCGGTCAGGTCGATGGCGGCACGCACCGCTTTCGCCAGATCCTGCGCCTTGCCCTGCCCCCAATAGTGAAGGAAGATCAGCCGTGGTTCCTCGCCGGTCATGTGCTGGTGGATCGCGACGATGTTGATGCCCGCCCCGCGCAGCGATTTCAGCACCGGCTGCAATTCCTTCTCCAGCACCGCGAAATCCCCGTCCACCACGGCCTGCTGGTCGTTGCCCGCGAATCCGGCCCAGGTGTTCACGCCCATGGCCTCACCGGCAGTCGAGCCATGCATTTTGACGGGACGGCCGAAGCTGGCCTTGTACATTCCGTTGTTGCTTTCGCCTTTCTTGCCGAAGATCGCGTCGAGCGGGCCGGCGCTGATGCGGCTCTCGGCCGGGACGCGCGGCTGCGCGTACGCCGTGGCCGGCTTGTCGTGGGCCGAACGCACCCGCTGCGGCGCGTCCAGCACCTTCCTGACCGCCGCGGCCATCGCGCCGGCATCGCCCATGCCGCCGACATGCATGAAGTACAGGCGCGGCTCCTCGAAGAAGAAGTGGTTGTGCAGGGCCGTTACTTCCAGGCCGTTCTGCAGGGCTGCGTCCATCGCGGGACCGACTTCGTCCTGGTACAGGACGTTGTCGCCCATGACCATGACCTCGCCCGACTTGCCCATGGGCGTGAAGGCCGCGTACGAACTCGTGCCCAGGAAAGGCGGCAGTTTCCAGCCGTTGACCTCCGCCATGTCCTTTCTGGGCTTGCTGACCTTGTAGACGTTCTCCTTCGCATTGTAGGTCGGCTTGATGCCGGTTGCATGCTCGATCGGCGCCGGGTCGAAGCCCGCCGGTTGAGCAAGGACGGCCGGTACTGCGAGAACGAATGAGGTACAAATAATCACTGTCTTGAGCATGACTTTCCTCCTTCAGGCGTGTACGAGCGGGTAATGGATCAGGCCCGTGGCTGCGGCCGCGGCGATGACCACCGGTTCTTGCGGCTTCTCGAAGCGCCATGGCAGCAGGGCCAGCGCCAGGCCCTCCTTAAAGTCCGCATCGGTAATCCAGCTACGGGGTTGCTCATGCGGATGTGCCTTCGGCAGAATGCGCGGACGTGGATGCGAAATGGGCGCACAGCCCGTCGAGGATCGGTCCGACCTGCTCCAGCAGTTCGTCGTCGTCGCGTGCGCGCTGCCGGATGCCGGCTAGCATCGCCTCGAAACCGGCGGCTTCGGCCACGAAACCGTTGCCGACGTCGAGGACATGCACCAGCGCGCCGAGGCGCGCCAGGCCGGGGTCCTGGTCCAGGCTAAAGCTGGCCAGCAGGACCTCGAAGGTGACCTTGTCCCCAACATGGGTAAACGCCGCTCCGTCGAAATCGAATCCAAGGGCGTTTTCAGGACATTGCTGGGGCGACTCGAGCCATAGGAAGCGTGCGTCATGGTCGATGTGACGGCGGATCAGCCAGGCGCTGGCGACGCGGTCGACCCACAGGCGCTGGCGCGTCGCCCACAGGCGCCCCTGGTAGTCCGACGGGTCTAGCTTGGGAATGGTAGCCCTGATGGCCTGCGGTTCGTCGGGCGACAGCACCGTTTCCGCCAAGGTCACAAAATCCTTCCACGCCTGCTCGCTCTGGGCACTGGAGTCGTTGGGGAAGTAGTCGATCGCACGCAAGGCCTCGACATCACGGCGCAGCTTGCGCATCAGCTTGTTGACTTCGTGCGGCGTCGAGCCGGGGACGGACTTGCTCGCCTCGGACAAGAGCTTGTTCAACTCTGCGTACTCCTCGCGACGATCGAACAAGGCCCGGTAGCGCAGCTCTTCCGCGGCATCGACCGGCACGACTTGCAGCAGCCACGCGGTGCCGCCGTCCCGGCTGACGTCGGCCGACACGGCGACCTGCTCGAGGAGCGTGTCGGTCCGCGGCAACAGATAGACGCCGTCGCGAAGCGCCGCACTCCCGAGCGCCTTCAAGGCGCGCCAGATGCGCATGCGGGTGGTCGCGCTTCCCGTTGGTAAGGAAACGACAAACAGAAGCCAGGTGGTAAGTGGAGTGTCCATGCCTGATTTTATCACAGTGCGCAATGCTCACTACATGATATGTAGCGACAGCTACAAACTTCGTTTGCCGGCCCTCGCCTGAGCGGCATAAATTGACACGCCCGTCGGCACCCGCCGTATAATCGCTAACTTTGTTCACATCACCGCACCACAAGCCCTTCACCGGGCGACATCCATGAAGAAGGCGCTGCTCATCATTCTGCTGATCATTCTTCCTTGGCAAGCGATTGCCGCGGCAGAGCGCAACCTCGTGCACGTGATGTCAGGCAAGGCAGGACATGACTTGCAGTATGTGGGCAAACACATGGCCGAGCATGATGCTAACGTGCTGCATCACCACGATGACGACAATGACGATGAGCCGCATGTCGACGCCTCCAAAAAGTCAGTCCAGCATCTGAACGACTACGAACACGGCGGCAGCCTGCATGTACTGCTCCCGGCGGCGCCGGTACTCTCCATCATCGCAGCGCCGCAACCTGCTCCTGTCGCCTGGCCGGAGAACTACTCCGACCGCACCACGCTCCCACCTCTGCCGCCTCCTCGCGCCCGCGCCTGAGGCGCGGGCCCCATCGCAGTCCCATGCGCGAGCGCCGCCGGTGCTCGCGTGGCCCGCTGTATTGAATCCAGTTCAATCCGCAGAGGCATTACATGCAAAAAAAATTATTGCTGAGCGTGCTGCTCGGCAGCGTGCCGGCACTCGTCCATGCCGAAACACCGTCCTACAGCGCCTTGCTCGAACGGGCCCAGGGCCACGCGCCCCAGCTGCTCGAGCAGGCCGCGAACGTACGTGCCGCCCAGGCCCAGGTGCGCCAGGCCTCCGCCTGGCTCAACCCGACCCTGAACGCGACCTATGAAAACCTCGGCGCCCCAGATTCCGGCGGCGTCAGCCAGCGGCAGGACACCTATGCCGTCACCCAGACCTTCGAGCTGGGCGGCAAGCGCTCGGCCCGCATCGAAGCCGAGCAGCATCGGGCAGCCGCCACCGGCACCCGCGAACGCCAGGCACGCCTGGCTTTCGCCGGCGAACTGGCCCTGGCCTATGCCGGCGCCGAGGCCATGCAGCAGCGGCGAACCGTCGCCGAAGCCGAACTGGCGCGCGCCAACGACGACCTGCGTGCGGCGCAGGCCCTGGTCAAGGCAGGCCGTGAAGCCGAGCTGCGCCTCGCCCAGGCTCGCGCCAGCGCCGCCGCGGCCCAGGCGGCGCTGCAATCGGCCACCGCCAATGCGACCGAAGCGCTGGAGCGCCTTTCCGCGCTGGTCGGCGCACCCGAGCCCTTCACCCACATCGACCATCCGTTCCTGGCCACGGCCAGGGCCCTCGGCACCGCGCCCGACTGGTCGCCCGAGCAGGCGCCGGCGCTCGCCGCGGCGAGCGCCGAACGCGATGCCCTCGCCGCCCAGGTGAAGGTCGAGCAAAAGCGCTGGATCCCGGACGTCGGCGTCTCGGTGGGGATGCGCCGCTTCGGATGGACCAACGACAAGGCGGCAACGATCGGCGTGAGCGCCAGCATTCCCCTGTTCGACCGTAACCGCAATGGCGTCGAGGCCGCCCGCGAACGCGCCGCCGGCGCCGCCATGCGCGTCGAAGCGGCCCGGCTCGACGCCGTGGCGTCACGGCGCTCGGCGCTCGCCCAGGTCACTGCCGCCGAGCAGCGCCTGAAAGCAACCGAGGAAGGCGAAACGGCCGCCCTCGAAGCCTATCGCCTCGGGCGCGTCGGCTACGACGCCGGCAAGACCCCATTGCTCGAACTGCTGGCGATCCGCCGCGCCCTGTCCGAAGCGCAGGAGCGTACCATCGACGCCCGCCTGGCCCGCATACGTGCCCTAGCTACCCTATCCCTGGCCGAAGGCCGACTCGTATTCAAGGAAGCACCATGACCGACAAATCCACTCGTCAACCGAACTGGCCGATCGCCGTCGGCCTTGCAGCCGTTGCCGCGGCGCTCGGCTTCGGCGCCGCCCACTGGACGGCTGCCCGCAATACCCCGGCGGCAGCGCCGGTCGCGCAGGCCCCCGCCGCCAAAGCCGAGGCCACGGCAGGCGTCCCTGAAATCGTCATCCCGGCCGAGTACCTGCAGGTCGCGAAGATCGCGGTCGAACCCGTCGCCAGCGGCGGCCTGGAAGCGGAAATCCTGACCACCGGCACGGTTGCGGCCGTACCCAACAGCGAGGCGGTGATCGTCGCCCGCGCCTCCGGCAACGTCACGCGCGTGGTGCGCCAGCTGGGCGACAAGGTAAAAGCCGGCGATGTCCTGGCCCAGGTCGAGAGCCAGGAGGCGGCCGCCATGGCGGCCGAGCGCAAGGTCGCGGCCGCGCGTGCCGACCTGGCCCGCAAGACTTATGCGCGCGAATCCTCGCTGTTCCAGCAGGGCGTGACCCCGCGCCAGGACCTGGAAGCGGCGCAGTCGGCCCTGGCCGTCGCCGAGAGCGAAGCCCAGCGCGCCAACGCCGTTGCCCGCGCCGCCCAGGTCGCAGCGGACGGCCGCTCGGTGGCGGTGCGCAGTCCGATTGCCGGCAGCATTACCGGCGAGTCGATCACCCTGGGCGGCTTCGTGCAGCCGCAGACCGAACTGTTCCGCGTCGCCGGCGCCGGCCAGGTCCACGTGGAAGCGCCCGTCTCGGCCGCCGACATCGGCCGCATCGCCGAAGGCACCAAAGCCACCGTCATGGCGGGCGGGGCCCCGGTCGAGGCCAGGGTGGTGGCGGTAACGCCAACGGTCAGCGGCAGCACGCGCGCCGCCACCGCGATCCTGGAGCCGCTGGCGTCGTCGAGCCGCCTGGTGGTCGGCGAAGGCGTACAGGTGCGCCTGCACGTCAAGGAAAATGGTGCCAACATGGTGGTCCCGGAAGACGCGGTGCAGAACATCGACGGCCGGGACGTCCTGTTCGTCCGCACCAAGGCCGGTTTCCGTGCCCAGCCTGTGCTGGTGGGCAACCGCAGCCGCGGCATGGCGCAGATCGTCTCGGGCGTGCAGCCCGGTACGCCGGTCGCCACCCGTAATGCCTTCCTGGTCAAGGCGGACATGATCAAGAGCGAAAAGGAATAACGATGATCGATTCCATTCTTACAGGATCGGTCCGCTCGCGCTGGCTGATCCTGTTCCTCACTTTCGTGGTAGCGGTGGCCGGCGCCTGGCAGCTGAACCTGCTGCCAATCGACGTCACGCCCGACATCACCAACAAGCAGGTGCAGATCAACACCGTGGTGCCGACCCTGAGCCCGGTCGAAATCGAAAAGCGCGTGACCTTCCCGATCGAGACGGCCCTGTCCGGCCTGAACGGTGTGGAAAACGTGCGTTCGTTCTCTCGCAACGGCTTTTCCCAGGTGACGGCCGTCTTCAAGGAAAGCGCCGACCTGTACTTCATGCGGCAACAGGTGGCCGAGCGCCTGGCGCGCGCCCAGCCAGACCTGCCGGAAGGCGCGGTGCCGCAGATGGGGCCGGTCTCGACCGGCCTGGGCGAAGTCTTCCATTACAGCGTCGAATTCGCCCATCCGAACGGCAAGGACGCCCCGCGCCAGGACGGCAAGGCCGGCTGGCAAAGCGACGGCAGCTTCCTGACCGAACAAGGCGAGCGCCTGCCAGACCGCGTGGCGCAACTGGCCTACTTGCGCACCGTGCAGGACTGGATCATCCGTCCGCAGCTGCGCACCACGCCGGGCGTGGCCGACGTCGATTCGCTGGGCGGCTACGTCAAGCAATACGTGGTCGAACCGGATGCGGCAAAGCTGGCCTCCTACGGTATCTCGATCGCCGAACTGGGTCGCGCGCTTGAGGAAGCCAACGTCTCGGTCGGCGCCAACTATATCCGCCGCTCCAGCGAATCCTACCTGGTGCGCGCCGACGGCCGCATCCGTAGCCAGGACGAGATCGCCCGCGCCGTGGTCGCCACCCGCAACGGGGTCCCGGTCAACGTGGCCCAGGTGGCGAACGTCGCCATCGGCGGCGAACTGCGCAGCGGCGCCGCCAGCCGCGACGGCCACGAAGCCGTGGTCGGCAGCGCCCTGATGCTGGTGGGCGCCAACAGCCGCACCGTCGCCCATGCGGTCGGCGAAAAGCTGAAGGCCATCTCGACGACGCTACCGGCAGGGGTCAGCATCGTGCCGACGCTGGACCGCTCGCAGCTGGTGGTGGCAACCATCTCCACCGTGGCGAAGAACCTGGCCGAGGGTGCGCTGCTCGTCATCGCCATCCTGTTCGCCATGCTCGGCAACTGGCGCGCGGCCCTGATCGCGGCGCTGGTGATTCCGCTGTCGCTGCTGATGAGCGCGATCGGCATGAACACGCTGGGCATTTCCGGCAACCTGATGAGCCTTGGCGCGCTGGACTTCGGCCTGATCATCGACGGCGCCGTCATCATCGTCGAGAACACGCTGCGCCGCCTGGCCGAACGCCAGCACCGCGAAGGCCGCCTGCTACTGCTCAAGGAGCGGCTGGAAGAGGTCGTGGCCTCGTCGCGCGAGATGCTGCGCCCGACCATCTACGGCCAGCTGGTGATTTTCCTGGTGTTCCTGCCCTGCCTGACCTTCCAGGGCGTGGAAGGCAAGATGTTCTCGCCGATGGTCATCACCCTGATGCTGGCCCTGGCCTCGGCCTTCGTGCTGTCGCTGACTTTCGTGCCGGCGCTGATCGCGGTGCTGATGCGGGGCCGGGTAGCCGAGAAGGAAGTGCGTGTGGTGGCCGCCACCAAAGCGCGCTACGAACCCTGGCTGCGGCGTGCCGTCGCGCGTCCGCTGCCCTTCGTGGGCGCCGGCCTGGGCGTGCTGGTTGCGGCCGCGATTGCCTTCAGTTTCGTAGGCCGCGAATTCATGCCGACGCTGGACGAGCAGAACCTGAACCTGTCTTCGGTGCGCATCCCGTCGATGTCGATCGAGCAGTCGGCCGAGCTTGACCTGCCGATCGAGCGCGCCATCCTGTCGCTGCCGGAAGTGAAGACGGTGTATTCCAAGGCCGGCACCGCCAGCCTGGCGGCCGACCCGATGCCGCCGAACGCCTCGGACAACTACGTCATCCTCAAGCCCAAGGACCAGTGGCCGGCCGGCGTGACGACCAAGGAAAAAGTCGTCGAGCGCATCCGCGCCAAGACCGCTTCGATCGTCGGCAACAACTACGATGTCACCCAGCCGATCGAGATGCGCTTCAACGAGCTGATCGGTGGCGTGCGCAGCGACGTGGCGGTCAAGCTCTACGGCGAAGACCTGGACCAGCTGGCCGACAGCGCCAAACGCATCGCGGCAGTGCTGCGCAGCGTCCCCGGCGCGTCCGACGTGCGCGTGGCGCAGACCGAGGGCTTCCCGACCTTCGACATCGCCTTCGACCGGGCCGCCATCGCCCGCTACGGCTTGAGCGTCAAGGAAGTCGCCGACACGGTGTCGACCGCGCTGGCCGGACGCGAAGCGGGCCAGATCTTCGAGGGCGACCGCCGCTTCGACATCGTGGTGCGCCTGCCTACGCAGCTGCGCAACGACCTCGACGTGCTGGGCGCGCTGCCGGTGATGCTGCCTTCCAATGGCGAGCAAGCCCGTGCCTCCGTGCCGCTGCGCCAGCTGGTGCAGTTCCGCTTTACCCAAGGCCTGAACGAGGTCAGCCGCGACAACGGCAAGCGCCGCATCTATGTCGAAGCCAACGTCGTCGGCCGCGACCTCGGCAGCTACGTGGATGAAGCCCATGCCCGCCTGGCCAAGGAAGTCAGGCTGCCGGCAGGCTCGTGGATCGAATGGGGCGGCCAGTTCCAGAACCTGCGCGCCGCCACCGAGCGCCTGGCCATCATCGTCCCGGTCTGCTTCGTGCTGATCGCGGCGGCGCTGTACATGGCGATCGGCAACGCGATGCTCACGGCAACCGTGCTGACGGCGGTACCGCTGGCCCTGGCCGGCGGCGTGTTCGCCCTGCTGCTGCGCGGTATCCCGTTCTCGATCTCGGCGGCGGTTGGCTTCATCGCCGTGTCCGGCGTGGCGGTGCTGAACGGCCTGGTGCTGATCTCGGCCATCAACAAGCGCCTGGCGGACGGCATCAATGCGTCCGACGCGGTGATCGACGGTGCGCTGGAACGCCTGCGCCCAGTCCTGATGACGGCGCTGGTGGCCTCACTCGGCTTCGTGCCGATGGCGATCGCGACCGGTACCGGCGCCGAGGTGCAGAAGCCGCTGGCGACTGTCGTCATCGGCGGCCTGATCACCTCGACGGTGCTGACGCTGTTCGTGCTGCCTGCCATTACCGGCATGGTGCTGAGGCGCCGCAAGGTCGCTTCCGACGAGCTTCGCTACACGAAGGCCGAATCCGTGTGACGGCCCCGCAGGCCGGCGCCCGTTCCCAGCGGCGCCGGCTTGCACCCCACATGCATACCGGCAAAGAAATAACAACAAGGATCACAACATGAACTTTCCGCATTGGCGGACCGGGGGCGCGCGCGCCTGGCCGCTCTTCATCGCTCTGCTGTTCGCCGCCGGCGCGGCATGGGCCCACGGCGTCTCGGAATCCGATGCCGGCTTCCTGGCCAGCGCCGCCGGCGTCCACATCCTGCCCTTCATGTACCTGGGCGCCAAGCACATGGTGACCGGCTACGACCACCTGCTGTTCCTGTGCGGCGTGATCTTCTTCCTGTACCGCATGAAGGACATCGGCATCTACGTGACCCTGTTCGCCCTCGGGCACAGCACCACGCTGCTGCTCGGGGTGCTCAACGGCTGGCACATCAACGCTTACGTCGTCGACGCCATCATCGGGCTGTCGATCGTGTACCGCGCCTTCGACAACCTGGGCGGCTTCCGCACGGTGTTCGGCGTACAGCCGAACAAGAAGGCAGCGGTGCTGGTCTTTGGCTTCTTCCACGGCCTGGGCCTGGCCACCAAGCTGCAGGACTTCCGGCTGTCCCCGGACGGGCTGCTCCCGAACATGATCGCGTTCAACGTCGGCGTCGAGATCGGCCAGCTCCTGGCACTCGGCCTGATCCTGGTCGCCATGCGCTGGTGGCGCAGCACCGCCAGCTTCGCACGCCACGCCTTCACCTCCAACTTCGTACTGATGGCCTGCGGCTTCCTGCTGGCCGGCTATCAGTTCACCGGCTTCCTGGCCCGATAAGAAAAAGGAAACGTCATGATGCAAACGCAAACCGGCGGCACGGCTGCCGTCTCGAAAAAAGAACTGCTGCGCGGCTCCGTCCTCGCGGCGCTGGTGGCCGGCGTCGTGCTGGTCGGCGCGGTCCTGCCGGCCGAATACGGCATCGACCCGACAGGCGTCGGCAGAGCGCTCGGCCTGACCGCGCTCCACAACCCGGCTGCGGCAGCGCAGGCGCCTGCGGCGATCAGTGGTGCGCTGCCGACCACCGTACCACCCGGCTCGACCGTGTCCGCCAAGGGCGAGCGGCGCGGCGTCTCGATCGCTTCGAAACAGGCGCTCGCGTACCGCACCGATACCCTGGAAATCGTCCTGCCGCCGCACAAGGGGAAGGAGGTCAAGACCCACCTGACCAAGGACGCGACGCTGATCTATTCGTGGAAGACCGCTGGCGGCGAAGCGGTCAACCATGACTTCCACGGCGAACCGGTCGACGCCGGCAAGAACGAGTTCGAGAGTTTCATTCTTGAAAAGGGCGTGAACGAGTCGCGCGGCGCACTGATCGCGCCGTTCACCGGCGTGCACGGCTGGTACTGGAAGAACAATACCGATGCGCCGGTCACCATCGTGCTGACTTCCAGCGGCTTCTACAGCGACATTTTCAAGAAATGAACACGGGGCTTGCAGCGCAAGCCGACGGCAGTCGTGGCGGGGCCGGCAACATCGCCACAATCCAGGGAGACTTCGATGAAGAAATTCGCAGCAGTAGCAGGCATGATGTGGTCGCTGGCGTTCGCCGGCGCCGCGGTGGCGCATCCGGACGAGGACGAGATGCCCGACATGAGGGTCAAGAGCATTCAGCTCGATGTGAAGAAGACCGCCCAGGGCGCGACGGTGACGGCGACCCAAGACGGCGCCTCCTTTTCGACGGCGGGCGCGACCGGCACGCTGACGCTCACCAAGGGCAAGCGCAAGCAGGTCGTCGCGTTGAAGCCGAGCGGCGCCAACGCCATGGTGCCCGCCAAGGCGGTCAAGATCGCCGCCGGTAGTCAGGCGAAGGCTGCCGTCACCTTCGCGGACAAGAGCACCGCGGATGCCGAGGTGATCATCAAGTAATATGTTGTTCCGGCGCGCCCGGGCCGCGCTCGGGCGCGGCCCGGCGGCACTCTCACAGCAGCGAAATCCCCCAGAACAGGACGAATCCTGAAAACAGTACCAGGGTCGAGTACGGCTTTTCCTCATGCTCGTGTGCTTCGACAAGCAATTCGTCGGTCACCAGGTAGATCAGCGCCGCCGCGCTGAAAGCCAGGACGATGGCAATCGCGCTGCCGGACATAGCCGAAAGAAAGCGATAGCCCAGCGCTGCGAAGATCAGGATGGTAAGGCTCAGGCACACGGACAGCGCCAGGATACGCATGCCCTTGATGGTGTCGGAAATGAGCGACATGGCCAGAAACAGCATCTCGACCGAAAGACCCAGTGCCAGCGCAAAACCTACCTTCTGGCCGGCCGCGAAGCCTGCGCCGATCGTCACGCCATCCAGCGCCGCGTCGATGAATACCGTGATGACCATGCCGTAGTTGAACTGCTTCTGCGCGGCGCCCAAGCCATCTGCGCGTTCGAGATGTTCCCCCAACAGCTTTATCGCGTACATGAATGCCACGCCCACAACAAAGCTCAGGATCAAGGTGGACTGCGCGACGTTCGCACGCCGCATTTCCGGAAACACTTCGATCATCAACGCGGCCAGGATGATGCCGGCGGCAAGGTGCTGGACCAGGCCGATCAGCGTCCTGCCCGGCCGCCAGAAAAAGCTGAGAACGCCGCCGAGCAGCATGACTGCTGCCGGCATCGCCAGCCAATAAGGGATACCCATACTGTCATCGGTCCTGTTCCTTGCACATGAGCTTACTATATGTGCAATTTCCGTTTGGCAGCGCCCTCTAGGTGTGCTTGTCGGGCCAGTGGGCGTGGTGCTCGTCGATGACGTACGGGTGGGAATGGGTTGCCGCGCCGGACGACTGGTGTTCGGCCAAGTGCGCATGTACGCCTTCCCCGTCGCCATGGGTATGCTCGATGACATCGGGGTCGTGCGCCGGCCAGGCCTTCCACGCGGCCAGCAAGCCGGTCACGGTCATCGCGGCCAGCACGGCGAAAGTGGTCGTCATGCCGAAACGAGCGCCGATCTGCCCCGCCAGCGGGTAAGCGATCAGCCAGCAGCAATGCGACAGCGAAAACTGGGCGGCAAAGACCGCGGGACGGTCTTGCGCATTGGCGGAGCGCTTGAGCAGGCGCCCGCTCGGCGTCAGGGTCATGGAATACCCCAATCCCAGGGCGAACCACACGCCGAGCAAGGCCGGCCATTCGAAGCGCCCGCCCAGATGCGACACGGCGATACCCGCTGCCAGCCCGGCGGACATGATCGCGGCGCCAGTCAGCATGGTGGGCCGGTCGGGACGGGTTTCCAGCATCTTTGGCAACAGCAGCGCCATCAGCATCGACCCGGTGCCGAAGGCGGCCAGCGCCAAGGGTACGTCGGTGCTCGGACGGCCCAGCTTGTTCTGGACGTAGACCACCGTATTCACGATGACCATGGAACTGGTTGCCGCCGCGGCAAGGTTGAATGCCAGCAGCCCCCGCAGGCGGGGCGTACGCAAATAGATCGACATGCCGCGAAAGGTCTTGGCATAAATGCCGCCGCTACGCGCCGCCACTGTGCGTGCCTGAGGCAGCCGCACCGAAACGACCAGCAAGGCGGAGGCCAGGAAACCGATCACGGTGCCGCCGAACAGCCAATGAAAACTGATGACCGTCAACAGGGCAGCCGCCAGCATCGGACTGATCAGGTTTTCCATGTCATATGCCAGGCGGGACAGCGACAATGCCCTCGTGTAGTCCCGTTCCTGCGGCAGCACATCCGGAATGGTTGCCTGGAACGTCGGTGTGAAGGCGGCGGAAGCCGATTGCAGCACGAAAATCAGCACGTAGATCTGCCATGCCTGCGTGACGAAAGGCAGGGTGATGGCGACGGCGGCCCTCGCCAAGTCCATCGTCACCAGAAATGCCCGGCGCGGCAGGCGGTCCGCAAAGGCGCCGACGATCGGCGCGATAACGACATAGGCCACCATCTTGATCGCCAACGCCGTGCCGAGCACGCTGCCGGCCTGCCCGCCCGCGATCTGGTAAGCCAGCAGCCCGAGGGCAACAGTCGCCAGCCCGGTGCCGATCAAGGCAATCACCTGGGCCAGGAAAAGATGCCGGTAAGTTCTATTGGCGAGCACCTCAAGCATGTCGTTCTCCGTAAAATTTAGCAAATAGTCATGTTCCTCAGTCTATCCATTCGCCACCTTTGCCGTCGCAAGTATTGGATACCCTACCCCCCTATGCTATCATTCACTTTGAAGGAGGAAGCCATGGGCCACACCGCTCGCGAGAAAACCAAGTTATTGAACCGGGTACGCCGGATACGCGGCCAGATCGAGGCCGTCGAACGTGCGCTCGAAGCCGAACACGGCTGTTCCGAAATCCTTCACCTGCTGGCGGCAGCGCGTGGCGGGGTGAACGGCCTGATGGCCGAGGTCATCGAGGACCACATCCGTGAGCACGTCGCCAGCCCGACGATCCAGGACGAACAGGAACGAACCAGGGGAGCCGACGAGCTGATCGATGTCGTCCGCTCCTACCTGAAGTAATTGTTGCAATGGCAGTCAAGTCCCCATGTATCGAGCTATGCAAGTTCGACGGCCGGACCGGCTTTTGCACGGGTTGCCTGCGCACCCAAGTTGAAGCACGCGAATGGAAAAAAATGACCGATCACCGGCGTCACCAGATCATCAACGAGCGCCCGCGGCGCGAACGCAAGTTGGCTGACAAATGAGCGCCCAGCCTGAAGGAACCGATATGAACGACACACGCCAAAACGACGATCTTTCGCAGTGGATTCACGACCACGTCTTCGACGAAGGCAGCCAGGCGGCCGAACGCGGCACGCGCCTGGTCATGTGGATTACCGCGGCGATGATGGTCGTTGAAATCGCGACAGGCTGGTGGTTCAACTCGATGGCATTGCTGGCCGACGGCTGGCACATGAGTTCGCACGCCCTCGCCATCGGCCTGAGCGCCTTCGCCTACTCCGCCGCGCGCAAGTACGCCAGAGATCCGCGCTTCGCATTCGGCACCTGGAAGATCGAGATCCTGGCCGGCTACACCAGCGCGGTATCCCTGCTCGGCATTGCTGCCCTGATGGCCTTCAGCTCGGTCGAGCGCCTGTTCTCGCCTTCGCCGATCCACTACCGGGACGCCATCATCATTGCCGTGATCGGTCTGGTCGTGAACGTCGTGTGCGCCTTTATCCTCGGCGATGCGCATCATCATGGCCACCACCACGGACATGACGATCATGGGCACGGGCACGGGCATGCGCATGACAGCGGCGATCACCACCACCATCACGACCTGAACCTGAAATCCGCCTATATCCACGTCATCGCGGACGCGGCGACTTCGGTGCTGGCGATCGCCGCGCTGTTCGGCGGCTGGAAGTTCGGCTGGGCGTGGCTGGATCCGCTGATAGGTATCGTCGGCGCCGTGCTGGTCGCCGTGTGGGCGAAGAACCTCATCGTGGACACGGGCAAGGTGTTGCTGGACCGCGAGATGGATGCGCCCGTCGTCGAGGAAATCCGTGAAGTCGTGGAAGCTGGCGTGAATGGCGGCAATACGAAGATTGTCGACCTCCACGTATGGCGTATCGGACGACAATCCTATTCATGCGCCTTGAGCGTAGTGACATGCGACCCGACCCTGACCGCAAGTACGCTTCATGCGCAGCTCGCCGTACACGAAGAAATCGTCCATTCGACCATTGAAATCCACCACCGTACTTAACGCGGCATAGCAGGAGCACTAGGATGGCGTGGGTAATAACGAAATATCTGATCACAGCGGCCGTTGTCGTACTCGTCTCGGAGTTCGCCAAGAGAAGTGACAAGCTGGGCGCGCTGATCGCTGCACTGCCGATGGTCACGGTGCTGACGCTGATCTGGCTGCACGTGGAAAAACAGCCAGAATCGAAGGTAGCGAACCATGCCTGGTACACGTTCTGGTACGTAGTTCCCACGCTGCCCATGTTCCTGGTCTTCCCTGCTCTGCTCGCCCGCATGGGCTTTTGGCCGGCTTTTGGCGTCTGCATCGTTCTTACGATCATATGCTTTGCGCGGTTCGCTGTTGTTGTCAGACGGTTCGGCATCATGCTCATGTAAAGATCTGGCTTAAGTGCTGACAAGCCGTCACGTACGTCCCTCGGCCTGTTACCACCGCATAACTGACGCTGCGGGAGACCTAAACAGGCTTCGGCTGGGCAGATGCCCGCGCCACGATGTCGGCGCAGGTGGTCAACGGGATCAGGGATGATCTACCTGACGGGTGGCTGCACAGTGCTGCTGCGTCCGTACGGCGAAAATGACCCAAGCGTTACGGTCGAATCATACGTTTGCTCGATACGGCTCTCCAGACCCTGGACGTCGCAAGCCTTCAGGTTGACGCCTTCGGTTCGGATTCCACAGAGCCCCCCACGCGGCAGCCCAACGTGCTTCGCCTCCTAACCGGTACCGCTGATGTGCCAACACATCGAGTAGTCAGGAACTAGCTCGATGTGCTCGCCAACGTTGGGCGTCCATTAGTTTGTAGGCATTCGGCAGATTGGCCTCGCGTTCGGCGGCGCAATGCAACCCGCCCCCGATTCTCAGGCCCTTCAGCCCAGCCTCCTGGAATTTATACCTCGCCCAAGCGCTCGCGTGATGAGGGGGACTAATGAGGCCGCCAGCTTGGCCACAGCGTATATGTTACCGATTAGCCGGGATGTCCCCAGACATCCCGGCGAGCACCTGCGCGCCAAGTACTCGCCCATTCTCCCGAATACTCGGTTCGCGGATCGCAAACGAACACCGCATGTGAAGGATCAGCTTGTTCGGTAGGATGCTCACAAGAAATTTGGCACAGTCGTTGGGTCGTCTTGGGCCACCGACAGGTTCGATGTGCTCTGGGGGAGCAAGTTGCCGCAGCAGAGACAGTGCGTGTTCCTTGCGCCGTACTTACGGCGAAGCCTGTAGAGTCTGGAACATCCAGTCATGCTTGATGTCTATTCATGTGTTCCTTCCCTGTAGGATGCACAAATGGCCCGCCGAACCAGAATGACAGAAAAGAAGCTGATCAACATGATCAGTGCCGGTTACGGACAAGGCCATGGCGAAAACTACCGTCCATGGCTAAAGAACACTCGATCAGCAATTAGCAAGATTGGCACGCAGTCTTCCGGAAGAGTGCTTTATGGCATCAAGCGTTCATGTGACTTCAAGTCTCGCCAGGAAAAGAAAATCGCCCGTGCTCTTCTGTGGCTTGGAGCAGTAGACATCCGCGAACAGTTCCCGCTCTGGCCCTGGCCACACGCTCATCCGCTCGTCGGGGCGCCCGGGGCCGGCCAGCTTGTCCTTCCTGACGCCCCAGGACTCTTGGAGCTAGCCGAAAAGGCTGCCATTCCTCATGGGGTTTTCGTCGGCACTGACCTCCCCTATGTCGCAACGACGGATTTTATGGTCACGGTACAGAGGAAACACGTACCCGACTTGATTGCCATCGCTTGCAAAGACCGCGAAATTGTACTGAACGACGACCGGCTATCGAGGCCACTAGAGCGGCTTGAACTAGAACGGCTATACAGCAACCATATAAAAATTCAACATTTAGTAGTCGATAGTGAAGTGTTCGGTAACGAACTGCTCGCAAACTTGGACTGGCTAATGCCTGATGAACACGTAGTGGCCGAACTCATCAAAAATCCGCATTTAGGCGAATTTCATGATCATCTAAATGAAAACGCATTTTCTATTTCTATTGATGAAGCTATCGAGGACGCCCGACACCATTTCGGGTGGACCAGGAAGCTCGGTTGCTCTGCCTTTCGGTACTTCACCTGGATGCAAGAGCTCGATGTAGACCTGACACAGCCCTTGTTGATGACACAGCCCGCCCTGGCGGGAGGAAGACACATTCGATCACTCTTGCAACGTGAATTATTTGGAGAGGTTGACCATGCAGGCCCATGAGACCTCAACTGCGGGCAAGACTGATGCCAGCGGGCACGAAGTGTGCGTCGGGCAGAACATGAATGAGCAGCTACGAATCGGAGACGTGTACGCGTCAACTGGCTCGGATAGCATGATCGAGCGCCCAATATTTCGGATTATTCACAAAAATCCGGCACACAACACGGCATGGGTCATTCGGCTTCCAGTAGTAGGAGATGGAGGTCGACACGTTAGGGCGCCAACTTCGCTTGCATACAGCGATCTCGTAAAACTGCTGATCGATAAAAAAATTACCAAGATTGAGCTCACCCCACCTGCAATTGTCATGTTGAGCGACGCAGAGATCCGCGCTAGATACTCAAATGAAGACGGATCTTGCCCTATTATTGACCGAAGAGACCAGAGATACGCGATACTTGAACGATTAGTAAAATTGCACTTAACCGGAGATATCCTGGAGTGCGGCTTAGCCACTGTATGGGTCAACGAACAAGCGAAACTGACTAAGCGATCCCGAGCGAAACTCTACGACGACCTACATAGCTACTGGGCAGGAAATTCCTCAAAAAATGCTCTCATCCCTGATTATTGGCGCTCTGGGGGACCTGGTAAGGAGCGCAGCCAAAAAACGAAGCTGGGCAGACCGAACGCAAAAGCGAGAGTTGACGTCAATGCAAACAAAGGGTACTTCCTGTCTGACGATGACAAGGAGAAACTTAGCTACGGCTGGCGATACTTTCTGAGCGAAGGAAGGACCAGACCGCAGGCATACCTTGAAACCATGGGGGTTTTCTACAGCGAACGATGGGAAGTCCAGAACGGCATACAGACGCCTATCCTTTTGCATAGCGATCTTCGGCCAACGCCTGCGCAATTTGAACGATGGGGACCGGCAGGCGATCCACGTCTAACCGCCTCGAGAATACAACTTGGCGAAATAGATTGGGCGAAAAAATATCGCGGAATCTCGGGCAGTGCTGGAGACGGATTGACCGCGGTCGGAATGCAGGCAGTTTGTGACACAACTACTAATGACGCATACTTAAAATCGGTAACATCGCGCCTTAAAACCGTGGGCCCGGTTAACCGACTTTTGATTACTGAAAGCAGAAGTAATCTTATTATCGGCCTGCATTGCGGCTTCGACGCTCCCTCTGCGCGAACTTTTCTCTTAGCGGTAGCACATGGGGCTTCGAGCAAAGTTGATTTTTGCGCACGGTTCGGCGTAACGATCACTGAAGATGAGTGGCCTGCCTGCGCCGCCCGCACCTACTTGGGTGACAATGGCGAATATCGGAATGAACTGAGCCGGCAAGCGCTTGACCAGTTCGGCGCTAGTATCGATAACATTCCTAGCGGTCAGCCACAATTTAACGGCGTGGCTGAATCTAAGCACCATCTTCTGCATGCCCGACTCGATCATCAACTGGACGGCACAACCCTTGGTCAGCCACGTCGGCGCGGGAAACCTCATCCAGCAATCAATGCTTGCGTCAATTATTTTGAATACATGCGTGAACTGATCCGCGAGATCTTGTATCACAACAACGAGGAACAGGTCCCACATCTTCTAAATGCCGAAATGCGACGTGCACAGGTAGTACCGACTCGGATTTCAATCTACCGCTGGCTTATTGAACGAGGTTATGTAGTCGATTTTGTTCCCGACGTCGTCACACTTCGTGCGCATCTTTACCCTTCCGTACCAGCGACGCTGACTGAGTCGGGGGTGTACCTGCTTCGAGAAGATCAGGGCGAGCGGAGTGAACGAATACCGAATGCAAGATATATGGCAGATTGCCTTGTTGAATCGGGACTCCTCGAGCAAGCGCGACGCAAAGGCCACCGCAAAATTACAGTTCGATCCGATCCAACAAATCCACGGTCTGTGTGGTTTCAGACGGAGCGAGGCTTGGCAGAACTAAGGAATATCCATCCTGATCCGATCTTGTACAACCAAGCCACTATCGCGGATCTGGTTTCTATGAAGGATGAGGACAAGATTATAGAACTGGAAAACCGCGGGCTGGACGAGCAGAAGCGCATGGCTATCGTCATGAATCGACAAGCAATGCTGGGCCAGGCGCAGGCTCAAAAGCAGGGTGAATTGAAATCACTGCCTAGGCCAATGAGCAAGGCTGATCACTATCGTGACATCGGTAAAAACAGGCAGGACGAAGCAGCATTGTTAGCGACGCAACTTTCCCACTCCGCTTCTCAGGAAACGCCATCAAGCTCTTTGCCTGAGATTGAACATAAAAAATCACGAAACGGGCCCGTCAACGTGAATGATCGGGAACAACATGTGGACTTGGGTGGCGAACCAGATGATGAAATTGTGAATCCAGCGCTCGAAGCACTAAGACGATTTATGCGGGGACAGAATGACCAACAATGAAAACGGTGTAGCACCTGCAAGCCCCTTGGATTCCATCTACGGCGAAAACCCTCTCCTAACCCCTCTAGGACCGAGAATCGCATTCCAACATCTCCCGCATCGGCTTACAAACCGGCCACTCGACGGCTATCAGCTCGCCGGCTTAGACGCCTCAGCCAGGGAGGAACTGCTTGTTCTATACGAGCAAAATTTTGTACCCACCACCAGCGGCATTAATATTGTAGCGGCACTCCAGAACCTTCACCGTGAACATTATTGGCATCGTCATCCTGCCAACCCAAAGGTCCGGAGGGACCGAGCTCAAATCGCACAATTCACCAGGTCGAAGGATTTTGCTCCAGCCTCGGTGCCTTGGTTAAGCACATCCGCACGCGGCATGATTATCAAAGGCATAACTGGCACGGGAAAGACGGCAATCACTAATCGTTATACCGATTTACTCGACCAGCAGGTGTACGAGCATACGAACGGGGCGATACCCGGATTTGAATACGTAAGGCAAGTATCATGGATTAAAGTGGATATGAGCAACGACGGCAGTAGAGACGGCTTCTTGACGTCTATTCTGATGGAAATGGACAAGCTTGCCGGAACGAATTACACGAAACAATATTCAGGAAGATTTTCAATCGACAAATTAGCGATTGTCGTTGGAGTTATACTAAGCACCCATCTCTGCGGCATGTTAATTATTGAAGAAATCCAAGAAAAGAATTTTAATAATTCCAAATGGCGTAGCCAGTTGACGACCTTTTTCCTACGAATTCTTAACTTTGGAATCCCAACAGTGCTGATAGGGAATCCGCTCGGATTTACAGAGCTTGAGAAATCGTCCCAGAATGTACGAAGACTATCGAGCGGGGGCGTGTTTGAAATGCTTCCATCTTTGGACGGTGCGGACGACGATTTCCAAAATATTGTCGACCACACCCTCGCTTTCAATGTCATGGAGCGGCAAAATGAGCAAGGAAACCAACACTTCCGTAATGTTGCCTACACCCATAGTGGTGGCATCACGGACTTCGTAGTACGTTTAAATATAGAAAGTCAGCTCATTGCGCTGCGGTCCGAAAAGAGCGAGGTGCTTCCCAAACATATTAACGCTGCTTTTTCGAGTCCCCGAATGGTTGCGAACCATCCATTAATTAACGGATTGGTCAACAGAGATCCAAACATGCTTCGCACATGCAACGATGTACCCGTTGAGCGTTTTCTAGGGATATGGTTGAAGGAGAGGCAAGGCGACGACACGAATGGAACAAAATCCGAGAAGATCTCAAAAACAGAAGGAACAAACACGAGCATAGTCGCCGGCAAAATTGAGAGTGAAAGCTCTTCAATGAGCACACACTCCACTCCCCTACAAAGCGAGCATCCAGTAGCTAAGCGATTAAAAGCTGAGCAGACCCGTACAGCTAACAGGCAGAAAAGAGCAGTTGAGCAGAAAAAAAAGTTGGGATCAGACGACATCCGAGGAGATGGAGTCAGTACCAGTTTGGTAGCAGGGCTAAAAGATCTGCTCAACCAAAGAGAGTGATTCAAATCGGCTTGCAACTCTTAGGCGGCCTGGGCGGCGTGTACACAAAGCCCGCCCGCTTTAACCAATATCTTGCGATGTCATAAGGTACATCTAAATCCCGTGCCGCCTGGGCCAGGGATTTTTCACCTGCTGCAATAAACATGAGAAGTACATCGACTCGGGGATCGGCGCGTTCGCCAGTGAGAGGCGTCATCGCAGAATTATGTGAGACCTCGGCCATCTCCTTATAACAGTCCAAAAAGTCGGCCGAATCTTCGAACAACAAAGCTTTTACGAGGATGTGTTTTACCGGATGCAAATATGATCGCGGATTTTGAAACAGTTTCGCCAGGAAGCCACCGCTGTTACTGTTCACAGATTCGATAAATCCGAATTCTGGAATGTCCACCAGTGCCGCTGCTTGTCGTAAAAATTCCTGTCGCACGGACTTTAAACGAACATTTCCAGCCCGCGTGAGCCACCCTGCTTTCTTCGCTCCGCGCAAATAGCTTTGCCTTAACGAGTGAGGATCAAGCTCTGACGTAACCGAGGCCGAAATTCCAACTGCAAATCCGCTCAAACGTTTTAGTAGCAGTGATTGACGGTTCAGTTGGGAGGGAAGGGATTTCCATTCGCCATTACCTAAGGTATGGGGTAGCACCCATTGAAGTTTGTTTTGCGTCCTTGACTTTCCTGTCGACTGCATAAGCAATTTATCATGCTTTTGACATATCCACACAGCTGGATGCTGATGAAGAAGATGCCAGTACGCTCCACCGAACATATCGTTTTCTTCTTGGATGCACTTAAAGCATGCTTTCAATGGATGCGCAGCACCGATGCGACTTGACGGAAGACCGAGACGAAATTTCAAACGTTTGATTCCTGCCCCCGCCATTGCTTCGACAGCAACGATAATTCTTTGGGCAGGCTGATAAGGAGAATAGAATTTAAGTAAGGTTCGATTATGAGCTAGATATGCTATATTCCCAAGCAGCCCCTTAGTCCGCACTTCGAACGACGACAGATGGCTAGGAAAATCGTGCAGCATAGCGGCATTGTCGACGCCAAATAGTTGATGACTAGTTGTCGCAGCTAACCTGTTGCCGCTCAGGTGATGATAACGAGCGCAGAGACTATACAATGTCTCGTCAGAAAAAAACTCAGGCATGAATTTAGGTCTTTGCCCACCTCCGTCCCTTTCCATATCCAACTCCCTTCACCGATATTACTTGAAGATAACTCAGATCATCGCTTTCTATTTGGGAATGAGCAAATCTAATATATCGACACGATTGCCTTATTTCTTCTATCCAGCACGGCAATATCTGGGCACGGGCAGAGGAGAGTTTATTGGCATCGCACACACTGCCCGTTCGTCGATCAAGCCACCATTAACAAGGAAGAATTATGTGGCCGAGTGTTAGACCAATGTTATCTCTTTTTCCTGCCGCGCCACCTGGCTCACACATGTTTTCAAGATATGTTGCCTATCACTATTTTTCGGGAAACAGAAGTGTACGCGCTAGCAAGATCGCATTATTTGGGGACGAGTACGCCCGAGCTATCGATCCGTTTGGAGCAAGTCTTATTAAAGTCGCCAAAGTACTTCCTTCAGAAAATTTCTCGATAGATTGTCTATTAGAAAAATCCACTCTCTTCGGATTCTATAGTGCCGCACTCCCTTCCGAACGTAGGGATGAATGGCGAAAAAATCAAATGGCGGGGCAAGCTAGGCTGGTTAATAAGTTCATCACTGGGCAGTCCGGGCAGTTCCTTACAAAGCCGCATCTCCACTTTTGTCCATTGTGCGTAGAGGACGACGAAGACGCATATGGTCTCGGCTATTGGCGACTGATACATCAAATTCCAGGAGTAGCTCACTGCCACACGCACAATATCGCACTCTCAGGATGTTGTAAGCGATGTCAGACCCCGATAGCGTCCGAGGCCAACTGGCACCCGCCCTCCAGGCACTGTCCGCACTGTGGCGGGCACATTTTCGAGGCCGCAACAGTTCATCATTCACCCGCGTATGAGAAATTTACCAAACTTTGCGAAGCTGTCCTTGATGGAACATTAAATAACTTATTGTATGAAAATAGAGCAAGGTTTTATGCCAGATTCTATGACTCAGGCAGCCCAATGTCTATTTCAGATGACGAATTCGAAAGACTGGTTGAACTCGTTCTAGCCCAATGGGAGGCGCCTAGCCTTAAGGTGTTAGGCGACACAATATCGGCGCACATGAATCAAAGATTCGTACGACAGGCGATTATTGGCCAAGATCACGTAGTAAACCCTGTTGGCCATCTTTCAATAATTGCGGCGCTAGAATTGGCCGAGCCGTACGGTCTTGGCAGAGGTAGAACTTTCTATAGCTCTCCGACAAACCCGTCGCTCAGCACTCTGTGCAGACAGATCCTTACCGCCAACAATATTGACCCTGAGCGTGTTATTTCTACCTTGAAGACTTTGGCTCTTCAACATGGACTACCGGATAAAACCGGATTAATGTTGATTGAGGGAAAAAGTCAGACCGTGACATTTAGGGAGTTGGGCCTCTGCGGCGCCCGCGTCGGACGATTTACAAAGTGCCTGGATGAGTTGAACCTAGGCGAGTTTTCGACGATTCGAGAAAAGTCCGCACATCGGGATCCCGGGATTTTACGATTCTCGGAGATCGTTAAATCGATAAAAAAGGAAGAGTTGCGCGAGAAGAATCGAAACGTAATAACGGGGATTTTAAAAGTCCAGAGGGCCACGCGCTCTCGACTGAATAAGATAGTGCCGGGAGCGTATCAGTGGTGCCAGACCAACGACAAACAATGGCTATCTCAAATAATCCCACCAGAGACAGCAGAAGAGAAAAGAACGCGTCATCGGAGCACCATACACAAGTTAGTAAAAAACGGTTGCGCCACGCAACGATCCGTTAAGGAAGCGAACTTTAGTGCCTATCACTGGTGTTTCAAATACGACAAGGTTTGGCTCGATAATATCCTGCCCTCTGTTCACCGATACAAAAATCTTTCAATCGATGAAATGCGAACTCTGTGTCGTTCAATTATTATGAATGCACTGTCTGTTGGCATCACAGATCGCAGGCACCTGCCGTTCGGAGCCATGAAATGGTGTCGACAAAATGACAGAGTATGGCTTGACGGTATTGTTGCCAGGAGAGATTTCCGAACTAGTGCAGCTTAGTTCGCTCGCTCTCTCATAGCGTAAGCCAGTAGGCGCTAGATGCGACCGACATCACCGGGCAGATCGGTCGGCACTGTAAGCACAGCGGCACATTGATCGACGAACTTCCTTACGGTTTGAAGCGGCAGTCGACCGCCACCTAAGTAAAAGTGCGCTCGTCGAACGTAGGGTCTCGTTCGCCTTGCGCAACTCACGCTCATCCCCCTCCAGCACCTTGATGCGGTTTTCCTCAGCAGTGGTTGGGCCCGACGGTGCCTAGTATCACGTGCTTACCGGCGTACCCAGCGACGTAACGTCTCTGGCGTACTGCGAAACGGATTCACAACAACTCTCCGTTGGCTTTTCAGACCGAGCCACCGAGCAGGTTGTTCTGAACTTTATTTCGCTGCAAGGCGGTGTAGAGATCCTATCTTGATTTGTGTTCCGAACTTTACACGTTAGGAAGGCCGTGATCGTTACGCAGCTGTACTATGAAGGTTGTTCCGAATTTTATTGTGACGAAACAATCGACTGCTTCGGCATGATCAGCACAGCCCGCTTCGGCGGGCTGTGGCCGTTTACACAGGAGTTCATATGTTCATCCAACGCGTCCTGGCGACCGCCATCCTCGCTCTCGCGAGTGCCGCCACCTCGTCCGCTTTCGCGCACGCGACACTGCAATCGTCCGACCCCAAGGCGGGCAGCACGCTCGCCACGGCACCGAAGCAGGTCCGCCTCAAGTTCAATGAAACCCTCGAACCCGCTTTCAGCAAGATCAGGCTGACGGGTCCGCAAAACAACGAGATCCCGCTCCCCGCGACGGCCGTCGACAAGGCGGATCCGACCGTCATGACTGCCCCGCTGCCTGCGCTGTCCAGCGGCGCATACCGCATCCAGTGGTCGGCGATGACCCACGACGGCCACAAGGTCAAGGGCGAAGTCACGTTCAAGGTCAAGTGATGGACACCGGGCTGGAGACTGCCCAGCATCTCGTCACCGCCCTGTTGAACCTGGCGGTAGCGGTGCTCACCGGCGCCACCGTCTCCCAGTCATGGCTCGCCGGCGACGCATCCGGATGGGCCGCGGTGCGCCGCGCGCCGGTTCGCGGCGTCGCAGTCGCGGGGGCCACGGTCGCGCTCGTCGCCGCAGTTGCATGGCTGTGGCTCGAAGCGGCGGCAATGGCCGAGGTGCCGGTCACCGCGGCGGCGGACGCCACCTGGACGATGATCACGTCGACGCACGCCGGCGTCGCGTACTGCGTCGGGTTCGCCGGACTGCTCGTTGCCGCCGCCGGGACCGGCTTTCATGGCGGACGGGGCGCGGGGCCGATACGCGCGACCCTGGCGGGTCTTGCCGTCTTCTGGTACACGCGCAGCATGGTCAGCCACGCATCGAGCGACGGCGACTTCAGCGTGCGCCTGCTGGCAGACTGGGTTCACCTCGGCCTGGTCAGCCTGTGGGTCGGCGACGTCATCCTGTCCGGCGGCGTCGTGTTGCGGCGGCCAAGCGCCGACATGAGCACCGCCGACAGGCGTGCCCGGGCGGCTTATGTCGCGTCCTTGTCCAGGTCGGCAACGTTCGCCCTGGCCGGCATCGTCGTGACGGGCGTCTACGCCGCCTGGCGCAGTCTCGGCGGGCCCGGCGGCCTGGTCGGCAATCCCTACGGTAATACGCTCGTGGCAAAGCTGCTGCTCGTGGGAGTCGCCGTGCTGCTGGGCGCGATCAACCGCTTCGTCGTGATGCCGCCATGGCTGGCGCGCGAGTCCGCGGGCGTTACGGTCCCCGCCGCTTTTCCTTTACGGTTCCGGCGCATATTATGGATCGAGGCGGCGATGTTGCTGGCGGTTGTCGTGCTGGCGGCCTGGCTCGTGTCGACGCCGCCCCCGGGCCCTCCCGCCCAGGCGCCTCCCTGACGCATGGAACTAACGGCTGTCCACGCACCGGAACGGAACCGGCGAGCGGAACGATTCGTCAAGGAGGCATGAACGCCACGTGAAGATGTCGCCTGTTCGAGCGCCGTCTTTCCATTGAAAGGAGAACGAGATGAAACCGCTGCAAACTGGCCTCGCGCTATCGGTGACGGTGGCCGTGTTCTATTCGCTGTGTGCGCTGGTCCAGGCACTGTGGCCCGCGCAGTTCATGGGCTTCATGAACGCACTCTTCCACGGCATGGATTTCCGGCCGTTGCAGACGGCGGGACTGCACCCGTGGCGGGACTATTTCTACGCACTCGTCGTCATGGCGCTGTGGTCCTTCGCGATCGCTGCATTCTTTGCCTGGGTGCGCGAGGCCTTCGCCCACCTGCACCTGCATCGTCCGCTCCGGCACGCATGAGCGCTCCGCACTTCCGACGTCCGGGATCGCCTGGTCCCGGACGTTGCTCAAAACACCGGCACCTCGCCTCGCGCCAAACGCATCGACAGCGATGGGATGCTCCCCAGGTGGGCCCGGACTATTCGCCGCAGGCGGGCCTCGTCAAGGCGCGCGGGGGCACCGTCAGCGAGGCAGCAGCGGAGAGCGACGAGCTGCGGCGAATTCACCGGCTGCCCGATCGCCGACAATAACTGCACCTCGACTTCGCGCAGATCAGGCATCTCCGCGGCGAGCGCGCGCGCCATCTCGATCGACAACACGTTATACAGCTTGCCCACATGACTGACGGGATTCTTTCCGGCTGCCGCCTCAAGCGACATCGTCCGCGACGGCGTGATCAGGCGGTTCGCACGATTGCCTCGCCCTACCTGCCCGTCATCGCCATGCTCGGCGCTCGTGCCCGTCACCGTCAGGTAAATGCCGCTCTCGTCGTTCGCATCCTGCGAGTCCAGGGTATTGATGCCGATAGCGCAATCGAATGGGATACGCCCGGCCAACCATCCATTCATCGCGGCCTTCTGCGCAAAATAATCCTTCGCGTCCGCTACTTCGCGGTCCACGAACGCGAGCGCTATCGTCATCCCGATCGAGGTGTCGATACGCCTACCCATGACCTTGAAATCGTCTCCGGCGCTCGGGAACGCCAGCCTGAATTCGCGGCTCCGCAACATCGACGACAGGTCGAGCACGGCCCGTTCGAGCCTGGAGTAAGGGGCGTAGCCGGCACCAAAGGAAGTGTCGTTCGCAACCGGAACGCCGGCACCGGTAGCGATGGTGCCGCGCAGTTGCGAAGCGCCGGTACGGATCGCCACTTCGATGGCAATCCGTTCCTCGACATGCCTGAGCGTACGTTCGAGATAGCCGTGCGCCGCGGCGTGGGCCACGTCGGCCACGTTGTCCGGCGGCGGCAACGGATCGGCGCAGCCGGCAATGATCATCCGCATCGGCACTTCCACTTCGCCGCCGCCGAAGCGCGGATGGCTTCGGCCGCCGATCAGTAATGCCTTGTCGACGTTATGGTGCCGGATCTCGCCATGAGCTCGCAGATAGGCGCTGCACAGGGCCTGGCTTACCGCTTCCGCAACGCCGTCGCACAGGCTGTCCGGATGGCCGTCACCCTTGTGTTCACATATTTCGGCTCGCTGTGCGTCCATCGCTTCAGCCATATACGAGACGATGAGGTTCACGTTGGCCTCCGCAACATCATGACGTGCGCGACCAAGCGATATAGGAGACAAGCGCGGCAATCATGATCCAGCATGTCCATTCCGCCGCGGCTGCCCACCAGGGCTGCGTCTCATGCAGGTTGCGTTCCAATCGCCCCTTGGCGAACATGGCCCAGCCATGCGCCACGATGCCGACGGCAAGCACCGGCACCGCGTAAGGCAGCAGCCATCTGGCGAACAGAAGTCCCGCTCCCGCGCCCAGGATGCCTGCGCCGACGCCGCCCAGCAGTTCGAGTCGTTTCAGCTTCCTCGCGTCGCTGTCCATGCGCCCTCCCGCCTATACAGGACGACCGCACCTATCCACGGGACCACCAGAAGCAATAGAACCCATCGGAAGTCGGAATGGATCACGAAGTTCACCGCGACCATCAATCCGATCGACATCGCGCCGGACAGGGATACGACTGCCAGCGCGCCGGGCGCCCGTACGCGCACGCCGGTCCGGGCCACGTAACAGGTCAACACGCCGAAGGATGTGACGTATCCCCCGAGCACCATGAAGACTTTCGAAAGCCACGTCTGCAGGCCCGGGACCGCGGCGATGACCGCCGGCAGCGACGTGCCCATATACTGGACGTCTTCCGGAAGAAGAGGCGGACGCACGAACAGGAAATAGCACCCGACACCGAGCAGGGCAATGCCTCCAATCATCGATGCCCGCCACGCATACGTCGTGCCTGGCCTGTGGGCTGGGCTTGCGTCCCTGGCGTGCGATATCACGCGGCTCATGATCCCGCTATGTCGCCGTGCCGCGCAACCGCAGCGCATTGGTGATGACGGAGACCGAACTCAGACTCATCGCCAGGGCGGCGATCATCGGCGACAGCAGCCGACCGGTGAAGGGATACAGCAGGCCCGCCGCCAGGGGGATGCCGAGGGCGTTGTAGACAAAGGCGAACGCCAGGTTCTGCCGCATGTTGCGCACCGTTTCCAGCGACAGGGTGCGCGCCCGCGCGATGCCGCGCAGGTCGCCCTTGACGAGGGTGACGTGGGCCGAATTGATGGCGACGTCGGTCCCGGTGCCCATCGCGATGCCGACGTTGGCCTTGGCCAGCGCCGGAGAGTCGTTGATGCCGTCGCCCGCCATGGCGACGACCTTCCCCTCGGCCTGCTTGCGTTCGACGAGCGCCAGCTTGTCCTGCGGCTTGACCTCGCCGTGGACCTCCGGGATGCCGAGCTTCGCGGCGACCGATGTCGCGGTGGTCACGCCATCGCCCGTCGCCATGACGACCGTGATGCCAGCTTCCTTCAGCGTCTCCAGCGCCTCTGCCGTGGTCTGCTTGACGGGGTCGGAGACGGCAACCAGTCCTTGCAGTTGCCCGTCTGCCGCAAGGTACATGACGCTCGCGCCCTCCATCCGCCACGCTTCCGCCTGCCCCGCCAGCGGCCGCCAGTCGACCCGTTCGACGTCCATGAGCGCGGTATTGCCGAGCACGATCCGGCGGCCGTCGACGACGCCACGGACACCGATGCCGCTGGCCGATTCGAACGTCGCGGGTTTCGACAACGCGAGACCGCGGCCGCGCGCCTCGGCGACGATCGCATGGGCCAGCGGGTGCTCGCTGCCCTGGTCGATGCTGGCGGCGATCCGCAGGACTTCCTCGTCGCTGCCTCGGTGTACCGCCGCGGCCGCATGAAACGCGGGCTTGCCCTCGGTGAGCGTCCCCGTCTTGTCGACGATGAGCGTATCGACCTTGCGCATGCCCTCGATCGCCGCCGCATCGCGGAACAGGATGCCCTGCGTGGCACCGCGTCCCGTCGCGGCCATGATCGACATGGGCGTCGCCAGGCCCAGCGCACACGGACAGGCGATGATCAGCACCGACACGGCGTTGACGAAGCCGAACACCCAGCTCGGTTCCGGCCCGAACACGCCCCAGCCGACCAGCGTCAGCAAGGCAATGGCCACGACGATCGTCACGAAGTAGCCGGCCACCACGTCGGCCAGGCGCTGCATCGGCGCGCGCGAGCGCTGTGCCTGCGCGACCATCTGCACGATCTGGGAGAGCATTGTCTGCGCACCCACTTTTTCCGAGCGGACGACCAGGCTGCCGCTCGCATTGATCGTGGCGCCGATCACCTTGTCGCCGGGGCGCTTGGTGACGGGCACGGGTTCGCCGGTCAGCATCGATTCGTCGACCGCGCTTTCGCCCTCGACGACGACGCCGTCAACCGGCACTTTCTCGCCGGGGCGTACGCGCAGCGCATCGCCCACGTGCACATGGGTCAGCGGAATGTCTTCTTCCGTACCGTCGGCATCGATGCGGCGCGCCGTCTTCGGTGCGAGGCCCAGCAACGATTTGATCGCAGCGGAGGTTTGCGACCGTGCGCGCAATTCGAGGATCTGGCCCAGCAGGGTCAGCGAGATGATGACCGCGGCGGCCTCGAAATACACCCCGATGCGCCCGTGCATGACGAAGGTTTGCGGAAACAAGCCGGGCGCGACGGTGGCCACGACGCTATAGCCGTAAGCCGCGGCGACGCCCAGGCCGATCAGGGTCCACATGTTGGGCTTGCGATTCCTGATCGATTGCACGCCGCGTACGAAGAATGGCCATCCGGCCCACAGCACGACGGGCGTGCTGAGCGCAAGCTCGATCCAGCTCTGCCCCGGCAGGCCGGCCGTGAAGATGCGATGCCCGGCCATGGCCAGCACGGTCACCACGACGGTCAGCGGCAGCGTCCACCAGAAGCGGCGCTTGAAATCGACCAGTTCCGGATTGTCCTCCTCTTCCAGCGACGGCAGCACGGGCTCGAGCGTCATGCCGCAGATCGGGCAATTGCCCGGCTGCGGCTGGCGGATTTCCGGATGCATCGGGCACGTATAGATCGTCCCTTCCGGCGCGGCGGCCGCAGGCTCGAGGGAGGCATGCCCACCGTGCGTGGCGCCATGGTCGTGATGGTGTTCGTGACCATCGTGGAGGTGCGGCGACACGTCGTTCATATCGAGACCTTTTCCTATCTCACGGTATCGGGCTTCGCTCGCCCATGATGACCGAATTCGGGGATGAAGGCGGGCACGTGCTCGCGGTAGCGTTCGTATTCCGCGCCGAATTCCCTGATCGAATCGCGCTCCTCGCGCCGGGCCAGTCGCGCGTAGACAACCAGGAGAATCGGAAACATCAACAACGTGACGATGGTGGGCCATTGGAGCAGGAAGCCGAACATGATGATCGCGAACCCGACATATTGCGGATGGCGTATCCGGGCATATGGACCGGTCGTCGCCACCCGGTGCTGCACCTGTGCCTGGTACAGGACGCGCCAGGCGGACGACAACAGCAGGAAACCCAGCACGATCAGGATATTGCTCGCGATGTGGAATGGGCCGAAATGGGGATTGACGTTCCAGCCGAGCATCGTTTCGAGCAGATGCCCCGCGTCGTGCGACAGGAAATCGACGCCGGGAAAGCGCCTGGAGAGCCAGGGGAGCAGCAGGTAGATCGTCAACGGAAAGCCGTACATTTCCGTGAACAGCGCCACGATGAAGGCGGAGAACGCGCCGAACGAGCGCCAGTCGAGCGAGGTGCGGGGCTTGGTGAAGCTGAAGGCGAAGATGATGAAGACCAGCGAATTCAATATCACCAGCGACCACAGGCCATAGGCGGAAGATTCAGCGTGCATCGCGTTCTCCCTGCTGTTCGCCGGCCGGTGCGGCGGATTGCTCCGTGCCGCCGTGATGGCCATGCCCGTGGCCGTGATGGAAAAGGTGCATCAGCGGACAGGCAAGGACAAGCAGGTAGGGTAGTACGCCGAGCAGATGCGCCCGGTGTTCGGTCCAGAGGAAAAACAGGGCGATTGCCGCGAAGCCGAGAAATACCCATTTCCCGCGTTGGATGTGCGTTGAAACGTGATGCCGTTGCTCGATGCCGTCCATGATCCGCTCCTCGAAGAACGCTGCGTCGACTGCCGCAGACCACATCATTTACATCTGTCGTCCATCATCTTCATGTGCTGCTGTTTCTGCTCTGGCGACATCCCCTTGAATTCCCTGGCGGCCATCGCCTCGCGCTCGCTCTGCGAACCCGAAGCCATCATTTGACGGTGCATGTCGCACATGGCTTTCATGTCCATCATGCCCTCGCTGGATGCGGCCTTGTTGGGCCGCGCGGGCGCCTTGCTCGTCTCGTTCTTCGCGTTCTTTTCAGGCGCACCGGCCGTGGTCGACTGATGTTGATGGTCGTGCTCCGCCTCCTGCGCGATGGCGGGGCTCGCACCAAAGCTTGCCAGCAGTAGCGCGGCTGCCAGGGAAATCGTAACGGCATTTTTTTTCATGGTCGACTCCTTATCGATTGCAATACCTGCATTAATCTTGCGCGACCCGGCTCGCCGGATATCCTGAGAAAGTCAGCGCATCCGCGATGTCCTGGGCGGCCTTGCCGCTGCCAACGCGGACGATGCGCTCGGTCAGCGACACGTCGACCTTGGCCTCTGGATCCAGGGCGTGTATCGCACGGGTGATCCGGGCGGCGCATCCGCCGCAAGACATTTTCTCAACCTTGAACGTGACCATGGCTTACCTCCTTTATGTGATCGCCTGATTGCACTGTAGACATTCCCACTATTGGAAGGTCAAGCCCAATCTGCAATGCCCGCAAGAAGCATGCTCACCACCTCCCGGACGCGCCGCCGCCACCGAATCCGCCACCGCGCCCGCCCCATCCGCCACGACCGCCGCCGCCCCGGCCGCGTCCATGCGCCATGTACAGGCCCGCCATCCTTGCACCGCCGACGAGCGTGAAGACGAAGGCGAATGCCCCCGCGACCAGGCCGATCGTCGCGGCGCCTGCCAGGAACCAGGCCGCGATGCCCACAATGCCGCCAGTCACGGCCGCCCCGGCGACACGGCCCAGCAAGGCGCGCAGGACGCCGCCGACCACGACGACGCCGACGAGGACGAGCGGCAGGACTTGCGTCAGCCCGGCACCGTCCTCGGCTGGACTGGACCGGTCGGCGGGAAGCAGCGGCTCGCCGTCGATCACGTGGAGGATGCTGTCGACCCCGGCCACGATACCGCCACTGAAGTCGTCCCGGCCGAAGCGCGGCACGATCACTTCGGCGATGATGCGTTTCGCGGCAGCGTCGGTCAGCACGCCTTCGAGGCCGTATCCGACCTCGATGCGCACCTCCCTGTCCTCCTTCGCGACGACCAGGATCGCGCCGTCGTCGACCTTCCTGCGGCCCAGCTGCCACTGCTCGGCCACGCGGATCGCGTACTGTTCGATGGGTTCAGGCCTCGTGGTCGGTACCATCAACACGGCCACCTGGCTGCCCTTGCGCGCTTCGAATGCGCTCAGCTCGCCGTTCAGTGCGGCCTGCTGCTCGGCGCTCAGCGTCCCGCTCAGGTCCGTCACGGGTGCCGTCAAGGGAGGAACCGCGACCACCGTGTCCTGCGCGAACGTCAAAGCGCTCAGGACGCACATGACGACTGCGAATAGCCACGCGACCCTGGAAGTGCTCATGTCATCGCCCCTGGGCCTGCAGCCGGTCGGCATCGCACGCTACTTCATCTGCATCATGAGATGGTGCTCCCCCATCATCTGGTCCATCATCTGCTGCATGAGTTTCTGGTGTTCCTCGATCCATTCTTCATGCTGTTTCATGGTCATGCCTTCCTTCGGTTTCATGACAGCCATCTTGTCCATGGTTTCCTTCATCATCGCCATGTGTTCGGCCATCAGGGCCTTGCGCCGCTCGCCCTGGGCGGCCTCCGCTTGCTGGAGCTTGAGCTTGGCAGCCATCACTCTCTGGATCATTTGCCGCTGCGCCTCGTCCTGCGCGGCCCATGCGGAAAACGAGGTCCCGAGCAGGGCAAGCATGACTGCAGCAAGGAATTTTGTTTTCATTTGATTCTCCGTGGTGAAAGTGAAAGCGTCAGACCCATTCTAGGTACGCGGATCAATACATTCCTTTGATGTGCGTCAAAAATGCCTGAACAGGATTTGCATCGCCAAAAGCACCCTCAGTGGCGATAGATCAGATGGTAGACCAGCCCCACGAGCACCGCGCCGCCGACCAGATTCCCCAGCAGGACCGGGAGCAGGTTATGGAAGAAGCCGGACCAGGTAATGACCGTGGCACCGCCCATGCCGCCAGCGTCCTGCAACAGCATGGCCATGGGGATCAGATACATGTTGGCGACGCTGTGCTCGAAACCGGCCGCGACGAAGGCCGAGATGGGTACCACGATGGCGACGACCTTGTCGACGACGCTACGCCCGGCAAGCGCCATCCATACCGCGAGGCAGACCAGGGCATTGCACAGGATGCCCCTGAACAGGGCCGTCCAGAAAGGCAGGCTGACCTTGGCGCTCGCGATGCTCAGGTACTCGCGCCCGATCGCGCCGCCGTTGATATCCGGATGACGCGAAAAAAAGACCAGCAGCGCCAGTCCGACGGCGCCGGCAAAATTGCCCGCGCAAACGATGGCCCAGCTGCGCAGCAGTTCGGCGGTCGAGATCTTCCCGTCGGCCCATGCCATCACCAGCAGGTTGTTGCCGGTGAACAGCTCGGCGCCGGCGACGATCACGAGGATCAACCCCAATGCGAACGCCATCCCGCCCAGCACCTGCTTGAGTGCGAAGCTCAAGGCCGGATCGGACCGGACGATCACGAAGTACAGGGCGCCCAGCCCGATGAACGCGCCCGCGAGTACACTGAGCACCAGCATCGGCAGGAGCGGCAACCGCGCCTTGGCCACGCCGATCGTCGCCACCCGCTCCGCGATCTGCGTGGGAGAAAATGCATCGAAACCGAACAGATCGGACATGGCATCCCTTTCTGGCCTCTCGCATGCCGTCCATGATCACACAGTCGCCGGTCGCTTTGTCGCAAAACTGTACGTTTTTGTCATGGCTACCCACCAAACATGCTCCAACCTTCCCCGCTCTTATAAAATGTCGGGCTCAAGGAGAACATCATGTATCGCGTACTGTTGGTGGAAGACGATCCGCGTCTCGCGGAACTGGTGACAGAATACCTGTCCGGCTATGAATTCTCGGTCGACCTCGTCACGCGGGGCGATGCCGCGCTGGAACACTTCAAGACGGCCTCGCCGGACATCGTCGTGCTCGACCTCATGCTGCCCGGCATGGACGGCATGGTCGTGTGCCGCCAGATCCGCGACGTGTCCGACGTGCCGATCCTGATCCTCACGGCGCGCGAGGACACGTACGATGAAGTGTCGGGCCTGGAACAGGGCGCGGACGACTTCGTCAACAAACCCGTGCAGCCGCGCGTGCTGCTGGCGCGCCTGCGCGCGCTGCTGCGCCGCACGCAGACGAAGACGGCGACGGATACTCGCGTGCTCGAGTTCGGCGCGCTGCGCATCATGACGAGCGACCGCAGCGTCACGTGGCGCGGCCAGCCATGCGTGCTCAGCAATACGGAATACAAGCTGCTGCTCGTGCTGGCCGAGGCGGCCGGGCGCGTGCTGTCGCGCGACGAGCTGCTCAAGAAGATGCGCGGCATCGAATTCGACGGCCTCGACCGCAGCATCGACAACTGCATCTCCAAGCTGCGCCGCAAGTTCGACGACAACCTGTCCGAGAAGATCAAGACGGTGTGGGGCGAGGGCTACCTGTTTTCGCCGTCGGCCTGGAACTGAGATCAAACGTCGTTCCCGCGCAGGCGGGAACCCAATTTTCACGCGTTAACGTGACGCAAGCAGAACTTGGATTCCCGCCTTCGCGGGAATGACGGTTGATGCAAGCGCAACCGGCATCTCAACGACCGCCCGACACGTCGATGAACGTCCCGGTCGCATACGACGCCTCGTCCGACAGCAGCCACAGCACGGCGGCCGCCACCTCGTCCGCCGTCCCGCCGCGCGCCATCGGCACGGACGATTGCAGACGCTGGATACGGCCCGGTTCGCCGCCGCTGGCGTGCATGTCCGTGTCGATCAACCCCGGCCGCACGCCGTTCACGCGGATGCCCTCCTGCGCCACTTCCTTCGACAACCCGATCGTCAGCGCATCCACGGCCGCCTTCGACGCGGCGTAATCGACATATTCGTTGGGTGACCCGAGCACCGCCGCGCGCGACGACACATTCACGATCGCGCCGCCTTTCCCGCCATGTTTGGTCGACATGCGCCGCACGGCTTCGCGCGCGCACAGGAAGCTGCCCGTGACGTTGGTGGCGAGGATGCGGTTGATGCGGGCGGCGTCCATCTGTTCCACCCGCGTCTGGCGCGCGAGGATGCCGGCATTGTTGACGAGGGCGTCGAGCCGGCCGCAGCGTGCGTCGACGGCCGCGAACAGGCGCGCGACATCGTCCTCGTCGGCGACGTCGGCCGCCACCGCGAACGCGTGGCCGCCGGCCGCTTCGATCGCCTGCACGACGGCGTTTGCCGCCGCCTCGTTGTCACGGTAATTCACGCAGACCGTGTAGCCGCGCCGTGCGGCGAGCAGCGCGCAGGCGGCGCCGATGCCGCGGCTGGCGCCGGTGATGAGTACTACCCTGTTTTCTTCCATGGGATTATTCGAAGATCGGGACGATGGCCAACGGCGCATTATAGGTCACGACCTGGACCCGCCCGGGCGCCGTGCCGAAGCGCCAGGTCACGATGGGGAAGCCTTCGTCGGGATCGCCCGTGAAGGCGGCGCCGGACGTGACAGGCAACGCCTGCTCAGGCAGCCTCTGCTCCCCGCCCTCCGGGTGACGCAGGCGGACGCCGGCCGTTTCCTTTTTCGAAAACACGAAGCGCACGCCGGCGCACTGGCGCGCGCGCTGCGACGCGTCCACGTAGCGCACGAAGCCGAGCGCCTGGGCGCAGGCCGTGCGCAGGTCGGCGGCGTCGTACTGGCCGTCGGCGCGCGGCGCGATCGTCACCTGCGGACGCAGCACGAACGGCACGCCCTTGCGGTTCAGGACGAGGGCCGCGTTCTCGTCGTACGCCGCCTTCTGCAGCGGGAACACGGTGCGGCCGAGGGCGTCCAGCGGCAGGTTCAGCTGCGTCGTCTTGCCCGTCAGCGTGAGCTGCGCCCCCTCGCCCAGCCCGGCATGGTCGCGCGACTGCACCTGCAACTGGCTCTGCAGCAGGTTCTTCGGGCCGCCGTATTTCTCGAACTGGACCATGGCCCGGTACGCATCCCGGTAGCTCACCCATTCGCCGGCCTGTGCCTGTGCTTGCGCGCCGGTCGACACGACCGCGGCTAGCCATGCAACAGCAGCGATGAGTTGGCGGGATGCGCGCATCGTCAGAACCGGTAGGCGAAGGCGGTCGAAACCGTCAGGTTGGTGGACCGCTCGACGAGCGGGCTCTTTGCGGCATTGCCCAGCAGACCCTTGGCCTGCAGGTTCGACGTCAGCATCCACGAGGGCGACAGGGCCCAGTTCCAGCGCACGCCGACGTGCGCTTCCTGCAGGCCGCCGCCCGCCTCGTACCAGGAGAACCGGCTGTGCGCCGCTTCTTCCAGCGACACGCCGAAATACGTCTGGTTGTAGTTGCGGTTCACGATGGACACGCCAGCCGACACCGACACGCGATGCTGGCTGCCGAGCTCGAACGCGAGGCGCTGCACGCCCAGGTCCAGGCGCGCGCCGTCATGGTCGTTGCCGGCGCCGTACAGGACACTGCTCGTCAGGCGCCATTGCGGCGTCAGGTAATAGTTCGCGAAGACGCCGCCCTGCAAACGGGCGCCGATCTTGTTCATGCCGTCCAGGCCCGTGCCGCGGAGGTTGCGCTTGTCGATCGGCTCCGGGACCGGGCCGATCAGGGTCGTGCCCGCGCTGCCGACGCCATCGAACACCTGGCCGGTGCCGCTACGGTCACGGCCGGGCTGCACGGCCACCAGCGGACCGTATTCGAACGTCGGACTGTCCGTCAGGTGCATCCCGGCGCTCATGCCGGAAATAAAAAGGCCGTTGCTCCATTGAACCTGGAGCACCGGCAACGCTGATACCTTGCGGCTTCCCGTCCCGTCCCAGCGCGGCGCCGACTGCACGCCGAGGCCGACGTACATGTCGCGGCTGCCGTCGGGCATGGGGTTGGTCGCCGGCGTTTGGGCCCACGTCATGCCGCAGGCGGCGCTCAGCGCAAGGAAGAGAAGCTTGTTCATGTTCGGGGTTGAAAGATTCGGGAAGACAACATTCTACGTCCTTGTCTTCCTTCCTCCCATATCCTTTCCTGCTTTAATGCCTCGTTGCCACTTCGGTCGAAAAGACGACCGGCAGATCGCTGCGCGGGATCACGGCGAGGTGGGCGGGCGACGTCACGTGCATGGCGCACATGATGTCCGGTCCCGGCACCGAGCGCAGCTCGCGCACGAGAATCCTGCCGTCCGTGCGCAGGATGCCGTCGATGGCCGTCGAGTAGCAGCTGTTGGCGCCGTAGCCCAGGAAGACGCCGACGACCATCTGCGTCGCGAAATCGAGGGCAGGCTTGTCGCGGCCCGGCGCGTGTTCGTTCCACAGGCGGGTCCAGGCAGCCTCGTCCTTGACGACGACGGTGCGCGCCTCGTGGATGCCCGACAGGCTCGACGCGTCCACGGTGCGGAACAGGATGTCCGAGGCGGCCACTTTGTTGAACGCGACGTCGGCATCCACGCGGTCCACGGCCACGACCTGCATCGGCTGGGTGACGACGGGCAGGCAGATGGCGACCGTCGTGACGTCGCGCTCGTCGATCTCCACTTCCAGCTTGCTGGCGCCCGCCGCCACGCGGCCGACGACCATGCTGCGGCAACCGCTGGCGTAGTCGCCCGCAAATACGCCGATCAGCATCTTGCGCGTGAAATCGACCTTGGGCTGGCTTGGTGCCGGCGTGCGGCCGGCGGTGTGCTGGGCCCACAGCTTGTCCCAGGCGGCCTGGTCCTTGATGACGACGTTCTGCGCCGCCGTCACGCCCGAGAACGTATCTTTCGCGACGGTGTCGAACGTGATCGCCGTGCCGGCCGCCGGCAGGAAGGTCAGCTGCTCGACCTTGTGACTGCTGCCCAGGCCGAGATCGGGCTGGTCGGCATTCTTGACGATCGTCTCGAACAGGGCGCGGGCGCTCTCGTCCTGGCAATAGGTCTTCGGTCCGGCGATCGTGTCGCCGTGCGAGCACAGGCGGGTTTCCGGCTTGTTGCCAAACAGGACTTGCTCATAGGACGCGTCGGCGCAGCGGCCGGCATGGTCCCAGAACACTTGCTTGCCGTCGATGACGAACAAACGGTTCTTCGTCTCGCTGCAGGCGGCCGTGCGCGCCATTTCGACGAAGGGGGCCGTTGCCAGCGCGGCCGGGTTCGGCTCGCCGACCGCGATGCCGGGGCTGGCCTGCTGGTCATGCATCGTGCTTCCTCCACCGCAGGCGGCCAGTGCCGCCGCAACGACGATGGCGCCCAGCGGCGTCATCACGCGTCCAAACATGCTCATATTCTCCCTCTCCTGGAAACGATGGCGCCGTGTGCCCGGCACGCATCCTGAATAAAAAAGGGTCCGCCTTCTCTCGCGCATCGGGCGGACCCAAACGGAAAACCCAATGCTGTGTATCGTAGGGTGAAGACGCCAAAACATCATCCGCGGACTGTCGGGCATTTGTCCTCAATTTGTAAGAGGTGGTTTTTTAGATCATTGCTCCTATACAATTTCGATATGTGTAAGACAAATCCAGGCCCAAGGCTTTGCCACGACCCGAGGACAGCGGCTTGAATCGCCTGTTCTTCCGTTTCTTCGTGCTCGTGATGCTGTCGATCACGGCCGCGACGTTCGTCATCTACTTCGTGTTCGCCCGGCTGTTCGGCGACCCGCTCGACGACATCGCACGGCGCCAGGCGTCGGCGCAGATCTTCCTGCTCGAGCAATATGTCGACCGCGCGCCGGGCGACGAGTGGCTCGGCCGCCTGAACAAGGTGCGCGAAGTGTCCGAGGCCCATTTCGACCTGATCCCGCTGGACCAGGCGCGCGCCGCCCTGCCCGCCCGCCAGCACGAGGCACTGGAGCGGGGCGAGGTCGTGCTGGATCCGCAGCACAAGGCATTCTTCCGCCGCGTCGACCTGCGAGGCGAGCGCTACATCGGCAGCAACGAGGAAGCGATCCGCGCCTACAACCTGCCGATTGACCTCGACCAGGCGCTGGCGATGGAAGTGGTGCGCTACGTCGTCGTGGCGCTGGCGCTGCTCGTGCCGATCGCGCTGTGGTCGCGCTCGCACTGGCAGGCGTTGCAGACGCTGTCGCGCGTGGCGGATGAGTTCGGTTCTGGGCATCTGTCCGCCCGGGCGCACCTGAAACCAGCGGACGCGGTTTATCCGCTGGCCGAACGCATCAACGCGATGGCCGGGCGCATCCAGGGGTTGCTGGAAGCGCAGAAGAACCTGCTGCACTCCGTGTCGCACGAACTGCGCACGCCGATCGCGCGGCTGGAATTCGCGCTGGAGCTGCTGGCCGAGCGCGCGGGCGATCCGGCCCTGTCCAAGCGCATCGCCGCGATGGAGGGCGACCTGACGGAGCTGAACGATCTCGTCAACGAGCTGCTGTCGATGAGCAAGCTGGACAACGCCCAGGGCCCGCATCGCGCCCTGTTCGAGCTGGAACCGCTACTGCGCGAATGCGCGGACGGCCTGCATCCGCGGCCGCAGCGCCTGCACGTGGACCTGGGCGAGCGCCTCGGCAGCGTCGACGGCGACCGCCGCCTGATCGCCCGCGCCATCGGCAACCTGCTGAGGAATGCGCAGAAGTATGCGGCGCACGAGGTCGCGCTGCGCGTGCGGCGCGAAGACTGCCGCATCGAGATCGCGGTCGAGGACGACGGTCCCGGCATCCCCGAAGAGGAACGGGAACGCATCTTCGAGCCGTTCTACCGCCTCGACCGCAGCCGCGACCGCGCCACCGGCGGCTTCGGCCTCGGCCTGTCGATCGCGCACAAGGCGATCGCCTTGCATGGCGGCCACCTGAAAGTCGAGCAGTCGACCTTGGGCGGCGCCCGCTTCGTGATCAGCCTGCCGGACGGCGTACTGTCGGCCTGAACCGTTATTTGCCCTTTGCGGCCTTGTCGACGAGCTTGTCCGCCACGTTCAGCGTGGCCTTGAACACGTCGGCGCGGTCGGCGCCCTGCATTTGGGGAGACAGCAGGCCGGGGTTGGTCAGGAAGCGGCCGCCGACGATGAGCGTGGGCGCGGAATCGACCTGGTAGTTGGCCGCGATCCGCTCGAGCTGGCGCAGGCGCGTCGTCACGCCGAACGAATTCCACGCTTCCAGGAAGGCCGCACGGTCGATGCCGTTCTTCGCCGCCCAGTCGATGATGACGTCGTCCTTGTTCAGACGGATATGGTCGGTGTGCACGGCCTTGAACACCTTCTCGTGCATGTCGCCCAGCCGGCCCAGCGCCTCGAGCGTCAGGAACAGATGCGCTTCGGGATCGGCCTGTCCCGTCGACGGATAATGGATGCGGCGCACCGTGATGCGGTCGCCCTCCTTCCTGATCCACTCCTCCAGTAACGGTTCCAGTGCATTGCACACCGGACAGTGGTACATGAAGAATTCGATGACCTCGACCTTGTTGCCGTTCGCCTGTACGGGCTGCGGACGGGCGAGCGTGGCATAGTCGACGCCGTTCTGCGGGACGGCGGGCGACGCGAACGCGAGGGACACCGACAGGGACAGCAGCAGGCCGAAGCCGGCCGCACGCAGGAGAGACATGGGCGATCCTTCAGGTCGTGAAAACCTGAAGGTTACCATTTCTTCAAGGAATTATCGACGTCCGACCGGCTCGGGGCGTTCCGGCTTCACGTGGGTCAGCGCGTACCCCAGGTGTTGCCACCAATGTTCGCGCGAATGCACGGTCAGCAGGCATTGCCGGTCGATTTCGCCCTTGAACACGGGGTCCTGGCACTTGTTCGTCACCAGCGCGTTACGCTGGTTTTCGGCGTTCACCAGCGCGATGGTGAGCCAGAAGACAAGACCTGCGAGCGCGACCACGAGCACCCAGGCCGCGTGGTTCCAGTTACTCGAATCAAACAGATGCTCCTCGTCCGGTTTGGACTTGTCGTACATCTTCAGGATCTTGCCTTCGACATCACTCATTGCGCTGTTTCTACCTATTATTTCGACTTGGCTGCTTTCGCGACCAGGGCATCCATCACCTGCAGCGTGGCTCCGAACAGGGCCGGCTCGTTCTGGGTCTTGATCGAATTGTAAACGGTCGCGGGCGACGTCTGGTACTTGCCGTCGATGATAATGGTCGGCACGCTGTCGACCTTGTAGTCGCTGGTGATCTGCGGCAGGCGGCGGAGCTTGGTCGTCACACCGAACGAGTTCCAGGCTTCCAGGAACTTGTTGCGGTCGATACCATTCTTCGCGACCCAATCGATGATCGCCGCGTCCGTGTTCAGGCGCAGGTGATCGACGTGCCAGGCCTTGAAGACTTTCGGCTGGAACTCTTCGGCCTTGCCCAGCGCTTCCAGGGTCAGGCGCAGGTGCGCTTCCGGATCGTTCGGGCCCGACGACGGCAGGTGCACGCGCTTGAACACAATGTTGTCACCCTGTTTTTTGACCCACTGTTCGAGCTGCGGTTCCAGCGCGTTGCAGTGCGGGCAGTGGTACATGAAGAACTCGATCACCTCGACCTTTTTACCCGTGGCCTGCACCGGTTGCGGCTGGGCGAGCGTCACGTACTCGACACCATTCTTCGGGTCGGTCGGCGACGCGAACGCGGTGCTGGCGGCGAGGGCGGTGGCGAGCAGGGCAAAACGCAGGGAACGCATAGTTATCCTTCTAGGGTTGGTTGAGCGAACGACGCGAGATTACCACTTTTTCGGTCGCCAGCCTTAGCCGGGGCTTATTTCTTGCAAATGCTTACCGGGAGTAACGAATGCTTACGATACGCCGGGCGGGCACGGGGTGCCCACCCTACGATCCGCTTCCTCCGTAGGGTGGGCTCCCCGAGCCACCATGTGCATCAGAAGTCGTACCGGGCCGACAGTTTCAGTTGACGTCCATCGCTCGGGTAGATACCGCCCTTGCACGAGAACGCATTGCTGAAGTAGTGACGGTCCGCCAGGTTCAGGCCCGTTGCCGCGACTTCCCACGCGCCCAGCTTGATGCTGTAGCGTGCGTCGAACGTGGTGTAGGACGGGATGCGCGCGCCGCAGCTGTTGCTGAAGTCGCCGCCGTAACGCTGGCTGTCGACCCATTGCGCCCCGATATCGGCCGACTGACCGTTGCCCGGCACCCAGGCCAGGCGCGCCGTCACGACGTTCTTCGGCACGAGCGCCAGTTCGCGGCCGGCGTTCCGGCCGTCCGTGAAGTGCGCGATCACGTGCTGCACGTGCGCGCTCGCGCGCCAGCCTGCCGCAAGCAGCGCCTCGGCGTCGATCTCGAAGCCCTTGCGCTCGGTCGGATCGAGGTTCGTGTTGGCGCCCCAGCCGCCGTTCAGCGTCGGGTCATAGAAAATCTCGTTGTTCAGGCGATGGCGGAACACGCGCGCCGTCACCGTGCGGCTGTCATCGCCCGGCGCGTGGCGCAACGTCGTGCCCAGCTCGAGGTCATGCGACGTCTGCGCCTTCAGGATGTCGAGGCTGGACCGGTAGCCGTTCTCGTCGACGTTCGCCACGCGGTAGCTCTGCCCCGCCTTCGCGTACACCTCGACCTGCGGGTGCACGCGGTAGCTGGCCTGCGCTTCCCACGCGTTCTGCGACTGCGAACGGTCTTCCGGCGCGACGCCGCCCACGACGTCCACGACGCTCTTGTCGAAGTTCTCGTGGCGCGCGCCGACGGCGATGCGGCCGTCGTGGGCCGGATCGAAGCGCAGCTCGTCGCGCAGGTACACGGCCTTCGACGACTGGCTCGCGTCGGCGTTCGAGAACGACGACGTGGTCGTGCGCTTCCAGCGCGCGAAGTCCAGGCCGCCCACCAGTTCGTTCAGCATGCCGCCCACGTCGGACAGCCAGCGGGCGCGCGGCGAGAACTGGTCCTGGCGGCCGTCGTACGCAATGATCGACGCGAAGTCCGTGGACAGATAGTTCGAGCGCACGTTACGTTCGCGGTGCGACAGGTCGGCGGCCAGGTCGACGGCCCCCAGGCGGTATTCGGCGAACACGTTCGCGCGGTCCGTGTCCAGCGAACCGAAGTCCTTCGGCGTCAGCGTCTGGCGCGGGTCCGCGTCGAACTGGGCCAGCGTCAGCGAACCGGGGAAGCGCGAATCCTGGCGCGCGCTCTCGACGTGGATGCCGGCGCGGCCGCCCGTGAAGCGGGTCTGCACGTCGAGCGAGGCCGTCGTCTGGTCGAAATCGCCGTTGCGGCGGTAGTTGTTGGTGCCCTGGCGCGCAACGGCGAGGTCGGCGCTGACATCGCCCGCCGTCTGCGACAGCTGCGCGCGCACGTCGTGCTCGTGGAACGAACCGCCTTCGGCAAACACGGAACCGTGCAGGCCGCCGGCCACGTTGCGGCGGGTCGTGATCTGGATGACGCCGCCGGTGGCGCCTTCGCCATACAGCACGCTGCCGCCGCCGCGGGTGATCTCGATGCGCTCGACCGTGTCGATCGGGATCGTCGACAGCACGGTGTTCGCCAGTTCGTTCTCGTTCAGGCGCACGCCGTCGACCATGATCACCATGTTCTGCGCGCTGTTGGTGCCGAAGCCGCGCAGGTCGAGCGCGAAGTCGGGCGAGGAGTCCAGGCTCTGGCGGCCGAACACGCCGCCGATCTTGCGGATCGCGCCGTTCACGTCGTTCACGCCGGCGCGGCGGATGTCGTCCTGCGTGATGACGGTGGCGCCGATCGGACGCAGGTTTTCCACGCTCGGGAAGCGCGAACCGGTGACGACGACGGTGGATGGGTTGCCGTCCTGGGCGAAGACGCCGTTCGTGGAGAAGGACAGGACGATGGCACAGGCCAGCGCGAGCGGCTTGATAGCCGGCGCGCCGCGGGTGGAGGCGGCAGTATGCATTGGATGTTCAGTGTTCGTTTGGCGCCGGCAAGCGTCCCCGCACGCCGGCGTACACAAAAGCGCGGCGTAACGCCGGCTTCCCCTGTCTGGCCGGTCTCCGGGCTCCAAGACGGACCGCCCCACCTTCCTGCGCAAGCACAGTGGTCGTCGGGGCGGCCTGTCGCCATGCGGCGACGCTTGTTTACCGTTGCGGGGGCAGCACACGTTGGCACGCCGCCGGAGGCGACGCCGCTTCGTGTTTCCCGTTTAACTGCATGCGCAGACGCGCACGCGGGCACCAGAACCCCGAGATTATAACCTGTATAGTGTGGGCACAAAAATAACAGCCACGCCAGGGGTCCCGCATGCTTCCTCGTTTCCGATTCCGCTTCGCCCTCGCCGCCGCGCTGCTGCTGGCGGGGGCGGTGTTCGCCGCGCCGGCGTCCGATATCGCCCTCGCCCGACCCGATGCCGCCGCCGTGCGCGTGCCCAGCAGCCCGGATGCCTGGGGCGGACCGCGCACGGGCCGCGAACCCACGCTGTCGGACCGCGTCGTCCATTACGACATCGCCGCCACGCTCGATCCGGTCAAGCACACGGTCACGGGCCGCGAGCGGCTCACGTGGCGCAACCGCAGCAACGTGGCCGTCAGCAGCGTCTACCTGCACCTGTACATGAACGCGTTCGAGAACGCGGGCACCACGTATTTCACCGAGCGGCGCGAGCGCGACGGCACCTTCCGCTCCGGCGTCGACATCAAGGACGCCTGGGGCCACATCGCCCTGCGTCGCGTCGTACAGGGCGGCGCCAACGTGCCGTCGACCTTCGTCCATCCCGACAACGGACCGGCGACGGATCGCACCGTCGTGCGCTTCGACCTGCCGCAGGCCGTGGCGCCGGGCGCATCGACGACGCTCGACATCGACTTCGTCACGCAACTGCCGCGCGTCGTCGCGCGCGCCGGGTACTTCGGCTCCTTCCACCTCGTCGCGCAGTGGTTCCCGAAGATCGGCGTGCTGGAACTGCCGGGCGAACGCGGCGCCACGGGGCCGCGCTGGAACGTGCACGAGTACCACCTGAATTCCGAGTTCTACGCGGACTTCGGCAGCTACGACGTCAGGCTGACCGTCCCGCGCGACTACACGGTAGGCGCGACGGGCGAGCCGCAAGGCGCCCCCGTCGAGAAGGACGGCATGCGCACCTGGCATTTCGTGCAGGGCGACGTCCACGACTTCGCCTGGACCGCGGACAACCAGACCGCGAAACCGCTCGTCGACACATGGTCCGGCCCCGGCAGCCCGACGGTGACGCTGACCGTGCTGTACCCGCCCGAATTCGCGGCCAGCGCGGCGCCCGCGCTGAAGGCGGCCAAGGAATCGCTGACATACTTCTCGAACACGCTGGGCCCGTACCCGTACAAGACGCTAACCATCGTGATCCCGCCCTACAACGCGGAGGAAGCGGGCGGCATGGAATACCCGACGTTCTTCACGGCGGAGGCCTACCGGACCGTCGAACCGCGCACGGCGAACCAGTTCGCCCTCGCCTTCGTCACCATCCACGAATTCGGCCACAGCTATTTCTACGGCCTGCTCGCGTCGAACGAATTCGAAGAACCGCTGCTGGACGAAGGCCTCAACGAATACTGGGACAACCGGATGATGCGAGATGAGGGCCAGCTTGCCTACATCGCGACGCCTCTGCTGGCAAGGCTCGGCTTCGCGCCCGGCTATCCGACCTTCGACGCCGAGCGCACGACCACGCCGCGCCATGACCCGGCCGACCCGCCCGGCGCCAACGCGTGGCACCGCCTGCAGGACATCGGCCCCGTCTACACGCGCACGGCGATCCTGATGCGCGACCTGGAAGCGCGCATCGGCCGCGCACCGATGGAACGCGCGTTCAAGGAATACTACCGGCGCTGGGCATTCCGCCACCCCAGCACCGCCGACCTGCGCGACACGCTCGCCGAGGTGACAGGCCAGCGCGCCGTCATCGAGGACGCGTTCGCGCGCCAGGTCTACGCCGTCTCCCGCGTCGACGACAGCATCGCCGACCTCGCGAGCACGGAGCTGGTGCCGCTCCCCGGCGCGCACGCCAGCCAGGCCGCGGTCGACAAGCTTGTCGACGCGGCACGCGCGGCATGGCGCAAGATGCATCCGGACGGCACCGGCCCCTACCCGTACCGCACGGACGTCACGGTCCGCCGGCATGGCGCGTCCGTGCCGCAGACGCTCGTCGTGAAATTCGCCGACGGCAGCACCGAGACCGCCCGCTGGGATGCCGACGAACGGTGGCACAGATTCACGTGGACGAAGCCGGCGAAGGCCCTCTCCGCCGAACTGGATCCGCAGCGCCTGCACTACCTGGACGTGAACAAGCTCGATGACAGCCGCACGCTCGACCCGGATCCGCGCGCGTCGCACCGCTGGGGCCTCGAGTTCGCGGCCGTCGTCAACTACCTCCTTGCCCTGATCGCCACCCTATGACGACCGACACGCTCACGCCCCCTTCCCTTGCGCCGCGCGCGGCCGTTCCGCACGGCGTCCTGCACGCAGCCCGCGCCAGCCTGCAATGGCGCTTGCTGTTGTGGTGGGCCGTGCTCCTGGTGCTGCCGACCGTCGTCGCCGCGCTGCCCATGTGGGAACTGCTGTCCGCCAGCCTCGATCACTCGGTGTATGCCGGCCGTCTCGCCGAGCGCCTCGACATGATCGCGTACGCCGACATGCTGCACGCCGTGCGCGACCAGTATGCGCCGGCGCTGGGCGCGGGCAGCGTCGTCGCGCTGGTGCTGACGTTGCTGCTGTCGCCGCTGCTGGCCGGGATGGCCCTCGCCGCCGCGCGCGCACCGCAGCCTTTGTCCTCCGGGACGCTGCTGGCCGCCGGTGCGCAGTTCTATCCGCGCATGGCGCGCATGCTGGCGTGGTCGCTGATCCCGCTCGGTGTGGCCGGGCTGGTGGGCAGCTGGGCCCACCATCTGGCCGGCCAGGTCGCCGAGACGGCGCGGCTGGAAACGGACGCCGAACGCGCCGCGCACCTGGCCACGCTGGCGGCCGTCGCGCTGCTCGTGCTGGCCCACGCGACGGTCGACATCGGCCGCGCCATGCTGGCCGCCGACCGCCGCCGCACGTCCGTCATCGGCGCGTGGTGGCGCGGCTGCGGGCAGTTGGCGCGCCGGCCGCTCGCGCTGCTGGGGACTTATCTGGCGGTGACCGCGGCCGGTCTCGTTGTCGCCGCGTTGCTCGCGTTCGCGCGCGTGCACTTGCCGGCGCTGGGGACCGTCGGTACCGGCGGCGCCGTCGTGCTGGCCCAGCTCGTCGTCCTCGTGCTCGGGTGGATGCGGATGGCGCGCCTGTTCGCGCTGACGGCGCTCCTGCGCTGATCCGGACGATCAGCTACCATGGACGTTTCGATTGCCGCCCGAAGGAGCCCGCCATGACCCGCCTGCCCACTTATTTCGTCTCGCACGGAGGCGGCCCGTGGCCGTGGATGAAGGACCAGTACGGGCCCACGTATGCCGAGCTGGAAGCGTCGCTGGTCGACATCAGGCGGCAGATCGGCGTGCGTCCGAAGGCCGTTCTCGTCGTGACGAGCCACTGGGAGACGGACGACTTCACGGTGTCGTCCGGCACGACGCCGGGCATGATCTACGACTACGGCGGCTTCCCGCCGCACACGTACCAGATCCGCTACCCGGCACCGGGCGAGCCGCAGCTGGCATCAAGAGTCGCGCAATTGCTGACCGACGCCGACCAGCCCGCCCGCCTGGACGCGGAGCGCGGCTTCGACCACGGCACGTTCTCGATGCTGGCGCCGATCTATCCGGAAGCCGACGTGCCGGTCGTGCAGCTGTCGATCCGCCACGGCTACGACCCGGCCGTGCACCTGGCCGCCGGCCGCGCGCTGGCCCCGCTGCGCGACGAGGGCGTGCTGATCCTCGGCAGCGGCCTGTCGTTCCATAACCTGCGCCAGTTCGGCCCCGGTGGCGCGCTGGCATCCAACGCGTTCGATACGTGGTTGCAGCACGTGCTGCTGGAACTGTCGCCCGTTGACCGCGAGCAGGCGCTGCTCAACTGGAGCGAGGCGCCGTATGCGCGCATGGCGCATCCGCGCGAGGATCACCTCGTGCCGCTGTGGGTGGCGCTCGGTGCGGCCGAGCAGGAGCCGGCTGCGTGCGTGTATCACGAAGAAAGTTTTTTTGGGGCGTTGACGGTGTCGAGTTTCAGGTTTGGCGCTGCCGCTGCTTGATATGCAGCCCGACGCTGGTTGACTGCGGCCAAAATCCGCAGGTTCGCGCGACATGACAATGCTCTCTTCAATTCGACATGACTTCGGAGAGAGCAAATGGCAATCGACGTGTACCTGCAGATCGACAGCATCAAAGGCGAGTCCCAGGATTCCACACACCAGGGCTGGATCGAAATCGTCCAGGCCCAGTGGGGTGTGACGCAACCAGTTCTCAGCTCGTCAGGATCGGGCACCGGAGCCGCACGACAGGCCGCAGCGAATACCGCACGCTGTCGCTGGCGAAGCTCGCCGACCTGGCGTCGCCTCTTCTCATGCAGCACTGCACGAACGGCAAGACCATCCCGAAAGCGAAGCTCGAAATGATGCGAGCCGATGGCGATGGCAATCGTGTGAAGTATTACGAGGTCGAGCTGGAGAACGTACTGATCGCCAACATGGAGCAGATGGTGGCCGAGGGCAGCATCCTGCGTGACAACATCGCTCTCCACTTCACGAAAGTGAAATGGAAATATTCGCAGCAGAAGATCGGTGGCGGCATGGGAGGCCATACGGCTGGGGGCTGGGATCTGTCGTGCAACAAGTCGTGTGCATGACGGAGGCCGCTCATGCGCGATCAACCAGACGACCCGCTCCGGCCTGTCCAGGACAAGCGCGGCTTCTTCATGCTGCCGCGTTAGCCAGCGGAATCCGGCTACTACACTTATGGCCGGCTCAACGGGGAGCCAGACAGGGGTGCGTACCAGTATCCGCACCCGATCATGATGCAGGCAATCCTGCGCGTGGCCCTAGAATGGCAAGCCATCGACAATCGCCGCATCGGCGTCGGGAATATCAGCCTTGCCGGCGGGGCGAAACACCCGGACCACAAGGGGCACAGGGATGGGCTCCAGGTGGACATGCGAGCACTACGCAAGGACGGACGTGAAGAGCCTGTTTGCTGGAATAATCCGCAATACGACCCGGAGGGAACCGCAACGCTGATCGAGCTGTTTCGCACCTTCGCTCCAGTCACGAAGATTTTCTTCAACGACACCAGCATCCCGTTTGTGACATGGAGGGAGAGGCATGATGACCATTTTCACGTGGAGCTGATGGGGTAAATATGCGAAACCTGACGTTATTGGCTCTCTCCGCTTTCTGCCAGCTGGCCGCTGCTGGTCCGAACGAAAAAAGGACACATGAGCTGAATCGCTGGAATCCGCTTCCAGCGGAATACAAAATCCATTCCGGGAACACGGCCTATTCGGAACCGCCGACGAAAGCCGACAGCGCGATTACGGTCGCGTTCAAAGGGGAAGCCGCGAAGCAACTGTTCGACCAGATAGGCCCCGATGTGAAGGACAGCTGTGTCGCCTCCAGCAAGGGCGACCGAGAGCGGCGGAAAAAGGGCGTTTCGTGTCTGTACGAGACGCAACAGGATAGCCCTACGGATTCGCACTACCGATGCTGGATTGGGATCGATCTTCGTACCGGTGAGGGCGATGTCCGGGTGCCCTGCTGAATCAGCGGCAAGAGCGGCTTCCATAACCGGCACGCGTTCAGGTCCCCCCGCTTATCCACGCGAGGATCATCTCGTGCCGCTGTGGGTGGCGCTCGGTGCTGCCGAGCAGGAGCCGGCTGCGTGCGTGTATCACGAGGAGAGTTTTTTTTGAGGCGTTGACTGTGTCGAGTTTCAGGTTTGGCGCTGCCGCTGCTTGGCATTCAGCCCGACGCTGGTTGAGTGCGGCCAAAATCTGTGGGTTCGCTCGACATGACAATGCTCTCCTCAATTCGGGTGAATATTCGGCCAGTCCGTAAATGTTTCGTTTCGTGTGATCATGTTCCGCGTCGTAGCTGGCCTTTGTTTCGTGCAAAGGCTATGCTGGGCGACTTGATTGCTGGGTTCAGCAGTCCCGGCACTCAATCCCACCAGGAGGA
>Ga0187844_10000010_pt1 | contig 113842 bp, 106 predicted proteins | sample SpaLakP09_SKY_50_FD_134517 | JGI IMG/M metagenome (GOLD analysis project Ga0187844, IMG submission 134517) | Oligotrophic lake water microbial communities from Sparkling Lake, Wisconsin, USA - SP09_SKY_50 | ecosystem: Environmental > Aquatic > Freshwater > Lake | place: USA: Sparkling Lake...
GCAATGTTAAATTATAAAACTAAAGAAAAAGAAGTAGTTGATAGAATTACACAAACATTTACTAATTTTGATTGGATTTCTGATAAAAAAGTCCAAGATGGTTGTTCAAGAAGAAGACCAGATTTATTATTGGATATGGGAACACATATTATTATTGTCGAAGTTGATGAAAATAAACATACTGATTATGATTGTAGTTGTGAACATAAACGATTCATGGAATTATCTCAAGACTTGCAACATAGACCAATTATATTTATTCGTTTTAATCCAGATAGTTATACTAATCAAGAAGGTATATCAATAAAATCTTGTTGGAGATTAAATAAATTAGGTGTATTACAAATTACAAAAACTAAACAAACAGAATGGGAAGAACGAATAGAGACTTTAAAACAACAAATTCAATATTGGATTGATTATCCAACAGAAAAAACAATAGAAATTATTGAGTTGTTTTATTAATATTTTATATTAATAAAATAATTTAATAAGAAATTAAATTGAAACATTATACATCATATATAGAAACAACAACAAAGAAACAATGACTGACATTATAGTGAATGAACAATCTAATAATACACTTGCAACTGAAAATATTGCATATTTGGAAAGTTTATATAATGCAGTTAGTGAATCTATAAAACAACTATCAAGTTTTAATGTGAATACACCCAAGTATATCCAAATAATGTCTCTACATGGAATAGAGTTTAATATAATTAAATTTAACGAAACAATAAAAGATACTACTATTCATTTTCTTAAAACAATCATAGGAATAATAAATAGTCTCAAAGAAACACTTAGTGAGACAAAAAGTGATGATGTTAGTGATAAATATCGTAAGTTTCACAATAATATAATTAATAAAATAAAAAATTTTATTAATTATTATCTTAAATATATAAGTATTCTTGAACAAATTCGGTCAAATGTTTATAAAAAATATAGTGAAGGAGTAGAAGCAATAAATATACTTATTCAAAATAATAATATATCATTAGAAATACAAATTAGTGAAGACCCTAATTTTCATAGTATGTATTCTAGACAGAAAATACAAAATGATTTATTAGAAGATTATTATCATTGCTTGGATAATGATATACAAATATTTAATTCACTACGTGAATCATTTACAAATATAAATACATCCTTTTTGTGAATGTCGTAATGAACTTGATATTTATATTAATATATCTAATAAAACTATATAAGAATTTAAAGTCTTCCGTAATATTTATATATTATTGTAAATATGACGACCAAAATGATTAAAAATGAACAATGGACTGTAAAAATATTAATACAAAAAGTGTTAAATAATGAAATTCATAAACCAAAATATCAACGACAACAATACTGGGTTCTTTTACCAAAAAAAGAAAAAAAAGAAAAAACACCTAGTGACAGAAAATATATAGAATTTTTATTTGAAACACGTAATAGTGTTCATGCAATTACTTTTGGACATGAGAATGATAAATTATCAGTTATAGATGGAAATAATAGATTGAATGCAATTATTCGTTTTATAAATCAACCTTTTATTTTATTTCCTGAAAAATTAGATAAATTTAGAGAACAAATTAAAAAAGAAATAATGATTGATATTTCTAAAAAAATTGTTGAAATCATTGTTAATATAAAACAAACAAAATATGATAATTCACTACCATTAGATAAATTAAAAGAACACATTCAAGAAAAAACAAAGATTGACCTTTCTGTCATTTCTGATAAAGAATTTGATATTGTAAAACAAATTAAATATGATGAATCATACCCATTAGACAAACTAAAAGAACATATTCGTAAAGAAAAAAATATTATTGATATTTTTAATAAAATTACAGATAAAATTGTTGATATAATTATTGATATAGTAAAAGAAATAAAATATGATGATTTAATTAAATTTAAATATTTTCCTTTTTTTTCAAAAAATTACAAAGATTTATATAAGAATCATTTAAAATATATAAGAGATACAGCAGAACCATATTTTGAAGAACTAATTAATGAAATGAAAATAGATAATGAGGATAGATTTGATAATGATGTAATTATAAATGTGAATTTATTTATTGGATATTCTACTGAGGAATTGGCACGTGTATTTGGAAAAATAAACCAATATGATTCAAGATTAACAGAAAATGATGCATTGGCAAGTAAATTATTTAATATTGATGAATTTATTATTGAAGATAAAGTATTGGAAATTGAAATAAGACCTTATATTAAAGAATTTTATAATGGACAAAAAGATAAAGAAGAATTAATTTGTCATGGTTATAAAGAAGATGAACCTATAAATGCATTTGACTTTATGATAGGTTTTCAAAATTATTCTAACAATAAATGTTGTATAATACAAAATACAGATGATAAAAGATTGTCATTGTTTTTTAAAATTTATAAAAACTTGTATAAAGAAACATTTGATGTTACATTTACAACAAAAAATGTAAATGAATTTATTAGTTACATGAAAAAAGTAATCAATATTTTACAAGAATTAGAAAATAGAATTTTTACTAAAAATTTAGTCAAAGGTAAAAATACAATTTTTGATGCAGCAAATAAAAAATTAAAATCATTGGAAAAAAATAACATGTATTTAATAATAACATCTATAATAGGATATATAAAGAATAAAACAGACAATAAAGAAATATTAAAATCTATTGAAAAATGTATATTATATCATTTCTTTATTAGTAATATAGATGATAAAGATGAAAGAAAAAAATACCAATTATTTGATGGTATAGCATTTGAAGCAGGAGGTACTTTTATAGACAATCAAGCAAACTCCTTTATAAAGGATCCTAGTTTAATTTCCAAAAAAATCACCCCAGAAATAATGGAAGAAGTTTTAATTAAATTAACACAAGAAAATGTAAAAAATAAAACTTATGAAGTTAGAAGTAATGGTAACGATAAATTAGATAAACGAAGAAATAGAAAACTATTTGAAAAAATTCTCATTTCTACTTATTATTATCGTAAAATTCCAAGAGAATATTTACAAAATAATTTTTGGGTTGAACATATATTTCCATTTAGTTCTAGTTGGGATAGTGAAATAGATATAGATCGTCTAGGAAATATAATTCCAATCATTGATATTTTAAATAAAGATAGAAATAATCATCATATTGAAGAATATAAAAAAAACGATAAAAATAAAATTTTAAATTTTATTGATATTATTCCAAAAACAGAAAAGTATAATAGTATAATTTCTCATACATGTAGAAAACCACATGTTATAAATAGTGAAGAATACAATAAAATATGTATTAATAACGAACGAATACTAATTAAATGTTTTTTGGAAGACACATTATAATATTAAATCAATATACTCATTCAAATGATTTATTAGAAGATTATTATCATTGCTTGGATAATGATATACAAATATTTAATTCTCTACGTGAATCATTTACAAATATAAATACATCCTTTTTGTGAATGTTATAATTTATACAATTATACAATTATATAATTATATTTATTGTGGAATTAGCATATCGTATTCTAAATACGATTTTTTTTCGTACTCACGCTGTTAGAACACACTAAAAGACGAAAGTCATCTTATCACAAATAATATAATATAATATAATATATGATTAGTACTAGAATATTATTAACAATATTTTTAGGATTATTATCAGGTATATTAGGTGGAGCATTTGGATTAGGAGGATCTTTTATAATGCTTCCAGGTGTTATATTATTAGGAATAATCCCTGATTATAAAACAGCAGTAGGTACTATATTATTATCGTTATTACCACCTGTTTCTTTAATGGCTGTTATAGAATATTATAAAAGAAAACAAGTTGACATTGTTGTAGCTATTATTTTATTTGTAACCTATTTTATAGCTGCTTATTTTGGTTCTTTTATAAATAAAGCATATAGCATAAAGGTATTAGAATATTGGACATCATTATGCTTTTTTTTAATAGCAATATATTTCTTCTGGGCAGCATATACTGATAAGCATAAATCTAAGTATTAATATAATAATATCCGCAATTATTTTAATACACTTTACTATTAATAGTTGATTCAAAATAACCTATTCATTTTTTTATAAATTAATTTTATAAAAAAATTATATAATTATGTATTAAAAAATTGAAACATATCTACTCTATAAAAAAGTTTCAAACAAAGTATAAAAATGAGTTTCCAAACAATTATCATTGAAAAGAAAAAGGTAAATGATTGGTCTGATCCAGAATTCAAATCTGCATACCAAAAAGCATATAGAGAAGCTAATAAAGATAAAATTAAAGAAAAATTATTAGAAAAAAAAGAATTAATTACAACAACCCCTGTAACTACACCTACATCAATTCCATCAACACCTAAAATAAAACTTACTGAAAACTTGAATGAATACAATAAAAGTTATTATCAAAAGAATAGAGAAAAATTATTAAAAAAAGCAAACGAAAATAAAGAAAGAAGAAATGAATACTATACATGTGCGTGTGGTTGTGAAGTTCGTTTGAATAATTCAACACACAAGAAAACAGACAAACATTTCAAACGAATGCAACTAAGAGAACTAGAACTAATGGGACAAGAAGATAATAAAGGACAAGAAGATACAATAAATGTTAATATCCGTGAATCAACGAAATGATGTAATAAAATAAATATTCCAAATGATAAATGGGTCTATAATTATTATTATAATATTCAAAAAATGAATATATTTTATTCATTAGTTTTTTTATGTATTCTTTTTTTATTTTCTTTGATAAAATCAAATTACTTGTAATATACCAAATACATTCATTCACATTTAAATTATAAATAAACATGTCATAAATAATATCTCTAAAAAATAACTTATTTAATGTCTCTACATTAACAATTGAATCTAAAATTTTATCACAAATAATTTTATGAGGAATATTATATTTATGAATGGATTCCATATATAAACTTTTAATGTTAGTGATTGTATCTAATTTAATATTGGAAGGAATTTTAGTATTTAATAATTTATTATACATATTTTTCGTAGGTCTTGACATGTGAATAATTTCACATGAATTTAAAATATTATCAGGAATAAAACTAATATCTTCTGTAATTAAAATAAAACTAATATGAATAGGACAATTATTATTTTTTTGTATATAACTATAAAAATTTTCCAATAAATCAGAATTTATTTTATTAAAGTTTTTACATAAAATAATTCCATATTTTTCAGATTTTGCAGAAATAATATCAATGATTTGACAATAAATTTCATACCATAATAATTTGGAATTACAACCAAGTAGAGACATATCTATTTCATAATGAACATCACTTATTTTAATAAAATAATAAGATTTATTCATATTTATTTGTTTGTTAATATTAATACTAATTTTTTTTTCATATTTTAAATCACAAGAACTATACATTTTAATACATTTTAATGATTGTGTATATTTTCCAATTCCAGGTGGTCCATAAAAAATTATATTTTTTAAATGAATAATATTGTTTGGAAATTTCTTAAATACTAATTCATTTTTTGGATGAATATTTAAATTTTTATTAGAAGTTAAATAATCATCAAACAATGTTTCATGATTTTTCATTGAATATATTTTAATTATTATTCATTTTTTAAATAAAAGATAAGGATATAAAATACATATTAATATATTGTATATAAATGATGTTAGCAATTAATATGAATAAATATTCTCTAGATAATGTATTTTTTAACGAACAACAAAAAAACTCATTGAATGACACTAATTTTATACGATTAATTTATTCATCCAAATTATTCAGTCTTCAAGGAATAACAATTTCATTTGATTTATCTACATCATCATTTGATTTATTGCCTAATAAATATAACAAATATAAATGTGTATTTTCTGTTATAGAAAATAATCATATTGTTCAATTTATAAAAGAATTAGAATATAATTTAATAAATCAAGTTTCTTTTCATAATTATCATGTAAATAAAATACCAAATTATAAATTAATTGAACAATTTCAAAATGGAGAAATTAAAGTATGTAAATTATTAAATGAAGAATCCATAAAAACACAAAATACAAATACAATTATTATTAAAATTTCAGGTATATGGAGTTCAAACGATTATTACGGATTAACATATAAATTTTTAACTCCTAATTAACCATCTGTTATGTTATTCAATACTTTGTCAATTATATTTAAAAAAACTATTTGTATTATACACTCTGCCAATCCAAAAAATGCTAAAACAAGAATTAATGGTATGTAATCACTTAATTGTGATCTTGCACTTTGTAAATAATGATATATAAATATATTTACTATTATGATTATAATAATCGTATTTATAAATCCTTTTAAATACGGTTTTATATAATTTAATATTTCTAATTTCATTATATCATCTGCTTTTTTAGAAAAAATAACTATAAAATATACTAATGCTGCAATATTTATTATACTATTGATTACTAATAACGTTTTAATAATATTACCTGTTGAATCCTCTGTTTTTCCAATTTTATATGTAGACATTAAAATTACAATTGAATACAATGATAAACCACATACAACTATTATACAACTAATAAATAATCCATTCCCTGCTTTATTATTTGAAAATTCTACAAATATACAAAATATACCAACTGCAATAATTCCTATTGCAATTAATAGTAAATTTGACGTGTTTTTATCATTATAAGTTGGATCATTACCAGGCATATATATTAATAGATAAAATAATAACGCTATTACATCTCTACTTTGAAATATAAATAATAAAATAATAATATATGTATTTTATTATTTTATTAATAATAATAATTATTTTTATTCTTTTTTGTAAAAATTCATTCATTGAAAAGTTTGATAATAATAAAAATGTATTTTTAATTGGTGATAGCATACTTCAAAATAAATTATATGCATCTCCTTCTATTGAAGATTATTTATCTAAACAAATTAATAATAATAATTTATTTTTTTATGCAGAAGATAATACAACTATTTCTCAATGTATCAATCAAATCAATCAAATAGATACAGATTATAATAATAATAATTCGTTCATATTTATATCTATTGGAGGTAATGATATTTTAAATAAAATTGTCTATATAAATAATCCAACAATTGAAATATTAAATAATATCATGTTGGATTATACAAATTTGATTGAAAAATTATTATTAAAAATAAATAAAAGCAATGTTATTTTGTTAAATTTATATTATCCAAAAAATAGTTATTTTCATAAATATTATAATTATATTGATAAATGGAATTTGTTTATTCACGAATTTTCAAGAAAAAATAATTGTAAAGTATTAAATCTAACTAAAATTATGGAGAACCCAAATGATTTTTCTTTTAGAATTGAACCTTCTGTTATAGGTGGAGAAAAAATAAGTAATAATATATTATCAATTATAGGTAAATAATTATTATACATACCATTCTGGTTTTTCTCTACGTTTTTTCCAAGTTGCAATTCTTTGTTTCTCTTCAGACATGTAATAATTTCTATAAGATTCAACTGGATCATCTGTTTTATATTGTTCAGGCATTGCTAATGCAAATCGTGTTAAACCTTTTTCCTCAAAAGAATCATCACTAGGTATATTTTCTCTTAATATTTGAGCAACTAGATATGATTTGTGATATTTTGTTTCTGGATGACCATAACGAAATCTCCATTCATTATGTAATTCTTCAATCAAATCAAGCGTCCATATAAAATTTTCTTTAGATTTTCTACACCATATTGTTACTGGATGATTTTTATGTGCTAATTTATATATTCTATCATTTATTTCATCTTCTGGATTCAACACTCTTTTTGCAGAACACAACATTTGAACTGCTTCCAATAATATTTTACTTACATGTTTATCCATCATATATTGAGCAATCTCTTTTTGAATCAACGAAAGAATAAATAAATTCATTTTCCATTTTTGTGATATAACTATTATCATTATAATCATTTCAATTTTAAAATAAAATTGAAATGAAAATATACAAGTATTCTCTTTCAAAAAAGAAAGAAGAATAATGGCATTTACAAAAAATTGTGAAATCTGTATGCAACAAGTCGGTAAGTTGGGGAATGGAAATTGGGTATTTTATGTGGAAACTGGAGTAAATCATACTATTATTAATCATCAAATATGTGCTTCTGTTAAATATGGATGTCAAAATTGTGTAAATCAAAATAATTGGACATGTGTTTCTTGTGATACTGTATATGATAAAGAATATGAATTCTGTAATACAAAAGGATATAATTGTTGTAAAGATTGTATAGAGAAAGAAATAATTAGAACAAATAATTTTCCTAGATGTCATTGTTTGGTTTGTCAAGGAATCGTAAATAATTATTATTTGAATAATAGAATTTAATTATATTATTATAAAATTGAAACTATTATATTCATATTATATTTTTTATTGAATTGAATTAAAATGGAAAATATCTGTTCTCGTTGCAATTGTCAACTTGGAAAATGTGAAGATGGAAAATGGAATAATTATACAAGAATTATTTATTATAATAGTACGATGCGTGGATATGAATTAGTATATGTATGTAGTAGCTGTGAACCATGTCCTATATTTTGGAAATGTACAAGATGTAGAAAAATAATTACTGATGTAAATACTGAATTTTGTGTCCAACCTGAAAATCAAGAACATTTTCTTAGAACATGTATTCCTTGTTTGAATATACTAAGAGAAGAAAAAGAAACAGATTTAGATTGCAATTGTATGAATTGTAGAGAAATAAATGATAATCATACATTTATTCCAAAATAATTTATTTTAATTTTATTTTAACCCAATCTAATATTCTTTCTTCAGAACATGTTAAATAATCTTCTTCAAAATGTTCCAAACTAATAAATGTTGGTTTCTTCATTTTTTCTTTTTTGTAATAAATATATTCACCAAATTTACTTTTACGAATACTTGTTTCTTTATTAATACTTCTTATAATATTATTTTCTTTTGGTAAAGAATCATCATTATTTTTTAAAGATTCTATAAAATGTTGTGATACTTCATCACAAACATTTTTTATAGAAATATTTCCTTCTAATATTTCATCTAATTTATTTTCCATTTGAGATGTATATTCATAATCAAATAAAGTAGAGAAATTGGAATAAATATATTCAATTACTTTTATTCCAAGAGGTTGAATAATTAATTTATTTTTCTCTACTTTTTTTAATTTATTTATTATTTTATTAATATTTTCTTCTTCTAATTCATAAATTATTTGATCTTCTTCAAATACAATATCTTTTAATAAAACATATTTTCTTTCTTTTATTTTCTCTATTAATGAAGAATAAGTAGAAGGTCTTCCAAATCCTAATTGTTCTATTTTTTTAATCAATAATGTTTCTGTATAATATGTTTCATTTCCAATAATAGAAGAAATGCAATTTATTTTTTTAAAAGGAATAATAATATTATTTTTTAAATGAAGTAAATAATCATATTCTTTATTATTTAATTTTATTTCTTTTACTTTTTCCCATCCATCAAATATTATTTTTTTTGTATTTTTTTTATATATGAGATCATTTGGTGCATTTAACGAAATATCCATACTATCATAAATGGAATCACTCATACAACTTTGTAGAGAATTTTCCCAAATAATATTGTATATTTTTATTTCTTTGGAAGAATATTGAGATGATATTTTATTTAAATAAATATTTGTTGGACGAATTGGTTCATGTGCAGATTTTAAAGAATTGTTTGATATATTAGTTTTAATATATTTTTCATTATAATTGTCCATTATATATTTCTCTACTGATGTAATAAATTCATTACTATAATGATAAGAATCAGTTCTAATATAAGTAATCAATCCATCTTCATATAATGTTTGTAAAATATCCATTGTTTCTTTTGGTGAGTAAGGAGATACTTGTAATATTTTTGAAGTAGTAAATGGTTTAGGTGATTCTTCAATGTGTTTAGATATTACAAATCCCAAACATTTATGATGAAATGTTTTACTTAATTCTAAAAAGTTCTCTACTTCTACTTCTGTTTCAAACTGTTTTGATAAATTAAATGAAATAAATAAATTAGTAAAATATCCAGTTGTATTAAAAACTTGTTTTAAACATTTATTTAAATTTTCTTTATATTTATCATAAATAATTTTTAATGCAGGTGTTTGACATCTTCCAGCTGATAATTTTATTTTATGTTCGTGTTTAATATTTTTCCATAATAATGGAGTCATGTTAAAACCAACAATTAAATCAATCATTTGTCTAGTAATTTGTGAATTTACATGATTTATATTAATTACATTTGGATTTTTGATAGCGTTTAAAATACCATCTTCTGTTATTTCACTATATTTTATTCTTTTTGTAGAGAAAAAAGGTAAAGAAAAAATTACACAAATATGCCAAGCTATTCCTTCTCCTTCACGATCATTATCTGTTGCCAATATTACTTCAGTTGCTATATCTATTTCTTTTCTTATATTTTCTATAATTTTTTTTTTATTTTGTATAATTGTATATTTTGGATTATAATTTTTATTTATATCATCTAATGATTGTATTTCTCTTAAATGACCACAACAAGCAATGACTTTATAACCTGGACCTAATATTTTCTCTATTTTTTTACATTTAGATGGTGATTCAACTATAATTAATGTTTTGGATAATTTCATTTTTCCATAAGAAACAAATGGTAAATTTTTGTTCATTACTAATGAATATAAATAATATTTAATATATATTATAATGGATAATTATGCAGTATTTGATAATCCAGAATATTTTATATATACAAAAAGTACATGCAAATATTGTATTGAATTAAAAGAATATTTAATTAGTCAAAATAAAACATTTAAAACAGTTGTATGTGATGGATATGATAGAGAACCATTTTTAAAAAAAATAAAAGAAATGACAAGACAAGATTGGAAAACATTTCCAATTGTTTTTAAGAATAATATATTTATTGGTGGATATACAGAAACATTTCAATTGATAGAAAAAGAAAAAGCATTTAGTTTTCTATGATTTGGTTTGTTTCCATTGTTTCCATTGAATTTCAATTGGTTTATCATAAATAATTTGTTCTGTTATATTTTCTTTGTCTAATTTATCTGCTTTTTTTAAGGCACTATCTACATATATTTCTTTTAATAATTTACCAATTAAATAAGAACCATCGTGTTGGTCAATTAATCCTTCTTCAATTTGAGATAATACATGTATAAAATGAAATAACAAACGAATATCTATTTCATCTTTTTTTATGCGATTATAAATATCAGTATAATTATTGTAGAGAAAATTACATTTTAAAATAGATTCGTTTAATAATTCATCACAATTTTCTCTATATTTTTCTTTTAATATAAGTAATTCTGTTATTTCTTGTTTTAGAATACTACTATGCTTTAATTTTCTTATTTGTTCTGTTTGATCTTCAACATTATTTATTTTAATCATTTTGTTTAATTGAAGTCGTTCATTTTTATTCATAGAATAATTATTATTAATAATTATTTTATTAAACTAATATATGGTTCTAAATATAACAGGATATTCACCATCTCCAAATTTATTAAATGGAAGTCCACATGATCAAGCAGTTGCAAATGGAAATGCAAGCATTGAAGCAGCAGCACAAAGAAATTCTGCTGGTGGTAAGCGAAAAAGAAAAAGAAAGACGAAAAAATATGGTTATAAAGGTGGAGCAGGTGTATTAGAAGTAAATACAATTGATAATCCTACCAAAAATTTCCCTACATTATATTCACCTGAAATTACACAAAATAAATTATTATCAGCAGTTGTAGCAAATGATGTAAATTCACAAGGAGATAAAGGTTTATCAAAAGGTGGGAGAAAAAAAACAAAAACAAAAAAAAGAAAAACAATAAAAACAAAAAAAAGAAAATATAAATTAAGACGTTAATAAAACAATATATATTTATTATATGTTGTTTTCAAATATATTACTAATTCTATTCGTAACTTTATGGTATACATCCATGTTGTATGTTCCACAATATTTTGGATTACTAGATGATATTAAAAAAAATTGGCCTAAATATAGATGTAGTCCTATGGTTCTTCCTATTGCTGGTTATCTTAATAAACAAGATGACCAAACAGAAGGTGAAGCAACTTCTGAGAACTTTACTTATTGTACTCAAAATATTTTAACTAATTTTATGGGTTCTTTGTTAGAACCAATAAGTTATCTTCTAAGTGGATTATCTGGTTTTGCAATAGACTTGAATATAAATATAGATTTTATTAGAGGCATTATAGATAATATTAGAACATTTGTTTCAACTATTACAGATGGAATTTATGGAATGGTTGTAAATATTATAGTTCAATTTATTAAAATTTTCGTTCAATTAAGAGATATAATTACACGAATGATGGGAACATTAATGACAGTTTATTATATTATTATTGGTTCGGTAAAAACTGTTACTTCAGGAGGTAAAGCAGTTGAAACATTTTTAAAGAAACCAACAGATGCTCTTTTTTGTTTTCATCCTAATACAACATTAAAGAAAAAAAATGGACAATTATGTAAAATAGCAGATATTTCTTTAGGGGAAGTTTTAGATGGAAATAGTGAAGTCATTATTATTCTTAAAATAAAAAATAACAAAAATAACCAATTATATAAACTAATCAATACAAATGATAATAGTGATATTATAGTTTCAGGTTCTCATTTAATTAAGACTACAAATGGATATATTGAAGTTAAAAATCATCCTAAAGCAATAAAAACAGATATTTATAATGAAGAATTATATTGTTTGATTACAAATAATCAACAAATAAAAATAGGAAAATATTATTTTCATGATTGGGAAGATGATGTAGAGAGAGATAAACTTTATTTTACATCAAAAAATAAAATTATATAAAGTTTTTATAAATCATAATTGTTTAGTATAAGAATTTGTAATTGAATATATAATATATATATGAGCAAAATATCAATTGAATTTATTAATTCAATATATGATAATTTAACATATACTAATGTTTATGCTCCTTTTATTTTTTTAAATATCATATTAATTGTTGGATTAATACAATATATAGCATTTATAAATGTGATGAAGAAAATAAACTATTATAAAGATAATTGGGATACAGAACGTTGTAAACCAACGTTATTACCTTTTGCTGGATTTATAAATAAACCAGAAAATCAAACCAATTTTCAATTTACTAGTAATAATTTTCAATACTGCATACAAAATATTATACAAATGTTTGCAGGAGCATCAATAAATCCTTTTTATTATATTACTTCTGTATTAACTGAATTATTTTCAGTAATAAGTGAAATTATAAATACAATAAGAGGTATGATTAATTATATAAGAAATTGTTTATCTGATATATTTGATACTGTATTTGGAAGAATTATAAATACAACTTCTGCTCTTCAACGTGTATTAACTACTTTAAAAGATACAATGGCAAAAAGTCTTGGTTATGTAGTTTTATTATATTATTTTGTCCAATCCTTATTTTTAACTGGTTTTTCTCTTATAGGTACTTTTATTGAAGCAATGATTATAGTATTAATTGTTATAACTGCTTTGGTTTTGATATTTTTTTTACAATTAAATCCTTTTGCAGCAGTAATTTTATTATTATCTATGCATTAGTAGCAATACCATTAATATATATAATTTATTTATTTTCTAATTTACCACAATTTGGAAAAAATTCAAGCATTCCTAGTTTGAAAACTTGTTTTGATAAAAATACTATATTTAAATTATCTAACGGAAAAGAAATTACTATTTCTCAATTAAAAGTGGGCGATATATTAGAAGATGGAACAATCATTCAATGTCATTTTATTTTAGATGCATCTAGAGAAACAATGTATTATTTAAATGATGTTATTGTAAGTGGTTCTCATCCTGTTTTATATAATAATCAATGGATATCTGTGTCAGAACATCCAAATGTAGAGAAAATTAAAAATTATCATGAAAAATATATTTATTGTTTAAATACGAGTAATAAAAAAATTGTTATAAATAATATTATATTTTCAGATTGGGATGATGTATTGAATGAAAATAGGGCATCTATTTTATTAAACAATTTTAATGATAAAAATTTGAATAATATACATAAATATTATGATAAAGGATTTACAGGAACAACATTAATAAAAATGCATAATGAATCATTTAAACCTATTTCTCAAATAAAAGTTGGTGATATATTACATAATTTTATAAAAGTTTATGGAATCGTTCATATCAAATCAGATGATTTAATTAATGGAAATTTATTAAATATATCAAATATATCAAATAATAAAGATTTAGGAACATTATATAACTTATTGACTAATGCAAATTATTTTTATGTAAATAATTTAAAATATAACGATTTTAATTCTTGTCTTGATAAATATTTATAATATTTTTTTAATTATTATCTATTAATTATGTATAATGATTTTGAAATTAAACTTTAGAGTAGAAATAATATTACTAATAATAATATTAATTCTTATGGTTTGTGCACCTATGTTATTATCTTGTACAAATCATTCTCCGTATAAATTATTAGAAGGATTTGTAGAAGGATTCGTAGAAGGAGTTGCAAATACATTAAAAGAAGATGAAGAAAAAAAAACAATTCCACAAATTGCTGGTTCAACAACTGAATCCTATACAAATAAAAAAACAAGTAAAGGAAAGAAAGAAGGATTTTCTAATTTTAAAAAAAAACCAGATATTCCATTGATATTTAATGATAGTGCTTTTAGACCAGATTGTTGTCCAAATACCTATTCAAATAGTATGGGATGTCTATGTATGACTCAATCCCAATATAGATATTTAATTAATCGTGGGGGAAATAATATTCCATATAGTGAATATTAAAATGTTAGCATACATTTTTTACAATAACATATTTTTTCATATTGTTCTATATTTATTTCAATATAATCATATTCTAAATCATGAAGACAATTTTCTCTTAATTTATCTTCTAACATTTTAATTAATTCATTTATCTTTTTATTAATTATATAATTTTGGGAAAATAATATTTCATTGTTAATAATTTCATGTTTTTTCTTATTCAATATATTATATAAATCTAACCAATTATCAACATTTATTTCTTTATTAACTACCTCTTCACATAATGTTTCCATTTAAATAATTAATATATTAATTATTTAAATTCTATAATATATTTAAATATACATATTTTTATAAATACTTGTATTTTCATCTCTTTTTATTAATTTATCTATAACATCTATTGAAACTGTAAATGGAAATGTAACTTTTAATGATAAATCTTTACCAAACAAATTACTATCAGGTTTCATTAATCTAAATAAATTTAATTTAGTATGAATTATTTCCATACATCTTTTTAAATTTCTTACACCTTGTTCATTCATACAATAATTTTCAATAATATGTTTAACAGTATTATCTGGTAAAATTACCATTCCATCATCAAAAGCAACCTGTTTTCTAATATTAGGAAGAATATATTGATTACATATAATTGTTTTTTGATGTATATCGTATCCTTTTGTACTAATTCTATACATTCTATCTTTTAAAATTGGATTTACTTTACTTTCATCATTATAACTAAATATAAATATACATTTACTCAAATCAAAATCAATCTCTGAAAAATATTTATCATGAAATTGAGAATTTTGTGATGTATCTGTTAAATGTGTTAATATACTTGCTATTTCTTCTCCTTTTGGCGTTTCACTTATTTTATCTAATTCGTCAAAATAAATAACTGGATTCATACTTTTACTGTCAATTAATATTTGAACAATTTTTCCCCATGTACTACCTTCATAAGTATATGAATGACCTTCTAAAAAACTACTATCAGTTGCTCCTCCTAATGCAATAAATGCAAATGGACGATTCAATATTTTACTAATTCCTTCTTTAACAAGAGATGTTTTTCCACTTCCTGGTGGTCCATGAATCGCAATTGCTGTTCCAATTGAAGAAGGATTCATTATTAATTGTCCTAGAATTTGCATAATTTGCATCTTTGCATCATTTAATCCATATACTGCTTTATCTAATGTATTTTGAGCATTTTCTATAAATTCATGACATTTATCAATTCCATCATTTATACAAATAGGTAATTTATCTATTTTTCCAAATGGAATTCTCATAAATGTATCTACCCAATTCTTTATTTTACAATATTCTCCTGAACCTGGATCCATATTATTCAATAATGCCATCTTTTTTATTGCAGTCACTTTAAATATTGCTGGAATAGTTGACTCTATTAATGAAAGTCTATAAGGTTTATCTATTTTCGTAATATTATTTATTTCTTTTATTTTTTTTATTATACATTTTTGTTCTTCTGTTTCTAATTTAACAAAATAATTATAATCATTTAACATGTTTTTATTTTTAATGATTTTTCTAAAAATTCTCTCATTTCTCTCTTTTTCTTTTTCTAATTTTCTTTCTTTTTTAGCAATTTGATTCTTTATTTCTTCTTTACATTCTTGAATACATTTTACAATAAATGGATTATTATATTTCTTTTTAATACTATTTAATTGCTTCAAAATTTGTTTATCTGTTATATCTTTATCATTGATTTCATTTTTTTCTAATAATTCTACTTTTTTTATTATATCTTTTACTATTACTTTATTTTCTTCTCTACATACTTGTTTCTTCTTTTCTTTTTTATCATCTTCTTCATCTTCGTCATCATCTTCTTCTTCTTCTTCAGAAGTATCACTTATTTCATCATCTTCATTTTCAGTATCATAATCATCATCATCACTATCAAATGATTCATCATCATAATCATTATCAGAATAATTTTTATCATTTACCGTAAAAATAATATTAAACTTTTTCATATCTTCTACTTTATTCTTTTTAAATTCTTCTTCATTTTTTTTCACTTTTTCTTCCATATATTTTGATGGAAATAATTTACTTAAGAATTTAGTGTATTCTCTACTATCATACTTTTCTTCATCATCTGTAGAACTATCATCATTGTTTGGAGGATTATTTCTTTTATTTGTTTTTTTAGACATGTTTATTTATATTATTATATATTTTTAAATCTATTTTGATGTAGAAAATTAGAATATATCAAGTTAAAATAGTAGTGTAAATTATATATATTTATAACGCATAAAAGATATAAATATAATTATTTATATTTACATTTACATAATTATAAAATTGAATCAAAACAATCTAAAAATTATCTTTACACTATAACAAGAGAGAATGTCTTTGAACAAACAAAATCCAAGTAAAATTATTGGTATTCAGTTCAGTATTCTTTCTCCTGAAGAAATAAGAAATGGCTCTGTTGCAGAAATAACTTCACGCGATACATATATTAATAATAAACCTGTCATTGGAGGATTATTTGATCCAAGAATGGGAGTATTAGAACCTGGTATTATTTGTCCCACTGATGGATTAGACTATATGAACACGCCTGGTTATTTCGGTCATATTGAATTAGCAAGACCTGTTTTCTATATTCAGTATTTAAATACTATAATAAAAATTCTAAGATGTGTATGTTTTAAGTGTAGTAAATTATTGATTAATAAAGAAAAATATAAACAAGCACTTAATTTAATTGGAGAACATCGTTGGAAATATGTATTCAATATAGCAAGTAAAAAACATTATTGTGGTGAAGATAATGAGGATGGATGTGGATGTCTACAACCTAAAAAAATTGCCAAAGAAGGATTGGCAACTATTTTAGCAGAATGGAAACAAAGTTCTAATTCTGAAACAATTGGAATAAAACTCACTGCAGAAATGATTCTTAAAATATTCAAACGTATATCAGATGAAGATGTGAATTTTATGGGTTTTAATCCAATTTGGAGTAGACCTGACTGGATGATTTGTCAAGTAATGGCAGTTCCACCACCTGCTGTAAGACCATCTGTCAAACATGATTCATCACAAAGAAGTGAAGATGATTTAAGTCATATCTTGGTTAGTATTATTAAAACAAATAACTCTCTTCAAGAAAAAATACAAAGCAATTCAGCAGAAACTGTTATTGAAGATTGGACAACCCTTTTACAGTATTATGTTGCAACTCAAGTAGATAATAAACTTCCTGGTGTTGCTGCTGTTGCTCAACGTTCTGGACGACCTCTTAAATCAATCAAAGATAGATTGAGTGGAAAAGGTGGAAGAATGAGAGGAAATCTAATGGCAAAAAGAGTTGATTTTAGTGCACGTTCTGTTATTACTGCTGATCCTAATATTTCTATTCGTGAATTGGGTGTTCCTATGAAAATAGCCAAAAATATGACTAAACCAGTTATTGTAAATAATAGAAATAAAGCATTTCTAAATAAACTCGTAAAAAATGGTCCAGATGTTTATCCTGGAGCAAAAATTCTAGAGAAGAAAAATGGTGATTCCATTACTCTTCGTTATTTAGACAGAAATTCAATCGTCTTGGAAGAAGGAGACATTATTCATAGACACATGATGGATGGAGACGTTGTCTTATTTAATCGTCAACCTACTCTTCATAGAATGTCTATGATGGCTCATATTGCACGAATTATGAAGCAAGGCGACACATTTCGTATGAATGTTGCAGACACAAAACCATACAATGCGGATAGATTCCCAACAACCTATTTCCAAATGGAATAGGTTGTTAAGCCATCAATGTCCGCAACAGGAGGCGTGAAAAGCGTGCTACCTCCTAGTAAATAAATTAATATATACTTGAGGCAAATCATAATATAAAATTGATTATAAAATTATATATAATTTATAAATTAAATTATCTCCAATGACGACTAAAACATGTTCCAAATGTTCCGAAAATAAAAGTATAGAATATTTTATTAAAGAACGTAATATTTGTAAAGATTGTAATAATTTATTTCGTAGACAAAAATATCTAACAGATGAGGCATTTAGAAAAAAAGTAATTAAAGAAAGAAGTGAATACAAACACAAAAAAGTTGTATTAAGAGTAATTCAAATAAAAGAACAACAACTTATTATTGGTATTGACAATAAAGTTTGTAGATATTGTAATGTTATTAAACATAAAGATAGATTTCGTCATAATCGTTTAAAATGTAGAGATTGTGAACGAGATGATCCAAATGAAAAATTTAAACGATACATTAGAACACGAATATATAATTGTTTGAAAAACCATAATAAGACAAAACATTCTATTGATTATTTAGGTTGTACTACATTAGAATATTCAAATTATATATTTAATTACAACCCAAATTATAACTTGGATAATTATGGAAATACATGGCACATTGACCACGTAATACCCATTTCTAGGTTTGATTTGAATAATCAAGAAGAACAACTAGTTGCTTTTAATTGGAGAAATACTATGCCTTTATCTAGTAGAGAAAATTTGTCTAAGAATAATAAAATTATTAAGAAACAAGTATTGGAACATGTTATAAAATTATTAAATTATAATACTAATAACAAACTTGATTTGCCTCAAGTATATATTAATTTATTTGCAAAACATCTTGATGCTGGAAACCCCTTAGAGCTTTTACTACCACTCACATCTGGAAACATTTGTGAGGAACTCGTTTAATTGACGAACCCAATGGTAATAACGTAAAAGATTGGGCAATCAGCAGTGTCACTTTCTAAGTCCGTTATGATAAGGATACGAAAGGCACTCAGAGACTGAACGGATGTTGGTTCATAATGACGGATTAATCAACCTGAATGAGCTTAAGATACAGTCCGACCGTTTGGGAAACCTTACGGAGTTATCGTTTGATGGCGATGAAATGAATTTACATATGCCTCAGGATGTAGAGGCAGAAACAGAATTGAGGAATTTGGCGGCAGTTCCTTATCAAATTATTAGTCCTGCAAATAATTCACCTATTATTGGTATTTATCAAGATTCAATGTTGGGTTGTAATCGTTTTACTAGAGAAGGTATTCATTTTAATGCAAGAGAAGCAATGAATTTAATTGTAATGTTTCCGAGAATTAATGAACATAAACTTCATGAAGAACTTTTACAAAAAGGTTCAATTAGTAATTTTCATTTATTATCTCAAATTCTTCCTCCTCTATCTTTGAAATATCCAACTAAATTGTTTAAAGAAAAAGATGAAAATAAAAACACATCTAATAATATTTTGGAAATAAAAAATGGTGATTATATTCGTGGACAATTAGAAAAAGGAGTATTGGGAGGTGGTTCAAAAAGTATTATTCAAAGAGTTTGTAATGATTTTGGAAACTTTGCTGCTTCTAATTTCATTGATGATTTACAAAATATTATTACTGAATATATGAAATCAAGTTCATATAGTGTTGGAATTGATGATTTGATTTCTAATTCAGATACACAACATAATATTATTGATGTTATCACTAAGAAAAAAGTAGAAGTAAAGAATTTAATTGATCAAATACAAATTGGCATTTTTGAAAATAAAACAGGCAAGTCAAATGAAGAAGAATTTGAAACACAAGTTAATAATATATTAAATACTGCTGCTAAAGATGCAGGAAATATTGGATTAAAAAGTTTGAATAAAAATAATAGATTTGTTATTATGGTAAATGCAGGATCAAAAGGTAGTGATTTGAATATATCACAAATGATTTCTTGTTTGGGACAACAAAATGTAGATGGTAAGCGTATCCCTTATGGTTTTGACAGAAGAACATTACCTCATTTCACTAAATTTGACGATAGTCCAGTTGCTCGTGGGTTTGTAGAGAGTTCATATATTAATGGTTTATCACCTCATGAATTATTCTTTCATGCTATGGGTGGTCGTGTTGGTTTAATTGATACTGCTGTCAAAACATCCACCACTGGATATATTCAAAGAAGACTTATTAAAGGATTGGAAGATTTAATGGTTTCTTATGATATGACAATTCGTAGTAGTAAGAATAAAATTGTTCAATTTGCTTATGGTGAAGATGGAATTGATACTGTTAAAGTAGAGAAACAATCTATTCCATTGGTAAAAATGAGCATTCAAGATATTTATTCACATTTTAATATTCCAAATGATACAACAAGTATAAAATCATTAAAGAAAATAATGAAAACAGATGTATATAATAGATATAAAAAAGAATATACTGAAACAAATAAAAAATGCAAATTTTACACTGATTTGATGATTCAAAATAGAAATGAAATAATTAAAACTATATTTAAATATAAAGATGATAGTGATGTTTATTGTCCTGTTGCCTTTAATTATATCATTGGAAATATACAAAATCAAATGTTTATTAATTCCAATTCTTTAATAGATTTAACATTTCTTGATGCATTTAATATGATTAATGAAACCTTAATGAATCTAGAAAAAATATATTATGTAAAACCAACAGACCTTTTCAAAACATTATATTATTATTATTTGTCACCAAAAGAATTATTATTTATTAAAAGATTCAATAAAAATGCTCTAACCATTTTATTAGAAACAATCTCTTTAGTATATAAACAAGCAATTGTTGCACCAGGTGAAATGGTTGGAATTATTGCTGCTCAAAGTATTGGTGAACCTACTACACAACTGACACTCAATACATTTCATTTTGCGGGTGTTTCTAGTAAATCTAATGTTACTAGAGGTGTTCCAAGAATTGAAGAAATATTATCTCTTTCATCTGAACCTAAAAATCCATCACTTACTATTTATTTAAAACCTGATGATGAAGAAGACAGACAAAAAGCACAAACAATCATGTATTCATTAGAATATACCAAGTTGGTTGATATTGTTGATTCAATTGAAATTTGTTTTGAACCTAAGGATGATATTGGGACTTCTTCTATATTTGATGATAATGATTTATTAAAACAATTTCATTTATTTGAAGAAATGATTGATGAATGTTCAGGTAATTCAACTGCAAGTAAAGAATATTCTAAATGGTTATTAAGAATGGAATTGAATGCCGAAACAATGTTGGAGAAAAATATTACAATGGATGATATAAACTTTACACTAAAAAATGGTTATGGAAATGATATTTATTGTATATTTTCAGATTATAATTCAGATAATTTGGTATTTAGAATTAGAATGGCAAATATAACATCACCACAATCCAAGTTTAAAACAAACATTGACCCATTAGACCAATATGATCAAATATATAAATTAAAAAATTTCCAAGAACAATTATTAAATAATACCATTATTCGTGGTATTAAAAAAATTAATAAAGTTATTTTAAGAAAATTAAAAGATAATGTTGTTGAACAATCTGGAACTTTTAAGAAAAAAGATATTTGGGTTGTTGATACAATTGGTACAAATCTTCTTGATGTATTGGCATTAGATTATATTGATAATGTTAGAACATTTAGTAATGATATTATGGAAATATATAATGTTCTTGGTATTGAAGCTGCACGACAAACTATTTATAATGAACTAGCAGAAGTTTTAGAATTTGATGGAAATTATATTAATTATCATCATATGGCATTATTATGTGATAGAATGACATATTCAAGCAAATTAATTAGTATATTTAGACACGGAATTAATAATGATAATATTGGACCTATTGCCAAAGCATCCTTTGAAGAAACTCCAGAAATGTTTTTAAAAGCAGCTAAACATGGAGAATTGGATATTATGAGAGGTATATCTGCAAATCTTATGGTAGGTCAAGAAGGTATATTTGGAACCAATTCATTTCAAGTTTTGTTGAATATGGAAGAAATGAAAAAACTTACTGGAACTGAATACAAAAAAGATGATTTTGAACAAGATATTATGAATAAATACTTGAATAATATTGATAATCCAAATCAAGAATGTAGTATTAGTCAAATCAAAATAGATAATAATTATGAAAATTTAAATAATCTTGATGAAGATACAGATGACGATTATATGCCTGATGGGTTCTAGAGAAAAAATATAATTCATAACAATTATATATTATTATGAATTCAATTACATTTCATTTATAATTATCACATCATCTCCTAATTTATTCTTTTTTGTTCTTGGTTTTCTTGGTGGTTTTAATACCTTTATTTCTTCTTTATCATCTCTCAACTCAATATGTTCTGTGATTTTTTTAATATATTTAGTTTTATTTCTAGGTGTATACTCATCTAAATATTCGGTAATAGATTGTTTATTTTCAATTGTAAATAACAATTCACTTTTTTTATTAGGACAAGAAATAATATCCAATGGTAATTTTATATCATTAGAATCACGATATAATATTTGAAAATTTATTACATGATCATTTCTACTTGGCGATGTAATTAAAAAAACAAATAAATCACTTTCTTCACCATATAAGGTAACTACATGTTTTTTATTAAATAATAATTTTTGAGATAATACAATGATTGGAATTTTATATTTCTCTACTAATAACCAAATATCAAATAATGTTATAAAATAATGTTCAGAAAATATTGCTTCATATATATTCATATTTCCAATCTTTATTTCATCTGAAAAGTATTTTTTACCTTCTTCTTCTAAAATATGTAATATCTTTTTTTCATTGATTGAATAATATTTATCATACAATCCAACTAATATCATTTTGATATCATAATTTGATAAATCATTATTATTCACAATTTTTTTGATTATTTCATAACCACATAAAATGCTGTTTGGATATTTATTTACATTTATATTTTGCATAAAACAATCTTTCCAATAACTAATATTTATTTTTCCATTTGTTATTACATGACATTGAATAATCGGATCTTTATATTCGGATAATTTAATAACATCACCATTCTCTACTATATTTGATACAACTGTATCATACGTATTATACTTTACATAATTATTTGATTCAACTGCAATTAAATTATGAAAATAATCTTTTAATCCTGAATCAGTTATTATCATTTCATCTTCTCTTAAATTATAATTTAATGTTCCAAATGATAAGTATGCGTTAGGTTTAAATATATAAGAATTGATTCTACTGTATCTTATTAATTCGTCTGCCATTTTTCCATAAAATAATTTTTCATTATTATCAGTAACTGCACCACTCGTTGGTAATATTAATTGACATGTATTTTTTGTATATGAACATAATGGATTATTAGTTGTACATGATTTTTCATCCATATTTTCACATGTTGAGTAATTATCTAAAAATTTTACATATTCTCTTGGATCTATTTCTGTAAATGTTATTTTATCTTTTCCTAATTGTTTTAATATTTGAACTATTACATTATACTTATCTTTATAAATAATAAACATGTCTTTTGTTATTTTCTCTACTTGTTCTCTCACTTTTAAATTTTCATATTTATTTAATAATATACGAATTGTATTACGAAATACATTATAAAATAATGTTTCTAATTTTATCATTTTAACACTATCCTCTCTTTCTTTATCCTTTGTATTATTCAATAATATGTTTGTCTCTGTTAATAATAAATTTCCCTCTCTAATTGTCTCAAGATCATTTTCTACAAAATTTACTTCATGATTTACCATAACAAATTGATTTGTATCTGTTATAATACCAACAATTGTTTCATCTTCAACTACTTTAAATATTGGATTACATTTTATTTCTTTTATTTCTTTATTTACTGTTCTTAAAAAAAGTTTTGTATTTTCGTATGATTGATATATTGATTCATTATCCATAAAAGTATACTCGTATGTAGGTATTACCGAAGAAGGAAAACAAGGAATAACACCAATCATTTCTTTTGTTGTCTTCAATTTGGTAAATGTTTTTTTTACTTGAATTAAAATTACTTGACTCATATAATTTAATACTTGACAGATAATTTGATAATCATGTTTTACTAATAAAATAATCATTTCATTCAACATTAATGCTTGTTTAAATTTGTATTCTTTCATATTATTAATTGGTTTACATTGTGTTGACATTAATGGAGAAATAACCTTTGTCAATATTCTTTTTATACTTGGAGATAAAGATGGATTTCTTATAAAGAAAAAAGGTGTGATTTTTATATTTTTTGATTCATTGTTTTTAATCGTATAAATAGGTTCGTAATAATTATATATATTGTCTTTTATACTCTGTGTGTAAATAATCATAGTTGGTTTATTTGGATTATATAAACTTTTTGAATAATGATTTGTTGGACAAATTATCTCTACATTACTTGTTGTATCATCAAATGGAACTTTTAAAATAACTAAATTTGCTCCTTTAAATAAACCATTATTATCACAAATAATATCCCATAAATAAGTGTAATCAATCTCTACTTCTGGATCTCTTAAATAAGTTTGAAAATTTTCAAATCCATTTACCAAATTAATAAAATAATTCATATTTTTTTCATTTATTTTAGAATATATTTTAGATGTCTTGTATTTTTCAATTGAAATATTTTCATTTATATTAGATGGTTTAAATAAGGTAGTTAAATCACCATTTTGAAAAGTAATAAAATTATCAATTGTTAAAAAATCATTTATTATTATTTCTTTGAATTCTTGAATAGATAATTCTTTTTCTAATTTATTGATATAACTATAATTTTTTGCAATACATGCAACAAAAGATTGTGTATTACTTTTCTCTACTCCAACTCTTAATATACATTCTTTATTAATCTCAATCTTATTCAAATTTGTTGTGTAATATTCATTACATCCACTTTCTTTATGCTGTAAAAATTTTTTTAATACAACCGGTAAATGTCCATATTCACCATTATACAAAGGAAAAAAAGTCGGATTTTTTATTCCATTTAAATTATATTTCTTATCTTCTTCTTTTTCTTGCTTTTCTTCTTCCAACTCAAATATATCACTTTCATTCTTTCCTGTAACCAATTTATTTACCTTGTCTAAACACATTTTCTTTACACTTTTATGTTTATCTCCTATTTTTGAAAAACAACACGGAACACATAATTCATCATTATTATCTTTATTATTAATAAATCCTGGAAATGGATATAATTTTCCTTTGTTATTAAATTCAACTATAAATTTTCCTTTTGGAACAACTCTATCTTTTTCACCAATAACATTATTTGGATTACTTGGGTCACCACATTCTTTCTTTTGCATTTCTGTAATAATAGGCGACCACGTTCTCAAACACCAATATCTAGGACATATATAATAATTTGTCTTTTCTGGATTAGAACCATATTCCAAAATAGTTCCATCTTTTAATCCCTTTTCCAAATAATCAGGAATTTCTTTTAAAATTTTTTTCATTTCCGTTTTTGTAACTAATACTGGCTGTCTCTTTTGATTTGAAGGACACGATTTTGAATATGCTTTATACCCTTTTTTAATATCTTTTGAAAAAATAATTGGATCATTCTTTTCCATTTTCTCTTGAAATGGATTAGGATGCGTTAAACTTTTTCCTTCCCAATTTATAATTTCTTGTATATCTTCTTCTTCTTCTTCTTTTTCTTCTTCTTCTTTTTCTTCTTCTTCTTTTTCTTTTTCTAATACTGAAACTATTTCGTTTTTATCCTCAACATCATTGATAAGATCTAATAATTTCAACGAAAGATTATCATTTAATGTATGTAAATCATTTATTTTTTCTTTTGTAGAGAAAATATCATAATCTATTTGAGATAATTGTTTTTCTACATTTATAGAAGGGTTGTTTGTTTTTTTAAGATCTTCTTTTTTTTCTTCTTGAATATCTATTAATTCTTCCATGTTTGTTATTAAAGTTTCAGTTTCGTTTTGCAATGATTTTATTTTTAATTCAACTTTAGATTCTTTTCCACTTAAAGATTCTTTTCCACTTAAAGATTCGTTTCCACTTAAAGATTCGTTTCCACTTAAAGATTCGTTTCCACTTAAAGATTCGTTTCCACTTAAAGAAGAGAATTGTGTGTTCTTGTATTCTTCTTCCAAATTTTCAGTATCACTTATATATGGTACTAAATCAGGTGGTGGAGTATCAGGTGTTAATGGTCCACTATAATTAATATCTTCTAATGGAATTGCAGGATTTCTCTCTATAATAGATTGTTTAAAATTTTGTGAATAGTCGCTTTTATCTGGAGATACTTCATTTGAATCAACTGGTAATGAATTAGGAGTTATAGATAAACTACTTAAATCTTGACTTGGGGAATCACTATTTGTTTCACCACCTTCAAACATTCCTTCAATATCTTCATCTAAATCAAAATCTTCCATTTCTTCATTTTCTTCTTCAATGGATTTATCAATAGATTTATCAATGGATTTGTCAATGGATTCTTGTCCTTTTATTAATTCTTGTCCCTTTATTAATTCTTGTCCCTTTATTAATTCTTGTCCCTTTATTAATTCTTGAAAAGATGTATCCATCTCATCAACTATATTTAAATCTCTTGGAATTGTTATTGGAATATCTACACGTAAATATAATTTTATTAATCCTTCAATATAAATAGGAATTATATCCAAGTAGAGAATATTGTCTATATTTTCCATGTTTAAATTAATTTTATTTAAATCAAATAAACTCATTTGAACTTTAAATCCAGGATTTATATTTTTTCGTATTCCTCTTTTTATTATTTTTTGATTTTGTAAAGTTTCTAATTTTCTTGTATAATTTATTTCCAATTGGATTGCTTGTTCTAATGTTAAATTATAATTAGACATTAATAACTGAATCAATTCTTCTTTTGCATATTGAAAATCTCCTTCATAAAAATTATAAAAATCCAAAATAAATGCTTCTTGACTTGTTACATTATTAAAATTATTCACTCTTTTAAATCTCATATGAATCGTACTTCCTTGAGGATTATCTACAATAAAAATAGGAGTAATATAATTTATTATTGAAGAAATATTTATATTTTGCAATGTTTTTTTCATAAGAAAATTACATTCAAAATTTATACTATCAATTACAATATTTTCATCTGATAGATGATTAAATAATTGAATATTATATCCATTTTGTTCCATGTATATTTTTGCTTCATCCAACACTGGATTAATAATTGTCCTTATATAATTTTCAATAAATTCTATATTTGTTATTGTTTTAAATTCACAATATATTTGAATATTTCCATTCTCAAAAAATTCACAACTACTAAATAAACTATCTTCATTATTTATAAATATAGAGACTGATTGTCTCTTTCCCAATGAACTTTTTAATGTATTTATATTTGCTTTTATATTTGTATCTTTTTCACCAATTGGAACAAATGGTATTTTTCTTCCATCTTTTGACAGTTTATTACAATAAATTCTATAAATATTTTCTCTATTTTTTTCTGGATTAAACTTTATAAATGGATTATTTAATGTCGCATGAATTATTTTAAAAATCACTTCTAAAGGTAATTTTACAACACTTTTTGGCAATATACTTAATTTAATTGATTTAATTCCATAATTAAAATTTAATAATTCTTTTTTCTTTACATTTTTATATTTTTCAATATCATAAAATAAATCTATTTTTTTATATTTACTTTCAAAAATAGAAAACATTTCTAATGATTTTTCTACCCTTTCTCTACTATTTAATTGTTCTGCAAATAATATATTATTTTTGTATAATTCATTAAAATATATTTTTGAAGTATATGGATTCCCATCTAATACATCATTTGCACAACATAAATATATTCTATTATCAGTTATTTCACCACTATTTAATAATAATTCCGAATTAGAATGATTTACAATTCTTTTTTCTTCTAAGTCATCATATATCTTTTCAGAAAAAGGATTCACTGTAAAAAAATAATCCATATTTGAAATACTTGTATTCACGCCCAATGAAGTATTTACATAAAAATTTTGATTGTCTACATTTAATCCTATAATATCATCATAATCATAAAATTCATTTTCTGCTTTTATTGGTATATCAAAACGAATGGGTTCTCTATTTTCATTTAATATTATATTGCTTAAATATTGTTTTAATTTAGATTTTGTAATGAATTTTTTTCTATTTAATGTTAAAGTATCATAAATATGAATTGCAGATAACTTTTTTTTTATTTCACCAAATAAATATATTTCTTCTTCTGAAAAAGAAATATCTAATTCATTATATGCTTTTACTATCTTTAATTTTACATCCAACATCGTATCGTCCAAATGAATTTGTAAATCAGAAAAATATATTGGAATATCTTTTTCTGTGATTACATTCCATTCTATTTCACTAAAGAATTCTTGTATTTTTGGAGATTTTTTATTTTTTTTATATATTTCATTAAAATCATATTGTGAATCATCATATATATTTCCAAAAAATACAATTACCGAATCTATTTCTGAATTATTTTTTAATTTAAATATTTTATAAATCATTGTTATTATCTATTGACATTATTTTATTTTTATTATGAAAACCAACAGATTTATTATCTAAATATCATAATAAGGATTGTCTGTTATCGTCATTCCACAATAACTTTGATTTTCTTTTTTATAATCAACTGGTTTATATATTCCTATTTTAACTGCATTTTCTAAGAGAAATTTAAAATTCTTCCAAAATTCTTGTTTATGTCCTATTGATTTTGTCATCGTATGTGCCAATTCATGAATTCCAACAAAGGTTAATGTATTTATATCTATTAATGTTCCTGTATTTTTTGTTTTATTTAAACAAAATGCCATTTTTTCTCCTTTATTTTCACTATATGCAGTTAATTCACTCGTAGGTAACGTTTCTGATATTTTATTTGGATTGAAATTATTTTTCAACCGAATTACATCTTCATCATTTGGATATTCTTTTGATACATAATTAACCAACCTTTTCATTCTCTCTACTGCTTCTGCTAATAAATTTACGGCTTCTTTCAACATTACACGATCTCTTACGCAATACTTTTTTCCATCTACTGATGAAATAACACATTTTAATTGAAAATTTTCAGAAAAATAATATATTCTTAAACAATAAAATAATACAATTCCACCAATGATATAAAATAATATATTACTTCTCATAGATATATTATTTTATTATTTTAACATGAAAACATACCACAACTACTATTTATGAAGATAACGTAGCAGTAGTACTTCCAATTTCTAAAGGTGGTCTCATAAAATCAGGTGTGATTGTACTCTGATTCCATGGTCCAACATATATTTGTGGATTCGGTGGTTCTGACCTTATTTGTAAGTTCGCATTTCTTAATGATTCACCAATCGTATCAATACCTATATGATAACCTGCTCTTAATAAATTAATATTTGCTAATTCACCTTTTCCTGAAGGATTTAATTGTGCCCATTTTGAATTTGTATCTTTTGGTAACAAATCAGCAGGATTTTGAATATTCGGTTGACTACACGATGTCGGAACACCTATAGATGGAGTTCCTATACCACTTACTGAAGAATAGGTTTCATTAAACCCCAGCGGCTCTGATGGTTTCACACCTGTTGAATTAGAGTTAGATTTAGTATTCTTATATACATTTCCTTTTGAGTTTTGAGACATGAACTCTGAACCCATGCTTGATTTATTACTTATATATTTTCCAAATGAACCTATTCCAAAAGCAATGATTAATAATATAATAATTGCACCAACTCCTGTATCATTCCAAAGTTTTTTCAAGTAACTAGAACTCATTATATAAAATTAGAATAAAATATTTTTGAGATATACCATTTAAATATCCATATTATAATTCAAGGTTTCTTCTATACTTTTAAAATCCAAATCACTAATTACACTATCTTCATCTTCTAAATCTTCTAATTTATATGTTTTCTTAATATTCTTTGCTTCTAAAAATGCTAAAAGAGCATGATGCTTTAATATTCTTGCTTTTTTTCTTGCTTGACGATATATATTATAATATAATTCTTCTGGTCTTTTTAAAATCATACTATCATTATCATCTTCTAAATGTATATCTGTCAATTCAATCATATCATTTTCTATATCTTCTAAAACATTATTTTCTTCTAAACTTCCTTTGTCTAAAGATTCTTCTATCTCCTTTTTTTGTAATTCGTCTAAATTATTTATTTTTTTTGAATCATTCTCATTTAAAATATTATTTTTAGGTATTTCATCTTCATCATCTGAATTAACTATTAATTCCTCTTCTTTTACTGCTTTTATTTGATGAATATTTGTTTTTTGTTGTATTACACATTTTTCAAAAATTACATCACTATCCAAGAGCATTACTTGCTTTATTTCTATATCTAATTGAAAACTTCTTGATGTAAATTTAATACCTTGAATCTCAATCACAGAAATAATTTTTTTATCAAAAGTAATGTCATCCATTGTTAAAGGAGTTTCATCTTCACTATATATCCTTATTGATGGATTATTAGTTGAAGTATTTGTTTTCACATTACATCTTACTAAATAATATTTTCCTGATTTGTATATTTTTGTTGGACTACTAAATGCACTTTCAATATCATTTTTATCCAACTTTTCTTGGAACCATTGGTCTCCTTTTTCAAATAATAAATCAACACATTTAGACTCTAAATTTTCTAACCATTTTATAAACACATCTTCATTTGATTCAAACATTAATTCTGTATGAATTTTTTTTCCATTTTTTATAAATCCTTGTTTTGTTAGACTTTTAGGAGTTTGAATATATAACGGTTTCCCAGATGAATATATTTTTGTGAAAAATGCTCCTCCTTGTATAGAAGTAGGATATGCTAAATGAATTGTAGAGAAATCAAAATCATCTGTTGGAGAAATAATATGTGTCATTACATGAAATAAGGAAAAGAAATACAATAACAAATCGCAAAATTTTTCATTGGATGGTATATGACGGATATTTTCTCACAATGTTTAGATATTTTAAAAAGAGAAGATGTGAAATATAAAATGAAAGAAGCATTTGAACCTGTTATTTCTCTACTTGTGGATGAATTTAAACCTTATATCTACATTGGAATGTGTATGATTTTTACAATTTTTATAATGATTTTGACAATTCTAACATTGTTGATTTTTATTTATAAATCACAGTTTTATAATCTAATTATATATTAATAAATAATGCCAGATAGTACATTAATAAACCAAGTAAAAAAAAAAATTAAAGATGGTAAATCAAAAAATGAAGTTCTTTATTGGATGTTTTTTCCTGACAATGAAACAAATGACCGTGAATTTGATAAAATAACTGCATCGTTAACAGATGATATTCTAGAACACTTTGAAGTTTCTGAATCAGACAAAAATCGTGTTGTTATGTATACTTCTGACTATAAATCAACACATACATTTACAAAAGCACCAGATGAAAAAAAAAGACTAGAAGGTGAACTTGACAATGCAAAAAAACAGATAAACCTATTAGAAGGTCAACGTGAAAAAGCAAAAAATAAAAACCAAAGATTAAAAAAGGAATATGACAATGCACCAATTGAAATAACAAAATTACAAAAAAGGGTTAGAAGTTTCTTAATTAAATCACCAGAACAAGGTAATAAAAAAATATTACAAAATAATCTTAAAAAAGCAAGAAATGAAAAACAAACATTAGAAGGTAGAAGAGATGCGGCAACCGCTGAAAAACAAACATTAGAAGGTAGAAGAGATGCGGCAACCGCTGAAAAAAAAACATTAGAAGGTAGAAGAGATGCGGCAACCGCTGAAAAAAAAACATTAGAAGGCCACACGTGGCCATCTAACACAAAAATTGCAACACAAGACAAAATTCTAGAGGATACTAGAAAATATATTGCAGAACAAGACCATATAATAAATGAGGCTTCAAAAGAAATTAATAAACAAGACAAAATTCTAGAGGATACTAGAAAAGATATTGCAGAACAACAGGAAATAATAAGTAAAATTCGAAAACAAATTGATACACAAACCCAAATAATAAGTAATAATAAAGAACCACCTCAGGGATTATTTAATAAACGATTAACTTATAAAGAATTAAATGAAGAAATTGCAGCACAAGAAAAAATAATAAATACATATCAAGAAAACATTGCAGAACAAAACCAAATAATAATTAGTATTAACACAAAAATTGCAGCACAAGAGCAAAGAATAAGTGTCATTAAAGGACAAATTGAAGGACAAATTGAAGAACAAATAATTACACCACCAGATAATGAATTAAATTATATAAATGGTATATACTGTTTAATTTATGACTATAATAATATTAAATATTATATTAATTATAATAAAGCTGTCTCAAAAGGTGTTTTGTTAAAATATCAATATTTTACAGGATTAGCTGTAACATCTAGAGCATTATGGACATTTGAATTATGTAATGGTCATGATCCTAATAATAGTAAACCAATTGCAAAATTTACTTGTAGATTTACGTGTAATAACCCAGAAGATACGTCTGTAGATACCATAATTGGTTCGGCAGTGTCAAATACAATACAAGGATGGGTAGCTGGTGATAAACGTGATATATTGACTCCTAAACAGGGTCTCCAAATAAGAATTTACCCATATAATGAAAGTTTTATTTATATTTTATATGGAATTCCACAAATAAATGGGTTATTTCAATTATCTGAAAGAACTGTAAATGACAAAAATTATACCAGCAACATCTTTTCACCAAAAGATAGAACAAACAAGGCAAGAAAAACATATAGTAAAGTTGATAATTCTGATATTAAAATAGATTATGATTTTAATACATATACATGGAGTATTACTCAAGATAAAAATAAAATTGCATCTTATAGAAATCCAATCGCTGAAGCAGTTTTTGCAAGAAAATTTTATACTGGTTTAAGTGATATTTTAAATGTTTCTGGAAAAAAATGGAAATTGTATGATGGTAATGAGGTTAGTACTGAAGAAAAAAGTTTAATTATAATATCTAAAGAACAATATGATAGACAAAAAACAATTTATGTAGTTGATCCATCAGGTGTTACTGATAAAGATTATCAAGGAAAGTATGAATTTGATTTTGATAATGAACAATATAAACAGGACGACTCACCTAAATCTTATACAATTAAATATGATGTAAAGAAAACACAATGGGAAATAAAAGATGGTGCAAAACCAATTGCAGTATTTAAAAGTGAAAATATTAATATATTACAATTATGTAATACTATTTCAACAAAGTTATCTCAATGTTATTGGGAGTTTTTACGATTACCCGAAGGTTCAAATCAAATACATTTAGATATTGTAAATGATGAAAGTACATATAAAAAATTATCGTCATCTAAAACAGGTCCCACAGCAACAACAGGTCCCACAGCAACAACAGGTCCCACAGCAACAACAGGTCCCACAGCAACAATTACAAATTATGAAATAACATTTACATTGCCTAGTGAGGCAAAAGATAATACATTTTTTAGTGGAAATGTTAATGGTAATAATTATTTAATTTACATACCTGCTCCTTCTACTACTCCTGCTTCTACTGCTCCTGCTTCTACTGCTCCTGTTTCTACTGCTTCTTCTACTCCTGCTTCTTCTACTCCTGCTCCACCAGAGATAACAATTGATGCATCAAATGTTACAGTACCTAAATCATTAATATTATATAAAATAACAATTGATATTCCAGTAAATTCTATAATTAACAATGGATTTTTTTTATTGTGTGTAGTAGTTTCAAAAGATACATCTTCTTCTTCAAAAGATACATCTTCTTCTTTTGTTGTAATTCATTGTGATGGCGATAGTTGTAAGAGGTCAACAACTGAAGGATTAAGAGGAAAAACAAAGCAAATGACATTATTGACAAATTATAATTTTGGTATTACAAATATTACTCCAAAGACAGCAATGAAAGGCGTTACTACAATTGTACAAACTAATATTCCAGGACAAACTTTTTTTATGCCTTTTCCAGATAAATGTTGTGAAGACAATGATAAAATACAATATTTAATGAAACCTTATAGTGAAGATGTAAATAGTAAATTACATCAAGGTGAAAATTATGATGAGGTTTTAACATCAACATGGTTTAAAAGTTTACGCAATACATCACAAATTATATATAGAAAAGATGAATCTGGTGATGAAAAAGAAGTGATACCTATAGTGTTTCCTTCTAACTTAAAAAACATTGATGATGCAATTACTAATATAGATATATGTCCTATTTTACCAAAAAAAGAATATGCAGTTTTTATACCTAATGCTATAAATTCTCAAGTTACACCATTACCTACATCTAATATTGCTACATCGAACGCTAAATCATCAACTGTTTCAAGAAGAGGACAAACACCAAAAACAGTAAAAAAAACTGACCTTCCAGATGATTATATAAAAATAATAAATGAATGTATGGAATTACAAGAATTTATGAAAAAAAATGATTTAAATAATACTACTAATATGGATAAAGCATTACAATTATTTATTCAATGTTCTAAAAACCCAGATGCATCCGCCAGTGCAACACCAGAAACAATAGGAGGACCAACAGGAGGGCCACCTGGAGGATTAACAGGAGGACCACCACCACCTGGAGGACCACCTGGAGGACCAACAGGAGGGCCACCTGGAGGATTAACAGGAGGACCACCACCACCACTTGGCGCAGACATAATAAAAGAAGCAGCAGCAAAAGCAGCAGCAAAAGCAGCAGCAAAAGCAACAGAAGATGCAAATAAAATGAAACAAAGATTAATAATTGATATAGATACTACAGCTACATCAGCAGCAAAAGCAGGTAATCCTATAGATCCCGATACACAAGAAAACCTAATAGATAATTTCGTAAAAGAAATAATAAAGTTAAAAGAAACAATAAAAACGTGTCAAGAAACTGAAAAAAATGGAATTTCAGTATTGAACCAAGAAAACATAAAAAATGCAACACAACAAATACAAGATGATTTAAATAAAGCTGTAAGTGGCTTACAAGAAACAATAACAACTGCAAATAAAATGATAACAGAAATATACGAAAAATACCCAATGTTAAAAGATGCAGTAGAAAAAAAAAAAGCGACTTCTCCATCATCAATACTATTAGGAGAAGCAAATACAAAAGCAGATGAAGCAGATAATATTGCAAAGGAAGCGGAAAAGATTGCAAATGAAGCGGAAACCCTATTGAGTAGTAACAAATATTTCGATAAAGCAAAACATATAAAAAATATAATAAAAAAAGCAGATGAAGCAATAACAAAGGCAGATGAAGCAAAAACAAAAGCAGATCAAGCAATAGCAAAGGCAACACAAGTAAAACTCGTAAATACACAAGCAAATACAAAAGCAGATGAAGCAATAACAAAGGCAAAACAAGCAAAAACAAAGGCAGATGAAGCAATAACAAAGGCAGATGAAGCAAAAACAAAAGCAGATCTCATGAAACAACAAATGGATGAACAATATGCTCAGTATGAGTATGGGTATGGATCTGGCGGCGGTACGCGTAAAAAGAAAAGACAATTAAAAAATAAAACTTATAAAAAAAAATATAACGTTAAATATATGGGTAAGAGACATTCAAGAAAGAGTAGAAAACAGAGAGGCGGTCAATTTGATGCTCAACAATACAACCGAGCTTTATTTGGCAATAATATTAGCGAGCAAGAAACTCATTTAGTAAACGGATCATTATCTCCAAACCAAGAAGGAGTGAATACAGCAAATACATATCAAGGTGGTTCATTAGGATTTGTTGGTGCAAATGTTGCTCCTGCAACTTTATTTGCAACTAATTTTTTGTATGGAAAACATGTAAAATCTAGAAAGCAAAGAAAAAGTAAAAGTAAAAATAAAAAGTCAAAACGTCGTCGTCATCGTCGTTAATTAGGAGCGTTATTGTTTTATCGTTCTTTTATATATAATTTATATTAAATGGAAGCAAACGATTTAGTATTCTCTATAAATGAGAATAATGAAATAATGAGTGCAGGATTTAATATAAATTCACAATTTCTCATGAAACAAATCAATGGAATTAATTTAGAAGAATATATTGTTCCAATTGGATTGGCATATAATAAATCAAATACAGAGAAATATATTCATAATAATGATACGAATGTGATTGATACAGACTTGTATGATAAATTAGTTGATTTAACAATTCATAAAAAGTCAAATACAAGAAAACAAAAACAAAAAAAGAATAATAAAACAAAGAGACATTAAACTTTACTCCAATTATTATAATTAAATGGAGAAACTAAAATTTGAGGTAATCTTTTTTTCCAAAAATCAACTTGTTCTTCCATCTCTATATCTTGTTTAGTTAAAGGATAAGGAGTAGTAGTTGCCATTAATTCTTCTTCTTCAGCTGTCATTCTTGGTTTATTTCCAAAACAATTTACACCAAAACGAACATTTGGATTGGCAATATAACCACCATTAATACCAGGACGTCCGCAATCGTGTTCATGTCCTGGTATTGTTTGTAAATTTTTATAAGTTTCTGCTTGGGTAGGAAATAATGCCATTTGTCCATCAGACCATCCATAATTACACCATTCTGCACCTTTATTATAAGCATGTTCTAATTCTTTATAATTGGCTAATCGTGATCCATAAGCTTTACATAATGTTTGGGCTTCGTCATATTTATAGTAATTTCCAGGAATGTTAAATACTTGTGGTGGATTAAATAGTGGTTTATGGTTTGTTTCCAAATCAATATTAATTTGTGGGTTATTTGATAAAGGGTTTATGATTTCTGTAAAAGTAGTGAAATTAAAAATATTAAGTAAATTTTTATGATATAAAAAAGAAATAAACAAGATGAAAAATATAATTAATATAATTATAAATAAAAAATTCATAATTGTTGTGTTTGTGGATGTGGATGTGGATGTGGATTTAGAATAACTAGAACTTTGGTTCATTTCAATAAAATTATTATCAGGTTTAGTTGATTGTGATGTAGATTTGCCTAAACCAATAAAAACGAAAATATATAATACGATAATTATAGTGATTAAAATTAAAAAGAATTGATTTGTGAATATGTTATATAAAATATCAAAAATAAATTTAGGAATAATTAACAAATCATAAATAATATCCATAAATTATGTATTTATTAATTTTCTCGTTTTCTATAAAAAAAACAATATGCGTTTGGTGTAATTAAATGATTTAAATCTGTTATTTCCATTACATTCGTATCATTAAAAGAAAACCATTTATTTTTTATATTAATAAATGAATAATAATGACCTCCTAATAATCCTCCGTGATGATTACAAATAGCGTATAAATCATATATATATGGTGTTTTACAATAACCAATAACATATTTAGATAAATCCAAGTCAGTAATAGGAAATGTAATTAACGATTGATTTTTATTATTAAAATTTACATTACTAAATCGTTTAATATCAATTACTAAAATTTTAGGAAAAGACCAATAAACAATTTGTTTTTTAATAGATTGTTTTAATCCAGTTTTTTCATTAAACCAAGCATTTTCTCCATCTAATATTTCTCCACTTACAAATAAATCAAAACAATCTATTAAAGATGCATTTTGTTTAGATGGTATAGGTAAGTTAATAATAGTAAATAATTCAGGAGAATTACTTAATACATTATTATCTTCTAAAGAAATAATTTGAGAAATATGAATTCCATAAAATAAATCATAAATTTCAGAATATTCTTTTTGAAATATATTTTTTATTTTTTCAAAGCATTGAATAGCCAAATGATCTGTTTCGTTTTGTGGTTCGCCATTAATATTTACATTTACTTCTCTACTAATTGCGTTATGAAAACAATCAATTAGAAATAAAAAAAATTCACTAGAATCATTTTGTGAATAATCACTAAATTCATCTCTGTTTTTTTGTTTTGATACGATATGTAATTGTTTAATAAATCGTTGTGGAGAAATAATACAATTTTGTGACCACATTAATTTTCGTAAATCATCCCATTCTATTAAAATCAATACATCATAATTATTATTATTTAATTTTATTTTATAATTACTATCTAAAAAAATATTTAATTCTGTAGTATGAGATAATATTTGAATACAAGAATTAATAAAACATGTATTACCTAAATTAGTTAAACCAGTTAATCCATATATTTCTTTTCTATTTTGCATTATTATTAGAAAATATTTACATTTAAACATTTTATGAATATTTATATATATGTCACGAAGACCATTAACATTGACTGATGATGAACGATATCTATTGAATCATTATACAACTATTTATAAAGAACAATTAAAAAGCATTGATTTAATGTATAATGAATTAAAAGAAACAAGAGATATTATTGATTTTATAACAAGAGTAGATGAAAGATTTAGAAGAACAATACCAATAAATAATTCTGTTACAGATTCTACAAATGCAAGTACAAATACAAGTACAAATGCAAGTACAAATACAAGTACAAATGCAAATACAAATACAAATACAAGTAGACCTTCAGCCGTTTATAGATGGGATTATTATATACCAATTGATGATTTAGAGGATGTTATTATTTCGCCAACTCAAGAAGAAATAACAAGTAATACAAGAAATATAATATTTAATACCATAACTAGTCCATTGAATATGTCATGTCCAATTACATTGGAGCGTTTTGAAGATAATACAGAATGTACACAAATCATTGGTTGTGGACATTTATTTAATCGTGATGGATTGACCCAATGGTTAAGAGGAAATGTAAGATGTCCAATTTGTAGATATGACATAAGAAATAGAAATGCACCGATGACGGATGCATCATTTAATGTATTATCTGAACAATTATTAACTTCATTATTCTCTAGTAGAAGGAGATCAAGAAGAATGGATATATCATCTTAATTACTAAATATATTTAATCATCCCATGTAATTGATTTCCTTTTTCTTTTCATTGTTTTATTTTTAGTTTTTCTTTTTCTTTTTTGTTTATCTTCTACATCAGTTAATTCTTCAGGAATAATTGACAATGGTTTTTCTTCTTCTTCGCCATCATTAAATAAACTCATACTAATTCCCATTATATTATACAAATTTTTTAGATCTTTTTTTTTTACGATAAAGTTTTATTTGGATCCAAAATATTGTGTCAACATATTATTATTTTCTTTATTATTATTTGTTTCTCTAAGAAATTCATCAAATAATAATATTTTAATTTCTTTATTTTTTAATGCTTCTATTTTTAATAGATACTTTTCATCATCTTCAATTTCTTTTCTAATTTTCAAACATTCTTTATTAAAATTATTTAATTTTGTTTTTTTATTTTGTTTGATCCAAATTTTTTCCAATACTAAAGCAAATAATTGTTGTACAGGTTTCATTATTTGATTTGTAATATAATGTGAATAATCAATTTTTAAGTTATGTTCTAAAATAAATTGAGGTGTCTCAATTTTTTCTCCTTGTAGTGCAGTTTTATTGGTATTATGAATATAAATATAAGGAATTCTATCACCAGATTGAGGTTTATTGCCTGGTTCTCTTTGAGTGATTCTATCTGCCAAAACTTTATGAGCAATTTGTTGTGGATATTTATATCCAGATCGTAATGATTTACTAATAATAAATTTTGAAATTGGATATGCTTTATCAATAATATTTCTTAAGGAAGTTCTTAAGAATTGGATGGCTTCTTCAATATTTTGTTTTTTCATTAAAATATCAATAATTCCTCCATAAACATCTTTGACAATGGGAGCATTATCTCTTCTTTTTAATACAATTCCCATTACTTTTCTTTTACATTTCTCTACATCAGTTTCATACAACATTCCTACATATCTTTTCTTGGATAACAAACAAAATGGCATAAATGTTTTTTCATATTCCAAATCATGGGGTTGTTTTAAGAAAGAAGAAGCAAGATGTCCAGCTTCTTGTGCTAACTCAATTGTAATTTCCAAAGCTTTTTTTCCTCTAATTTGTTCTCCTTGAGGTGTTTGTAAATTAAATGTAAAGAATACAGAATCTGTATTGTGTACAATAATATCACCAATTCCAGCAGCAAAATGATGATTATCAGTTGTTAAATCATATACATAACCGGTGTAATCTAATTCAATTTTGGATATAATTTTATTATTAAACGCGCTATGCATTCTAGTATTAAATCTTGAATTGAAATCAATAGTTAATGAAGAATCAATTTCTATAGAAACATTAAAATTATATATTTGTGTTGCACAAATATATATTTCATTCATTAGTTCTTGATTATAATCAAAATTCAAATAATTATTATTAATTTTCATTCCTAAAATTTTAATGTTATCTTTATTTAAAATATATTGTGTTCTCTCATTTAACCAATTCAATAAACTTTGTAATTTTATATTTTTATCATAATATTCTTTTATAAATGGAACAGTTTGAATCCAATCCATTGTATTTGAAAATATGTTTAATTTATGATGCATTAATTCACTTCCCAAATCTACTTCGTGTGGTTTTACCATTGAACCATTGGGTAGTAGCAAAGAATGATCATCGGTGACATCAACCAATCCATTATTTGTTAATATACGAATCATTTTTTTATTCATAGATAGTTCGTGTCGAATAATATTTTTTATAAGAGTCCATCCTTTTTCACTCCATGTATAAATTGGATTTTCAAATACATAGTATTCTTTATCTTGTCTTCCAATCTCAGTACATTGTTGCCATTTTCCATTTCCAAATTTATGAATGAGTTGGTCTATTCTTATAATCTCTACAATGGGTATTCCATTAGGATGCATATAAGAAATATAAATAGGGGTATAATTTGCAACACTATCACCATAAATATATTCTGCTTTGGTTAAAACAGGTCCGTGATTTAATGTATTACAGATTTTATTTCCATAACATTTCTCAATTACTTTTTTGGCATAAGTTAATAACATTCTTCCAACAGCAGTAGTTGATGCTGCACAATCTTTTTCATAAAATGAACTTGTTTTTGCTCCACATTGTCCATATAATGAATTTGCAGTCAATTTATATCCTAATTGTCTTTTATCTAAAACATTTTTCATAAAATTATCTGTTTGTAAAGGAATCATTTTACGTGTTGATTTTCTAGCAAGTAGTAATTCTTCTAATATAGAAGGCATAATTGCTCTAGTACCATTTTTTGCTTGAGCAAAGCGACAAGTTTTTACACCTGTTTTTATTTTTTCAACTGCACTTGTTTCTGTTTTTCTTTCATATTTAAACACATCAAATGTTATATCTACATATTCATAATCTGGAAGATTGTCATATTTCATATTACCAGAAATATTAATTAAATCACCATTTAAATTATATTCTTTTGTCCAAACTTTACTATCGTGAGATATATTTTCACTCATCATTGAAGAAGGATATAGAGAAGCATAATCAACACATGCTACTGGATTATCCATGTATAAATCACATTTTGGTTCCAAAACAATTGCTCCTTCAAATCCTTCCTGATCAAATGATTTTTCAATGACTGGAATCAGTGTTTCTTTTTCTCTACATTTTTTAGCAATATAACTCATTAATTTAATTCCTTGTCCTCTTAAAATTATGAAATTAATTGGAACAGAACAAATACTTGCCATTTCTGATATTCCAGTCCATACATCTACTTTATTCATTAAATAATGAACTAAATTACAATCTTGAATACAGTATTTTGCAATGATTGCTCTATCATCTGCAGTTCCATTTGTCAATCTAAATATATCTTTTGGGGTTACATCATCTTTTGCCAAACACCATCTTAACTTTTTATTATCTTCTGTTTGAATAATTTCATTTTGAATTGTAAATAGTGATTTCTCTACATCTAGAGAAATAATTATAAATTTTTCTCCATTATTATAATAATCAATAGAATGTCCTATTTCTTCAAAATGTATATAACTTCCAATCAACAATCCAGTTAAATTAGTTGTTTGAATTGTTGTAGCATTATTTATTGAATCATACGTTTTATTTAATACAAAATCTCCAATAAAATGACCTGCAACAAAATCCAATTTATAAGAAGATAAATTCTCTTCTCTTCTAAAGAAATTATATAAATCAATTTGAATTCTTCCATTCATTTTTATATATTTTAAATCGTGTTGTCCGCTAGCAATAGTAATACTTGTTTCTTCAATTTCATATTTTCCTGTTTCTTTATTTATATTTCCACAAATTTCATCATTTAATTTAGATAATTTTAAAAATTCAGATACACAATTATTTTCTTGTGCTCTACGAAACATAAACTCGTAATCAAAACCAAATATATTATATCCAATAATAATGTCTGGATTTTCTTTTTGAATCATACATGCCCACGCAGTTAATAGGTCTCCTTCTTTATCATAACATTCAATTTCTACATCTTTCACATTAGAACAAGAATTCAAAACTACACAATGATTCTTATAAGGTTGTTTTTCTCCCAACATCATAAAAGTTGAACCAATAAATGTAACTTTATCTCCTTCTAATTTTGGAAAATAAGTATCTAGAGAAAGTGTTAATTCTGTTATTTTTATTGTTCTATCTATTTTTTTTTGGAATAATTCCATTACTTTTGTTTTTTTATAATTAATTTGTGTTTTATAATAACTCTGAACAACTTCATCTTCATCTTGTTTATTCATTTTTTCAAATAATTCTTCTATTTTTAATGTATCTCTTATTTCTTCAGTAGATTCATTTCTTAGAAAAGAATTTATCCATTTATCAAATCTTTTTAGAATCAATTCTTTTGTCACAACAGTTTTTGGATATACAATATCTATGGTATTATAAATATCAAGAAAACCAAAAGCATTCAAAATTATATTTCTTAAAATATCTTCTGTTGGAAGACATTTCTCTACTTCAAAATATTCTATCATCTGTGATGCCAATTTTTTATAAGATTTTATTGGCAATGGAAAATCACCATGACTACTACTTGCTTCTATATCAAAACTACATATTTTTAATGGAATATGTGTTTCTTTATTATTGCAAGAAATAATGGATTGATAACTAATCTCATATTCTTTCACACAAGAAGTATAATTTGTACATGGTAATAATTGTGTACTAGAGAATTTTATCCATCCAGAAGGATTCATATTTTTTATATGAAATAACCTCAAAAGAGGTGGTATATTTGCTTCGTATAAATACAAATTATCATCTTCAAACATTAGACCATTTTCAATTAATCTTTTACTATATGAATCATACCATAGATTTTTACACTTGTTAAATGATAACATACTATTAAATATTAATTTGACGAATTTATATTTTTTTCCTCCATCAAATCCATATAATTTTTTCTTTTTTAATAAATTACAATCAACTATGGAATTTTGATAATATTTTCCTATTTTTTCTTTTATATAAGTTAAAAATCTTTTCTTTGTTTCTTGCGTCCATTTATCTCCAACTTTTATATAAAAGAACGGTTTGAAATCTTTTATTGTAATACTACACGATTGATTTTCTTCAGTGTATCCAAACATTTGAATTATAAATTGTGTTTGGTCTATATATTGTTTTTCTTCATCTTCTTCATCATTATTATTCTCATTATTTATTTTATAATCATATAATCTCACAAAAATATCTTCTGTGTTCATCCTTATAGAGAAAGTGAATGTGTATTTAATTTAATATCAATAATATTATGAAATAATAATTCAATTTTTATATGTTGTTAAATATTTGGATAGACTGTTTCGTAAGGTGTTCTAGTTCTTGATATTAAATCAAATGGAGACATTTTAGATTTTGTAGGTGATCTTGATCTAATTGGTGATCTTGACCTTGTAGGCGATCTTGTAGGTGATCTTGATCTAGTTGGAGATCTTGTAGGAGATCTTGATCTAGTTGGAGATCTTGATCTAGTTGGAGATCTTGTAGGTGATCTTGTAGGTGATTTATAAAAACTTGGCAACCTATTAGAATATCTCTTGGAAGTTCTATTGGAAGATCTCTTAGAAGATCTCTTAGAAGACTTTATTGGTGATTTTGATTTTCTTTTTAAAGAAGACACATGATGTTTTACTTTATGATATAATTTATATAAATTACTGTTGAATATATCATCTTGTGTTGGTTGAATATTTTCGTCTTCTATATATAAAACAGTTTTTTCCGGTGTTCTCTGCTTTTCTTCAATCCATCTAGCCAAATCGTCTGCAGTTCTATATATTCCTTCTTTATTATATTGTGCAATAGTATCACCTTCAACATAGCGTATATTTGGAAATAATTTAGGTTCTTCTCCTACATTTGTTAATAAATCAAATAAAATATGATTCATACGAATTGCTAATAAGTTTTCATCAATTTTATCTCTACTTATATGTTGTGGAATTTGATTCCATTCATTCGTAGTGGCGGTACAATGAGAACATCCTTCCATATAAAAATAAATGACAATAGGTGTTTTTTTCATAATATTATTATTTATTCTTTGAATAAATTCCATATTTTGTGGGTCAGTTTTATTTTCAATATTTATCAACTCCATATTAATATAAATTAAGAAAAAATAAATATAAATATATAATATGCTTTATTTGATATTTATAATAACATGTTTTTTATTAGGAATTTATTTTATTATTCATTTTGATAAAATAAATAATACATCTAATATTTTAGAAGGTTTTATAGAATCTTCAGACAAGAGAGGATTTAAATGTCCTAATGTCTTGATACAAAAAGGTGTAAAATATTATTTATATAATTCAAAGTTAGCAGAAGTTCCTGGTGTAAATCCAATCCAATTTGAACATTTGGAAGATTATGTTGAATTTATGAGCTGGCAAAGAAGTCAAGGGATAAGATGTCCTATTTTATATTTACAACATAGTTATAATACACAAGGAGAACCAACTTATAAAATAAGACCTGATCCTCTAGATCCACAAGGTGGATTGCCACCTGCTCCTCCTATAACATCTTATTCTAAACCATCCAATAATTCATTAGATATAATTAATTCGGATTTAATGGATGTCACAGATGACAAACAAGATGCAGCAGAACACATGACATTTAGTCCAAATGCAATGGATGATAATTGGGGTGGTATTCAATACACTGAAAAACTTATTGAAGAAGGTGTATATGATGGTAATATTGTATCTACTCCTGTTCCTTAATTATCATCTAAATATTTCATTATTTTATTCAAATTTTGTTTTCCTGAACTCATTTTATTTATATTTTCAATTGTCTCCATTATTTTGGGTGATGAAATAGAAGAAGGATTAATTGATAACAATTCATTCAACATTAATCCATCTAAATAATCACTCATGTCTATAATTATATTTTCATAATTACTTCGGTTTTCTTTAATATTTAATTTATCTTTCATGTTGTGGTGATTTATTTTTAATTGTTCATTATATTTGGTAGAATTAATTCCATGTCCTGTATTATTATTTTCTTTATCATTATTTTTCATTCCTTCAATTTGTGGTTGATAAATTTTAAAAAAGAAGAAAGAAAGAACAATTAATAAAAATAAAAAAATAAATATGGTTGTATAATCATTTGATATAATTGTATAATCATTTGACATTATATATTATTTCATTTTATTTTTTATGTTATTAAACATAAATTATAACTGTTTATTTTTGTTTCTTATAGAAAATTGTTTCCATAAGAAATAATATATTTAAAATTTGACATTTTAAAGCATACCAGAATGAGTAACTGCATAACCACCTCTGCGCAGTTGTAGAGGACTGCGTGTGGTAAAGAGATATAATTGTTTCAAGGTAGGTTCTCTTTGAGGAATACGATAAGTATATGCATTACCAATATTATACACACTCATGTATGTATTACCTGCCCACGTTCCTGGTTTTTTATTACCACCAACAGAACCACCACTCTGTGCAGTTCTATTAGCAATTGTATTTGAATACTTTGAAGGTCCATCATGTCCAACTATAAGTGCCATTTATATATAGTAGTAATATAATATTTTTACATTATATAAAAATATTACTATAGATAATATATTGAATGGAAGAAACAATAATAACAAGTAATTACATTAATCCTTATAACTCCCTAAATAGAGAGATTACATTGAACGACGTTCAATGTATTCTTAAAAAATATGGTGTTCATTATGAAATATTTAATATAAATTTGTATAAAAGAGCATTCATTCATTCTTCTTATACGAAAAAAACTCAATATGAATTGTCAGAAAATAATTTATCTTTAGTTGAATGTCCTAAAGATTGTATTCCTCTTCATTCAAAATCAAATGAACGATTAGAATTTTTAGGAGATGGGGTTTTAGAATTAGTCACAAAATATTATTTATATAGAAGGTTTCCTAAAGAAAATGAAGGATTTATGACTGAAAAAAAAATAGCAATCATTAAAAATGAAACTATAGGAAAAATTGCACAAGAAATGGGATTACAAAAATGGTTTATTTTATCTAGACAAGCAGAAGAAAAAAATATCCGTAATAATTTAAAAAAATTAGGTTGTCTTTTTGAAGCATTTATGGGAGCATTATTTTTAGATGTAAATAAAATTTCTATCAAAGATGAAGAAGGATGGTTTCAAACTATTTTTCATTGTGGACCTGGTTTTCAAATGGCACAAACATTTATTGAACATATTTTTGAAAAACATATTGATTGGGTCTCTCTTATTCAAAATGATGATAATTATAAAAATATTCTTCAAGTTAAAATACAAAAAGAATTTAAAGTAACACCATGCTACGTTGAATTGGAAAATGATTATGAAAATGGATATAAAATGGGAGTATTCTTATGTATAGGACAATCTATCCATAATATCCCATTAGATACATATCTTCATATGCATGATTTATTTGACGAATTTGTTGATGAATCTACCACTTTTCAAAAAATTCATGATTATATTAAAATAAATGGAAAAATATTATTATTTATGGGGTATGCACAACATAAAATTAAAAAAAAAGCAGAACAAATGGCATGTAATGAAGTTCTCACTAAATTTAACAAATAATTAAATAAAAAATTATATTTTTTATTTAACAATATATAATACTTGATATGATTGAAGAAATAATAGATAAATTATCTATAAAACCAGTATTAGATGAACCACCACAAAAACAATTTGAAATAAAATTTCTCACGAATAGAGAAAACAAAGAAATCCCTTTTGAAGAATACAAAGAATTTAATATGGAACTTTTTAAAGGAAAATTAATTTCTAAACATTTAGAATTAGTTTCTTCTGAAAAAGAAGACGAATCTTATCAAACCGAATTTTTAGAAGAAAAGGTTTTACCAGACCAATCTTATCAAACAGAAATTTTGGAAGAAAAAGTTTTACCAAAAGAAAAAACTCTTCAAAAGAAAACACAACTTATTGGAGATATTGCTTCACTTTCAAAAGATAAATGGAAAATAAATGGTATTGACATATCAAATCAATTACCACCACCCATTGAATATAAACTTCCTGTTTCTCCATTTTTTATGAATAATAGAGAAGTCTTTGTTAATTTCATTAATAAACATTTTAGAGAATATAAAATTAAATTAGGCAAAGGCGAAGATATCACTTGTGATACATTGCAAAATGATGAAAATAATTTCTCTGCTTTGAATCACCAAAAATTAATTCGTGATTATTTGAATCTTTATACACCTTATCGTGGATTATTGGTATTTCATTCATTAGGAGCAGGTAAAACTGCTTCTTCTATTGCTGCTGCTGAAGGATTAAAAAGTGCAAAACAAGTCTATATCCTAACACCTGCTTCTTTAGAAAAAAATTATAAAACCGAGTTAAAAAAAGCAGGCGACCCATTATACCGTGTCAATCAGTGTTGGGAATGGATTCCTGTAAATTACAACACTGATAGAACTACCATTGAAACTCTCTCTACTATTCTCAATTTACCTATCAATTATATAAGAGATAATCAAGGTGTTTGGTTTGTTAATGCAAATAAAAATTATAATTGTAATCAATTGGGAAAAAAAGAACCTTTTATACAAAAAAGTCAAAGCGAAATGGCTAGTTTAAATAAACAAATTGATATGATGATTGACACAAAATATAAATTTTTACATTACAACGGTTTAACAAAACGAAAATTTAATGAATTAACTGATGATTTACAAATAAATATTTTTGATAATGCTGCTGTTGTTATTGATGAAACACATAATTTTATAAGTAGAATCGTTAATAAAATTTCCAAAGAAAAAGTTAAAGAAGGCGTTCCATACCATTCACTTGCATTGAACATGTATCAAATGTTAATGTCTGCCAAAAATTGTAAAATCGTATTGTTATCTGGAACACCTATTATTAATTATCCTAATGAAGTTGGGATTTTATTCAACATCTTAAGAGGATATATTTATACATGGAACATACAAATACAATCATCTTCTCCTATTTCTAAAGAAAAATTAGAAAAAATATTATCTACCAATTATGGGGTTGCTGATTATATAGATTTTGATAATTCAAAAAAATTATTAACTATTACTAGAAATCCTTTTGGATTCATAAATAAAATCGGTAGAGAATACAAAGGTGTTTCTTTAAATGGTGATTATATTAGTGATGAGCAATTTGAAAGATTTATTACCGGAACTCTCAAAAGAGAAAATATTGAAATTACATCTATTGAGAAAATAAAGTTTAAAGCATTACCTGATAAAATAGAAGATTTTGAACGCTTATTTGTAAATTATGATAATGGATTAAAATTAACAAATACTCATTTATTTCAACGAAGAATATTAGGATTAACTTCTTATTATAGAAGTGAACAAGAAAAATTATTACCTAGATATAATGTTGAAAAAGATTTACATGTAATACAAATACCAATGAGTAATTTTCAATTTGAAAAATATGAATCATCTAGAGTCAATGAAAGAAAAACAGAAGAATCCAACAAAAAAAAATCTGGTAAGAAAAAACCAATTAACGAAAATGATTTATTTACTGAACCTACTTCTACTTATCGTATTTTTTCACGACAATTTTGTAATTTTGTTATGCCTAATGAAATAGGAAGACCACAACCTGATATTAAAAAGGGCAAAGAAGAAGTAGTTGCTGTTGATTTAGAAGAAAACGAAATTGAAGGAGATGATATTATTAATGAAGTTGGTGGTAGAGAATATACAGTGAGAATTCAAAGAGCATTAAGAATATTAAGTGAAAATTCTTCTATTTATTTGAATGAAAGAGCGTTGGAAAAATATAGTCCCAAGTTCTTAAAAATGTTGGAAAATATAAAAAGAGATGATAATATTGGTTTAAATTTAGTATATAGTCAATTTCGTACTATGGAAGGAATTGAAATTTTTAGATTAGTTCTTCTTCAAAATGGATTTCGTGAATTTAGAATTAAAAGTTTAGGTCAAGGACAATGGGATTTAGATTTTCCTAGAGAAAATTTTGGATTACCTATGTTTGCATTATATACTGGAACAGAAGATTATGAACAAAGAGAAATTATACGATTAATATTTAATGGTGAATGGGATAAAATTCCTATTTTGATTTCTGACAAGTTAAGAGAATATTCACCAAATAATAATTTGGGAGAAATTATTAAAGTATTAATGATTACTGCTTCAGGGTCAGAAGGAATTAATTTGAGAAATACTAGATACGTTCATTTAATGGAACCTTATTGGCATCCTGTACGATTAGAACAAGTCATTGGTAGAGCAAGAAGAATTTGTAGTCATAAAAATTTAGATTATTCTCTACAAACAGTGGAAGCATTTATTTATTTAATGGAATTTACACAAGAACAAATAGATAGAGAAGATAGTAATGAATTAAGAAAAAAAGATTTGAGTAAAAGAAAATATACTCTTGACGGAAAATTAGAATATATTCCTCTTACTAGTGATGAAGCATTATTTGAAATATCTGAAATTAAAAATGAATTTAATGGTCAAATCAATAAAGCAATCAAAGAAGCATCCATTGATTGCCAATTGTATCAAGAAGGTTCTACAGAAAGACTCAACTGTATACGTTTTGGAACATCATCACCCAATAAATTTTCTTATATTCCTGATATCAAGAAAGAAGCCAAAGATGAAACAACTAAATTAAATAAAGAAAAAGATGTATTAACAGGATTAGATGAAATAAAATTCAAAGGAAAAGTATTTGTGAGAAGACAAATTGGTCCAACGGATAGAGGAGAAATGATTTATGAATTGTTTGATAAAGATTCTTATTTAAGAGTAAAAGAAAATCCAAGTAATTATTTACAGAAACGATATACATTATTGATAACAAAAACAAAACCAATTATTTTGGAAAATGGAGAAAAAATTCGTTTAGAAAATGGAGAAATATATGAAGTTAATGATATTTAAATATTAAAAATAAATAATGATTACACCACTTGAACCACTACCACCAGTCCCATTTAAACCACCAGGAGGGGAAGGGTAATGTTGAGCACCCCCACCACCACCATTTCCATATGACTGTGAAACAATAAGTCCTCCTGCACCACCATTTCCACCATCTAGACCAGATGCGTTTGAACCATTAATCCCACCTAAACCACCTCCACCGCCACCGCCACCGCCACCGCCAAAGCCACCACTAATACTACCACCACCATTTCCACCGCCACCACCACCATTTCCACCATTTTGAGTAAAACCACCACCAGAACCACCACCAGAACCTAAACTAAATGATATATTTCCAATAGTTATGGAATAACCACTACCACCAGGTAGAGAAATGTTACCACTACCAACACCACCGCCAGCACCTCCAGTGGACCCACTCCCACCACCTGCACCACCTGCTCCGCCGTTCAGACCACCTGCTCCGTTTAAACCATTCTTACCACCAAAACCAGTATAAGTATTTGAATTATAATTTAATGTACTATCACTATTACTACCACCACCTATACCAATAGTCATATTTAATACAGTTCCATTATTTATTTGACTTTGATTCCCAAATGTACCACCCCCACCACCACCAGTACCTTGACCATTATTATTAGCATTACCACCATTACCACCACCACCAACTATTATGAAATGCGCAAGTGTATTTGTACGACGAAACGTTAAAATACACGTACCAGCAGTTGTAGTTGTACTATTTTCAATTATTATAATATTATTAGCACCTGAAACAAAACTTGAAATATTTACATCTGATTGCGAATCAACTGTATATAATAGAGGAGCAAAAAAGTTTGATAAATCATTACCATTTACTTTATAATTCGTATTTGATGCTTTAACGCCTGCTGTATATTTAGCAAAAATGTTTGATAAATCATTACCATTTACTTTATAATTCGTAGTTGATGCTTTAACGCCTCCTGTATATTGTGCAAAAGTATAAACTAAATCTATACTATTTGCTTGATAATCAGTGTATATTATTGGTATTGTATAAATACCGCCGTCATTAACACATGCAGCTAAGTATTGACCTGTTGAAGAACAACATATTAAACTCCAAATATTAGATGGTGCATATGTTTGAACCCACGTACTACCATAATCACTACTTGTATAAATATAACCATTAACACCCCCATAAACACACGCAGCTAAGTATTTACCCGAAGAAGAACTACATATTGAAACCCAAATATTAGATGGTGCAGATGTGTGAACCCACGTACTACCAAAATCATTACTTGTATAAATACCACCATTAGCACCACCATCATAAACACACGCAGCTAAGTATTGACCTGAAGAAGAACTACATATTGAAACCCAACTATTAGATGACGCCGATGTTGGAACCCATGTACTACCAAAATCATTACTTGTATAAATACCACCACCATCAACACACGCAGCTAAGTATTGACCTGAAGAAGAACTACATATTGAAACCCAACTATTAGATGACGCCGATGTTGAAACCCATGTACTACCAAAATCTGGACTTGTATAAATACCAATATTAGCACCACCATCATAAGCACAAGCAGCTAAGTATTGACCTGAAGAAGAACTACATATTGAAACCCAAATATTAGATGGTGCAGATGTGTGAACCCACGTACTACCATAATCTGGACTTGTATAAATACCACCATTAGCACCACCATCATAAACACACGCAGCTAAGTATTGACCTGAAGAAGAACTACATATTGAATACCAATTATTACTTTGTGCAGATGTGTGAACCCACGTACTACCAAAATCTGGACTTGTATAAATACCACCACCAATAACACAAGCAGCTAAGTGTTGACCTGTTGAATCACTACATATTGAAAACCAAGAAGCACTAGGAGCAGATGTTTGAACCCATGACATAATATTAAATTAATAAAATATTTAATTATTAATAATATAATTCACTTATCACAATATTGTGTTAATTGGATAGCTACATATATTAATCACTCAACACCATTTACATTTCTACAAAGAATAGTAAATACAAATAGTATTATTGAAGACACCATTCTTTTTATTTTTAAATATTTTTTTTTATCATGTAGTTTATATAATAAATCAATTTCATTACTCTTGCTTAATTCATAATTTGCTTTCAAAGAATAAATCAAAAAGAGAATATAAAAATCTTTACTTACATCTTCATTTGTATCTGATTTGATAAAGCAAATATTTTGTATATTTAATAATATTTCTTGATAATTGACTGCTTCTTGATTAATGGTTTGCATAATACCATAATAAATAGCATTCAAATGTAAATCTTCTTTTTCAACCTCTTCTTTGATTAATTTAATTTCTATTTTCTTTTCAACAATGGGTTCTCCAATTAGACTAGTATATTTGAGTTTTTCATGAATAACATATTTTTCAGGAAAATCCCATTCTACTTCACCATGATCCCATTCATCATCTTTATAATTTAAATAATTTAACTTGATTTGTTTTCTTTTGAAGAAACAAAAGACGTTTTTAAAAAACAAGATAAATAATAATGAAAACGTTTTCATTATTATATAACAATTTTATTTTTTATTATTATTTAATAATTCAATAATAAGATTCAATTTTATATCAATTTGGTTTATTTTTTCTTTCATAGAAAAATCATCTAATGGTAATTCATCTTTCCAAGAAATATGTTTTTCTTCGAAATTCAAATTAGATTTCTCTATTTTGATTTTAATAGGCATATCTGTTCTTATAGGTGGTTCCATTTTTTTATGAATGGATTCAATATCTAATGTTCTCTCGGCAATTGTTTTGGCAATTAATTGTTCCATTTCACTAATAGGTTTATCTATATCTTCATTAAATTTTAATGGAGGTGGTATGACAATTTGATTAAAAGAAGAGAATTCTTTTTGTTTTTTATTTAATTCTTCATTAAATTGTTCTCTTTTTTTATTTTGTATTTCTTCAAATGTATATTCAATAGGAAATGTATTTTCTTTTCGTGTTAATTCAAGAATATTTGTAGGATTTTTAGTAATCCTTTTAAAATATGTAATGTATGCTTTATTTATATTTATTAATTGTTCTTTTGTTAAAGAAGAATTAATATTATTATTTTTATAATATTCATTCATGGACGAGTTGATTTGTTCTCTAGTTATTTGAAATGATTGTGAAATAACTTTATAAATTAATGTAATGTTTTCTGTAGATTGAAATTTATTATCCGTAGATTGAAATTTATTATCCGTAGATTGAAAATTCATTAATAATAATTAATTATTATTATTTAAATTAATGTTATATTTAAATAATATGAAGATATTGCTATTAATTTATTACATGTTTTTTACAAAATTATCTAATTCTATTAGAAGCAATTCAAGAAATTATTTTACACCATATAAACCTAAATCATTAAATCAACAAAATTATATCAAAGCAATAGAGAATGATAATGTAAAAATAGTAGCAGGAATAGGACCAGCAGGTTGCGGAAAAACATTGTTTGCTTGTTTATATGCAATGAATTATTTAAAAACGAATCAAGTAGAGAAAATAATAATAACGAGACCAGTTGTTTCAGTAGATGAGGATATAGGATTTCTTCCTGGAAATATAAATAAGAAATTGGATCCTTTTACAAAACCCATGTTTGATATCTTTACAGAATTTTATAAAAAACAAGAAATAGATCTTATGATTCATAACAATATTATTGAAATATCTCCATTGGGATTAATGAGAGGAAGAACTTTTAAGAATTCAATTATTATTGCAGATGAGATGCAAAATAGTTTGCCGAGTCAAATGTATATGCTAACAACGAGAATTGGAGAAAATAGTAAAATGATAATTACAGGTGATTTATTACAAAGTGATTTAAAAGTAAAAAATGGTTTGCAAGATTTTATTGAAAGGTATAATCATTTTTCTTCAATAAAATCGGTAAAGGATATTCATATTATAAATTTTGAAAATAGTGATGTAGAGAGAAGTCAAATTGTAAAAACAATTTTAGAAATGTATAGTTAATTATATCTTAAATTTTTTATTAAATTATGTATGTTATTATATACAATAATAAAGAGAGATGCTTGCTAAATAATTTATTATATTTAGTTTAACATTATATAATATTATATAATGTTAAATTATGAACAAAAATATGTTTGATAAACAGATTAATGTAGATCGTGACCCATTAAGATATAATATTCAAAGTAGTCATCCAATTATAGAGAAAAAAGTGACACCATATTATTATTCAAATCCAAGTCAAGCGTTTGATGGTGTAATTAATCCATTAGAGAGAAGAATTACGACTCAAGTATTATCATTAGATACAGAATTTAGAGAAAATTATGAAATAACAAATCCAAATAAAGCATCATTTATATTAAAAAATCCGTTATATAATGTGATAAGTATGAGATTAATTTCATTAGAATTGCCTAGAATGTGGTATTCTATATCTGATTTAATAGGGAACAATACAATGAAGATTGAGTTATATAATGTGGCTAGTTTACCAAATAGTATTCAAACAATTACAATTCCAAATGGGAATTATTCAAATACAGCGTTAGTTACTGCAATAAATAATATTTTTCAAAATATAGCAAATGGATTAGAATATTTAGTTTTTAGTATAAATGCAATAACAAGTAAATCGTATTTTTATATAAGTAGTACAAGTTCTGCACCATCAAATTTTTATTATGTATTAGACTTTACACCAGTATTGGCAGTTCAATGTCAAAACAATAATTATTCAACTTTGGGAACTTATTTAGGATTTAATAAATTAAAATATACAGTGACACAAGCAAATACATATACAGACATAACTCAATCACCTCCAGATACATATATAGGATATATAGTTAGTACTTCATCAGCAGGAGTTAATATAGACAATTATATATTTGTATATATAGATGATTTTAATAAAAATCATAATTCAAATGGAATTGTATCACAAACAGCCGAGTCGTTAAATTCGGATAGTATAATAGGAAGAATTGCGTTGCCAACTTTTTCTGATTCATTAATTATAAATAATAATTCAGACGTTGTTTTTAAAAAGAGAGATTATTATGGACAAGTAAGAATAAGACAATTAGAAATTTCATTATTAAATAAATATGGACAACCATTGGATTTATTGAATAATAATTATTCATTAGCGTTAGAATTTGAAACCTTATATAGTCCTTAAAATAAGTTCATATACTTCAGGTTTGGTAAGTTTAATATAATCTTCTTCTTTGAGTTTTAAAAGAATACAAATATCCAATAAATCTTTTACTTTATAATAACTAATACATCGTAATGGTTTATCAATATTTTCCCAATGAAAATATTCGTTTGATTGATATTTCTCTATATTTTGTTTAGTTGGTTCTATTTCGTATGCATATTTAAATCGCCCATGAGGATTTTCTATTGGTGGATCATATTGATGAACAACATGAATAGTATTTTCATGATTTCCAGAATATATTTGGAAACATCTTTTTCTATAGATAAATAAAATATTTATTTTATAACAAATACATAATGCAAAAAATGTTTTGTAATTTATTTTGGATGAATTTCCCAAATCGGTCTCTATATCTTCTTTAATTTTAGTAATTTTGTGTTGTTTAAGAAGTTGTTTACATTCTTTTTTTCTAAGAAAATCAATATATTTATATTTTTCAGTTTGTTCAATTTCAAATTCATTTGTTCCAATAAGTTCATATTCAGTAAATCCATTCATTATAATATAAAAAATCCAAAATAATGAATCATTTTTTCTAGGGACAAAGTTTTTTTTAAAAGTGGGTGGTTTTATTTTATTTAAATTCACAAGAGTAGAATGAATTTTAGGTTCGTTTAAAATTGTATGTAATGATATAGATTTAGGATATAATCCTTTTTGTTTGGAAACAATAACGCCTGTAGGCGTTATTGTTTTACACGTTTCTTGTAAAATAAATTCATGTATAAATTTATTAGTAAACATGAAATTATTTAAATTATAACAAGTCATATTTATTAATTATAAAGTAAATTTATATCTTTAACTTCTTTATCACTAAAGAAATTACGCAAATTATCCTTTTGTATTTCAAAGTGTTTTAAATTATGTTCTTGTGTATTAACATAATTTATATAATTTTTTATTTCAATGATTAACTCATAAGATAACTCAGATAAATTAATATGAACTCCATAATTATTTTCATTCAAAGTAATATTGGGATGTTTATGTAATATTCTTAAAATTTCAACTTGATTAATTTTGGCCATTTTTTCAATATTATCTCTAATTGATGTTAATTCTAATAAATTAATTTCATTTTTAATTTCTTTCTCAATAGAATCCATATTTATTATTTACAAAAATGTTTAAGTATTATATTATTAAAAATATAATATTGTAATATTTTATACAAGAAATATTATTTATAAATATTATATATAGTATGGAACACACTAAAAATAAGATACCAAAAAATATTCAAGAATTTATAGATAATTTTAAAAAATATATTGATACAAAAATATATTATTATGGTAGCATACAACGATATGATTATTTTATGAGTAAAAGTGATATAGATTTTTCAATTTTTACAGATAATGTTGATTCAATGATTCACAAAATAAGTAATTATCTTAATATAAAAAAGAAAAAATTTCATAAAATAATATGGAATAGTAAAAATAAACTAATAGAAGGATATAAAGTAAATTATTATAATGAAAATCCTAATTTTAGATTAGAGATTACTATATATGATGAAAAATATAAAAAAGAAGTATTAGAAGATCATAATATTCCATGCAATATGCCTTTTTATATATTAATTTTATTAATATTTTTAAAACTATTATATTATAATTTACAAATAATTCCTAGATCATTTTATAGTCATTACAAGAAAATATTATTTAATTTAATAAAAGGATTTAATGGATATTTTATTCACATCAAATAATAATATTTTTGTTATGTTATTAACCTCTATTTTTTATATTTTTATACAAAAATATAAAGACATTAATATAATAATAAAGAATGAGTTTGTTGCAAGAATATTTATATTTAACAAAACAGTATAAAGAGCAATATGGAGAAAATACGATTGTATTAATGCAAGTTGGAGCATTTTTTGAAGTGTATGCAATTTGTAATAAAGAAGACAATTCAATAACAGGTTCATCTATTATTGAGTTTAGTAAAATATGTGAATTAAATATTGCAGACAAAAAAATGTGTGTAGATGATAGTAATGTAATTATGGCAGGATTTTCACATTACATGATAGATAAATATTTAAAAAAATTAAAAGAAGCAGGATTTACTGCTGTTGTATATACACAAGATGAAAATAATAAAACAAATCGTAGTTTAGCAGGTATTTATAGTCCTGGAACATTTTTTTCAACAGAATCATCTAATATTAATAATAATACAACATGTATTTGGATAGAAATAATAAATAATACTATTTGTAAAAAAATAAATAAAAAAATGATATTTGTTGGAATTTCCAATATTGATATTATTACTGGAAAAACAAATGTATTTGAATTTAATGAAATTTATTTAAATAGTCCAACAACATTTGATGATTTAGAACGTTTTATCTCTATATTTACACCTTCTGAAGTAATTATTGTTGGACGAAATATTACAAATAATGAAATAGATGACATTATACAATACACAGGAATAGATTGTTTATCTATACATAAAATAAATATTACGAATAATAATGAATCAAAAAATTATATTCAAGCAATCAATTGTGAAAAACAAATATATCAAACCGAAATTTTAAATAAATTTTATTCAAAAAAAGGTATTATTTTGGAAAATTTTTATGAAAAAAATTATGCAACACAAAGTTTTTGTTATTTATTGAATTTTATTTATCAACATAATCCTTCTCTAGTAAATAAATTATCAGAACCTATTTTTGAAAATTGTAGTGATAAATTAGTATTAGCAAATCATTCTTTAAAGCAATTGAATATTATTCAAGATAAATATAATGGAAAATTCTCTTCAGTAGAGAAACTAACTAATCAATGTATTACTTCAATGGGAAAACGTTTTTTCTCTACTTTATTAGTAAATCCAACAATGAATGTGGAACACTTGGAAAAAGAATATGAGATTACAGATTATTTAATAACAAATGATGGTGAAATAGATTTTTTGCGTAATAAAATGAATTCAATAAAGGATTTATCAAAAATGAATCGTCAAATTATTATGAAAAAAATCACTCCAAAAACATTATTTTATTTATACAATAATTTATCAAATATTAAAGAAATTTGTATTTCAAGAGATTCAGTTATAACTGAATATATAAGAAAACACAATATAACAAACATTGAAGATTATTGTTATGAAATAATGGAATTTATAGAAAATACAATAGATATTTCATTATGTGAAACGATTGATAGTTATTCTCAATTTGAAACAAATTTTATTAAAAAAAATGTAGATGTTCATTTAGATGAACAATATCAATGTTTATTAGAATCGTCTGATAAATTAGAAGCAATTAGATTATTTTTAAATAATAAAATTTCAAACGTTGAAAAGAAAGAAAAAACAAATGAATATGTAAAGAAACATGAAACAGAAAAATTATGTATAAGTTTAGTTGCAACAAAAAGAAGATGTATATTATTAAAAAATGATTTAAATTCTTTAAAAGAGAAAAAAATAAAATTATCTTATATCTCTACTTTTTCTGGGAAAGAAGAAGTATTTATATTTGATAATGATAATTCATTATTATTTGAATCACAAACAACTACCTATGATTTTATACGTCATTATCAAATTAATGAATTATGTAAAAATATTACTACAATAAAAAATCAATTAAAAGAGTTGATTACAAATATTTATATTAAATGTGTTCTTGATAAATTATCAGATATGTTTTCAGATAAACTAGAGAAAATAATAGAATATATAACATACATAGATACAATTTATACAAAAGCATTTATTTCAAAGAAATATCATTACTGTAAACCAATCATTGATTCTTCTTCAGACAAGTCATTTTTCAAGGCAAAAGGAATGAGACATCCATTAATTGAACATTTACAAACAAATGAACTTTATATAACTAATGATTTAGATTTGGGAAATGAAGAATCTAAAGATGGAATATTATTATATGGAACAAATGCAGTTGGAAAAACAAGTTTAATAAGAGCAATTGGAATTAATATTATAATGGCACAAGCAGGATTATTTGTTCCTTGTAGTCAATTTACATACAAACCATATCAATATATATTTACGAGAATATTAGGAAATGATAATATTTTTAAAGGTCTCTCTACTTTTGCAGTAGAAATGTCTGAATTGAGAACTATTTTAAAAATATGTAACAAAGATAGTTTGATATTAGGCGATGAATTGTGTTCAGGTACAGAAAGTATTTCAGCAAAAAGTATATTTGTTGCAGGAGTACAAACATTAATTTCAAAAAAGAGTAGTTTTATATTTGCAACACATTTACATGAAATAATAGAATATGAAGAAATAGATAAATGTGAAAGATTATCATTAAAGCACATGGCAGTTTCATATGATCGTGGAAATGATAAATTAATTTATGACCGTAAGATAAAAGATGGTCCAGGAAATAACATGTATGGACTAGAAGTGTGTAGGTCATTATCTTTGCCTCAAGATTTTATTACATTAGCAGATAATATTAGATTAAAATATAATCCAATAAGTAATTCTCTACTTTCATTAAAAAAGACAAAATATAATAGTAAAAAAATAAAAGGTTTATGTGAAAATTGTGGAAAAAAAATGAGTACAGAAATTCATCATTTAGTACCACAAAAAAATGCAGATAAAAAAGGAATTATTCATAATGAAGATGGAAGTTTTTTTCATAAAAATCATTTGGCAAATTTATTGGCTGTTTGTGAAGAATGTCATTTAAATTTTCATAAATAATGTTATTATATTTAGATATTATTATAAAATTGATTTAAAAATTAAAGAAATAATATTTGTTAAATAAAAAGATGATTATTCCAATCAAATGTTTTACGTGTGGATATGTCATTGCTGATAAGTATCGGTATTTTACGACAGAAGTGCGTAAGAGAAAATCCACTAATGGTAAAACAACCAGTCAAGTATTATATTTAACTCAAGAATTTAATGAAAAAACAATTGAAGGACATGTATTGGATGAAATGAATATTAATCGTATGTGTTGTAGAAGACATTTCTTAACGCATGTAGATATAGAATAATAAAATATAATTATAATATATATGGGTAAGATTAGAAGACATACACATAAAAAACAAAAAGGTGGTCTGAGAACGTTTGTTGGAGCACCTTTAAACTATGGAAACTTTGAAACATATCCAGGTGTAACAAATCACGGTGGAAATCATTATGCATATAATAATTATCCAACTGATCCATACACAGGAGATATAACGAATGAAAGAGATTGGTCTATTTATCCAAATAAATATACAGGAGGATATGTTTATAAAAATTCTTTAAATAAAAGAAATAAAACATATCTTGTAAGAAATTCTCAATCACGAACAATACAAAATCGTAAAAAACGTAATAGTCGTAGTCGTCGTAGTCGTCGTAGTCGTCGTAGTCGTCGTACTCGTACTCGTAGTCATAGTCGTAATAAAAGCAAACATAATTTATATCTAAAACAACAAGGAGGCATTGGTCCTTTATTAAGCGATGCAATAATGGGAACAAGAGTGGTTGGTAATAATATAAGTAATGTATATAATACTTTAGCAGGCTATCCACAATCAGTATCTCCATTACCTTATAAAGACCAATTATTACCACCTACATAATATTTAGGAAATATACATTATTTAATGTATAATTATTTATTTTTCTTCTACTATTTATATGGCTCCAAATCTGTTAAGTAATTTGTGTCCTCCAGCAATGTTTTATCTTATCATTTCTTTTATTGCGTTATTAATGGTTATTTTCCAAAACATAGGTAATCAAAATTTATTATGTATTGGAAATTATAACTCACGTGTTCCAAATACTTTTTTAATTATAATAATTAAGGCATTGTGTATATTATTTTGGACATGGGTTCTTAATATTATATGTAAAGCAGGACATAGAGGGGTTTCTTGGTTTTTAGTATTATTCCCTTTTATACTTACTTTTTTTATAATGTGGGTAGTTATTGCAACACGTTAATTTTATTATTGTAATAAATATTTATGAAATGGTATTTCATTGGTAAAATTATATATTAAATAAGAATTATTAATATATAATTAATAATGATAGAATCTAAAAAAAAAGAAAGTTCTTTAATTTCAAGAGAAAATTCTTCAAGAGAAAAATCTTCAAGAGAAAAGTCTTCAAGAGAAAAGTCTTCAAGTGAAAGGTCTTCAAGTGAAAAAGAACATTTAGTAAATGATTATTCTTGGAGAATAATTGATAAATATTTTACAGATAATCCAAATAATTTAGTAAAACATCATCTTGATTCTTTTAATGATTTTATTGAAAATGGAATGTTTCATATTTTCAAAGAAAATAATCCATTAAAATTTGTTAATGAAAATTACAAAATAAATATTTATTTAGGAGGAAAAGATGGAAATTTAATTTATATTGGAAAACCAATTATTTATGATGAAACAAGCGATCGTTCTAAACATTACATGTATCCTAATGATGCAAGATTAAGAAATATGACATATGCTGTTTCTATTCATTATGATATTTATATTGAATATTTCATTAATGATGAGATAATTAAAGAAGATACAAAAGAACAAATTTATCTAGGAAGATTTCCAATAATGTTGCAGTCAAAATTATGTTTATTAAATGGATTACCACCAACAGTTCGTTATAATATGGGAGAATGTAAAAATGATTATGGAGGTTATTTTATTATAGATGGAAAAGAAAAATCAATCATACCTCAAGAAAAATTTGCAGATAATATGATTTATATTAAGAAAAATAAAAAAGATGATGAATATAGTTATTCAGCAGATATAAGATCTGTAAGTGAAGATTCATCAAAACCAATTAGAACGTTCTCTATTCGTATAGTTGCTCCTTCTTCAAAATTATCAAATAATCAGATTGTTGTATTTATTCCAAATGTTAAGAAACCAGTTCCTTTATTTATTTTAATGAGAGCATTAGGTGTGTTATCAGATAAAGATATAATTCAACATTGTTTGCTTGATATGAATAAAAATAATGCTTATATAGATTTATTTATTCCATCTGTACATGATGCAGGAAAAATATTTACACAAAATGCAGCTTTAGAATATATATCTGTTTTAACTAAAAGAAAAACAACAAATGGTGTTTTGTATATTTTAATGGATATGTTATTAACACATTTAGGAGAAAATAATTTTATAGATAAAGCATACTTTATTGGATACATGGTTTTTAAATTATTAAAAGTATTTATTGGAGTTAATAAAGCAACAGATAGAGATAATTATAAATTCAAAAGAATAGAATTAACAGGAGAATTATTAAATGAATTATTTAGAGAATATTATCTGATACAAAATCGTGCAATTACATTGAAAATAGAAAATGAATTTCATTATCATAAAGGAGAATATAAAGATGAAAATATAATTAATTTAGTTGATAAAAATTATAATAATTTTTTTAAAGAAAGAATTGTAGAGACAGGATTTAAAAAAGCATTTAAAGGAAATTGGGGATCACAAACACATACAAAAAGAATTGGTATTTCACAAGATTTAAATCGTTTATCTTATTTTACATTTATTTCACAATTAAGAAAAATAGTATTACCATTAGATTCAACTTCTAAAGTTGTTGGACCACGTTTATTAAATTCATCTCAATGGGGATATTTAGACCCAATAGATACACCTGATGGAGCAAATATTGGAATACATAATCATTTATCAATTACTTCTTTTATTACTAGTAAAATACCTAATAAAAAATTAATAGAATGGATTTTTGTAAATTATAAATCTATTTTTTCTCTACAAGAATGTACTTTTGATTTATTATCTAATGGAACAAAAATATTTGTAAATGGTAAATGGATTGGTATAATAAATGATTCACCTATTTTATTTCTACAAAAATTTAAATTATATAGAAGAAATGGAATTCTTCCTATTTATATTAGTATCTCATTTGATTATGAAAATAATGAAATTGCTATATTTAGTGATGCAGGAAGATTAATGCGTCCTATTTATTATATTGAAGATGGAATTCCAAGTTATAAAAAAGAATTAGATTGGGATAATATTTCTTGGAATGAAATTATTAGTGGATTTATTCCAAAAAATGATAAATATAACTTTTTTAAAATTTATGAATTAAATGAATTATATCCAAATGCTACAGAAGAACAATTAATAGAAAATAAAAGTATTGTTGATTATATTGATACATCTGAAGAAGAATGTTTATTAATTGCAAATAATATTAATGAATTGTCAAAATCAAAGACAAGTGGAGATATTTCTACAACAAAATATTATACTAATTTGGAAATTTTACCTTCTTTGCTTTTAGGTGTAATGGGAAATATGATCATTTTTCCTTCTAATAATCCAGTCACACGTAATTCTTTTTCTTGTGGACAAAGTAAACAAGCAATTTCTCTATTTAACACAAATTATCAAGTAAGAATGGATAAAATGAGTGTGGTATTGAATAATGGACAAATTCCTTTGGTCAAATCAAAATATTTAAAATATGTAAATAATGAAGAACAACCTTATGGTGTAAATACAATAGTTGCTATAATGTCTTTTTCTGGTTATAATGTAGAAGATGCTATTTTAATTAATGAAGGATCAGTTAAAAGAGGATTATTCTCTACAACTTATTATACTACATATGAAGCAAAAGAAGAGAGTTCAAAAGTTGGATTATCTGAAAATACATCTGTATTTGCAGATGTTATGAATTCAAATTCAGTTATTAAAGGGATTAAACCTGAATACGATTATAATTATATTGATAACTCAGGATTAGTTAAAGAAAATACAGAATTAACTGAAAGAATTGTTGTTATTGGTAGATATACTTTTAACACTGAAAATCCTGATGTAAAATATGATTCTTCTATTTATACCAAGAAAGAACAATTGGGAATAGTTGATAAAAGTATTATTACAGAAGGTGAAGAAGGATTTCGTATTGCTAAAGTGAGAATTCGTGAAGAAAGAACTCCTGCAATTGGTGATAAAATGGCAAGTCGTGCTGGACAAAAAGGAACTATTGGATTAATTATACCAGAACAAGATATGCCTTTTACTAAAGATGGAATACGTCCTGATATTATTATTAATCCACATGCTTTACCAAGTAGAATGACAATTGGACAATTAGTAGAGACATTATTAGGTAAAGTATGTTTAAATTATGGTTATTTTGGTGATTGTACAGCATTTGAAACCAAAGGACCTCATACTGAAATATATGGTAATTTATTAGTTAAAGCAGGATTTCATTCTTCAGGAAATGAGATTTTATATAATGGATATACTGGAGAACAATTATATTCTAGTATTTACATTGGACCTACCTACTATATGAGATTAAAACACATGGTAAAAGATAAAATAAATTATAGAGCAAGAGGTCCCAATAATAATTTAACTAGACAACCTGTTCAAGGAAGAGCAAATGATGGAGGATTGAGAATTGGAGAAATGGAACGTGATGGATTATTAGCACACGGAACTAGTGCTTTTTTAAATGAATCTTTCATGATTCGTGGTGATGAGTATTACATGGCTATATGTAATAAAACTGGATGTATTGCAATTTATAATAAAAGTTTGAATTTATTTTTGAGTCCATTTGCTGATGGTCCTATTACATTTTCAAAATCAAAAATAACTGACAAACAAGATAATGTATTAAATATTGATAATATAACTAAATTCGGTAGGTCTTTTAGTATTGTAAGAATTCCATATTCATTCAAGTTATTAATTCAAGAATTAGAAGTTATGAATATTCAAATGAAAATTATTACTGAAGATAACATAGATCAATTATTAAGTATGAGCTACTCTAATAATATACAATTATTACTTCAAAATGATAATGAAGATATTAAAACATTGGTAAATAGTTATAAATATAAATTAACAAATATGATTCAAAATCCCAACAATAAACCATCTAAATTTATTAGTAAATCATTAACTGATATGATTACACACGATATGAAACATCAATTAATTAGTACTTATGAAGATGCTGTCTCTATTGGAACAAGATGTTTAGAATATATTAAAAAAAATCTAGGAAATTCAAACCCTTTTATAGAAGATACATTTGTTCAACATAATTTTAATCCTCAAATAGAAAAAAGTAGAGATACATTTTTAATGAATGTCTCTTCTCTTGAAAATACAATGAAGTATATATTTGAAATATTACATCATACATGTTATTTTCTTTGTGTTTATGGTGGAGAAAAAAAACAGTGTTTATATAAACTCGTAAATGGAACAACTTCACCTATCATTTCAAAAGAATTTAATAAAACATTTTCACAAAAAGTAGAAAATAATAAATTTGTAAGAAATCCAGAAATACACTTATCTGATAAACAAATATCAAATATTAATTATTTATTACAAAATCAATACAGAGTTATGAATTGTATTTTAAAACCATTTAATAAAAAAGAAGAAGACTTTTCTCAAGAATATGAAACATTTTTTAAAAATTCAACTATGAATCTACCTAGCGGTATATATATATTAAATTTAAATGATAGTTTTATTATAGAGAAAAATAATCTATTTGCTTGGAATATTTTTGAAAAACCAACTCCTCTTTCACGTTTTGGTATATCTTCAAAATTTATTCCAACATTTAGTTTATCTGGTCAAGAAAATTATTTAGATATACCAATTCCTAATTATGATGATATTAAATTACATTTATTAGAAAAGACAATGAATTTTTTTGATTGGAATGCAAAACAAACTGCAGCTGTATTTAGAGGTGGACCAACTGGATGTGGTTATACAACTATAACAAATCAACGATTAATGTTGATAAATTTAGTTCAAAATCCTCCTGATAATTTTGATAAAGAAATATTAGATTTATTAAATGTTGGTATAGTTAATAATAGCGGAAAACGTGGTGAATCTATTAATACAAATTCAATTAAAAATGATCCCAAATATAGAATTGGTGTAATGAATACAAATCTTGTTTCTGAAGAAAAAATCACAATGGAAGAACAAAGTTCTTATAAATATATTATTCATGTTGATGGAAATGTAAATGCATATCGTTTATTAACTACATTTATGACTGGATCATTAATTTTGCGTGTAAAAAGTTCATTTACTTCTTGGTTTGACCATTTAATTCAACCATTTGATTATTTAAAAAGAGTAAGAGATGATGAACCCATTAATGGTCATTTTATTTGGATAAATAATGATTTATCTAATATAGAACAAGTCATTAGATGGTGCTTAAATAATGATAAAATATGTAAGCAAATTGCTCTCAATTCTCTACATTTTTATCAAAAAGTATCAAAAAAAGAATTTATTATAAAATATACAGAAATTGCATTTTGGACTACTGTAGAGAATAAATTAATCCCTTTTAATAAATCTTCATCTTCTAATTTATTATATCCTTCTTTTAAATCATCATCAAGAGATGAAGATGACCAATATTCTCCACAAAATATACATTTTGCAAATCTTGATTATTTTCCTCGTACTCCAGAAGGACCACCAGATGATTATTCACCACGTACACCTCTAGGACCGCCACCAGATGATTATTTACCACGTACACCTCTAGGACCGCCACCAGATGATTATTCACCTCGTACTCCTCCAGGACCACCTCCTTCTATACAACAACAATTATCTAATATAACAGAAAAAATTAATGAAATTGAAAATGTAGTAAAAAAAGAAAAAAAAGAGTTGGAAGAAGGTGAAATAGATGATGATGAAATGGTTGGTGGTGAAAATTCAATAAATAATATTTTACAAGTAGAGAACAAAATAGAAAATGAAAATCTTATTAAAAAAGAAAATATAAAGTCAGAAGTTAAACAAATTAAATTATAAAATTGAATTGATATTGAATTAAAATAAAAATATTATATTAAATCAAATGTCATCTTCACAAGTTTCTAGTAGTTATATTTCTTCGGTTTATCGCTCAAGAAAAATATTATTACAATTGATGAAAAAGCAAGGGTATAATGTAGAAGATTATGAAAATTTTAGTATAAATGAAGTAAGTATAATGTCTTCAAATAAACAACTAGACATGTTTTTAGAAAAAAAAATAAGTGATGATTTTACAACAAGTTCAAATAAAATATATATTTGTTATAATTATTATTCTCAATTTAATACAAAAAATATAAATGACACAATAAAAGATTTATATGAAGGAGATGAACCAAAATTAGGAATTGATGATACACTTTTATTTATTACAAAAGAAGACCCAAATGAAACAATAGTAAATAATTTGGTTCATATATGGGAATTAACACATAAATTTATAACTGTAATTAGTATTAAAAGATTACAGTTTAATATTTTGGAACATTCATTAGTTCCACCTCATCGTGTATTATCAAAAGAAGAAACGACAAGAGTAATGAAAAAATATAATATTGATGAATTATCTCAATTTCCTGAAATATCTAGATTTGATCCAGTTGCATCTGTTATTGGAATAAAACCAAATGAAATATGTGAAATAAACCGACCTAGTAAAACAAGTATAAATGCAAATTATTATAGAATATGTGTATAATATATATGGTAAATGAAAAAGACTTATCCCATGTAAATTTTATTAATAATGGGTTTGTAGTATCAGATAATATTTTTTCTAGTTTAGGAGGTAATAATCTTATGAATAAATCAGATATAATAAATAAAACAAATATTAATAAAATTTATGAAAAAATAGATTCAACAAATAAAAAATTTATTAGTAGTTTAAAAGAATATGTAGACTCTTATGTAAATTATTTATTAAATCCGTCATCCAATATATATTGGAATACTTATCAAATGAATGATTCTATTGTAAAAAATAATAAAAATGAATTAACACAAATATCATATAGTATTCAAAGTGAAACTGCGAATATGTCATCACAAACTTCTGGTAAAAAAAGTATGATATCAAAAGAAAAAATATATCATAGTGCATTATTAGGAAAAGAAAATGATATTACAAAATCAGATAATAGTTCATCACAATTAATAGATGAAAGTGTTGAAATGTATAAATCGCAATATATAGATAATTGTATATTAATATTTGGTATAATAATATTATTGATTATGACATACAAATTATATAAATAATTAAACATTATTAAATAATGTTTAATTTGTATAAAAGAAGAATACAAATAAACAATAAACTTTTAAAAGATTATATTAGATTTTCTCTAGAACCACAAATATATAAAAATAAAAAATATAATTCAAAAATAATTACAAATAAAATAGAGAAATTAGAATTTATTTATTTTTTTTATATGATTTTAGGAATCACAGTTGGGTCATTTATATATTATGTTAAATTATAATATGACAGATCAATCTTCAGATTTAATGAAAATAGAATTATTGGATAAAGAATTTACATTATTATTAGACCAATACCAACAAGTATCAAGAACACTGTTTTCTGTATCTAATTCACAAACAAATAAATATGATATTGAGCAAGGTAGAGAAATTGTAGGAGGTAATGTAATTTCATATGAAACAACACCAACGATAGATAGTTGTCAAGCATTATGTAGTAGTAATTCAATGTGTTCTGGTGCTAATTATGATTCAAAAACGGATACATGTATTATTACATCAGGAAATATTGATTTAGATGCAACTAATAACAAAGACAATTATGGAATTGTTACACAAAAAAAAAATTTGTTGATACAATTACAAAGTATTAATGAAAATTTATCTAATGTTTTGAATAGATCAATACTTTTAGTAAAAAATATGCATCCAAATTCTCAAATACAAACAAGACAAGTTTCAGTAGAAACAGAAAAATTAATATTAAAAAATAATTTATTACAACAAAATAAAATAGAAACACAAAGACTTATAGATGAAAATAATAATTTAAATAACATATTAAATACATCCACAATTATGGTTGACCAATCCAATTTATCTTATTTTTTCTGGACAATTGGTGTAATTATAATGATAATACTAGCAATTAAATTATTTTCAATGGAATAGAGAAATAATTGTAATATATATTTATTTGTTATGTTATTTTTTATTTATTGAACATATAATCTCAACATATAATAATTATGTTTAGTTTTTTAAATATAGGAAATTTATATAATCAAAATTATAATGAAGATGTAATAAAAAAACAAAGCAAGGATTTTTTAAAAATTCAAGAAAAATATCATCATCCACCTGTATTACATGAAGGATTTGCAACAAATGAAACAAAAGGAAAATCTTCTTTCAACGATCCAACACCCAAACATATGAGTAATTTTATGTATTCTAATCCAAATGATAAGACAGTAAGAACAGTTATTGATATATCAAATAGAGAAACTAAAAATACAAGTGATTTGGTAAGACAAGCATCTTATATAAATAATCCTTCTGTAACAGAAGTAAGTAATGAGTTTGTCAGTCAATTTAACGATTATACTAATATTAATGATAATATTTTAAAAAATACAAAAGAATATATAGATAAAGGTGAGAGTAGTGATGTAAATGTCGTTGTAGATCAATTATCAAATGATAATAATATACAATATATTAATTTATATAATACTGATTCAAGTAATCCAAATGTTTTATCATATAACAATCAAAATATAGATACATGTAAAAATATTGCTAGAATAAAAGGATATGATAATTTTTCATTAAGTAATACAGATGATTTGAATAATTCTCAATGTAATATTTCTAAGGATATTTCCAATTTAACAAAAAATGGAATTTATATACCAAATTGTAAAGTTGGTACAGATGGAAAAATATATGGAGGTGGTTGGGGAAATGCAATTTATGAAAATGTTGGTAATGTTCCAACATATATTGGTTGTTATAAAGATGCACCTGAAAGAGCAATGATAGCTGCTGGTTCAGAAGAACATAATAATCCTGTATATGAAATTGGTTATTATGGTTGTGCACCATGGGGTCCATCTTGGAATTTTCCAAATACAACTGCTCAATGGATATGGTATACCGAAAATGCAGGAAATGGAGCACCAGCAAATAATAATAATCCTGTTACGATTAGAGGTGTTTTAAATAGAACATCGCAAGATATTATTTATTGTGAAATTTGTTGTATTGGAGATGATATATGTGATATAACAGTAAATGGAAGTAGGTTTAATCAACAATTAAATAATAACGATAAAACAGATAGTAGAAAATTAAAATGTGTTCCAGAACCAATGAATGTTAGATATCCAGGTGGTGGAAAAACAGGATATATAGTTCCAATACTTCCAGGAAAAAATATAATTGACCTTAGCGTAGTAAATACAGGTGGTCCAGCAGGTGTTATTTTATGTTTAATGGAAGAAACAATTGCACCTATAATAGAAGACAATGCTCTTACTATACAAAATGCAACTACTGGTGTAGTACCAATTATGGTTACAAATAATAATTGGAATGTATTATTAAATAATAATAATGCAATTACACCATTAAGTCAATCCTTTTCTGTAGAAGAATGTGGTAAATATGCCTATGATAATGGATATCAATATTTTGGCGTACAAAATATGATGAATAATAATCCAAATTCTGCACAATGTTTTATTAGTAATGATTTATCAGAAGCTACAAAATATGGTAAATGGGAAGGTGAAAAAACGTATAATGGAGATGTATTAGGATTAGGAAATGTTGCATCTGTATATAGTTTTAAATCATCTGGTAATTATGATAACATGGGTAAAGTTGGATATGTAAATGAAGAGAATGAATTGTTAGAATATCCATCTTCAATGATTCAATATGGTACAAGTAATACATATACATCATTATTAAATGTAGATAGTCCAGGTAATGATATTTCTTATTTTAATTTAAATAAACAAGATTGTGAAAAGAAATGTAATGAAAATACAGATTGTTATGGTTATGTGAGTAGGGCAAATCAGTGTTGGTTAAAAAATAAAAATGTATTTAGTTATATGAATAAAGATGGATCTATAACTCCATATAACGGAAATGAATTATTTATAAAAGACCCCCAAATCTTAAATAATGATAGTTGTCCAAAAAATATAAAAAAGATTAATAGTTTGGAATGGGATAATTATAACAAGTCCAAAGAAATAATGAATATGAATACTACTTGTAGATTAGATAGAATAAATAGAGAACTAATAGAAGAAAAAGATCAAAAAGAAACTCTTTTAAATTGGATAACATCTCAATTATCTAAAGGGTTAAGTGCTTTTATGACTACAAATAAAACAATGACACAACAAATGGAAACAGAACATAACGTAATGAAGAATAATCTTTCTCTATACGATAATTTAAATAATAAATATGCAAAAATGAAAAGTGCAGACACAAGTAATCTTAATAATATATTAGTAAATAGTCAAATAACAATTCTTCAATCTAGATATTTTTATGTATTATGGGTCATTTTAGCAATTGCAATTTTTATTGCATTATTTATGTTGATTAGAAAATTTACAAATCCACAAATTGCAAATACATAATAGATAATAATGGTTATTGAATAACAAATTATTTGAAACAATTTGTTTTTTATTTATTATCTTTAATTATACTAATGAAAACAACACATAAAAAAAAAGATGGGATTAATTGTTTAAAAGCAACAGATAATCAAAATTGGTGGTCTTCAGTAGACACAAAATGTAGTTCATTAGAAGGGTATAGTAATATATCTGGAAAATTTGAATCTTTTGATAATTTTGGAAAACAATACGAAGAAATGACATTAGCAAATATTTCAGATATTTCAAATATTCAAGAATTAGAAAAAAAAATGTATGATAAATTAAATAAAGATGGATTAAATAACGAACAAAAAAAAATGTTAATGAGTGAATTATTACAATTAAACAAGATAAAAGGAAATTTATATAATACTATTAATAATTTATATGATACTTATAAAATCCAAGTAGGAACTACATCACAAGCAGTATCAGATCAATTATCTAGCATTAAACTAGTAGAAACAGAACTAAATGATTTGGCAGTTAGAACAAGACAATTAAATGACGAAAATTTATCAAAGTTAAGATTGATAGAAATTAATAGATATTATGGAGAAAAATATGATGATCATTCAGGATTTATGAAATCTTTAATCATTTTTATTATTTTTTATTTATTGTTGTATTTATTGAAAAAAAAATTTTTAATAAAAGAAAATGTATATTCTATATTACTTTTTATATTAATATTTATTTCAATCGTTGTATTAGGAAGAAAATTTTATAGAATGATCTTTAGAAATAATATGGAATATAATGAATATCAATTTCCATTTGCTGATATGATGGGAATGAACTTACCTGCTGTTACAACAGACACTAATAATGATGTATGGATCAATCCTAATCTTCCTACCGCATGTCCAACACAAGAACCAACAACACAAGAACCAACAACTGATACTCCTATTCCAAATGAAACACAAATTGTTTGGGGAAATAATGGTTCTGTTTCTTGTGAAACTTATTGTGGTGGAACAGGAGGAAAATCTTGGAATAATGAATTACCTAATGAATGGAATGGAGCAAAATGTATTCAAACATATGGATCAGCAGAAAATGCTGGATGCTATAATACATTTGATACATTTGACCCAATCACTCAATTAAATAAACCAGGTAGTTGTAATTGTCAAAAAACAGGAACAGGTTGGAATTAAATCAAGCGTGGAATTAAATCATAATATAATATATTTTATTATTATATTATGCCTTCTTCAAATGCAGTTATAAATACACAGATATTTAAAAATATAGATAAATTAAATAATATTATAAATCAAGCATCTGTTTTTTTAACAGAATGTCAAGTTGGACAACCTTGTTATATAGAACAATTAAAAGCTGCTTATGATAAAGCAAAATATGATTTATTATCTGATCCAGATAGAGTGAAAAAAACTAGAAAAGAATATATTATTGCAAAATATGGCGAATTTGAATATAACAACATGATAAAAAATGAAGCATATCAACAAGCAGAAAGCGAAATATTAATATTAATTGAAGAATATATCAATACACTTGGAATGGTATATACACAAACAAATGCATTAAACACTGCTATTGAAGGTAGTAGTTATATTGACGATGTATTAATACAAACTGTATCAAATAATGCTTTAAAAGAACAAAGTAATGTTATATTAACAAATGATATTTTAACAAATGAACGAAAAAGTTATTATGAACAAGATAAATATAATGATTTAAAATCATGGTATCGTATATGGTTTTGGGTTTATATATTCTTGTGGATTATTTTTAGTTTATCACTATTTCTTACAAACAATCAATATTCTTATTTGTCCATCATGTCAAAAGTAGGACTTGTTATTTCATTTATTATCTATTTATTTATTGCAAAATATATCGTTTTATTAATCATTTCATTTATTGTTTTCTCTACTACATTATTTCCAAAAAATATTTATTTAAATATGTAATAAATTATGCTTCTCTAAATACCATATCTCTTCCATCATCATAAATATACAAATCTCCTATTTTATTTAAATCTGCATAACTTGGGGTTGATATTGATGATATTAATACTTTAATATATTCAAATGCATCTGATACATTATTTATTATTATAGGAAGTCCTGATCGTTTTACTTGAGTTGTACCATAATGTGAATCATATTTTATTTCTTTTAATAAATAATTTAATCCATCTTTTATATCTCGTGATATACCACTTGTATCTAAATCACCCCAATTTAAATGATTATTTAAATCTTTTAATAATCTTAAATCATGTGATTGATTATTATTTAATTTATTTATATAATAATGACGTTTTAGTTCTGCCAATGTGTTTGTTCTAGAGAATAAAGTATAACCACTATTACTACCACATCTTTCACCATTATTACATTCAATAATATTACATAATCTATCATATATTATATTAGAATCCATTACATCATTGCGTATAAAACATCTACCATAATCTATTATTTTTACAATATATATTGATTTAAATGTAATTATTTGGTCTTGGTAATGATAATGATATTCTATATAACTATCTTTAATGGGTTCATATAGTAATATATTATCACTATGTAAATCATAATGTGTAAAACTATCTTTTAATACATTTAATGTATAATATACTTGAAATAATACACTAAATATTTCATTTTCTAAAAAATTATTTATTTCAAAATCATACGAATGTGTTAATTTATAAAATAATGAAATCGGATTTGATACATTCTCTATTAATAACATAATTTTACTAGGATTCATACATGATAATCGTATACCAACATCAATATTACTTTCATTTAAGTTGAGAACTTTGTGGTGTTTTAAATTATTAAATGAATCACTATTTATAAATCCATAGGTTTGAAGAAAAGATGGAAATTTTTTATAAACTTCATTTACAAAAAAACGCCCAACCATATATTCATACATTAAACTATCGGAAGATGCATTTAATGTTTTTTTAAGTATTGCAAATGATTTGTATTTTTGTCTTTCGTATTCTAATTTTATAATGGTTCCATTTCCGCCTGATTTTAAAACACGACGATGTCTTAAATAATCAAAATTATTAAATAAATTAAAAAATTCATTAATTTTGGCAATTTCTTTTCCAAAAGTAATACAAACACCTGAATCACTACATACTGTTTTTAAAAAATTTGCTGTTATTTTATCTCTATTTTTATTTACAATTTTATTAATTAATAACGCTGCTTTTTCTTCTTTAGAAAGTGATTTTTTTACAGATTTTTTAGATACTTTATTATATATAAAATTATTTATAGTTTTGGATGCTTTTACTACTTTATCTATAACTTTTTTTCCTGAAATACGACAATATTGTCTTTTTGGAGTATCTACAAATTTACAAGGTTTAAAACAATTATTTTTTGTTAAACCTTTACATATACCTATTTTTCTTGTATTGTTTTGTTTTTCTTTAACTACACGATTAGATGATCTACGACAATATTTTCTTTTTTGTCCATTTGCATATTTACAATTCGGTGGTAAACAATTTTCTTGTGTTTGGTTTTTACAATTCATTATAATATATATATATAATATTATGCCGCAACGTCATATAGAATTATTTCCAAATGATGTATTGGCATTTATATTTAATATATTAATGAGAGATCAAGGACACGATTTTATAAATATAAGTGGTGATTTTAATGTATACACTGGTGGGGGTGATGAATATATGAGTAATTTAGGTACAATTGATTTTGCCGTATTAAAAGATATTGAATTTAAAATAAAAAATAATTTAAGAGATAAAGATTTATATTTTACAATTGCTAATACAAGAGATTCGTTTTGTTATAATTTATTATTATATGTAGTTTTTAATGATAATGAACAAACCATAGAATATAATACTGAAGAGGACTCACCAGAAATAATAGAGTTAAAACTATTATTGAGTCATGTTTGTCCTAATATAAATATTAAAGATGATATAAGTTTTAGCGTTAAACGCAGACATATATCTATGGATGATATGGTTGGTATCCAAAAAAAATTAATAGAATATTATTATAATACTATTAATTGTAATGATGATATTAATATTTTTAATATTATAATATATATTTATAAATGTATATATAACGATACATCTTATATATATTTAATTGGTATTGCTAATTTGTTTATTAATATAAAATTAGATGAATTTATAGAATCATTAAACGTTGAATCTACATCATCCATATTAGTAAATGCTCCTGATAGTCCTCCTTTTTTATCTATTGATAGTGACAATAGTGATGATGAGTATGTTTCTGTTCCTATTCCTATGGAACGTCAAGATAGTAAACAAATTAAACGACGTCATATTAATGTAACCCCTTTTCCTACAGGATCTGAGGATGATGACTTCTTTACAATTGGTAATAATTATTTGTTTCTACAAGGGGAGGATGATAAAAGACGCATGGATGATGATGATGATGATGATGTGGGTACTTTTCAATCACTCACTGGCCGAATCCGTGAACCACTCAGTGGCCGAATCCGTGAACAACTCCGCCGTCAACAACTCCTCCAACAACTCCGCCATCAAATCAGCAAAAAGGGTGGTAGTAAAAATAAATTAGAAATTTATAAAAAACATATTAATTATATACTAGGATTAAATAATAATATACAAAAAGGTGGTTTACCACCTACATCTTCAACCATGAAAAGTTTTACAAATATGCTTAGATGTTTTGCTTTTAATTCTATAGGGTATGATATGACTGAATATACTGATGGAATAATATCTATAAAATTGAAAAAAGATCAAGATGACCCTGATATAAAGAATGAAACACTACATCAACAATTAATTGACACAAATTATAAGTATAACCCTTATTTTGATGACCGTAATAAAGTAGTTAAATTAGCCAGTAGTCAAGTTATTCCTATAGATAGATTTATATTACCCAATGATTATTCAAAAGCTTTTAACCCAGCCATGATAAACGATTATCATAAATTTGAGTGGTTTGATTTTGAAAAATTTTCATTGACAGAACATTTAACTAAAAACGATTCTGCTGTAGAAAATGATTCATTTTATTATTTAATTGAATTATTGAAACAATCTAAAAATGGTACGTATAACATTAGCGTACCAGTCCCATCATCATTATCATCATTATCATCACCACCAGTTAATATAAATATTCCTGCACTTGATGATTTATCACAAATAAGTACATTTATTGGTGTTGATAAACAAATTGCAAAATATACAATAAATGCTACAAATAGTATTAATAAAATAAAATTTCCTATTTATAAATATTCAGTATTAAATAATGATTTATTTAGAATGTTATCTAAAACATTTGCAGAATCAATATATAATACTAAAGCTGCACTTGACCCTTCTATAGAAACTCCTGCTATATATAATGATGATGAAAAAGAACAAATGAAATTTATAGTTAATAATGAATCTGCAATTACCATGAAATATGGACTTAAATTTGACCCTAATGGTGATGATAGACCACACGATAATGTATTACATAATTATCCAACTTTTATTGATCCAGGTTCAAGTGGTAGTAATATAAATCAAATTATAGATGAATTTGGAACATATGAAATGGGATTTATTGGACGTGATTTACTTTCTACTAGTAGTTCTTCTACGACACAGGTTAAACAACAATATACTTTACTTATGGAACCGAGAACAGGTGAACATCAAATTACAATAAAAGTTAGTGATGACAACTATAGTGCAACTTATATATTTAAAAAGAATTATACAGATTTTTTTAATAATGGAATATCATTAAATAGTTGGAATGAATGTTCGGCAGTAATTGCTTTAGCTAATTCATTTAATGCACTGCAAAATTATTATAGTGTATTTCCAGATATACTTAAAGGAGGTGGACCACCAAAGAAAAAATCAAAACAAGCCGAAAAAAGTAGTCAAAAAAGTATTGCAAAAATTAGCATAAAACCTAGCACAAAACATAGCAATACTAAACTAAAAGATGACACCTTACCAAAAAATTTTGAATGGGATGACTTATATGACGATTATGGATCAGTTTGGTATGAAGTTTCCTCTGTTGGTAAACATTCTGGTAATTCTGGTAAAAGTTTAGAATATTTAAAATTAACCAATATAATTACAAAGCATATATCAGGAAATGTTACATTTCCTGATTTAAAAAATATTAATTTTCAATCTAAAATAGAGTTGGTATCGTTGCATGGTAAAACTGGTAAACCTCGTTATCGAATTGCTAACAATGTTACTTTATGTTTAGATCCAGATAGTGTTTCACCTGAAAGAATTGACCATTGTAATGTTTATTGGGCAAGATTTCCACCTTATTTTATTTTTTATCAATATTCATTATTTAAAGGTCTTGGAGATATTTCTCAAGAAATTTCTACAATGACAAAATGGGGTGGGATAAATGATCCCAATAGGGTGTATAAAACAACCAAAACTGATCTGACAGATGCTTCTGAAAAATTTAATGAAGAACCACTTACACTAGCAAATACTAATAATTTATACCTAAAATATGATGATTATGGTAATGCACCTAGATGTTTAATATCACATGATAAAGCATCTGGTTCAAGATTTGCATTATTATTATTAGCAGCTCTTAAATGTTATATTATACGGAATACATTAACATTACCACCATTACCATTACAAAATAATATAAATATGTTATGTTTTGGAGGTTATACTGGAAAATTAATTGATTCGTTATTTGTTAAACCGAATATGGAGATGGTTAATAGTGGAATTACAGATCCCGCCTATAGAGAGAATAAAGTAGCACCATTTAATGATATATTAAAGCAAATTACTATAACTAAAAAAGATGATGATGATGATGAGGATGTAAACATACTAGAAGAATTCGATGCAGTTAGATATCAAGGTGGTAAAATAAAAAAGAAAACAAATAATAAACGGAAAAAGAATAAAACGCATAAAAGAATAAAAAATAAACGAAATAAAAAAACAAATAAAAGAAGAAATAAAACGAATAAAAAATAATAATTAATATATTAAATTTAATTATTATTTACGATTAGATTAAATAGCATTTAATGCTTGAATATGATTGGAAGCGTGTTGAGATAAATCATCATCTTCTATTTCACCCTTTTTAGAACCTTCATTTTCTCTAATTAATACTAATCCAGACCATCCATTTACGTCTGAACACATTTTCCCAAATTTATTAATAATATATTCTTTAATTTCATTAATCTTTGGTAATTTTTCTTTGGGTGCATGAAGGTTATACCATAATTTAAATTCTTCATGTATATCTGTCATTTTAAGAACAGATTGTGTTTCTGAATCTTTTTCTCTTTTAATCTTATCCAAAACGAAACTAGCAATATAATCAGATTCGCGTCTATATTGGTCTGTTCTATTTTTGATAACAATACAATTAGAAACTTCTCCTCTTTTATCAAATGCTCTTTTTACCAACATTCCTGAAAATATAGAAATCCATTTTTTCATATTTTCTTTGAGATTTTTATTTTTTGGAAACAAATGTTTGTATTCTTTTCTTCCTCTAAAATATTGAATTTCTTCAGGTTCATAAAATTTGGATTCAAAATCGCAAACACGAATTCTTCTCCATGTTCCATCATCGTGACTAGTCACTTCAAATAAAGTATTAGTACAAACGACTAAATGAAATTGAATTGCAAATGTTTCACTTTCTTGATATAATGAACGTGCAGAAATAGTAGAATCACCAGTTAGTTGTTTCATAATACCTTCATTGATTTTATCTCCTTTTTTCGGTTCAGCCATTACTGCATAACGAATTCCTTTAAGTTGCATTATTTCACTAGATGTTCCACCGATTGCAGGTCTTTTATCTGTAATAATAGAAACAGGAACACTACCAGCATATTCTCCCATAGTCATAAACATTAAATCAGTCAACATGGATTTCCCATTACTACCGCGTCCGTGATAAATATGAAATGTTTGATTTTGGTTAATACCAATCAAAACAGATGATAAATGATCCCACATGTAATTATTCAAGGATGGGTCAGGAAATAATTCTTCCATAAATGTAGTAATTTCACTAACAATAGACTGGTCGCAATTTTCATCAAATGGTTCATAATTAATATTAGTAGATTTTGTAATATAATCAGTAGGAAGTCCATTTCTAAATATTTTTTCGTTCAAATCAACGACGCCATTTTTAAAACAAATTAACCATCGGTTGGAATCCATATTTTTCAAAAATTCAGGATCATGAAATATTTCAATAGCTTCTTTCATAATATTATTTTTATCTGAGGTAGTTTTCATCATATTCATAACATTTTGTATTTTATTAATTCTCTTTTTTAATGGAATTAATCGTGGTTCAGACAAATCCATTGCCATTGATTCTGAAGATAATTTATCCAACTTTCTTTTATAAATTGAATACATATCAGTAGAAATAGATTTTCTAAGACTATTACTTTTATCCAATTCCCATCTATGATTTTTAAATACATACCAAGTATTTGTTTTAGTGGAACTGCAAATATATTTATCTTTAAAAATTTGATACAATACTTTTGCTAAATCAAAATCAGTAGGTTGTTCAATAGTATAATCAATGTAATATTCTTCACACATGTCTCTTTTTACTTGCTCATATTGTTCTTTTGCATTTTCTTTTGCCCAATATATTAAAGATCTATTAGTGATTCCATTTTCTTTTGATTTAAGATATTTATTCCATCTTTCATATAATTTTGGAATAGTAGAATAATCAAAATCAGATGCTTTGCTTCGTAGTAAAACCCAAGATAAGAATAATCTATCATCAGTATGTTTTAATGCAAGAGCGACTTGTGTATTTAATATATGAGAACCAGGTTCATAAAATTTAGCAGGTAAAATTTGAGTATAAACATGTGCTTCTCTAATATAATATTGATCCATTGATAAATTTTTCATAATATTATCAATTGCTTTATTCAAAATGTCAATGTTATTAATATCTTCAATATTAATAAATTCTACTTCTTCAATTATATTATTGATTCTTTTAATAGTAGTTTTTGGTTTATTATTTTTTTTTGATTTTTTATCTTCAATAATTCTAATAAAATCATTTGTATAATCAAATTTTTGATGTTGGTCATATTGTGCAGATAGTTTATATAAACTATCAGGTATGTTTGCTAAAGAAATACAATTGTCGATAGGATTTTGTTCCATCATAATTTCACCATCGTGAGTATCAAATTTGATGATATAATAATATTTTAATTCATATGCTTGATTTCCAGGTTTTCTTGAACCATACGTTTGCCAATTTGTAGAACCTTTTGTGATTCCATCATCAAAAACAGTTTCCCAATTATTAATAATAGGTAAATCATCGCCCCATACATCCCCAATTTTACTTATAATTTTATCTCTTAATATTAATTGTGCATCTCTTTCCAATTGAACGCCAATAATTAAATGAATTCCATCTTTTGTTAAACTTCCATCTTCTAATCTATTTACTAAAGGTTTTTCAAAAACGTATATTGGTATATGTGTGTGTTCTGTAAATTGTAGTATTGTTTTTAATTCTTCTAAATAAAGGAGAATTAAATCTTCAACATGTTGATATGTATGTATTCTTTCAACAACTTTATAATCATATCGTAAATCAATATCAATTAAAATAGGACCATTATTTTCTAGTTGTTTTTCAGTTAAATATTCATTTTTTTTATTTACAAATACATTTTGATAATATAATCTATACATTTCAGGCAGATCATCTTTTGAAATATGATATGACCCCCCATAACATTTTTTAGTAGGATCAGGAATTCTAGTATGTGTAGATTTTTCATCCATTTTTGCCTTGTGTTTTTGTAAAAATTCATTAAAATTTTGTGATTGTTGTGTGTTCATCATGATATTCATTGGATTGATAACATATATCAAGATATTTTTATATCAATTTTAATTTACAAGATGATAATAAACGCGTAAAAATATTTAACGTATATTTAATTAACTAGTGGTAAGATTTATAAAATAAATTAAAGAAATTATTATATATAAATAATGGATTTAGAAATCAAAGAAGTAGAGAAATCAAGACATAAAATAATAACAATTCAAAAAGAAACAATTCAACGATTAATAAAAGATATCAAACAATTGAAAAAAAATCCATTATCTACAGAAAATATTTATTATATTCACGATGAAGAAAATATATTAAAAGGATATGCATTGATTGTAGGTAGTGTAGATACACCTTATTTTGGAGGATATTATTTTTTTGAATTAAATTATCCTCAAGATTATCCTCATTCACCACCCAAAGTTTTATTTATTTCATTTGTAGATAATATAAGATTTAATCCAAATTTATATACAAGTGGAAAAGTGTGTATTTCTCTACTTAATACATGGAGAGGTGATCAATGGACATCTTGTCAAACAATTTCTTCTGTTTTATTAACTTTAGGAACATTATTATGTAAAGAACCATTATTAAATGAACCAGGTATTACAAAACAACATAGAGATTTTAATAATTATACAAAAATTATTGAATTTAAGAATATTGAAATCTCTATAATTCACATGTTAAAATATACAAGATTGTATAATGAAAAACATCCATTTATTCATTTATTTTATTCTATTATACAAGAAAAATTTTTAGAAAATAGAGAAAAAATATTACAATTAATTGAAGAAAAATTATCTGAACCAATTGAACATATTAAAACACAATTATATGGATTAAATGTAATTATTGATTACAAATTTTTACTTAAAAAATTTATGGATATTTCTATAAACAATAAAATTGATAATAATATAAATAATAATATAGATATAAACAAATAAATAAAAATGTTGTTTTGCTCAGTATGTTCAAATATGTATTATATAAGAATTATTTCTTCGCCAGATGAACCAGATAGATTAGAATATTATTGTCGTTTATGTGGCAACAAAGAAGATAATTTAGTTGATATTTCTGTATCTAAAACAATTTTAAAGAAAAATGAACAAAAATATTCTCATATTATAAATGAATATACCAAATTAGACCCCACATTACCTAGAATTAATACATTGGATTGTCCTAATCATGAATGTACCACAAATCACAATGAAACTTCTAGAAAAGAAAAAGAAATTATTTATATTCGTTATGATGATATAAATATGAAATATGTGTATATGTGTTCTACTTGTGATACGGTATGGAAATTGGAACAATAAATATTATTAAATGTTATTAATATAAATAATAAAAAATTGATATATAAATATAATATATTTTTTTATATATCAATTATGGAATCAATTAACAAAATGGAATCAATCAAAAAAATGATGGAAGATTATCAAGAAGATTCTCAAGAGGAAGAATATGATGAAGAAGAAGATTATGAAGAGGAAGAAGAGGAAGAAGATGAATTATATTTACAAAAATTTAAATACGAATTAAATAATAATTATTTGATAGATGTTCATCCAGAATGTATTAAGCATAATGATGAAGAAATAAAATTGCTTTCAAAAGTTGTCAGAGATGAACATAATATAATTATAGATGACCTTCATAAAACTATTCCATATTTAACAAAATATGAGAAAGCAAGAGTCATTGGTGTTAGAGCTAAACAAATTAATATGGGTGCACAAATATTTATAGATGTAGATCCAACTATTATTGATGGAGCAATTATTGCTGAAAAAGAATTATTACAAAGAAAAATGCCATTTATAATAAGAAGGCCATTACCTGGTGGTGGTTCAGAATATTGGAATCTTTCTGATTTAGAAATAATATAATAATTATATAATGAAAATTGCTTTATGTTTTTTAATTAGTTATGACCACGTCATTCATAAAGAAGATATTTGGATTCAATGGATAAATGAAATAAAAGATATAATCAACGTCTATATTCATTATACAGACTATTCAAAAATTAAATCTTCTTGGATCCGGTCTCATATTTTACCAGAAAAATATATTTGTAAAACCGATTATAAACATGTGGTTTCTGCATATTTTTCTTTAATGAGTTTTGCATTAAAAAATAATAAAAATAGATGGTTTTGTTTTTTAACTGATTCTTGTTGTCCTATTATTTCTCCTTATGAATTTAAAGAAATTTTTTATCAAAATTATTTTAAATCTATAATGAAATATGATTTTATTTCTTGGAATCCAAACTTTATCAATCGTGCAAACTTAAAATATATTCCTAAAAAATATCATCTTTGTAATAATGCATGGTTTACATTATGTAGAGAACACGTAATTAAATGTAAATTATTTTATTTACAACAAAATTCTCTATATTATTTAATATGTAAGGGTGTTGTTGCAAATGAAAGTATTTTTGCAATCATTTTACATCAAGAAAAAAATATTATAAATAGTGAAAGTTATATCGTTGATTGGAACAGAATGACTTCACCAACAAGTCCATATACTTTTAGTGACAAGGATTTAATAAGAGATACATTTTTTATTGAAGAATACAAAAAAAATAAAAATATAATGTTTATTAGAAAAATAGGAAAAGAATTTCCTGATGAAATATTAAAGAAATTTATTTTTCCTGATAAAAAAATAAAATATTTTAATTATAATCATTTAAAATATTTATTATTATTTATTTTTCTTTTCACTACTATTGCAACATTATACATCATAAAATAAATTAATTGTCTCAATCATTTTGTCTGTTTTATTATTTATCCAATATTCTATATTTCTTGATAATTCTTCCAAACGACTATTCCATTCATTTTTCTTATTTTTCTTTACAACACATAATGAATTCTTATTTGTTCCCCAACATGAAGTACAATTTATTTTTCCTGATTTATAATCATCTGGATTAAATCTGATAAATATAATTGGTCTATGTTCAACATCTCTTGATATTTCCATTATTCTTTTATTTTCACATGAAGTATCATAATCTACGTGTTGGTTTTCATCAACTTCAATAATTATTATTTGATATCCCATATCCAATAATAAATCTGGTCTCCTTTTTGAACATCCATCTGGAATCATTTTATCACATATCCAAGAAAATTCAGGATACTTTGTTTTTACATATTCTACTACTGCAATTTCTTTTGTTTTGTAATTACGCGCTATTTTTTCGTTTGGATGTAAATAAATCCAACAACGAAAACAATAACCATCGTATTTATTTCTAATAACAACAATTGGACAACTTTGTGTTAAACATGTTTTATCTTTAACATTTATCATCCCATCATTTTTATGAAGAGAACAATATAATTTTTTCGTTTCACCTAGATAATTATATATTGGAATTGTATTACAATTTTCATATATACATTTTTTATCTTTTGTATTAATCATTCCTTCTAATTTATGTTTATTACAATATATTTCTTTCAACCCTTCGTAGTTATAAGTAGGTCTAGTTTTACAGTTTTCATAAATACACAATTTGGCAGTTAAATTAATCATCCCATTTTCTTTATGTTTTACACAATATTTTGGTTTCGTTCCTTCAAAATTATATCTTGCTCGTGTTTTACAAGATGGAAATTCGCAATACTTTTCAGATAACATAATCATACCGTCCAATTTATGGCTAGAACAATATAATCTTTTTGTTTTTTCTGGATAATTAAATGATGGAGATAAATTACACTCTTCATTCATACATGTAGTTTTATAACATCTCACCATATTTGGTAATTTATGTTCAAAACAATAAATTTTTTCTTTATTTTCCGGAACATTATAACCAGCTTGTTTATTACAATTTTCATAGATACATTTTTTATAATATTTACGTTCCATTCCTTCGTGTTTATGTTCAAAACAATATATAGGGATTGATTCCATTGAGAAATTAAAAGATGGGTATAATTTACATCCTTCATAAAGACATTTTTTGTGTACAACATCTACCATTCCTTCCAATTTATGTAAACTACAATATTTTGCTTTTGTATTTACAATATTATATCTAGCACTTTTATTACAATTTTCGTGATTGCAAATAGTCATTATTGTTAATAAAAAATAAGAAATTATTTATAAATCAATTTTATAAATAATTACAAATTATAATATAAATCAATTTCACAAGTTATGAAATTTTTCTAACATTTCCATCTGTTTCCACAGTCAACACAACTAACAAATACAGTCATACTTTCATCAGCTGAAGCCAATTGCAATTGATAATATGTAGTCTTATTAGATCTACATTTTCTACAGATAAAAGTATCAGTGGATGCTTCAATGACTGTTTCATATTTACATTTATCACGTTTATTTTTGTCTTCAATCATTTTGCTCCATTTATCAGGTCTCATTTCATAATGAGTCATGTATGCCAAATGGGATGCTTTTATTTTGCCATTGATAATGGATTGTTTAAGGGGTTCGTATTGAATATTAGTGTAAATAGTTTTGAGTCTGTCAAGATATAATTGGACAAAGAATTGATTTTCCCATTTTTTCACTAATTTTTTGTTGGTGGCTTCTTTAATAGCATAATTATAAATACCGCGTTCAATATTTATACTTAATTTCATATTATTAATTAAAATATCTATTTTTTGTGAGATTTTTTCTCTAAATTCGTCTGGGTTGGTAATGACCGTCATGATTATTGTTATTAAATATATGTAATAACAATAAATTTAAATCAATTTTATTTGAATGAATTTAATTTATTCTTCATCACTAAATAGTTCTTCAACCAATTCTGTTGAAATATCAACATTCATTTCATCTACTTTATTATCTTGTTCTTTTTTTATTTTTTTTTGTTTAGGTTTCTTTACAATCTCAATAATTTCTTCATCATCATCTTCATCTTCATCATCTTCTTCTTCTTGTTCTTGTTCTGAATTTGTAAGACTATCATTTGTTTCTTCTTCTGAGTCAACAACAAATCCATCTTTTAGATATCCACCATTTTTTGTTTTTTTGTGTTTAGGTATATTCTCTAGTTCATCTACTTCTTCTTCGTCTTCTTTTGCATTTTTAGATAAATCTTCAAAACCCCCAAATAATGCTTCATATATTTTTTTCCACAATTCTAGAGAAATACTACAATATTCTTTATTTTTTTTACAAACTACTACACAACTTCCAAAGAAAAGATGTTTATCTATAGGTGGTGGAAACTCATATTTATTTTCATAATTTGCTTTTCCTTTTGTTTTTCCAAAGACAGAAATAGTATAAGAAACATTCTCTATTTTCTTTATCCATTCTGTTTGTTTCATAAAATCATCTGCTTTTGTAAATCCACATTTTTTATATAATTCTTCTTCTTTATACTCTTTAATACACAATGTTTTAATATTTCCTGTTTTTTCAATAATTAATATTCCCAAATTCTTCATTATTATCTCTTATTTCATAACATTTTTAAATTATTTTATTATTATAATATAATGGATTCAATAGAATTACCGCGTAAATTGACTCCTGCACAATTTAAAAGATTATTAAAAAAAATAAAAAATTATTATAGGTATATATTTATAACAACACACACTGCGTCTAATCGTAATACTAGAGAACTAACTAATATAAGAGATTCAAATTTTATTAGTTTTAGAAATACTCCTATATTTTTAAAATATATAAATCGTTTAACAGCAGACCAAATTATTCAATTAAATGAAGAAATACTAAATGCAGAAAATAAACTGAGAAGTAATTTTAGGATGACGTCTATGGTGGAACAGACAAGAAGACGAACAATAGAAGAAATGCCACATAATCGTGATATAATTTCTAATTCAAATGACGGAAATAATAATACTCCTGACGGAGGAAGAAAAATAAGAAAGACAAGAAAGACAAGAAAAACAAGAAAGACAAGAAAGACAAGAAAGACAAGAAAAATATAATAATATATTCTTATTATAGAGAATTTAGTATAAATCCTTTTTATAATATTCGTTATTAATAATACATTATATTCTTAACAAGGTATATGTTTTGGTATACTTTAAAGGTATCCATGATTTCTCTACTTATAATTTTATTATCTCATCATTTATTAGAAATATTAAAAAAATCATTAACTAATGAAAAAATTATTGATTGTGTAAAAAAACCTCAACAAGAATATGAAAAAATATATGAAATATTAGTGAATGAAAAAAAGAGTAATGATATATTAAAAAACGAAAAGGTAATAGACAAAGAAGAGAATGATGAACTCATACTAACTAGACATTTATTAGATGAAATGATATAAACATTTTTTGCAATTATTATAAAATGTCTTCTGTAAGTTGTCTACCTAAATTTGAGTTTTGTTATGAAACAATTATTCATAACAAAATAATTTCAAATCATGTATTATTTATTCCTGAAGGAGAACAAAAATTTTTATGGATAAATAAAAATGGTGTATGGATTGTTGATTATATAAATCGTGAAGATGTAGAGAAAAAAGTATTATCTTTTCATCCATCATTAAGTAACGGAACATTATTTTATGGTGTATATTTTCAATATGAGAATGTAAATTTTTATGCTATTGAAGATATAATTTTATACAAAGGAAAGAATATTGCTTTCTCTACATTTACACATAAATTAACTCTTTTTGAAAATATTTTAAAAAAAGATATTCAACAACAACCTACAAATCATCCAGATGATGTGATCATTGGATTACCAATTATTACTTCAATTGATAAGATAAATAATGATGTAATTTCTTCATTACCATATAAGATTAAATATATTCAATTTAGAAATTATAAAAAACAAAATGGAAATCAACGATTTCAATTGTCATATATTGATTATTTAGATTTATGTATTCAAGAAAAAAGTAAAGTATTTTTGGTAAAACCAGATATTAAAAATGATATATATCATTTATATAGAGAAAATAAATATGTAGATGTTGCATGTATTCCTGATTATAAAACAAGTGTTTTTATGAATAAGTTATTTAGAAATATTAAAGAAAATGATAATTTAGATTTATTAGAAGAAAGTGATGATGAAAATGAAGAAGAATTTGTATATCTAGATAGAGAATATAAAATGTTGTGTAATTATAATAAACAATTTAAGAAATGGATTCCAATTTCTTTAGAAAATAGTTTAACGAATGGTTATTAAATATGATATCATAAATCTTATTATATCATATAATTATATAATGAGTAATGCACCTTTAAACGGAGTAAATGGTCATTATGTAAATATTGATAATTCACATTTACCTTCTTTTAGTTCAACAGATAACTCTAGAAGTTTTGGTTTATCTGGAGCAATAGATAATAGTTTAGCAGCAAGTGCTTCTCGTATAAAAGGAGGTTGTTGGTTTGACAATAAAATGAAAATAACGAAACAAAATAAAAGAAAAACAAAAAAAACAAAAAAAACAAAAAAAAGAAAAATAAGAAAAATAAGAAAAACAAAAAGTAAAAGAAGAAATTATAAAGGTGGATCGCATTATTATAATCCTTATGCAAATATACAAAAAGGAGGATTACATTCAGTTACTAATTGTGATAATGGATATTCAACTGGTGGTATTTTACCTGCAAGTCAATTAGGTTTAGCAAATCCTGTTCCCTATCACCAAAATCCTTCTTTTTCAAATCCTCATTATCCAAATCAACAATTATCATTTTAATTACGAATTCTCTTTGATTTTCTTTTTTTTGTTCCACCATAACCCAGATTAGTTTCTCTTTTTAAAATAGATTTATATTCTGCATCTTTCTCTACATTTTCTGTAGATTTACATGAAAAATCAGTAATTAATATTTTTTCTATATTATAATAATCTTGCAAAAGTTTAGATATACTAAATATATCAATTGTGTCTATATTTACATAATAACTATCATTTACTAATTTTTCATTTAATCGTGATTTAATTCGGTGGATATCTCTTTCTATATCTTCTATTGGTTTGGTTGACGGTTGATGTTCTTTAATATCTGTAAATAAACGTTCTAATTCATCTTTAAAGAAAATATTATAATACTTTCTTTCTCCACTTAACACAATACTAAAAATAATATTATCATATATATTACGTTCATCTTCTAGATTATATACACTAATCCAACAATTGGGTTTATTTTGTTGAATTCTACAAGAAAATTTTTCATACATGTTAGGCAAAACAGATATAGGTGTATCGCTTTCCATTATTTTTTGTTTCAAAGTCAAATACATTGAATAGGAATGTTCTATAGAATGTATTGTAGGAAATGTTTTTGTAAAATTACATCCATTACTCTCATAATCACTAATGATTAAGTCTGATAATTCAATGGGTGTATTAGGACCAAATAATATTTCATCTAGAATTTTTAATACTTCATTATAAAATTCTTCGTCATCAGTCATAGAAAAAAGTTCTTTTTTTCGTAATCCAGGTATAATATCACTTTTTAATAATTTATCTATTTTTTCAGGATCTGCAAAAATAGGAGATGCCATAAATCTTTTGGAACATATTCCAATATTAGATACATTTTTTTTCTCTACATTTCTTAATTGACATTCTGTAAAAATACGATTTCCTTCTTCATCTAATAATAAGACTCCATGTGAAGCAATAGAAATAAATAATGTTGTTTCTGGATTATAACTATGACAATGATGTACAGTTTCATCTGTTAATTCTTTAAGATGGTCTTGTTTAGATGTTTGTATTTCAATCCAATCATCAATTGGTGGTGGTATTCTTCTTCTTTTTTTGCTACTCATATTATATTTTATTATTTTAATAAACATTTTCCTACAAAAACATCTTCTTCAATATCTTTTTTTTTGTTTGGATAAACAATTTGATAATTTTGTTTCTTGTAAAATGTTTTTCTTTTTTTCCATTGATTACGAAATGGTTGATGTTGGTCAATAATATCAATGACTACTGGATTACCGTGTTTTTCTCGTAAGATTCGTCCAACTGCTTGTTCTATATCTGTTTTTGGAGTTGCCATTAATAATGTTGTCAATGATTTAATATCTAATGCTTCTGCTGCCATTGAATATGTAGCAATAACTATTTTTTTTGATTCGGTTTCTTTTAATGCAGCTTCTTTCATTCCACCAATATAATAACCTACACTTCCATTTGCAATATTTCTATAAGAAATAGCATCATATAAATATTTTAATATATTTTTGTTATGTGCAAGAATCATCATTTGTTGATTTTCATTGTCTTCAAATGATTTAATAACAATATCCAATATAAATTCAGTTCTTCTATTATAAGTACATAATTTGGATATCATTGAACTATACATTATATTTCCTCTATAATCTATTTTTATTTCATTAAATTCATAATCATCACATATATATTCCATTGCTTGAACTGTTACATTATGTTCTTCTTCTCTTTTTCCTTTGAATACAACATCTCCCAAAAACATTTTAAAAACATGGGTTGTTCCATCTTTACGATTCATGGTTGCAGATAATCCCAACATATATTTCGTAACAATTTTAAATAAAGCACATGAAAATACTTCACTTGATATATGATGTACTTCATCAATGATTGTTAATCCAAAACTATTAAATAATGAACTTGGATATTCTTTCATAGAAAGAGATTGTAACATACCCATAACGATATCTTTATTTTCAATATCAATAATTTGTCCTTGAATTCTTCCTATACGTGTGTTGGGTAAGAATTGTTGTATTCTTTCTATCCATTGATTTAATAAAAATTCTTTATGAACAATAATTAATGTTTTTACTTTGAGTAGAGAATAAATATACAATGATAATACTGTTTTACCAAAAGCACATGGTAATTCTAATAAACCGCCTCCTTTTCCTTCGTTTATATTTTTCATAAATGCATCAACAACAGGAATTTGTATAGGTCGTAGTGAACCTATAAAATGTGGATTTATTGTTTCACCATTTGATAATTTATTTTCTTTAGGTTTATTAAATTTTTTAATTCCATAATATCTTGGTACGTATATTTTATTTAATGATTCTCTATAAATAGGAAATGTATTTTGTTTGTTTTGTGCTCCACAATTATTTACAACAATTGGTTTAGCAATTAATTCATTTTTGATTTCTTCTAATTGTTCTCTTGATAATTCTTTTTTTATAATAGTATATCCTTTTCCCCCTAGATATGAATGAATTTCAGTCATTAACTTTATAAATACATTATTAACGTAATGTATTTATATCAATTTTATGAATACACAAGAGATAAATACACCATTTCTCTATTTATATTTATAAACCAATGAATTGACAATGAGAAATAAAATATCATTATGATATATGAATATTGATACTAATATGCTTTTTGAAAAAAAAAACATGGGTCAATTAACTTTAATAATTTTATTTTTTATATATTTGATTATGGGATACGATATACCATATAGTTTAGCAATTTTAATTGATTCAATATGGGGAAAAGTAATTGTTGTTGGATTAGCAATCATATTATTTGCACAAACAAATCCAATTTTAGGAATTTTAGGATTTTTTGTTGCATATAAATTAATAATGTCATCATACATTGAATCTGGAAATTATGGAATACAAAATTATATACCAACTGAAGAAAAAAAATATGCTGAAATGATTAATAATAATGTCTATCCATATACATTAGAACAAGAAATTGTTAAAATAAGAGCACCTATTTATAAATATAATTCAGACACAACTGATTATTCTTTTAGACCAACATTAGATAACCAATATAATGCTGCATCTATTTTAGATACAAGTATTATTTAACTTGTTTTTAACTTTTTACTTTCTTCTAATAAATATGCCAACAATTGTTGTAATAAATCATTATTTTTTGTGAATAGCTCAGTAGGTTTACTCGGAAACATAGTAGTAATACTACTTTTTGGTTTATTTATACTATGATATATCTTTGTTCCTGCAACAAATAAACATACAATAAATAAAAATATACCTATTATTTCTAATAGAGTCATATTTTGAGGTGCTTTAGGTAGTGATAAATTTGTTTCAGGATTATTATTACCATTTTCAAATAATATTTGTTCATTCCCACTACTATTTACTGGATTACAATCAATATATATTTCATCACTGTTATATTTTGTTGGACCTTTTGAATTATAAAATAAACTATTAACCATTGGATATATTTCGGTTGTTAATGGATTAGCAATAGATGATGAACCTCCTTTAATATTATTAATTAAGTTTTCTGGTACATAAATTGCATTAGGTAATCCATAACAAATAATATTATAATTATTATCATCATTATAATAATAATAAGAATCATATTTAACTATATCATTTAAATTGTAATCAACATCTAGTTTAATTGTTTCACTATCACCATTTTGAATGTAAATAATTTTATTTAATATATTATTTAATAAATTACTTGGGAATCCATTTTTTGTACTTAATGGTAAACATACCATTAAGTATTCTCCTCCAGAAATAGATTTATGTGTTATTATAATTTCTCCTTCTGAATAACTTCCATTAAAATAATGAACAGAATGAAAATATAAATATATTGATTCAACTTGATAATCATTATTATTAAATGTAACAGGAGATGTTGAACTTTTGTCATAGGATAGAGAAAAATTAGTTGTATTATTTGTTACAATACATGTTGGACTTGTATTATATTTATATTTAAACATGCATTTTTCGTCACATTTTCCAGTTACTTTACTTAATTTAATATCCATTACATCATTACTCATAATATATAATATATTTATTTATTTCTTATGAAAAATACAATTATTTATTTGGTAATAATTTTTGAGCAATGTCAGTTAGTCCATTTAATCCATCCATATTTAATCCATTTAATAATCCTTTTGCAGTCTCTATAAGTGGTGTCATATTTTTCATTGCATCTACAAGTTGAACTTGTTGTTCTAATAATTGCTGTGTATCTCCAGTTAATCGTTGTATTCCATCACCACCTAAAATTTTACTTAAATCATCATATGCATCTTCAACTGTAGAAGCGTAATCAATTCTATTTCTTTTCTTATTACTCATAATATCCATATTTTCTGTTGTTGGTTTATTATCTTTATTATTTGTTGATGTAGTATTAGTTGTTGTTGAAGTAGTATTATTTGTTGATGTACTATTAGTTGTTGGTTTAGTTGTTGGTTTAGATGTTGCTTCTTTATCGTTATTTGATGTGGAATCAGTACTACTTCCAGATTCCATACCTTCTTTTACCTTTACTCCTAAATTGGCAATAAAAGTTATAATTAATGCAAGTCCTAAAACAATCGTCATGTTTTTATTATATAACCAAATTACATATCCAATCAAAGAAAATAAAATAATGAGATTTACTTTTTTTGCTAAAAGAAGAGAAAATAAAAATACACAACTAAAAAATAGCACTAAATACAATATGTATTTATTCGTTAATAGTTTTTGATAATTGGGTAATTTACTTATTTTTCCTAGTTTTTTTAAAGAATACTTCATATATATAATAATAACATAAAATTGAAATAAATATGAATTAAAGTTAAATTATAACAATTGATCTATTATGAAACCACTATTTAGAATTGTTGTGTGTGAATTATTTCATCCATTAATATTTGGTAAAGACGAAAACAGTGATAAAAATATAGACGGACATTTTTTAGTAATTAATTCATATACTCGTAACTATAGTTATACAATAGATGATGATGAGGAAGAATATGATGAAGATGAAGAAGATGATGAAGAAGATTATCCTGAATATGAAGGAGAAGGTATTCCATTGTATGATAATAATATTTTTGAAATAGTAGAAAAAGATATATCTCATTTAAAATCACGAAATCATCCAATGTTTAATCATCCATCTATAAGAAATTACAATAAAATAGTAAAACAATATTTAAGATTTGAAATTGCTCATTGTATAACATTATCAGGTGGTGAATGTGTTGCAATATTAAAAACATTTTGGATAAAAGTAATAATCAGAACATATAAAAAAGCATATAAGAAAAAAATATGGACCATGTATAAAAATCGTTTGAATGGAAATAGAGGATCATATAAATCAATATTAAGGGGATTATTATCGTAAATTTCTTATTTCTTTCTCAAGTTGTTTTATTTTATAAAGTAATTCATTTTGATGTTCTAGTAAGCCATTATTTTTTATATAAGTTAATAATTTTTTAAAAGCATCTAATTGTTTTTTTTTTATATCCATTAAATGATAAATATATTCATCATATTCTTTTTTTACAATTTCTAAATATTTATTATCTTTGGATGCTATTTTTATTTCTCTACTTTTATCGGTTAAGAAAGATTGTTTTTGTTTAATTAGTTGATTTATTCTTTCAATTTCTTGATCTCTTGTTGCTAAATCAAATGTGATAATAGATTCATACATATACTTCTTGTAGAGAAGAAAATAAATAATTATGATTGTTATTTCTTTATTATATTAATATAAATATATACTATTATATATATAAGTAATGTCTGAACCCATTCTTATTCCAAATGATAAACGATTAGTAATGTTTCCTATTGAACATGAAGATATTTGGGAAATGTATAAAAAACAAGTGGATAGTTTTTGGAGAGCAGAAGAAATAGATTTATCAAAAGATTTTAATCATTGGGAAATGAAATTGACAAATGAAGAAAAATATTTTATCTCTACTATATTGGCATTTTTTGCTGCAAGTGATGGAATTGTATTGGAAAACTTGGCAGTAAGATTTATGAATGATATACAAGTTGCAGAAGCAAGAGCATTTTATGGATTTCAAATAGCAATGGAAAATATTCATAGTGAAACATATAGTTTATTAATTGATACATATATTAAGGATAATGTAGAGAAAAATAAATTATTTGAAGGAATTGCTAATTTTCCTTGCATAAAAAAGAAGGCAGATTGGGCACAAAAATGGATTCACGATAAAGAAAGTAGTTTTGCTATAAGATTGATTGCATTTGCATGTGTGGAAGGAATCATGTTTTCAGGAGCATTTTGTTCTATTTATTGGTTGAAAAAAAGAGGATTAATGCCTGGATTAACATTTTCTAACGAATTGATTTCTAGAGATGAAGCATTACACGCTGAATTTGCTGTATTAATTTATAAAAAGTTAATTCATAAATTGTCTAAAGAAAAAGTTGAAGAGATTATTAAGGAAGCAGTTGAAATAGAAAGTGATTTTATATGTGAAGCATTACCGTGTCGTTTGATTGGTATGAATTCTCTATTAATGACCCAATATATTCAATTTATTGCAGATCGTTTATTAATTCAATTGGGATATGATAAAATATATAATGTAATCAATCCATTTGAATGGATGGAGTTAATATCTATTGAATCAAAAGCAAACTTTTTTGAAAGTAATGTAAGTAGTTATGCATTGGCAAATAAAACAAAAGACGAAAATGTATTTGAATTGAATACAGATTTTTAAATAAATATAATAAATTATAAATATAAAATCATATAAATAAATTATTTATATGATTTATCTTTGTGTTAAAGGAGGATTAGGAAATCAATTATTTCAAATATTTACTGCTATTGCATTTGCATTACGAGAAAATCATGAATTTACATTTTGTTATTATAAAAAGATTGGAAATAGAGAAACTTATTGGGATTCTTTTTTATGTGATTTAAAAAAATATACAAATACAATAATTACTCAAAATGTAAATATAATAAAAGAAATAGAATTTTCTTATAACGAATTACCAAAATTAGTTTCTAATAATGTTTATTTAAATGGTTATTTTCAATCTCATAAATATTTTCAAGAATATTCAAAAGAAATATTGGAAAAGATTGGTTTTCAAAATAAATTAAATAAAATGAAAACTATTTTTTATACATTTATTGATAATTTAAATCCTACTATAAGTATTCATTTTAGAATAGGAGATTATATTAATCTACCAAAACATTATCATATTTTAAAATATGAATATTATTTCAAAGCATTAACACATTTGATTTATCAATTGAATAATGTTCATTTAAATGTTTTATATTTTTGTCAAGAAGAAGATGTAGAGAAAGTAAATATTATTATAAATCAATTAAAAGAAAATTTATCTAATATTTCTTTTATACAATGTCCTTTTCATTTCAAGGATTGGGAACAATTATTATTCATGTCGTGTTGTAATCATAATATAATTGCAAATAGCACATTTAGTTGGTGGGGAGCATATCTAAATCAAAATAAAAATAAAATTGTTTGTTATCCATCATTATGGTTTGAAGAGAAAAATCAACATTTAGATACAAAAGATTTATTTTTAGAGAATTGGATAAAAATATAAAATTTAATTATTATAATTTTCTAAAATATAAAATGTTGCATTATCACTAATTGGATATATTCTTCTTCCACCAGAATTTAATATATATTTTGCTTTAATTCTCATTTTTTTATTTAGAAAATGTAATAATTCTTTACCATTTTTTTTAGTTAATCCATAAATAACAGATTTATTTTCTTGAATCCAATAATATTCATTATTTATTTCTTTTATATAAAAAGAAATAATTATTTCGTGTGTTGTATTCTCTATATTTAATTTTGGATAAAATCCTATTTTATTAAATTCTACAATATTATAATACATTTTTATTGTTGTCATTTTATTATAAAATTGAATAATTATTAAATAAAATATAAAAATTAAATGAACCGATTTTATAAAATGTTCAAAACAGAAAATACTGGTAAAATATTTGAAATGGCAATTTGCAAAACATATAATATTCCATACATTGGAAAATATAAATATGGTATGGAAGAACCTGATATTCTAAAAGATAAATTAGTTTTGTTAAAAGATCACTTTCCACAATGTGTTCATACAGCAAATAACCATAATAGATATGATTTTACATCTATTGATAATACAATTCATCTTTCTGCAAAAACAACGAAAAAAGGAAATGGAAAAGTGGCTCCTCAATGTATTGGTCAAGTTAAACCTAATTTATTTTGTAGTTTAATTGGATGTGATTATACATCAATTATATCTCTCAAAGAATATATACAATTAAATATAGTAATTATATTGCCATTTTTGATAAATTATACATTTGATTGTCCTAATTTGTATTATCATGAAGAAAGAAATACAATTCAATATATTGAGTTAATTCAAGAAATAGATTGGACAAAGTATGAATATACATGGACAAAATCATATAATGAATGGAAAAATTCATCCACATTAAAAATAAAAATAAATGAAAAATATATTGCTTTAGTAGAATTCCAATTTCATTCCAAAAGTCGTACTAATATGGCAATTCGTTGGCATTATGATACTTTTCTAAATATATTTAAAGAACATTTAAATATTATTAAAATTTTCTAAGAATAAATAAATATTATTAAAATTTTCTAAGAATAAATAAATATTATTAAAATTTTCTAAGAATAAATAAATATTCTTTGATTTCTAAATCATTATTATATTCATAAGATTTAAATCTTTTATAACTTTTCTCTACAAATGAAGCAATACCATATTTACTCATTAAGTCTAGTATTTTTTCTTTGGATAAAAGACTTTCACTATTATAAGAAAGAAATATCCATTTTGTTTTTAATTGACTAAACAATAAATCAAATGATTTCTCTACTTCTCCTTTTTTACAAAAGGAAGAAATAAAACAATCTGCTGGAATTCCTGTTTTTCCTTTCAAAACAGGTTCTTCTATAAACAAATTTTTTGCAATGACATTTAATGGAAAATAATTCTTTGAATATTGTCTCTCATTATAAGGGGGATCTAAATAAACTAAATCAGTTTCAAATGAAGAAAGGAAATCACTATTTAATACATCACTATGAAATGTTTTTGATTCATACTGAGGTAAAATTGTATTTGTATGAATTGGTAATAATACTAATTCTTTGATTGCTTTTACTTTAAAATCTTTTAGATAACAACCATATACAGCAGGAACATTACTTATTGCATCTGCACTAATCAATAACGATGCCAATATAAAATTATATTCTTCTAGAGAAATGATTTCTTTTAACATTTCAATACGATTGCGTATATAATCAATTCGTTGAGCATTATCTATTGTAAAGAATTTTCTTTCATTTGATTCAAATGGACTATAATTTTTTGTTATAAATCCAAATGTATTCACATATTTATTTTCTTGAATTTCTTTTTGTATATTTTCAATGATTTCTCTACATTTTTCTGTAAAACACGATTTTGTAAAAGCAAAAGTAATAATATGACTATATAACTCGGAATCATTGGAAATAACAATTGAATTTAAATTTCTAAAATGATATGATACAACACCTGTTCCGGCAAATAAATCAGCAATTATTTTATCTTCAAATGATGTCAATTTTGTATGTTCCAATATATGTTGTGTAATCCAATCTAGTAATTGAAATTTAGAACCAATATAATTTAATCTTTTTATTTTTGGTATTTCAACAATTGTTGTTGGGTTATGAATTATTTTTATAATTTCTTCTTTTTTTTTTGAAGAAGAAACCTTGATATTATTTTCTTTGCAAAAAGAAATTAATTCCGCTTTTGTTTTTTTTGTAAAATCCATTTAGTAATTAATAATTTAATTATAAATTATTAATTTTTAATCAATTTTATTATATGAGTTATCCAATTATTATAGAAAATCATTATGGAATAAATGTTTTAAGAGATGATTTATTAGTTGGAGGAACAAAAAGTATTTTAATGAATACAATTGACAAACCAAATATAAGTGAATTTGTATATGCTAGTCCTGTTTATGGTGGATTTCAAATTGCTTTATCTGCATATTGTAAATCAGTAAATAAAACAGCAACTATATTTTGTGCAAAAAGAATTAATAAACATGCAAATACACAAAAATGTATTGATTATGGAGCAAATATTATTGAAGTTCCATTTGGTTATTTAAGTGTAGTAGAGAAAAAAGCAAGAGAATATAGTCATAATAAAAAACATGTTGAAAAAATTATATTTGGAGCAAATAGCAATGAAAATAAAAAAATAATTTCAAATAGAGTAAAACTGGTATTAGAACACATTACGCCAAATGAAATATGGTGTGCAATTGGGTCAGGAACATTAATTTCAAGTATATTAATGACAGTAGATGAATCTATCAAAGTATTTGGTGTTCAAGTAGGAGCAGAATTTATTCCAGATAAAGAATATTCTAATTTAACGATTATTAAATATCCAAAACCATTTGATAAAGAAAGTAAAATAATGATTGATTTTCCTTCTACGCCAAATTATGATAAAAAAGCATTTGAAATTTGTTTGAAAAATAATATTGATACAAATAAAAAAATATTATTTTGGAATGTATTATAATTATTCTATTATAAATCTTGTACCTTCAAGAAAAGAAACTCTATTTGTTCCATATCCAATTACTTGAATTTGTATTTCAAAATCTAAATAAAGAATATAATAATCTTTTTCATGATTAATAGTTAAATAAACATAAGTGTGGTTTGTTGCAGGGTCGTGTCGTTTAGGTTCAATCGTATAATACATCATGTGATATCTTTCATCATCTTCTGGAATTCGTTTTATTTTATGAAATATATATTCTTTTATTATTTCAATTACTTCTTTTGGAAGAAGTAAATGATTCATAACAATTTGTGTTGCAATTGTTGACATGTTATTGTTAGTACCATTTATTATTAAATAATATTTTTCAATTTATATTTAATAATAAAATTGAATTAATTAACATGATTAATATTAATATTAATGACAATATTGAAGAAATGAATTTCATAATAGGAAATAGTTTATCTAATCTATCAAAAAAAGAACTTTTGGTAAAATGTGAAGAACTTGGAATTAAAAAATGTAAATCAAAAAATAAAAAAGAATTAATTGATTTGCTTGAGAAAAAAAATATTCTTACAAAAGAAGATATTAAAAATGAAGTGATAATTACACAAGATATAACAACACCACAAGATATAACAACACCACAAGATATAACAACACCACAAGATATAACAACACCACAAGAATTAGAAATAAATAAGATATATAATGAAGATTGTATTATTGGTATGAAAAAAATAAATAATGAAAGTGTAGATATTATTATATGTGATCCACCGTATAATATTGGAAAGGATTTTGGAAATAATAGCGATAAACAAACAATGGATGATTATTTATCATGGTGTGATTGTTGGATAAGTGAATGTTTGAGGATTTTAAAACCAAAAGGAACTTTATATATATATGGGTTTAGTGAAAATCTTGCTTTTATAAGAACACGTATTAGTTGTAATGTTAGATGGTTAATTTGGCATTATACAAATAAAAGTACACCATCACTTCATTTTTGGCAAAGAACACACGAAAGTATATTATGTTGTTATAAAGATAAACCAATATTTAATCGTGATGATGTTAGAGAACCATATACAGAAACATTTCTAAAAAATGCTGCAGGAAAAGTTAGAAAACCAACAGTAGGTAGATTTAGTAATGGAGATAAAGAAACTACTTATACTGCTCACGAAGGTGGTGCATTGCCAAGAGATGTTATAAAAGTTCCAGCATTGGCTGGTGGGGCAGGAAAAAAAGAACGTGTAGACCATCCAACTCAAAAACCATTAAATTTATGTGATACATTAATCAAGGCATCTTTAAATAAATCTTTATCTACCTTATTAGTTGTTCCTTTTGTCGGTTCAGGTTCGGAATGTGTTTCGGCAAAAAAAAATAATGTAAATTTTATTGGTTTTGAAATTAATAGTGATTATATTCATACAGCAAATGAAAGATTAGACGAGATTTAATTTATCTATTAAATCAATATAATTAAATTTGGTTTTATTTTCAACAATAGCCCTTGCAATAATAAATTTTTCAATTTCTTCTGTCATCTCAATGTGTATCCATAATTGAGATGACATACTAAATATAATTGACATTTTACTACCATTGATAGTATTTGTGTGCCATCCAACTTGTGTATCTTTTTTTTCTTTTGTGTACCGATAGTAGGTTCCCAACTATAAGAAGATGGATCTAATATTAAATAATTACTTGGTATTAATAACCAATCATAACTAATAGTATCATCATCACTTTCATCTCTTACTATAAATGAATAATAATCAAAATTTTTTCGTTTATGAATTTCTTCAATAATTTCTATTGGAGTTCCACAATTTTTTTCACTACAAACAGTTGTTAGTCTATACGAACTTATATCAAAACTTATTTTGGTTTTAGAATATTTTGCCGATTTATTACTTATTCTTCCTAATGAACAATGAATGTCCATACCAGGTAAATGACTACCATCACTTTTTGAATAAATATCAATTCCTACTGATGAAAATATCATTGCATTAATCTCTTCCCATGTTTCTTTATTTATTGATGCAGAATTTATTAAATGAAACCCTTTAACACATTTTTTGAAGTTTATATTAATTAATTCAATATCTTCAAATATAGAAGCAATATTCATCATTTCATTTATAGACGAAGAAGTAATAATACTTTCCATTGTTTTATTTTATGATGGAATGTATTATTATAAACAATTCAATTTATTTTTGAAAAATGTGGTTTATTCAAATCTAATAGTAGCGAAGAATAATTTGTATTTTTATTCTCTATATCACTAAATCCTTCTCTTTGAATCACTGTTAATGGTGTAATTAAAAACCAATTGTCTTTTTCTTGAAGAGACAACCAATATTTATCAATTGCATAAAAAAAATGATCATTTGGGTTTTTTATTAAAAGATTGATTCCTTCTTTAATATTTTCAATTAATGTATCATAATAATGACTCAACACAAGATATCCTGTTGTAGTTTGACATTTACTTACTTTAACACAAAAATCACCATATTTTGTATGAGGTGGAACATTATTTCCTGCAATTAATAATACATCCCAAATTATATCTGAAGATAAAAAATGATTTAGGTTTTCAATAAATAAGGTTGGATCTAGGAATTGAATATCATCTTCAACAATCAAAACATGATTCCAATTATTTTTCTTGGCAGTTTGTAGACATTTTAAATGACTCAAACTACATGCAATCCTTTTATTAGATAATTTATTTGCATTCATTCTTTCAATGGGAATATTTAATTTATTAAATTCATTTATTGTAGCAATCTCTCTATCTTTTCTTGTATCCAAATTAATAAAAAAAGCGTGTTGAATATCTTTGAAACTTTTCATTAATGAAATATATTCAATAATTTTAAATACTTGTTATATTAATTTTTAATACAATTATTGAAATCCAAAATGCTATTTATAATAATTATTTGCTCAAATGTCATAATTAAGTGAAATGCAAAATGATATTTATACCAATTATTATTTTTTAACTCTGATAATTTTATTGATAAATAATAAAAATATAATAAAAATATTAAACCAGAATATCCTATTATAACATAATGTAATGTTCTAACGTAAAAAATGCCATTTGATACAAATACTATAAATGAAAATTTTGAAAATATTAAATCCATATTTCTTCTCCAAGAATAGGTTGCTTTTTTCCAATAATTTACTGATATTAAAGAAGTTAAAAATAATATTATAGAATGTAAATATAATTTATTAATATAAGCATAATATGATGGAATTATAAAAAAATAAGATGATAACACTAACCATTTTGTCTCTTCCCAATACGCAATATATATTTCATCATTTTTATTTGAAGAGATTATAAACATTAATTATAATTTATAATCATTCTAAATGTTTTCATATACATTCCAATATAATTTTATAATATGGAGACCATAATATAAAATGTAATAGTAGGAGAAGGTTTCGATCCTTCGACTTTCTGGTTATGAGCCAGACACGCTTCCTCTGCGTCACCCCACTACGTATATCTACTTAATAAAATCTTTAAACTATTTATCAACGAAATAATATTTTATCAACAAAATAATATTTTATCAACGAAATAATATTTTATCAACGAAATAATATTTTATCAATTGTTGTTTTCACACAAAATAATTTATGAAAAAGTATTCCCAAAATAAATAAAAATATACTTGTATAAAAAAATGATATTTTAAAAAAATAAGAAATTAAAAAAGCAGCAATTAATGTTGCAAAAATATCAACAATTGCCAAGTTAAATATTCTATATGAATGAACTCCTTCATTTGGTTTTCCAAAAATATTTTTATATTTACACAAATCCATACATTAAGTATTATTATTTTTTCCAAATATATGCCATTTCTAAATAATTACTTTGTCTTTTTTTTAATTTTTTATAAGGTATTATTTCGTGTGCATCTCCAAAAAGTGGAATCAATACTTTTTCATATATTTCTCTACAAACATTAATTACAAAAATTCCATTTGTAGAGAGTGATTGATATGTTTTTGTAAATAATGGAATATAAAATTGTTCATTCATTTCTTTCTTTGAAGAATAACAAATATTATTTTCATATTTCTCTAAAAAATAATAAGGGGGTGAAGTAAATACCAAATCATAATTTATTTTTGAATAATCAAAATTCAATGCATTTTCAAAATACATTTCTACATCTGTATTTGATTTCTTTTTTAAGAAGGAAATCATATTTTCATAAGGTTCCCTTAAATGATGATTGATCTCAATTCCTATATATTTCTCTACATTTAATGCACAAGAAGCAACTAAAGACCCTCCCCAACCTGAACAACAATTCAATACTGTTTTTGGATTATATTTAGCATATATTTGCATACAAAATAATGGTCTCATTACATTAATTGAAGTAATACAAACATTATATATTTCTTTATAAATACAATATTGATTTCTTGTTTTTATTTTTTCATAGAAGGTTATCATTGTTTGAATAAATTTCTTCTTTTTGAATTCTTCTATATTTTCTAAAAAATCAAAATAATTACAATTATATTTTCCTTTTGTTTCTAATCGTTGAGTAAAAGTATAATAATCTATTATTTTATTTCCTGTTTCTTTAAAAGCATATTTTTCTGCATCCTTCCCTATTTCAATTAATTTATCATAATCTTTCTCTACAATTTTATAATCTATTTTTCTTACAAGTAGAGAAATATTATTCTTTTCTTCTTTAGAAAAATGATTCAACATATAAAATTGAATGATTTTTATATGCAATAAATACAATAAATAGAATAAAATATGGAAAGATTAGTGAAAATGATGTTGTCAATTAATATTATTGGTTTCTTGTATCGTCTTAATTGTCATTTTAATATTAAATACATAAATATTTATCCATTATTATTTATTCTTTATAGAGAAATATATTTTATTATTGCAGTTTTAATTATTCTCTACATGATTATTAAAATGATACAAATACACGATGAATTAATTTTTATAAAAGAAACATTAATTCAAATAAAACAAAATGAAAAAAATGATATATAATATATATATGGATATGGATATGGATATGGATATTTATGAAAGAATAGATAGTATAGACTCAAGAAATGATATGATTGCATTTATAAATTATTTATATCGTACTCGTACAATAACACGAAAAGATGTTATGACTGCGTTTGAATATTATTTAGAAATAGTATTAGATGACGGAAATAATAATAATGAACAAGGTATATTTAATAATGATTGTTTAATACGAATTATAGAACATCCATTATTTGATGTTAATTATAATAAATACCAAAACAAAAATACCCCTTTATTTGAAGCAGCCTTTTATTTAAACTATACAATTGTTGAAGAATTAATAATAAAAGGAGCAAATATAAATTATATTAATGAAGAGGGTGATAATGTATTAATGTATATTATCAAAGAATTAAATGATAGAATTGATGATTTAGAAAATGATGAAATTGGTTTAGAACCTCAACAAATTATAGAACGAAGTAAAATGAATGATTTTATTAAAATTTGTGTTTTATTAATTAAAAATAATATTAAAATTAATTATAACAGAATTGATACTGAATTAATTAATATAAATAAATATGATATTACATTGGATAGTTTGATAAAAGTAATTGAATCATTACATAAAAAAAACAAAAGTAGTAAAAAAAAAAGTAGTAAAAAGAAAAGCAGTAAAAAGAAAAGCAGTAAAAAGAAAAGCAGTAAAAAGTAATAAATTATTAAACATTAATTTTTATTTTTTTTGTTTTTGAATGTCCATATCCATATTTATTTTTTGCTTTTGTTGCTAAAATAAATGCTTTTTTATTATGATTACATCCTTTATTAATTATATCATAATCAATTGCAGCTGCTTTTCCTGAAGTTATAGAACTTGCTAAACGTGCTAATCCCCAAGATTGAGGTGTTTGATTAGGTCTTGAACCTGATGAATAATATGCTCCTTCTCCTTTTTTTACAATTTGGTTTAACGCTGATATTTTACATCCTGTTTTTTGTGATAATTCTTTATTTGGTATTATATTTTTAATGTTGTATATTTTATAAGCATTCAAAATATGATTTGATTTTTTATTTTTATAAGATGAAATCTTTTTGCGTGTATAATATTTATTTTTTTTATATAAATTTTTTGATTTTAAAATCATCTTTATTTGTTTTTGTTTATCTTTTCTTGTTATTCCTTTTGGAACATATCTAATAGGAACATTTATAATTTTCATATATATATAATGAGTAAAACATTAATTGGAAAAGAAAACTATTTATTTTTACAAAATGATTCAGGACAAGAGTTAAAAATTCATAATGAAAACTTGGATTTAGTTGTAAATAATTTGTATTTGAAATATAGTGAAAATATAAACAAGTATCTTCTTGTGGTGTTTCCCAATAAATCATTAATCCATAAAAAATATTTACCAGATGGATATGATCTAAAATATAGACCTGGTTATATTAAATATAATAATTATTTAAAAAATCATATTTTAGATGGATATCCTTTTTTAAAGGACAACTTAGACACTTATTATAAAACAGATACTCATATAAACTTGAAAGGTAATTATATTATATATCTTAATTTTATTAACAAAATTAAAAAATTGTATAATTTAGAAGTAGAAGAAAAAAATATAGTTTTAAAAGAAAAACTTTGTGAAGATGGATTGTCTAGTTTAAATTTAGGAATTGGTGATTTAACATGGGATTATAATTTAAATAATCAAAGTTTAAAAGAAAAAATAGATACATATTTTTATAGCGAACAAGTAAGAGAGATATATGTAAAATATATATTTACAAATAACTCTAATTTAAGAATCAAAGATACAAATTTAAATGATGTAACTAATAACTACTTGAATCATAATTTAACATGGAATATAGTTTCTAATTATATACTTTATCAAAAAAATAATTCTAAAAATAAAAATAAAATATTAATATTTTATGACAGTTTTTTGTTACAGGCAATTGATTTATACTTGGATTTATTTGGGGAAGTTTATTTTTCAAAAAATATATATGATATAAATTTAATTAATTTAATAAAACCTGACTATATATTTGAATTTCGTTGTGAAAGATTTTTAATATAAGTTTTTAGTAAAAAATAATAATTATACTTTTTTATTAACATATATAATATTAAATACATTTATTTTTTAGCTTTAAACTATAAATAAAATAGGATGGATTAATGAAAATATAGTAATAATATATGGATAATCGTGAATTAGAAATTAAAATTATAGAGATATTAGAATCTTCATCAAAAAGTATAACAACAAAAGATTATAAAGATTTAAATAATATAGTTGATAATCCTGATTTTGACATTCATTATATTAATGATAAAGGTAATAATATATTATTAGAATTATTAGAACAAATTAATGAAAAAGAAGAAATAAATGATGATGAAATAAATAAATTCATTCATATATTTGATTATTTAATAAAATTAGGTGCAGATTTATATTATGTTAATTTAGAAAATGGAATGACTGTTTTTTGGAATGTTTGGCGTTTTGGACATAGATTTGAAGATAATGAAAATGCAACAGAGTTTTCAGAGAAAATTTTAAAATTAGAACCGGAAAGCATACATTCATCTCCACCAACACCATCGCCAACACCACCAATAACACCACCAATAACACCACCAACACCACCACCAATATTATCATTATCCCAATTAGGATTAGATGTAGATTTTATAATTCCTATTTCCAAGATTACAGATAGTAATAGTCGTGTTGATTATTTTAACATGTTTTTATTGTTTGAAGAATTAAATGAAATCATTTATAAAAAATGTAAAGTGAAAAAATTATTTTTAAGGAAAATAGGATATAATTTATTTTCTTTAAAATACAAAAATACTTATAATGAAATTGACCCACATATTATTTATTTTTCTCTACATGACAATAAAATTTATTTTCAAATGAACAAATATAATATTATATTATTTTATGCATTTTTAATTATAACATCAAAGATAGAAAATTATAAATGTTATGTATATGTATTTGATAATTTATCTACATGTTCATTAAATAATACTGATTTACAATTATTTTTAAAAAAAATAAATACATTTTTATTTAGTCCTATTTTATCTATTATATTAAAAGAGAATAAACCTTTTCTTGATTTTTTAATAAAAAATAATAAAATATTTAAAAAGGATATTGATAATGGTAATAGCATTTATCTTACTACAAATGGTAATAATGCTATATCTACAAATAAAAGTAATATATATGAAATAGATAATCCAAAAGATATATCATTGGAAATAATATATGAAACTGAATTATTAGATGATTATTTTAAAAAAATATATTTTTACTTTTATTCAAAAGATGTACATTTAGATTCATTTGATGAATTAATAAAAAGATTAAAATGTGGCAAATCATTAAAAAAAAGAAAACCAATCATAGACAGAACAATGAAACATAAACCATTATCATATGATATAAAACGTAAAAGTTTGGATGATTTTACACGAAAAAAAAGTAAAAACTATACTTCTTCAAAAACACCTATTCATAAAATGACACATACATTTAATAATGAAAATATAAATATTGGATTGTTAATAATAACTGCTCATGGTGGAATTCCTGTAAATGTATCAGCAAGTAATGAAATTACAATTCCATTAAAAAGACTACCAGTTGGAGATACCAAATTATATTATAAAAGTCTTACTATTCCAGGATATTATACTATATCTATGCCTGAGAATAATATAAATCCTGCATCTTATAATAGTGAAGAAAATGATTATGAATATCATGGTGATTCAATTATATCAAGTGATGTAAATTCTCAAGTAGACAAATATTTGTATAGAATTACAAATAGACATTATAGAAATATTTTTGAGAAATGTTTCAAGAAAAATCCATTAAAATTTGAAAATCTATTTTATTCATGTGGAAATAAAATAATAAAAAAATATTATAGCGATGTTACTAAATCATTATTGCGACACCAAGATAAAAAAGAAATAGATTTATCAAAATTAAATAAAACAATAAAAGGTCCTATAGATACAATAATAGATAAAATGTTATCAATTGGAAATGAACGTAATAATTCAAAGATTATATTTATGGTTTTTAATAATTCTACTAAAGAGTTTAAACGGTATGATTTAATGGATGAAAATGTGATAAAAAGATTATTTTTTCATAATGAAAAACTTGCTACCAAGTTATTATCACAAATGTCAAACAATAATATAATGTTATCTGTATTGATTGAATTAGTATCAACATATACATATAATTTTATAGGATTACAATCTTTATATGTATATGATGTTAGTTGTCATAATTATATGGATACAGCTCTAAAAACATCTACATTAGATAAAATAGATGAAATTATTGAACACTTGCCCTTAAATATTGGAAGATAATTAATAAATATTATTTTTCTTGTAAAAACGTAAATAGGAATATATTAATTTAGCAAATAATATATCTTTATAATATATGGCGAGTCAAAAGCGTTGTAAAAAGGGTTATCGTAGATGTAATATAACAAAAACATGTATTACTAAAAGTAAATCTAGATTATCTACAACTAAACGTTGTAGAAATGGTTCTAGAAAATGTGCAAATAAAAGATGTTATGGAAAAACAAAGAATACAAGATATTTATTTAATATTAATTAATAAATTCCCCCCAATCGTATATTTGCACTGGTAGTTGCTCTTGGTTTAATATTATTTTTTTGTGCATATTGTTTTGAATATATATAATTAGGAGATGATTCATTAGATATATTTTTCCAATCTTCTGTAGTTATTACACGTTGTTTTGTATATTGTTCTTGTTTTGGTTTTACGATGGTTCGTGTTGAATTTCTTAAATCATAAGTATAAAAATCATTTTGTGCAAATCGTATTGCAGTTAAAAAAGATAATATATTTATGATTTTTATTCTTTCATTTTTTATAATGAATTTATTATCTTCTGGATTCAAAGATTCATTGTCAACTGTATAATTCATACGATGTAAACTAGATAATCCATCTAATCCACTATCTTGTTGCCCCAATAAATATTCTCTAGGTGAAACCAAACGTTTTACACCATCAAATAATTGTAATATTTCAGGACTTCCTATTTGAAAAAATTGTGTTCTGTCAATTTTTAACTTATGATAAAGACATCTTTTTTGGAAAACACTATCTTCATTTCCCCATCCCCAATAATTTGGATATCCATTTGTTTTTTCAAAATCAATTCCTTTAATCACAACAATTCCTCCTAGAGCATAAGTAAAACCATAATAATGTTTTATTATACCTTCTTCTGTTTCATAATTGAAAATTTTATGAAAAGGTAATGTATCTACATCGTTAAAAATAAAAGTAATATTTTTATAATCATTTGGATATTTTTCTTTTACTGCAAGAAATCCAATATTTTTAGTTGCTCCTCTATTAAATTGTCGTTCATCACATTGATGAGAAAAAAAAATTTCATAATCATTTTTATCTTCTAAGATAAATGACATTTGATTACAAAAAAAGAATTTTTGTTCTTTTCTATTTCTATATGGAACAATAAATACTTTTTTTGGTATTTCTAAATCAGTCATATTATTTATAAAATAGTTTTTTTTCAATAAAATAACAATTAAAATTTAGGAAAATGAAAAGGAGTTTTTTTATTTTTTGGTATTTTTAATAAATATACTCCTATGATTATCAAAAATAATCCTATATATTGAATACGACTATGAAATCTTTCTCCTAAAAATATATATGCTGCAATGCTTTCTATTAATGCGCTTATTCCATCCCATGCTCCATTTACTAATAATATAGACGATCCTTGAAGTGAAACAATTAAAAAATAAACAACACCAATATATCCACTAATACCAATTGCAAATGGTAATAAACCACCATTATTTGCAAATTCTTTCAAAGCAAAATCACCTATTATTTCAACAAAAGATAATGTTAAAATTTGTTGAAAACTCATTATTCAATTGATATTATATAATATCAATTGAATATTATTTTAAAGTGGTACATTTTTAATGTTTGAAATAAAGAATTAATTATATAAATTACATAACTCAAAATCATCAATGTCATTAGAAGCTATATCGTAATCATGAAAATATTTTTCATCACGTATATATTCTACATCTTGTCTATGTACATCACCTCTTGTTTTTTTTATTTTCATAAACCAATCATACGATTGTATTGCATAATGATTTAGATGTAAGTATGAATGTTTTAATATATTTTCATCAATTAAGGCAAAGTTATCAGGTTCTCCCTCTGATCTTTTGACATTGTTTGATGTCATATTATTATTAACTAAAGTAGGTGAAGAATGTACATCAATTTTGACTAGATACTTTGTTCTTATTATGGATTTAATAAAACTGTATTTTAAACCATTATGTTTTATAAGACCTTGAAAATTATCATTTTTATCATAGTTTGTTCTTTTAGTGAAAGATTTAATAACACTAGTAGGTTGTTCTTTTAATCCATTAGAAGAAAACATTTTCCATGGGATATATACACATGAAGTACGATGATCTAATAATTTTAAATATTGTTTTATAGTTTTAAACCCTCTTCTTGCATAAATAAATTCATCCAAATCACATAAAATAACCCAATCATAATTCTTACATTTTTCTAAATAATATTTATTATAACAATCAGTTTGTACATGTCTTCTATTATCTATTACAAGTTCAACATAATTATTATCAATAAATGGTTGTAATTTGATTAAATAATCATCGTCGCTTCCATTATCTATAAAAAAGATTTTATCCACACCTTGTCTTATATAATGGTTTATATATTCTTCAAGAATATGGGACTCATTTTTAAAGATTGCAACTAAACATAAAGACATGAAAATAACAAATATAAAAAATATAACAAATATAAAAAATATAACAAATATAAAAAATATAACAAATATAAAAAATATAACAAATATAAAAAATATAACAAATATAAAAAATATAACAAATATAAAA